>Ga0209083_1000502_pt1 | contig 57478 bp, 50 predicted proteins | sample AM7aDNAmetaG_FD_184132 | JGI IMG/M metagenome (GOLD analysis project Ga0209083, IMG submission 184132) | Freshwater microbial communities from Finland to study Microbial Dark Matter (Phase II) - AM7a DNA metaG (SPAdes) (version 3) | ecosystem: Environmental > Aquatic > Freshwater > Lake ...
GGCGTAGCGTAAAAAGGTTCATGTTCGGCATAGCGTCTTTCGCTATGTCGAAGCTAAAGGCAAGGCTCTGCCTTGCATATTGAAAAAGAATATGAAAAGCAGGAGCTTTTCTTTTAGCATGACGAAGCGGGACGCTTCGCCAAACATTTGATGAATAAATGTACGCTACGGCGAACAGGGATGTCTTTATAAATAAGTTTATAGTAGGCAGTTTTTAGTAGGTAGAAAAAAAAAGAAAACAACTTAACTCAGCTCATTGATGGCTTTGAAAATCACCGCTTCATATTGTGCCAGTGTTTTGCTCTTTTTCACCTGCTTATAGATTTTGTGTCCGTTCTCAAATCCTTCGGCATGATATTCCCACAGTTCTTCAAAGCGTTTCAGTAAGTGCAAATCGCCTGAGTATTTTTGTTTGCAATATTCGATGATAGAACTATGAAAATTCCTGAGCATCTTGACTTTCTCGGCTTGTGTAAGCTCTTGTTTTCTGATTTCGGCCAGTAGAAAAGGATTTTGAAGTATTCCCCGTCCAATCATAAATCGGTCAATTTTCGGAACTAAAGCTTGCACTTTTTCGATATCAGCCACAGTCAGAATGTCACCATTATAGCAAACCGGATGTTTTAACTGCGGTGCATATTCCGCAAAGGCAATTAAATCTACTTCGCCTTTATATTGTTGTTTCCCGATTCGGGGGTGAATAATCAGTTCTTCTAACGGAAATGCATTGAAAATTGAAATTAGCGGTTTAAAATCAGCTGAATTATCTAATCCAAGCCTGGTTTTAATCGATATCTTGAGTTTCGTTTCGGCAAAAATGCCTTCAAGCAATTTCGCCACTTCGGTAGCTTGTGCCAATAATCCGGCACCCATGCATTTACCGGTTACCATGGGGTATGGACAACCCATATTAATGTTCACTTCGCTGTAAGCGTGTTGCACACACAATTCTTCAAAGCGTTTGAACGACTCAGCGGTATTGCCCAGAAACTGTGGAACTGGTTTTTGAAAGACGTTATGTACAGGCAATAAATCGTTACACTGGCTCGGACGGTAAAAATCAGCAGCCTGCACCCGGACAAAAGGCGTAAAAGTCTTGTCGAACAAACCAATTTGTTGACAGTATGATTCCCGAAAAATCCAGTCGGTAAGTCCCTGAAGTGGTGCTAAGTAGATTTGCATGAATTTTAGATTTTCTATTTTTGCGGTAAAGGTAATAAATGTTGAGTTGAAATCTTTATTAAAAGGAGATGATACGGAATTTCTCTACAAAATTTTAGTTCAATATACGCTACCCTAATTTATACCGTTTGCAGAAATAATACACTCCAATGTCGACTAGGTCTAATTGTACTGTTTATTACTATGCATCGGCATTATAGCAAGTTGACATTGGGCTAAAATATTAATTCAGTTGCTATTAGTGCCAATCCGCTTCATTGAAAATAAAAAAAAAAGGGCAACCTGTTTTGATTGCCCCTTTGAGTATTATTAAAAAAAATATTAGAATCCACGTATCGCTTCAATACCAGGCAAAACGCGACCTTCGATAGCTTCGAGCAAGGCACCACCACCGGTAGAAACATACGATACCTGATCGGCAATTCCAAATTTGTTTACACAAGCTACTGAGTCACCACCCCCAACAAGCGAAAATGCTCCGTTCCGGGTTGCTTCTACAATCGCTTCACCCACTGAGCGTGAACCATGTGTAAAGTTATCGAATTCAAAAACACCTGTAGGACCATTCCAGAGAATTGTTTTAGAGGCTTTTATCACGTCGGCAAAGATTTTTTCGGTTTCAGGTCCGATATCCAATCCTTCCCAACCATCCGGAATTTCTCCAACCGGAACAAAAGCTGTCTTAGCATCATTACTGAATGAATCTGCAATTTTCGCATCCACCGCCAACACAATTTTCACGTTGTTTGCTTTAGCTTTTTCCAATAATTCAAGGGCCAAATCCAGTTTGTCGTCTTCGCAAATCGAAATACCGATTTTTCCTCCCAATGCTTTGGTAAAAGTATAAGTCATACCACCGGCAATAATCAGGTTATCCACTTTGGTAAGCAAATTTTCGATAATTTCAATTTTCGATGACACTTTTGAACCACCCATAATGGCTGTGAATGGACGGGCAGTATCAGTCATTATTTTTTGAACTGCAATCACTTCTTTTTCCATCAAATAACCAAACATTTTGTTGCTTTCATCAAAATATTTGGCAATCAAAGCAGTTGAGGCGTGTGCCCGGTGAGCCGTACCGAAAGCATCGTTTACATAGCAATCGGCATAACTTGCCAAGGTGGTGGTAAATTTCTTCTGGTTTTCCTTGGTTACTTTTTTAGCTTCAGCTTTTTCATCATCAGTGGCAAATTCAGCGCGTGGTTTACCTTCTTCTTCTTCATAGAAACGAAGGTTTTCAAGCATTAATGCTTCGCCGGGTTTCAAAGCAGCAGCCATTTCAGCAGCCTTAGCACAATCGGGAGCAAATTTCACATCAACGCCCAATACTTTTGAAACGTGTGGCAAAATTGCTTTCAACGAATACTTGGTATCCGGATTTTTCTTTGGACGACCCATGTGAGAAGCAATAATAATACTTCCACCATCGGCCAAAATCTTTTTCAAAGTAGGAAGTGCAGCACGAATCCGGGTATCATCGGTAATTTGAGAATTTTCGTCTAAGGGTACGTTGAAGTCAACGCGAACGAAAGCCCGTTTACCCGCAAAATTAAATTTGTCAATAGTTTGCATATTGTTATTTATTAAAGTGATTAATATTTCTTTATGAATCAGGCTTAATACGATCAGATTTCTGAAATTTATATATCTTTGTATTTCATCTTATCAAGAAATCGACTGCAAAGGTACTAAAAAGTTAGAAATAGCTGCTGTTCGGTTTTGATAAATAGTCGGATTTAAACATAAAAATAATTAAAGAAATATTTCTCTAATCGATTTTTGTTTGTATCTTTGTGCCGCTAAAAATAAAATTATTCAAACTCTAAAAATAGAATTTATTATGTCTAAAGTAACAGTAGTAGGTGCCGGAAATGTGGGTGCCACTTGTGCAAATATTCTTGCATTTAATGAAGTCGCTGATGAAGTGGTAATGCTCGATGTAAAAGAAGGTGTTTCGGAAGGTAAGGCATTGGATATGTTCCAAACTGCAGCCATATTAGGTTTCGATTCAAAGATTATTGGTTGTACCAACGATTATTCCTTAACAGCAGATTCTGATGTTGTGGTAATTACATCAGGTATCCCTCGTAAACCGGGAATGACCCGTGAAGAATTAATCGGTGTTAATGCCGGAATTGTGAAAAGTGTTGTGGATAATGTACTGAAATATTCTCCGAATACGATTATTGTAGTGGTAAGTAATCCAATGGATACAATGACATATCTGGCGTTAAAAACTTCAGGTCTTCCTAAAAACCGTGTTATTGGTATGGGTGGTTCATTGGATACGGCTCGTTTTAAATGTTATTTGAGCAAGGCATTGAAAGGAAATCAGAATGAAGTACACTGTATGGTTATTGGCGGACATGGTGATACAACAATGATTCCTTTAACCCGTTTTGCATCCTACAAAGGACGTCAGGTAAGCAGCATTTTAGATAAAGAAACCTTAGAGCAGGTAGTTAAAGAAACCATGGTTGGTGGTGCTACCTTGACCGGTTTACTTGGTACATCGGCCTGGTTTGCTCCGGGTGCTTCAGTGGCTTATCTGGTTAAATCAATAATTCACAATCAGAAAAAAATTATTCCTTGCTGTGTTTACCTCGAAGGAGAATACAATCAGAATGATATATGCATTGGTGTACCGGTTGTGATCGGCAAAAATGGCGTTGAAGAAATTCTTGACTATAAGTTGAATGCCGAAGAAGTAGCTTTATTCGAGAAAAGTGCTGCGGCTGTTCGTGGAACAAACGATGTATTGAAAGAAATCAATTTTCTTTAAGCAATTCTGAAATCCTGATTTAACAATACTACAGTTAACTCTATGGAAATACTGAAATGATGGAAAAACAGACTTCTTTTATCGATAATTTAATAGCTTATGAAACTGATTTTTTTTCATAATTGATCAATAAAATATTAGGTTTTATTCTTGAAATTTCAGTTAATTCCACTATCTTTGTAAATATTTAAATTTTATCTATTTTCCAAAAAATTGTATTAGCATGTTAGAATCACATCAGTATTTACGACGGTTTATGATTAAACCATCCGTTCAGCGATCGGCTGTAATGCATTTTATGCTAAATAACCGGACACATCCGACCATTGACGAAATTTACATGGCATTATGTCCTACAATGCCAACTCTATCGAAAACAACAGTGTATAATACACTTGATTTGTTTGTGGAAAAAGGCGCAGTACGTGCCCTCGCTATTGATGAAAAAAACGCACGCTATGATGTTGATATTTCGGCTCATGGTCATTTTATGTGTAAAAGCTGCGGAAAAGTTCATGATATTTTTGATTTGAAACCATCTCTGTTTCAAATTCCTTACACCGATAAATTCAAAATTGATTCGGTAGAAGTTTCTTATTTTGGAACTTGCAATTCTTGCCAGGGAAACTAAATCCGACAAAAAAGGATCAAAACAAGCACACTTTTTTAAGTGTGCTTGTTTTTTGTTGACAATTTTTTATATCTTTGACAAATCTTCTAAATTCTGCTCCCATGAAAAGATTCATATTCACGATCTGTTTATTTTTGGTGGTATCTTTTGTTTATTCGCAACAAAAGGCGAAAAAGGGTTTTGGTTTTGGGGCATTACCGGCTGTTTCATACGATTCCGACCTGGGTTTTCAATATGGTGTGCTTGCAAATTTTTATCTCTACGGCGATGGCTCTATTTTTCCGAAGTATTACCATTCACTTTATACTGAATTATCGACCTATACGAAGGGGCGTGTCATTGCCCGTATACGTTATGACTCTGAATTTTTAATTCCTAAAGTCCGGTCAACTATTGATATTAGTTATGTAACTGACCCAATTTCAGACTTTTACGGGTTTAATGGTTATCAGGGCATCTACAGTGCAGATACTGCCAAAAATAATCATTTATTTTACAGGAATGCGCAATACATGTTCCGGGCTAAAGCTGATTTTCAGGGGAATTTTGGCAATTCAAAATTTGGTTGGGTGGCTGGATATTCTTTTTATCATTTCAGTATAGATACTGTAAATAACTCACAGCTTGGTTTGGCCAAAAAGAGTGAGAGTCTTTATGAAAAATATCAGCAATGGGGCTTGATAAGCCCTGCTGAAGCTCATGGTAGTAGTATCAATTACCTGAAAGTGGGATTGAAATACGATTCCCGTGATCAGTTAGCCAATCCCTCTAAAGGGATTTTTACGGAAGCGGTAGTTCAAACTGCCCCTGGTTTTATAAATTCCAGTCCACACACAAAATTTGCTTTAATACACCGTCAGTACTTCACGCTGGCAAATGATCTTACATTTGCCTATCGGATTGATTATCAGTCTACAATTGGGAAAGACAAAGTACCTTTTTATGCACAACCGCTGCTTATTACAAGCTATCTGGTGGCTGCGACCAATCAGGGCCTGGGTGGGAAAAGTTCGGTACGGGGAATTCTGCGAAATCGAATTATAGGCGACGATGTGGCCTTTGGTAATTTCGAATTCCGGTATAAATTCCTTCGATTTGAATGGTTGAAACAAAATTTCTATCTGGGAACGAATGTATTTTTTGATTCAGGAATCATTCTCAAACCGATAGAAATGAATTTAGCGAATGTTTCTGTTGCAGATAAAGCGAGTTATTTTAGCAATTACGAAGCTGGAAAGTTTCATTCGGCTGCCGGTATCGGCTTGAAAATCGGTTGGAATGAAAACTTTATAATTTCAGCCGATTTCGGTAAAGCTCTTAATATACAAGATGGTAATACTGGGTTCTATATTGGTCTAAACTATCTATTCTAAGCTGATTTATTCGTAATAAACCGTTACAATTTTAATATATGGTGTTGATTATTAGTGCGATATTTATTTCTATCTTGTACTTATTACTGATTCTGATTTTTATACTTGGTTGGAAAAATATATTTTCATACGAATCAACTGGAATCATTGACATTGATTTTCCTGTCTCAGTGGTTGTACCCTGCAAAAATGAACAGGGAAATATAATGAAATTAATAGGTATCCTGGCTCAGCAAAGTTATCAAAACTTTGAACTAATTATAATAAATGACCATTCTACGGACTCTACGCGACATTATATCAAAAAAGCACAAAAAGATTTCCCCAATATTAAGCTAATTGATGCTGTGGGACATGGGAAAAAAAATGCGCTGAAAGAAGGAATCACCCAAGCTAACTCTACGCTGATTATCACCACCGATGCGGACTGTATGCCCTCATATCACTGGATTGAATCCATTGCCAGCTATTACAAACGTTTTCCGAGTGATTTAATTATCGGTCCTATCGGATTGTCTGATAAAGATGACTTATTCTCACGCATTCAGGCTCTTGAATTCTCAAGTCTTGCGGGCACTGCGGCAGGTGCATCAGGTGCAGGAATGCCTATACTGTGTAATGGTGCCAATCTGGCCTTTACTAAAAAAGTATGGTTGAAATCACAAAAAGATTTACACAATGAAGAACAATCGGGTGATGATATTTTTCTACTCGAGAGCATAAAAAAGGCTGGTGGGAAAATCCGGTTTTTAAAATCAGAAGCTGCATTTGTAAAGACAAAACCGCCTAAAACCATTAGAGAATTTATCAATCAGCGGAGAAGGTGGGCAGGAAAATCTAAATCATATTCTGACTGGCAGATTATTTTAACAGCAACCATTGTTTTGGCGATCAGCCTGATAAGTTTGATATTTATCGGGATGGCATTCGACAAATGGCAGTATATTATCGGGTTTATAGCGATTTTTGTTTTTAAATACTCAATTGACACTTATTTTCTGTACAAGGTGCGGCGGTTCTTTCAATTAGACAATATATGGGCGTATTCGTTTATACTTTCACTTGTTTACCCGATTTATATTGTATTTATTGCTTTTTCGTCTCTACTGATACCTCCAGGGAAATGGAAATAATTAACGGTTAATATATAAAACATCACCTGCTAAAGCAGTACGATAGCGTTTAAGAACTTCTTTAGCCAGAGCCGTTGTGTCAGGTAAATTTGGACGAATTCTTTTGGATGGATTTCCAACCCCGTAACCAATATCAAAAACAGTTCCACATTTCTCACAGACTGCTTGTCCTAAACCATTTGGATAAACCCTTATCGTAGATAAATGTTCGTATGGACAGCTCATATCAAAGGCATAATACGCTCCGTCAAAACCGCTGTAAACCAGAATTCCACCATACCCAATCCGTTCAATAGCTGTTATCGGCTTTAAAAATGTCATGCTTTTATTACTGGAATTTCGAAAGATCGGATAGGTTGTGACCAGATTTAATTCGAGATAAACCGGATAATCGGGAATAGAAGAAATATAAGTATCATCGCAACTTATTAAAAATAAGCTGATTATTATCGAAAAAAAACAGAATTTGATCGCTGATTTCATATATTTCCAAAAAAGGCAAATCCAAATTCGCCTTTATTTCTTATCCTAACTCACCAATTCGCCACAATTCTTCATCTGAAAAATTTAGATTCTTCAATGAATCGATGTTGTCTTGCAATTGCTTTACAGAACTTGTTCCTACTATGATAGATGTAACCTGTGGTTTATGAAAACACCATGCAACAGCCATCTGAGCCAGTGTTTGTCCTCGTTGAGCGGCAATTTCATTCAGCTTGCTGATTTTGTCTATTACCTCTGGTGTCAGGCGGCTTTGTTGAAGAAAACCGTGACTTTGTGCTGCACGTGAGTTTTCGGGTATTCCATGCAGGTATTTATCGCTTAACATTCCTTGGGACAAGGGTGAGAAGCCTATAAAACCAATTCCATTCTCACCAGCCAGTGGCAATACATCCTGTTCAATTTCGCGGGTAAAAATGCTGTATCTATCCTGATTTATTAGACAAGGCGTTCCATTTTCACGCAAAATGCGGTAAGCTTCGCGGGCTTTATCAACCGGATATTTAGAAATACCAACGTAAAGTGCTTTTCCCTGTTTTACCATATCAGATAAGGCAGCCATAGTTTCTTCCAGCGGCGTATTCGGGTCGTAACGATGCGAATAGAAAATATCTACATAATCCAGTTGCATTCGTTTCAGACTTTGATGTAGGCTGGAAATAAGGTACTTGCGTGAACCCCAGTCACCATACGGACCTGGCCACATTTCGTGACCTGCTTTGGTGCTAATAATCATCTCGTCGCGGTAACTGCTAAAATTCGATTTCAGTATCTTACCAAAGTTTGTTTCAGCACTTCCGGCAGGAACACCATAGTTATTGGCCAAATCGAAATGCGTAATCCCATGATCGAAAGCAAATTGTAGCATGTTCAGCGCTTCATCCTGATTATCCACATCACCGAAATTATGCCACAAACCAAGTGAAATTTTTGGAAGCATTAATCCGCTATTACCACAACGGTTATAGCCAACAGAATCTTTGTAACGATTAATTGATGGAACGTATCTATTTTCTGACATGATTATTTTGATTGAAAAACCTTCTGGCATGCAACACACCCAAAAGAGTTTTGGTTCTATCAAACTCTCAAAGGGACTAAAGCACACTTTGAGGTTTGCTTTGATTTAGAATTTTACAGCAGGTGCTTTAGCAGCAGCTTTTTCTGCTTCGAAATATGGTTTTTCTTTAAATCCAAACATGGAAGCAATTATCACACCTGGAAAATGCTGAATAATAACTTCATATTTTTTAGCTGCATCATTGTATTTATTTCTTTCAACTGCAATGCGGTTTTCTGTACCTTCTAACTGTGCCTGAAGCTCCAGAAAGTTTTCGTTAGCTTTCAGATTTGGATAATTTTCTGAAACTACCATTAATCTGCCTAGGGCTGCACCTACCTGTCCCTGAGCAGCCTGATATTGTTGAAGTTTTTCTGGAGTCATGTTTTTTGGATCAATGGTTATCTGAGTTGCTTTGGCACGAGCTGCCATAACACCTTCCAGCGTTGAACTTTCATGCGTCGCATATCCTTTTACTGTTTGAACCAAATTTGGAATCAAATCAGCACGGCGTTGATACTGACTTTCTACATTTGCCCACTGACTGTTCACATTTTCTCTTTCTGTAACTAATTTATTATAAGTACCTATACCATAACCTATTGGCAATAAAATAAATAAAAAGAGAAAGGCTGCTACCGAAACTAAAATAATAATTGTGCTCTTTTTCATTTTGATTGTTGTTTTAAATATATTTTTAAACTAAAAACTATTTTGATTTTATGTACAGACAAGTCGCGACTTGTCCGTAACTATTTACCATCCACTGGTAGCACCGCCACCGCCTGACATTCCACCACCAAAGCTACCACCGCTGAAACCACCGCCGTCTCCGCTTCCACCACCGAAACCACCACTGCCGCTAAAAATTCCTCCGGCAACTACTCCACCTAATAGTCCACCACCTGAATTTGTCAGGCGCGGGATATTGTGATTATCATTTTCTTCATGTCCGCAAAATTTGCAAACATACGTTGTTCGTTCTGTTCCGGCACTGATATAGGTTGCTGCAATAACAGTGCGTTTTTCTTTCAGAATAAGTGCTTTTGTGCCACATTTCGGACATTCGGAGTAGGCACTTGGTTTATCTAAGGTAAAAATAGCCTCATTAGCACATTTATCACAAACAAATACATCATAATCTACTGCATGTAATTGTTCCTCAAACTGTTGGGATAATTTTAAATGAGCATCTTCCTTCTTTTCGGACAAAATATGCATTTTCCCATCACAAGCATTACAGGCAATTGGTTGGCGACGAATTCGGAAAGCCATCCATTTTGCATAAAGATTAGCCGGAATGGTTGCCAGTGGAATGGGCAACAGCAACAGAATATAAACGGGATTTGAGAAAAATAGTATCAGAATAAATCCGGCAAGGGGGAGTAACAGTGCAACCATAGTCAGAATGCCATTCTTTTGACTTTTGATGACTTTATATCGGGCAATGTTGGTAGCGAGGCGTGTATCTTTACGAACTTTCTGAATAGAATTTGCCACCCAAATCCAGGTAAATAATGCAATGAGAATGTACAAAGCTATCGCTATCGGCAAAACTTCATTCCACGCTATCCCTTTTTTGGGAGCATCTTCTTTAATGGGCTCTTTTCGGATAACAGAACCTATACGCTGAACACCGGCAAGAATTCCTGCATCATAATTTCCGGTTTTGAACTCTGGAATCATAGTCTGTATCTGAATCCGTTTGCAGATAGCATCCGGCAAAATACCTTCCAGTCCGTATCCGGTTTCAAAGGTCACTTTTTTCTGATCAAGCACAAAAAGCAGCAACAATCCGTTGTCTTTCTTCGTCTTACCAATTCCCCAAAGTTTTAATAGTTCAGTAGCAAAGGGTTTGATTTCATTTTGACCAATGGAGTTCAATACCACTACTGCCACCTCAGCACCCGTTTGTTTTTCAAGCGAATCAAGAGTGACATTGATTTGTTGAACAGTTTCAGCTTTCAGGATGCCATCAGGATTACTTACAAAACCATTCTCGTAGGCATTTTTTGGCTTTGGAACGGTTTGAATGGTGTATTCAGCTGCAAAACACAGCAATGGAAACAAAAATAAAATTAGAAGCAGCTGTTTTTTCATACGACAATCCGTTATAAAGTTATAAATGAGCCTCCAATAATGAAAGCTTAATACTGCGAATCAATCAAATTTATATCAAAAACCAACGCCGAATAAGGAGGTATCGTAGGCATATGTAGCGTTGCTGTATCATAGGCCAAGGTAGTTGGCGCATAAAGTTTGATTCGCGCACCATTGTGCAATTTTGGCAAAACATCTTTCCATGCCTGAATCGTACTGGATAATATAAATTGTGATGGAGTAGTAGCCTGATCAAAAACAGTGCCATCAATCAGCGTTCCTTTGTATTTTACCAAAACGTAACTATTCGCATTGGGTTGTCGGCTTAAAGGATAACCGGCATAATAGAGTTTATAATAGTAATAAATTCCTGTACTTTTGTCCGAGTCTTTTTGCATTGGAGGTGAAACTTGCTTGACTGAGTCAGGTAGCGATGTGTAATTTGAGGAAGCATAATATTTCATAGAATCTTCCAATGAGTTAAAAAATCGTTCATTGGCTATTTTCCAATCCATATACACATTTTCCTGACATGCTGAAAAAACCATTAAAACAAGAAAAGTGACAAATAAGCCAATTGATATTCGTTTCATATTGAGTATTTTATAAATTTATTTAGTTTTGTCTTTATATTGTTGAGAAAAAGATTTAGTCGCAAATTTAGGCATCGAACGATTTGGTCCCCACCCCATATAATTAAATGGAAATGTTCCGACAGATTTCAACGTTCCGGGAATCAGGTCAAATCCTATACGTTTGGAACTTATAAGCTTAAATCCTCTTATCAGCATTTTTTCCGACACCGGACGAAGATTTTGTTTTACCGCCTTTCGTCTGTTTGCCAGCAAAATATCCGTCAACGGTATTTTTACCGGACAAACTTCCACGCATTTTCCACAAAGCGTAGAAGCAAAACTTAAATGCGAGAAATCCTTGAATCCACGCAAAAAAGGTGTCAATACAGAGCCAATCGGGCCACTGTAAGTTGTATCGTAAGTGTATCCACCCACCGTTTTATAAACCGGACAGCCGTTCAAACAGGCTCCGCAACGAATACAAGCCAAAGATTCATACGCTTCGTCATCGTCGTACACATTCGTTCGACCATTGTCGAGCAAAATCACCACCATCTTTTCAGGTCCATCCACTTCAGTCGAAGTTCGTGGTCCGCTAAAGATAGTATTGTAAGCTGTTATTTGCTGCCCTGTTCCATGTGCTGCCAACAAAGGATAAAACAATCCCAGTTGGTTCAATTCAGGAATGATTTTTTCAATGCCGGCAATAACAATATGCAATTTTGGAAAAGCGGTTGACATCAGTGCATTTCCTTCATTTTCAGTAACCGAAACGCCACCAATATCAGCAATCAGAAAGTTAGCCCCGGTCACACCAACCTCAGCCTTTGTATATTTTTTACGCAATACCTGACGCACATATTCCGTCATTTCTTCCGGTGTACTTTCGATAGGCGTATTAAATTTTTCATTAAAGAGCTTTGCAATATCCCCTTTCGATTTATGCATAGCCGGAGTGACAATATGATAAGGTCGCTCGCCCGCCACCTGCACAATAAATTCACCTAAATCCGTTTCAACTGATTCACAGTCCATTCGTTCGGCAGTTTCATTCAACTCGATTTCCTCTGTGGTCATCGATTTGCTTTTCACCAGCAAATGGGCTTCATTCTCCAGGAGTAATTGCTCAATATATGTTGTTGCTTCTGCGGCATCTTTTGCCCAAAGAACCTGAACACCACGTGAACTAATATTTGACTCAAACTGAATCAGATATTTATCCCAATTTTGCAAAACATCCCGTTTAATAGCCGCAGCCTGAGTTTTGGCAGCTTCAACATTATTATATCGCGCCATTCCTTTACTCACCGCAGTATCGTAGCGTGAAATGTTGAATTTAATCGTATTCCGGTGTTTTAAGTCGAAAGCGATTGCTTCAGCATCGTGCGTAAATTTATTGGATTGTGACACCTGACTATTTACAATTTAAAGATTTACAATTTACGATTGCTATTAAAATTCTGGCTTATAAATCAAAACTTTTAAAACAATCAACTATTTACTATCAACTAACGACTAATTATTATTTTTCAAATACAAATGAAAAACTTCCAACCCGATTGCCATCTATAAAGAAATCAGCTTTGTATGTTCCTTTGGGTAGAATCTCGCCTACTTTCCAGAAAATTACATCATTCAGTTCCTCGCCGCTGTATTCAAATTTCTTCATCGAAGAATAGCTGATATTTTTGTTTTCAAACCGGAAGGTGTTTCCTTTTGTAAGCACATCGTCATCGGGTCGGGTTATGCGCAAATAAACTATTTTATCGCCCGGCTGCGAAGTGACATTCTTTGTAATAGTATAATTAAACTGCAAGGTAGCTGTTTGTGAAAACCAACCTGTTTTTTTGCCACTGCTGTTGAGTGGGCTCATTTTAAAGTTAGTTACTTCCAAAATGGATGCACGCGTAACCACCTGATTCAAGTTCTCTTTTTCTTTCGATAATTCTTTAACCGTTTCGCTTGCAGCTCTATATTTTCGGTGTACTTCCACATTCTCTGTTTTCAGCACCTTATTTGCTTTGTCGAGCGAATCAATCTGATTGACATACTGAATCATCACCTGACGAACCGTTGCCAACTCTTGCCTTAACTGAGCAATTTTTTTCGCATTTGTCGATTTTGTAACACGCAGTTCTTCAAGCAATTGTTGTACTTTACTTTTCTGATCCTGTAACAATTTGACCAACGAATCATTTTTAATATTGGAGGTATAACCGTCGAATTCCTGATTCAAATTGGCATATTCTTTCTGAACCTGTTCTTTTTCAAAGTTCATCATCTGAATTACCTCTGCTACTTCTGCCTCTTTCTGATTCGCCTTCCGCACAAAATAAAATACGGCAAATCCCAACGTAACAATAACAAGCGAAACTACAGTAATAATAATAAAATTTCTTCTTTTAACCTTATCCATATATTTAATATAAACTTCAGAAACTGTTCAGCTTTAAAGTTTTGACAACACTTTTTCGAGTCTGATACCCCTCGAACCTTTTATTAATACAATTTGATCAACAATAGCTTTTCTTTCAATATCTTCCATTAAAGCTTCAACGTTTTCGAAGCACCTAAAGTTAGTTTTTGTTTTCGAAAATTCTTTACCAACCAATAAAACGCTTGAAAAGTTATTTTGTTGCAGCAAATCCACCACGTTTTGATGTTCAATTTCACTGTATTCACCGAGTTCCAGCATATCGCCCAGAATAAGGGTTTTATTCGGAACATTCATTTGAGCAAAATTGAGAATGGCTGCGCTCATGCTGGTCGGATTAGCATTATAGGCATCCACAACCAATTTATTCCTGTCCGTTACAGTCAATTGCGATCGGTTATTCTTGGGAGTATATTTATCTATTCCATTTTTAATCTGAACGTCAGATAAGCCAAAATAATGTCCGATAGCAAGTGCTCCCAACACATTTTCAGCGTTATACGATCCAATCAGTTGCGTTTTAATTTCAAAGGCCTGACTGTCAGTTTTGCAGGTCATTTCAAGAAAAGGTGAACAATTCAGGATTTGTCCTGACACGCTTATATCAGCAGAATCGTCTTTCTGACTGTATTTTATTATTTTGTCGGTTTTCAACAGGCCTGATTTCTGTGCCATTTCGAGCAAATAATCATTATCAGCATGTATGAAAATCTGTTTCCCTGAAGCTGCAATAAAATCATAAAGTTCCGCTTTGGTTTTCATCACTCCTTCGAATGAGCCAAAACCTTCCAGATGAGCTTTCCCCACATTGGTGATGATTCCGTAATCAGGACAGGCAATTTCAGACAATAATTTTATTTCGCCCGGATGATTTGCTCCCATTTCAATCACTGCCAGCTCGTGTTCGGGCTTCAGAAGCAGCAAAGTAAGGGGAACGCCTATATGATTATTCAAATTGCCCTGCGTGAAAAGAATCCTAAACTTTTCGCTTAAAACAGATGCAATCAGTTCTTTGCTGGTAGTTTTCCCGTTCGTTCCGGTAATTCCAATAATAATCGTTCCAAGTTGTTGACGGTGATAATGAGCCAGTTCCTGCAAACTTTTCAGTACATCATCCACTAAAATAAAACGCTCATCAAGAGCATACTCCGCTTCATCAACTACTGCATAGGCACAACCTTTTTCCAATGCCGAAAGCGCATAAGCATTGGCATTGAAGTTGTCGCCTTTAAGCGCAAAAAAAATGGAACCGGAAGGACAATTTCTGCTGTCGGTACAAATTAGAGGATGCTTCTGGAAAATGGGATAAAGTTGCATTTCCTAAATGACTGTGACTAATTTACAGCGTAACTGAAAGTGAAACATACCATCCTTTCTGATACAGATTTCCGGTAGTTAAGCGGTTAATATTCAATAATCCGTAATCATATCCACCTTTCAACTGGTATTGTTTCCACTGAACGCCCAGGCCTAAACCAAGTTGTAAATCCAATTGACTCAGATTTGAGATGTAGCTTTGTTCTTTATAGTTTGTTGTGACAGATGTTACGGTTGACAAAGTGGTTTTAATTTGAGAAAGACCCACATTAACCGTAGGACCGGCAAATCCCATAAATTTCAACTCTTTGGTAACAGGAATAGAATAGGCAATCTGAATCGGAATATTAATAAAATGACCATTAGTTGAATAAAACACATAGGTAGAACTACCATAAACCTGAAGTTTATCGGAATAAACAAAATTATAAAGAATACCCGAAAGCAGACTTAAATTGTTTTGTAAAGGATATTCAGTTGTTAGCCCCATTTTAAATCCATTAAAATAGCTTGTGCTAAAATTGCTCCCATACTGAGCCGGGTTATTGTATCCTACTTCCACCCGATTGGTGAGTTTTTTGAATAGCATTGAGTCCAGAGAAATTGTATTTTTCTTCTGTTGAACCGCTTTTTTGGTTTGTGCGTTCAAGGAAAAAACGGTTGTTAATAACAAAATAATCAGCGAGATACTTAATGTTCGTTTCATTTTATTTTTTTTAATTCAATGGTTGAAATTTGACAGACAAAGATAGATTATTTTACTCATTATCTGCTAATGTAAGCCACAGTTAGTCTATAGATTATCTGTTTTTAACTCTTCGAAGGGAAAGTATTAAAATTGTTTTCATTAAAACAGCTTTAACAACATAGGTTGTTAAAGCTGTTTTTGTAGGTGCGCCGGGTTTCGAGTGCAATTTTGAAGGTGCAGGCGGGTTATAAGAACTATCCCTTGCTTCGACTTCTAAAATATGAACTTTAATTGAATAAATGCGCTGCATCGCCACTGGGAACCAGTACCATCTTTTACTCATTTAAATAAGGACATATTCGACAGGACAGAGGTTTGCTTTTTATTTTTTATAATGCATAAAATTAATAAGTTTAAGGTTTCTTTTACCATCTCGTAACTCTAAGTATATATAACCATATTTTTTTGCAAAATATACTTTTTTGAAATTGCTGTATTTGTAATCGGGTAACTTAAATACATCAGAATATGTTTTTCCTAAAATTTTAGCGGTATCAGGAGGTATAATCGTATCATTTTCCCAAGACGCATAACGATAAGATAAATATGAATGGGAACTAGATACATTAAAAAATTTACCTAACTCAGTCGAATCATTTGTTCGTTGTATATCAACACTCATTGCATATTCAGCATTCCATGCAGATTCAAAACTCTTATCGAACCCAAAATGAGTGTAACCGTGAGCAGTATCAAGGAACCCCAAAGTATTTGAAGGAGTATCTATAATCGTATTTACTACCATTTTGATAGTATCTTTATCATTCAATAAATAATAAACCGAATCTTTATACTTAAATTCACTATTATAGTATAGAGTCACCGAATCTTTATCATAAATAAGATAAGTTAAATCGTCAGCGGTTAATTGTCTCCAAAAGGGTTGTCTTGCAAAATCAACACACGAGTATAAAATCGATACACAAATCCCTATCAAAACATGAAGTATTTTCTTTGTTTTCATATGGCTCAAAATTTTGATGTTTTTGGAACATGAGATGTTAAAATGAGATGTCGAGCCCCCACGCTGCCGCACGGATTACATCGTGTGGCAACAACCTTAAATCTACACAATATCCAATAAACCTTTTTCTTCAGCATAATAAATTGCACAACTGTAAACAAATATTGTTTAGCTTTTATTTGCTTATCTGCCACACGATGCAATCCCGTGCGGCAGCATGGGCCACCTTTTACTCATTTGTTGAAGGACATATCCGAGTGGACGGGGTCCTTGCGGATACATTCATCTCTTTTAGATGTACAAAAGTTGATTTTGTCATTGGAATAAAATATCCCTTCAACCAACGCAAACATTTACTATTTTAAAGTATATCCGTGTGGACAGGATTGTATAGTGTCATTTCCCATTATTAATAAGCTCTATCTTTGTTCCATCCAGTTTTTCTATCTTTATATACCCATACTTCTTGGCAAAATAGATTAACCTGATATCGGTTTTACCATCTTCGGGTGGATAGAATTTGTAAACATTTTGATACAGCTTGCCATGTAACAATACTGTATCGAGGTGTACTGTGTCTGTTTGGGCTCCAAAATACTGCTTGTTAAAAGCATTAATTCCATAAGCACTTACTTGAAAATCTTTAGTTGCATTTCCAGAATCTCCTGTTCTGTAAACACGTATATTTGCAAACTCAAATCCTGTATTTTTGCCAAAAACCATCAAAGAACTACCATAAATATCTTCAATATTGATAATGCTCCAGGGATTTAGAGAAGAATGTATGTCAGTTGTTATAGTCACATGAATGCTGTCAGTATCATTCAATAAATAAATAAGAGTATCTCTATATATAATTTTCACTCCTGTATAGGTGAGTGTGTCTTTATTAAAATACAAATAACTCAAGTCATCACTAGTAAATTGTCGATACCTTACAGGTTCATTCTTTTCACAAGCAACAAAAACTAATGAGAATAAAATAAATATCCATTTTTTCATAATCGACGTTGTTTTATGATTATTTTTTTATGATTTTTTTAGTCATTATTTGTCCGTTAGTGTTTATAATTTTCAGCAAATAGATTCCCTTGGGTTGCTTGTTTATATAAATTCTCTTTACCAAACCTACATCTGCAATATCGCTATAAACTAAACTTCCCATTATGTTAAATAATTGAATCGTTACATTTTGGCAGTCGGGTTGATCAATAGATATATTAAATTCACCATCGGTTGGATTTGGTGTTACTTTAATTCTATCCTGTTTTAATTCTGCAATAGGGGGTGAGGGGTTATTCGTCAATTTGTTATTAGATTCATTGATTGTAATATTGGAATTTTTATGCAATGATGACTTTACCATCATATTCATTTGGCTTGCCACTTGGCAAGAATAATCTTTAATGTAAGCATGAAATGAGGAACCTGCCTTGACAGAAAATCCGGAACTTAACACAACAGATTCTCCTGCAGCAAATGTAACATTCGAATTATCTTTTATAATTACATCCCCCTGTGTTCCACTCGTCACATTGCTGCCAGCAAATAGACTTTGATTTGCCTCATATTGTATCACCTTAGCAGAATATTGGGCGTTCTGTATATATACGAAATTTTTGTCTATCTGGCTTATTAACCAAGTAGCCATTTTTTCTGTAATTCCATCATTTATATGCTGATTATTTTTTCCTTCTGCATAAATAGCATCAAAGGTTGTAATATTGTGATCGATTATTTCTGCTGCATCATTATGATTGGTTATATTCGAGCGAATATCATAAGTTAGAATATTGGAACTATTTATATCCAGAGCACTCATGGTTGGGACAAAACATTCCTTACCTTCATAATTTAATCCAAGACCCAGTGCACTATTTAGTCCGTCAATGAGAGGCTTAATAATAGAATAATTGCCACCTGGTGCACTATCATAAGGTTTTGTATTATCCACGACAATATTTATATTATCCAATGAAGAAAATTTTGTAATTGAATTTTTATAAATTATATTAATGTTTAATTTTAGTATCGTATCCAATTCATTATTAGGTAAAGGATCCATTTTTAGGGTTATTTTATATTGGTTTACTAAAGTGTTGATATCAATGTATGGCTTTTCAATTTCATGACCATCCTGAATTGTTCCGTTTCCGCTTCCTTCTGATATAGCTATTTTCCGGCATTGTTGGGGATAACCGGTTGTTGTCAGTGAATTCAACTCGTTCTGAAAATCGAGCCTTAACTGATGTGGATAGGCTTTGTTGTTGTCTGTTGCAGAATAATGATAAACAAGCATTTGTTTTGCTGCGTCACAATCAATTTTGTACCGTTGAACTTGTATATCATACCATAATGGTATACCAAGCAGCCATAAATAAAAATGTATCTCATCTAATTGTTTTATCAAATACTGACTTGATAATGGAAAATATGCACCTTGATGTGGTGTATCAAAAGAAACATACAACCTTGTTTGGTGATTTTCATTGTTGTGTTCCATATAGGCTAAAGCGTATCTAGCTACAAGACCTCCCATGCTGGCACCTACTATCACCAGTTCGTTGGGCTCTGTTTTTTGCTGGTTAATTATATTTATCAGTTCCCTGAGCACCATTGCATTGGCTTGTATCTTTGCTCCACCGCTTGCAAAATCAAGCATAATTACATCATATCCCTTACTATTAAGCTTTTCAATAAGCGAGTCTTGATTTGCAATATTGTATAATGTGCTATCATCTAATCTATTTACATTCAACGGATCAAACCCCTCCACAAAGATTAATGGTTTTTTCAAAGTTCCATTGTTATTACATCCATACCATATTTTATAACTACCATAATATGTTGTGTCTTGATATGTTGCACTTACAGGTATAATTGAGTTTGAGGGTACATACGAAGGTGGCGTGGGTTCTATATTGATAGTTGTTTTACAAAAATAAACGTTATTATTGGAATGAGCTTCAATTTTAATGATTTTCTCACCATAGGATGAATATTCAACAGCATATTCATCATCAGGATAAAGTGTTACATAACCGTTCCCATCGTCAAAGTCGATACTGAGGGTTTGAATCTGTTCGTCCGTCTCGGTAAAAAACAAACTTTCGTCTAAGAAAAATGAAGGTGATAACGATTTTACATTTTCTGTAAGTGTTGAAGCTATAAAACTCCGACCCTCGGTATAGGGTGTTTCGGATTGATTACTACCATCCCAAAAATAATCATCATGATAACTCAACAGATTATCTGCAAAAGCGTTTGTCTTTATCAGATTACATTTTAAATTGATGAGGCCAAACGGAATCTTATTTTGTGCTATATCAGCAGATATAATACCTGAAATAGTCTGTAAATCGGGCATATTACATGCTTTCAGATGAGCAAACTGAAGCCATGCGTACATATATTTCCACCTGTCAGCAACTGCGCACGCTGAATCATTTATTCCTGTAAATTTCACGAATGAATCTTTGGGAATAACCATGTCATACAGTATTTTTGTTGACATACGTGTTGTGTCCAGTTTGGTGAACGCTTCCTTAAACGTTACATTCTGAGGGTAAATGTCCAACAACACTATCAACAAGTTTAAAATAATAATGAATCTTTTTTTCATAATGAAATCATTTTTAGCGAATTGATAACGATTATTTCTGATTCTTTTCCAGCACTTCTATCCGTTTCTGCTGTTCTATTACATACAATGTCAGTTCCTCAATCTTCTGAAGCAGTTTATTTTGCATTTCACCCATATTCATGCCTTTGTTTTTTACTTCGGTAGCCGAAGGTACTTCGGGTAGGTGGTTGTTGACATTTACAAAACTTTCTTCTGTTTTGCAGGAAATAATATTATTCTCTTTAAATGTACAACAGTTGAATACAGTCATTAACATATTTTATACACACTACTGATGCAATCATCCTTACTTATAAAATGTATATATTGCTTGACTTAGAATCTGAAAGAAAGGAAGACGATAAAACTATAAATCTTAATACTTTAAAAAGCTTGGAAATAATAGAACAATAAGCAATCCGATGACTTTAACTCATCGGATTACTCTTTTTTATTTACTCACTAGGTTATACACTCTTCGGTCTTTGTATTCGTAACGGATGATACCATCATGATATGTGAAATATACATTATAAAGTATATTATCAGATGGTAAGTTTGTTACATAGACTATTGGATAAGTAACTCCATGAAGCATATAGTTAGTTTTTATATTATGAACTAAGGATAAAACCGAATATTCATCATAACTAAAATTAACTCCAGTAGTACCAGCTGAAGAAATATTGATTCTCAATAAAGTTGAATTTTGAATTATTCTATTATAAAAAATAGTAATGTAACGAAAGTAATCTCCTTCCAGAGTTTGACCCCACATATCCCTGACATCTAAACATAAAGTATCAATTTTGCTGCTTGCACTATCCTTGAAACATATTGTATCATTACTTTTCAACAAAGGTATTTTATCCTTTGCTAAATCATGATACTTATTTTGATTACATGAATACATCAAGCAACAATAACCAATTAAAAATATTAGCTTTTTCATTTTTTTAATATTTGTTGCAAATTTACATTTTTCTTTTTATCTCCTACATTAAATGAGTATAATTTTTTTTGTTTCAGTTTTATTTTCTAAAACCAAACTTATAAAATACACTCCTTTAGGCAATGTTCCAATATTAATAATCTGATGATTAGTTGTAATCTGATCTTTAAAAACTACAATCCCATTGAGATTTGTTATAATATATTCAGAAGACGCCCGACCTCACGGATATGCTCATTAAATGCATAAATACTGCTTACTGCCACTGGGATTTGCAATCCCAGTTCTTGTATTCTTTGGATTTTAAATCCAGTAGCATATCCGGCTGTAAAGCGGATTTGTTTGTTTCGGATTGCAAATCCTTATAATACATACAGTTGGGATAAGCATAACTTGTCCCGACTATCGGGATCCCAACGACCAGCACCACCTTTTACTCTTTTAATTGAGAATATATCCGGCAGGGCGGGAGGTAGAGTCAAATAAAATATAAAAAATACTCCGATGACCTTTACTCATCGGAATCGGATTACTCTTTTATTTACTCACCAAATTATATACTCTGCCATCTTTGTATTCGTAACGGATAATACCATTGCTGAATGTATAATATACAGAATTGGGAATAGTATCAGGATAAAGATTATTATAATCATGGAAAATATGTACAGTTGAATAAGTAACACCACCTATATTTAAATTCATTCTTTTGCTATATACAAACTTTCTATTTGTAAAATAATTTTCTATTTGGAAATTGATATCTGATGAAGTATAGATGGGGGAAATATAAATACATAATAGTGTGTTTTTTAAATAAAATTTATTGTAGTAAATCTCAATATATTGCCAGTAATTATCCTCCATATCTTGATGCCAAATGTTCCTAACATCTAATTGAATTGTATCTATCTTATTACTAGCACTATCCTGAAAATAAACAATATCATTATTTTTCAATAAAGGTATTTTATCCTGAGGTATAGCATGATGGTAAGAATCATGACACGAATACAATAAGCAACAAGTTGAAATGAAGATTATTAGCTTTTTCATCTTTTTTCGGAATCCAGTGACTCCCATTTTACTGAATAACTCCTTTTATTTAATTACCAGATTATACACCCTACCATCTTTATACTCATACCGGATAATACCCTTTTTATATGTGAAATATACATTATTGGGTATAGTGTCTGCACTATAATCTACTTTATTATAATGACCTATATATACAGTGGGATATGTAACAGCATTAAGAGTATAATTATTTTTAATATCATATTGTTGGTAAGATGGGTAGTTATAATCAATAAGAACAAACCTATCACCTCCGCCACTTGGACTAAGTGCAATACTAAAAAAGTGCAATTTGCTGTTTGATTTATTATAATAAAACTGAAGGTATTGAAGGTAATTTTTTTCTATTGTATAGTTCCAGAATTCTCCAGTAATTATATGAAATGTATCTGTTTTACTAATATTTAGGCTATCTCGAAAATAAAGAATATCATTATTACTCAACAAGGGTATTATATCTTTGTTTATATATTCATGTTCGTCTACAGGCACACATGAAATCATTAAGCAACAAAATGAAATAAAGATTATTAGATTCTTCATAAAAATAGAACAATAAATAATCCAATGACTTTAAATCATTGGATTACTGCTTTTATTTTCTTATAAGATTATATGCTCTACCATCTTTATATTCATAGCGAATGATGCCATAATTATAGTTAAAGTAAACGCAGTTTGGTATTGTATCTCCAACAGTAACAAGTTGATCCTGAATTTTGTAAACATTATTATATGTAATTCCATTTATAGTGAAATTGACAGGGTTATTACCTGTATTAAAATCAGATTCTGAAAATAATATACTGAAAGAAGCATAGCCTTCAGCATGTGAACTAATATTAAAATGCAAAAATGTTGTCTTTTGGCTTGGTTTTACATAATAAACAATTATATATCTAAAATAATTACGTTCTATAGTTTGAGCCCAATAATCCTTAACGTTTAAATTAAATGTATCCAATTTATTATTCATAGTATTTTGAAAATAAACTACCTCATTATTCTTGAATAATGGACTTTTATCACCAGGCAAGTCATATTTGTCATCCTGACAAGAGTATAACATAAATAGTACTAATAAATAGGTTATTGCTTTTTTCATAAAATTTTGTTTGAATTTAATATATAATGAAGACATAGTAATTTGTTTAATTTAATATTATTTTTTTTGTTACTGTTTTGTCATTTAAATACAAACTGATAAAGTAAAAGCCTTTGGGTAATGCAGATATATCAATCACTTGATTATTTGAATTAATACAATCTCTGCTGACTACAACACCATTTGAATTTGCAACACGATAGTTGAAAGGAAAATTAGAACTATTTGCTGATATTTCAAATTTTCCTTTACTTGGATTCGGATAGATTGAAATATTGATGTTGGTTGATTGAATATCATCCAGTGATGTTTCAGTATTATCGTTGCTAATATTTTTTTTTCTGCTCATCGATTGTGGAGATGGAGGCATAACATAAATACTACCATCGTAATTGTTTGGACGCGTACCGGCATAAGCTACAAACTTTTTATTACCTGTACTACTAGCACTAAATCCGGGTTGAAGTTTTATCTGTTGTTTAGCTCTGTATGTAACATTGTTTCCTATTACTGAAGCTGTAGATTCTATGATTTTAGCATATTGCGAATAGGTTCTTCTGTCAACATCTGTAGTTGTAATATTTAACGAACGGATATCTTCCTTGCGGAAAGCAATGTAATACAAATTATGCAACATCATGTAATCCAATCCATTAAAAGCCGCATAAGCATCCGTTGTAGTTTTTGTCATATCTTCCGCTGCTTGATCGGGTTGCTGATTAATGGTTTTACCTAAATGTTCTGGCCATAAACAACGAGATATAGAAGTCCAATCAGTAACACCACAGTTAGTTGCCGGGCCACCAGAAGGGGCCGAATTAAGCAAACCCTGATAAATGGAAGTTTCTGAATTATATTTAGTATCCTCAACTCCTAATATCCTATAATCTGGGTCGTGCATCACCAAATTAATAAGAGGAAGATGTTCGGATATGTATGTGGTTTTTGTATTATGTCTATTATAGAAGGAGCAATTCCCATAATAATACCATTGATCACGTTGTTGTCTTAGTTCATCAAATGCAGTAGCAGTATTAGTCGAAACATTTCCGATACATGCAAGTGTTCGAATCAAATCAAACTTAGTAAAAAGAGAGTCTGAACTTGGAAACATGGTATTTCTGAAATAAGCATCTGTGAAAATTGCATTTAACATTGAAAATGTGTTAACATCACCAAAGCTATAGTAATTAGCTAAATTTTCACCCGTTATTGCTTGTCCGGCGAAAACGATACCATGGCTTAGTATAGCTACACTTCCATCCTTTCCGTTTCCTTCTAAAACAGGTGTATTAGTAACAGGATTGAATAATACCCAATGTGTTAAAGCAAAATCAAAAATTCCTAATACGTTTATTACGCTAGTTAAATCGCTGTATTGCATACTATTAATATAACGTTTCACAATATCCTTTGCCCACATCGAAAAATCAACTGTTTTTTGGGTCGTATTCATTATTCCTTTATTGGTTAAATAGGATACGATACTATCATTAATAACACAGGGTAAATTAGTTATTGATTCTGTACCTATTAATAGCTTGCTGATTAAACCTAATCCTAGCATTCTATGTTCGATAATGTCCTGACTATTTGCTTCCTTATACGAACAATGACCGTTAAGATTACTGTTTTGTACTAGAAAACCATCACATTGACTTATTTTAGCATCAAAATGACTTTTATATTTCGTCCAAAAATCCGATGAAACATCATCGCGTAGCGAAAAACCATTTATATCACCGTCGTTAATTGCTCCTCCTCTGAAATACGATTCAGAAAAATAATCCAATCGTTCTAAGGCAAGCATGGCATAATAGAGTTCTTTCAAGGTTACGGAATAATCCTGTCCATTGTTTTTCAAAATCCACAGTTCAGTGGCTAGCACCGATAAGTATTGACTCATATTACTATTCTCATCTCCCCAACAGATTCTATTGTTTATAAATGTCAAGTTTTGAGGGTCGTTATAGAAAATCTCAGCTGCCGGAATATTTACTCCTGGATCCATCACATTTTCACTTACTACCATAAACTTTTCCCGTAGCCTATTGCGGTAGTCCCAGTATTTCGTTAGATTATCCTGCTGATTTTGGCAATAAAAAGGCATTGCCAAAAGTAGCAAAAATAATCCGGCTATTATTTTTTTCATATTTCTCTCATTTTTAAAGTAAATGATTATTATTTCTGATTCTTTTCCAATGCTTCTATCCGTTTCTGTTGCTCAATCACATATAGCGTCAATTCTTCAATTTTCTGTAGCAGTTTATTTTGCATCTCATTTTCATGAACAAATACTATTGCTTTAAAACTTTTCTGCTATAAATATAAATACCATTATTGAAATTAAATTGAACGGTTAGAAGTCCTGTTTGAGAATTTGGAAGACTAAATTGAAGGTTTCTTGAATTGACAGAATTAATTGAATACAATAGATAAGATGACGGATCAAACACTTTTATCTCAAGGTTATTAATCGGGATTAACTCAGTCAGAGATATATTCATTTGAGTTGTCATTGGATTAGGAAATACTGAGATATTTACATTCAACAATGAATCAGTTCGAGAAATTACTTGCTGGTTAGTAGTATCAATCTGGCAATTAAAATATTTCAAGTTTGGATTGTAATTTGGTATTTCAGAAAAGTTATTACAATCATATATTTTTTGATACGAACTATTTAATGAATCTGCCAATAAATTTGATGCTAATAATCTCGATTTAAATTGAACTTTCTGTTCGCAAAATAAATCGGATGCTTTAATTTTCGCATTAAAACTGCTACCTGTGTTAGCTCTGAATCCGGGTTTTAAATCAACAGATTGCCCTGCAATGAATGATGATGAGCCTCCCGATTGCACCGTAAAATTCCCATTGTTTGTAATTGTATATTTAACTATTTTATCGTATTGTTCATTTTCAGTGACTGTGTGATTTGTTGGTAGAGTTAAATTCTGTGAAGTAAAATAATATTTCTGTCGAGGTGTTTCATTTGCAAGTACATGACTCATTATAAAATTCTCTGCTTCCTGATTCAATGAAAAATGATTTTGATTTTGATTGGTATTAGCATAGATATAATCAAAATTAGTATAGCATTGAGAGCTGTTTAAATCAAACGAAGCATTGATACCATTATTTAAATCAAGAGCACTCACAGTAGGTATAAAGCACGTATTCTCATTTGAATATACCGATACTCCAAGAGTGCTTGATATAGCATCGGAAAGCTTTCTCATATATTCAAGTGAATAAGATCCCGAAGCATTATCATAGGAATAATTTCCTGAAAGAAATGTTTGTTGACCTCCCCCTCCCATCGGAGTTTGTAGGGTTGAATTACCAATAGGATGAGTTCCCAATGAATAGATATTAAACTCTTCGATGGGTTGACTCCCATCGAATCCTGCTCTAACTGTTACAGATATATTGTCTGATGCCATTGGACAGGAATATCCGGAAAAATCAAATACACCACATGCACCTAACATAAAACAGTAAGGCCATTGAATATATAAATCTTCATTTTCCTTGGTATAATTAAAGTCTAATAGCTTATCTCCGGGGTTAAAATCTTGCCCAATTCCCGTACAATTGCCATTTGACGAAGCAATCTTTACCGGAATTGAAGGATAACCATTAGTCGTTGGACTTAAACTGTATAACTCCGAGAAGAAATTTACACCTTCATCTGATGGTCGGGCAATTCCATCTTTCGAGTTTGAATAATGATATAGTAGCATTTGACTGGCTGCGGGGGCATAAGTATTGAACGACATAAGCAATATATTAGTTGCTATACCTGCCACAGCTGTATTACTTCTGATATCCTCAATCAATTCCTGCAATCCCAATGGGAAATTTGCTCCTTTTTGTGGAGCATCGTGCGATACAAAAAGCCGTGTGTGATGATTCTGACTATTAGCTTCCATCCAAGTTAATGCATAGCGGGCTATTAACCCTCCCATGCTAAAACCCATCACCACAAAGTTATCTTCTGTTAATGAATTATTTGAGTAAATATCCTTAATAAGCTGAACCAATAACATGGCATTGTTTTGGAGGTAGTCAGTGCTATTGTCAAAATCAAGAATGATTACATCGTAACCATTGAGGTATAAATTGTAAATAAGTGCATTGTTTAGACTTTGAGTAGTATTGATATTCATTGCGTTAAATAACCATATATGTTTATCAAAATATGTATTATTTAAGAAATCAATACCTTCAGTTATAATATAAGGTTTCACAACACTGCTATGATTTTGCCCTAAAATAGTCAGGTACCTTCCTGTTATTGGTTTGTTATCAATAGTTGTTGTAACTGTTGATACAGTTCTTCTAACAATATCATTGTCAATGCCGGCAATTTGATAATCAAAATAAGAACTCTGAGCTATACTATTCAGGCTTAAAAGAGATAATCCAATTATCAAAAAGTTTATCTTATAGTATCCGATTGATTTCATGTTGACTATTTTTTATTTGTAAAAAACCATATTTTGGTGAATAAACTAATAAAATTTTAAAAGTATCATGGTCAAAAAAACGAACAAAAAAACAATTCTCAATAATTTTATTATTATTATTTGAATAATTCTCTTGTGTTATTTGAGCATTATTTTGAGTACTTAGAGACAGTTTATATATTGAATAATCTATTCCTTGAGTGAAAATACCGAAATTATTAGTTAAAGTGTCATTCTTATTGATAAAACTCTTTTATTTTACCATATCCTAGAATTGAAAAAAAATTATTATTAATAGGAAATAATGTATAACCGATATTCGATAATGTTTCAGGATTTATTGCCAATTCATCAGACTTATCACTGATCTCAACACTGCTAACTCTGCGAGCCTTAATTGTATCACCCGTTTCACTAAGAAATTTCAAAGTATCTGCTTCGCTGTATATTCTTTGTTTCTTTTTAAAATTGTCATAGGTTTCAATTTTTGCAACTTCTTCCTGAAAGTGCATAACTGAGTCAGTATTAATATATACATCTTCCACTTCACTTCTGGTAAAGAAATGATATTTCATATATATTTTTGCTTCGTTACAGCAACTATTCAAAAAAACTACAACAAAACACAGTAGAAATAATATGATTGGTTTCATTTTTAATTAGTTTTAAAGTATGATAAATTATAATGATAACTTCACAAAACTAGTAAAATAAATTGTAGCATCTATAAAACTTATCTATTCATTGAGAAGTGAACAGATAAGTTTTATTTTACGAAATTATTTTTTCAATTCCTGTTTCAATTGATCTATCTGCTTCTGCTGCTCAATTACATATAGTGTCAGTTCTTCTACTTTCTGAAGCAGTTTGTTTTGCATTTCGCCCATATTCATACCTTTGTTTTTTATTTCAGTAGCCGAAGGCACATCGGGCAAGTGATTGTTGGTGTTTACATATTCTTCTACTTTATTTAATGGCATAAGCCGATAGCTTTTATCGAATACATAATCGGCTAATCCAATATTCATATCTACTACTATTTGTTTGGCATGTATGGTTCCGTTGACGGTGAGCAGAGAGTCGGGAGTATCGGTACCAATACCAATTTTGCCATCAGGGCTTATCCTCATTCGTTCAACCAAATCGGTTATTCCTGCATTTATACCTGTAGGATTTGTATAAAATGCCAATCCTGTACTTTGTACATAAGCTAAGTTTGTTTGATAAATATTAAAACGCAGAGCTGATATTCTAGCACCAACCTGATCGGGTTCAACATTTCTATATCCTGTAAAATCGATGTTGTATTGACTTGATAAAGCAGTTAGCGGAACAGCCAAATTTCCTGCATCTCCTACTTTACCAATTCTGATTCCATCTCCATTCATCGCTGCAACATCAAGTTTGACATTGGGTTTGACAACACCAATGCCGACATTACCATTATCGGCTAATGTAAGCCTGTGTTCACAGTTTCCACCATTCCAGGCAAGATTATCGTAAGCCCAAAACTGAAGTGAATTTCCAAAGGTATCTCCGGTCATGTTGTAGATTCCCCATTTATTCCCTACAGTGTTACCTTTTGCCGGGTTCGTAATAAAAATCATACCTCCAGTATTTGGATCATTCCGTTCAACTATTAGTTCTTTAGTTTTGATTGTTCCTGCCACTTGAAACTCTTCAGATGTTTGATTTGTTCCAATTCCCACATTTCCATTTTCATCAATAACAATCGAATGAGTTACATCCCCAAGTCCTCCTCCATAATAATCATTTGTAAGATAAAATTTAGGATCATCGGGCTTGCTTCCTATTATAGCATTAGCTCTGCCAAATTGCCATAAATTTAAGGATGTTTCTATGCTTGGATATTGTTGAATTTGTAATGAACTATTTCCCAAAATAGATGCTTGTAATCCATTTCCAATCATTTGTTTGCCAAAAACCTGTAGTGTTGCATTAGGTGTATTTGTACCGATTCCTACATTACCTGTATTCAAATTCCAAATATTAGTATTGGTAATTGCCGACCATTGCTGAGCCATAATCATGTTAACAGTAGTAATAACTGAGAAAATGATAATAAATGTTAGTTTTTTCATACGGATTATTTTTAAATTGTTTTATTTTAGTTCTGTTTGTTGCTTACACTGTTATCTGATTATTGCTCCCTGAACTTGTGACTGCACTGATAAGCAATCACAAGCTTTTCTATTTTATTTTATTGCGAAATCCTTGTTATTATCAGCAAGGATTTCGCTTAGTAATTAATATTGTTGCATTTAAACCACTCCCTGCATTATAGGGGATGTATAGGGAGAAGTATCGGAGGCAGTAACTACTGCCGAACGAAACCAGTATTTGGTTAGTGCTGTCAGTCCGCTGATTTCAACAGAGGCTTTCGAAGTAACCTTTGCAGTTGTCCATTCGGCATCAGTAGCTGCGGGTGTTTCGCCGCTGCAATATTGCCATATATACGATTTGGCTCCATCCACAGCCTGACGACGGATAATAACTGAACCTGATCTATCACCCAATTCAACGCTGAAATCGGGTCGTATGGCCGGTGCAGGTTGTTTGGCCAGATTAAATCCTGAACTCAAAATAATGGTATTATCACCATCGGCTATACCATCGACCGACTTAGCCATTTTACGCAACATATCATCCAACTCATATTCTGTTTGGTGCATCAGTGCTGTTGCTTCTTTTCCACCACCTAATGCTGCCACACTACGGGTTTCCAGTAAATCAACTTTGGCTTCTAACTCTTCAACTTTTACAACAAGGTCAGTAAATTTCGGGTTATTCTTCATCTTGCTGATAACACCTCTTGTAAATTCTACTTTTTGTGCTATTGGAATCTTAATAAAGTCCAGCACCACTTTGTCCTTTTTCATTTTCTTTCTTTTTTTTAAAATTAATATTGTTTTAGGGTTTATTTTATAGCATTTTTCAATGCCATATTGTTAAATAAATGGATTCTTATTGGAAAAACTTCTTTTCTAATTGGAATTATTCTTTTTCCAATTGGTTTCCTTCCTTTTCCAATTGGAAAAACTCTTATTCCAATTGGTTTCCTTTCTTTTCCAATTGGAAAAACTCCTTTTCCAATTGGTTTCCTTCCTTTTCCAATTGGAAAAACTCCTTTTCCAATTGGTTTCCTTCCTTTTCCAGTTGGAATCGGTCTTATTCCAATTGGTTTCCTTCCTTTTCCAATTGGTTTCCGTCGGATTCCTATAGAATTAGAAATTTAAGCGCTACAGTCAGGAAATAATCATGGATTTACGAGCCATTTATTTACTGTTTTAGCTGCTATGCTCAACGGATAAATAGACTGTAGCGCTTAAATAATTCGGGTTTCAGCTTATTCCATATCGAAATAACCTATCAGACTTGTTGTACCGTAGCTAATAGTAATAGAATAACTACCCGTACTCCAGCTACTGCTCGTAATAAATACAGTTGATTCGGAATCTGTGTCAACTGTTTCCTGAGATACGATGTTGTTGTAGGCATCGTACACTGTAATAGTTGCATCACCCACCGTTGGTTCAAAATAAACCGCCAGCTCTGTTTCACTGATAGAAGCTGAAACCGGAAGTTCCTGTGTAAGTGAAGTAGGTACAGGAGTTGGTGGTGGTAATGGATACTTTGTAAGATCAATTGGTTCGTTTCCTGCAAATGTTTTGGCAAGGCATACAATAAATGCTGCAAAGAAAATTAAACGTTTCATACTCTTTGTTTTAAAATTGTTGAATAATTTGATTATTTTTGCAAACAAAGTTAAAGAGGGTTATTACAAAGACCAAAAATTAGTGGGGTAAGAATGAAAATTGAACAGTTTTATATTATATTGAAATACAACTACTTACGATTTTCTTAAAAGATTCTGTGGTAAGAAGTTAATTCAGTACTGCTTGATAGTTAAATTATCGGCATATTTGAGCATTCTCAATTTTAAATCAACAATCTTTTCAATAAAATCTAAACCTCATTTAAAATTAAACTAAACCTGAATTTATGAAGTCTGTTTTACTGATTATTGTCTGCATTCTGCTGCTTGTATCCTGCAACGATAGATATACCCGCAATCCAAAAATTCTACATGCTGAAGAATTACTCAATTCTCATCCGGATAGTTCGTTCAAGATTCTCTCAGCTATTAAACAGCCCGAAAAAATGAACCGGGCTGATTATGCTGCCTGGCGGCTGAATTTTACTTATGCACTGAATAAACTCCATAAACTAAATTTATCGGATAGCTCCATAAACTTTTCTATTCAGTATTATGAAAAAAGAAATGATAAGAAACATGCAGGAACTGCTTATTATTTGAAAGCTTGCATTTACAGGTTGAATAATAAGAATGAGAAAGCTATGATAGCTTTAAAAAGGGCTGATAACTTGCTCGAAAACACTGATGAATACAGAATAAAAGGATTAGTTCATTTCAATATGGGATATATCTGCAAGTCTGACGAATTATATAATCATTCTTTGAAATATTTTCAAGAATCGCTCAGCAATTTTAAATTAGTGAACGATATGAAAACTGCTGCTTATGCGTACAGGGAGATATCGGATATGTATAATCAATTAAATTATCCTTTCGATTCGGTAATGACTTATTCAAATGAAGCATTGAGCTTGTCAAAAAATGCCGGAGATTCTTTAAATTATTACTCCATACTTATGAGGCAAGGGGAATTGTTATATCAGAAAGATTTATATCTTTCTAAGAATTACATTCTAAGTGGTTATAGGTATATTCGCTCTGACCTTCCTTATTATGCTTCCTATTTGGCATATATCTATAATAAATTAAATATGCCTGATTCAGCAAGATATTATCTGACCATATCATTTAATGAGACAAAGAAGAATCCGGATGCTTTTATAGGATTTGTTTCAGGAGCATTAATTAATAAAAATAATGGCAATTTTAAAGATGCTTATAAGCTTTTAGAAAGGGCCTATGTAAAAAGAGATTCTGTATTCCAGAAAAACATAAGAAGTCAGCTTTACCGTATTGATAAACAATTTGATTTATCAGAGAGTGAAAATCAAAAAGCCGAATTGACTATCGCTATTCAGACCCAATTAATCTGGATAATTATATTGGGAACAGGTATTATCATTGCCTTATTAATTATCCTGCAAATAATTAGCTGGAATAACAAAGTAAAAATAATACAAGATAGTAAAATGCAAACCTTGGAGTTTGAAAAACAATCGGAGAAAAAGAACAACGAACAAAAAAAGGAAATCATTCAGTTGAATTTGAAAAACAAGATAGGAAACACCTTGAATATTTATAAATTAAAGAAGGGATTCACAACGAAAGAAGCATTTGTTCAGGAAATAACGGAACAATCAATATTAACAAAAAATGATTGGAAAATATACATAAAAGATGTCAATCAATTAGTTGATAATGGCATTTCCAGGTTGAAAGAAGAACATACTGAATTATCTGAAACTGATCAAATGGTAATAGCATTGATTTGCTTAAAGGTAAATATAAATGACTCCTGCAATTTATTAGGCATGATAAAAAAGACCATGTACACCCGTCGTAAAACGATCAAGAAACGGTTGAATTTGGATGCTGATACTGACCTGGAAAGCTGGATACTTCAAAACCTTGTAAAAGATGAACAATCTACCTGATTGGAGTATAGAAGGAGGCATTAAAATATTTATTTAACAGAGCTATATAATTACCGATTGACCTCGTCCGGTGAGCCGAAAAATGGAGTGAAGTAGGCGTCAAGAAAACTTTTCTGTTTGAACCTCGACGTATTCCGTTGAGGTTCAAACAGAAAAGTTTTCAGCCTGCAAACGACAAATTTTTCGAGTGAAGCGGACGGAGTCTTGAACTATATCCGATAAATCGGATTGTTCCATTTGCCTACTTTTTGTGTTAAGACAAAAAGCAGGTCGGGGTTTAGGGGCGGAAGCCCCTGTAATATAACTGTATAGCTAATATAGCTATTGTTGTATTTATACATCAACCCAGCTGATCGGTTTTATTAATTTCAAGCTACAACTATTTTTCCTTATCTTTGCAGCAAGTTTTATCCTTAGGTATGGAAAGTAAAAGTTGGTATATACGGATGATTGCGTGGCGGGAGTTGCACATCAAAGAGCGCAATTTCATTTTGATATTGAGCTTATTGATTGGACTATTTACAGCCACAGCAGCATTTTTACTCAAATCGAGCATTCATCTTATTCAATATCTCCTCACCGAAAGCTTTAGTAAACACTCCGTTAATTACTGGTATCTGGTATTTCCTATAGTAGGTATTCTAATCACTTCCCTTTTTGTTCGTTATATGGTTAAGGATAATATCAGTCATGGTGTTACCCGCATTCTATACGCTATTTCGCAACGAAAAAGCATCCTGAAACTTCATAATATCTGGTCGTCGCTGGTAGGTAGTTCCATCACCATTGGCTTTGGTGGTTCGGTAGGAGCTGAAGCACCTATTGTACTAACCGGTGCTGCCATCGGGTCGAATCTGGGGAATTTCTTCAAAATGGATCAGAAAACACTGATGCTGTTGGTGGGTTGTGGAGCTGCCGGAGCGATTGGTGGGATTTTTAAAGCACCTATTGCCGGACTTGTTTTCACCCTGGAAGTGCTGATGCTCGATATGACGCTTACCGCCATTGTTCCGCTGCTTATTTCGTCGGTTACCGCCACAGCCTTATCTTATTTCTTTTCGGGCAGTTCGTTTACCTTTGAATTTGGTACCTACGAAAGTTTTGCCATTTCACGAATACCTTATCTGATTTTACTTGGAATTATCTGTGGATTGGTTTCGCTCTATTTTACCCGTGGAATGAACCGCCTGGAAGGACTTTTCCGCAGGTTCAAAAACCCTTACAGTAAACTGGCAATTGGTGGCTCTATGCTAAGTTTGTTGATTTTTATTTTTCCTCCACTTTACGGCGAAGGTTACGATACCATTGTGGCCTTGCTTAACGGTCATTCAGCCACTGTACTCGATCGCAGTTTGTTTCTGGGTATGGGAAACAGTCCGTGGGTATTGATTGTGTATCTGGTACTTATTATCGTGTTTAAAATCTTTGCTTCGGCAGCCACTACGAGTGGTGGAGGCGTCGGTGGTATTTTTGCTCCCTCGCTGTTTGTGGGTTGCTTAACCGGATTTATTGTTGCTCATTTACTCCGCATGATGGGTCTTCCAATCCCCGAATCAAACTTTGCACTGGCTGGTATGTCGGGACTTATGTCGGGCGTCATGCATGCACCACTTACCGGTATTTTCCTTATTGCGGAGCTGACGGGGGGTTATAATCTGTTTATGACTTTGATGATTGTTTCCACTGTTTCGTATCTGACTATTATTCTTTTCGAACCTCACAGTCTGTACGCTATGCGGTTGGCACAGAAAGGGGAGTTGCTTACGCATCACAAGGATAAAGCCATTCTGACCATGCTCAAAATGGAAAACTTTATCGAAACTGATTTTATTGTTCTGAATCCCGAGATGTCGCTGGGTGAACTGGTGAAAAATATTTCACGCTCCAAACGCAATCTGTTTCCGGTACTGAATCCGCAAACCAATGTAATTATTGGCATTGTGCTGGTGGACGAAGTACGCAATATCATGTTCCGCCCCGATTTGTACGACCGCTTTAAAGTGAGTAAACTGATGACATCGATTCCCGCCTCGCTGAATGTTAGCATGCCAATGGAGAAGGTGATGGATATTTTTGAAGATACCGGCTCCTGGTATTTACCGGTGGTCGACGACGACAAGGTCTATCTTGGGTTTGTATCCAAATCAAAGATTTTCAACTCGTACCGGCATGTGTTGGTACATTTTTCGGACGAATAGAGCCCCCGAAATCCCCCGAAAGGGGACTTTTAGTTAGCAATAATTCTCAGTAATTTCATAGAAAATAATTTTAGAAAAATCAACATATAAACTTTTCAGAAGTCCCCTTTGGGGGGATTTAGGGGCCAATCATGAAAAAACAAACCTACACAGAAGCTGTTGCCGAACTGGAGCAGATTCTGGCAGAACTTGAAAACAATTCGGAAGTAAATATGGATGTAATTTCGGAGAAAGTAAAACGGGCAGCCGTATTGATGGAATTCTGCAAAAAGCAGTTACATGAACTGGACGAAGATTTAGAGAAGATTTTATCGGAATTAGGAAACTAATTTGCAATAAGATTGTATATTTGCAACGTAAATATGTGATAATCATTTTTGATAAACCAATGAGTCGCCCCGAAATTATATCTGAACTCCAGTTGCTGTTGCACAGAATTGCTCCTGATGCCCAGTTTTGGCTTTATGGAAGTGAAGCATGAGGTGAAGCACGAATTGATAGTGATATTGACCTTTTGATTTTGCTCGATAAAGACAAAGTTAGCAGAGAAGATGAAAAAATGATTTCATACCCGCTTTTTGATTTTGAGGTTGAAAAAGGAGTAATAATAAGTCCAAAAATTTTCTCAAAAAAAATGTGGTTTGAGAAATACTCTATTACACCATTTTTTGAAAATGTAACTAAAGAAAGTATTCAACTATGAATGATGAAAGCAGAAAGCAAATAGTTGAATTTCGGATTGAAAATGCCCGAAATACATTAAAAGAAGTACTTATTCTGACCCAAAATGAGTTGTGGAATACGGCAATTAACCGATTGTAATATGCTTGTTATTATGCTGCATCAGCATTGTTGGTTGCTAATCAGATTGAAACTCACACACATGCCGGAGTAAGGCAAATGCTGGCTCTTCATTTTGTAAAACCGGGCAAACTCTCAAAGCAGTTCTTTAATACTTTTGGCTCACTATTCGAAAAAAGACAAACCGGAGATTACGAAGATTTTGTTTTTATGACAAAAGAAGTTGTTGAAGAATTTATCCTCAAGCAGTAGAGTTTGTAGAAGAAGTTAGCAAGTTAATATACAACAATTAATTAGTTGGGATTAGCTGATATATTCAAGCTCAAACAAAGCTAAACCGGCGTATTTCTTGAACAATTCCCTGCTGTGTTCAACAGATTTCTGCAAGCCGTCATTTCCTGAGTACCCATTGATTATCAACAACAGATTTATCGTTAAATCGCTAATTTTTGTTCGTTCATTGTCACTGGTTGGCGTACCGATTCCGGCAATTTTGTCACGATAAAGAGGCATTCCGTCCACATTCAGCAGTCCACGTCCGATAGCTTCAAATTCATCTTCGGCAGTTCCGACTCCCAGCACCACATCGCCCTGAATTTTATCGGCATCAAAACCACCGATGGAGAATCCACTCCGAATAGAAACAAGATTAATGATATCAACCAATGTGTTGACTTTATAAATCTCAATCTCACGAACTATCCGTCGACAAAGAGCTTCGGCTGATGGACGGTAGCGGTTCGGGTCTTTGCCCAAGATCTTATAAGCCTGGCGGGTAGCTGCAATTTCAGGTCGTTTATTGATTTCTTCAATGGTGTAAGTATTCCTGATTCTCAGTATTTCAGCTTCCATTTCCTGCCATAACCCAGCAGAACTAGCTGAATTTTGTACTTCACAGCGAATAATTGCCAGTTTTAAATCTGGACAGGCTTCACGTATTTTTGATGAAATTTGAATATTCATTTCTTTTTATTGGCACATTTTCATATTGGCTAATTGGCACATTGAATCATAATTCCACTCAACATTCTCCCCGATTTTATTCCCAATCGACGTGCGGAAAAGAAACGCTCGTGTTCGGTATAGCTGCAAATTCCTGCAATCTCAATATGTTCGGGTATAATTCCGGCATTCAGTAACGATTGTCGGTTTGCTTCCCAAAGATCGAGATAAACAGAGCCGTTTCGCTCCACAAAAATTTCTCCGGTATCAAATCCGGCATTCTCAAAGTTTTTTAATACTTCGTTGCCAACTTCATACACAGCAACTGAAATGGATGGTCCAATAGAAACGATTATATCCGTAGTATTACAACCAAATTTTTCAATCATTGTCAACAGGGTTTTTTCTGCAATGCGCGCACAAGTTCCCCGCCATCCGGCATGAGCTACAGCAACTACTTTTTTCTGAGCATCAAAGAAAATCAGAGGAACACAATCGGCAGTGCTGACTCCGATACAAACCCCCGGAAGTTGCGTAATCAGTGCATCAACCCCATTCAGGCAGTATGTTTTTTCGTCAGCAGAACCATGGAAAAAGGCTTGGTCTATTATACGGATCTCAGTTCCATGTGTTTGGAATGGAATGATTAATTTTGAAGGTTCAATGCCCAGTTTTTGACACAGAAGTTGATGATTTTCTTCCAGATGAACCGGATTATCACCCGAAAATGGACTCAGATTGAATGATGCGTAATTGCCCACGCTTACACCGCCCTGACGGGTAGTTGTAAAGGAAATACAATCTGCGCTTTTATTTATTATCAAATTTTCCAGAAATAGATACGCTATAAATTACTGTGTTATTCACTTATTCAACAACCTGTTTCATAAATCTCTCCTGTTTCTTTCCCATTTTCATCGTATACCTTTCCATACTGAAAAGATCCATTATTATACTTTTTAATGGTTTTCATTTTGCCGGATGGATAGAATTCATACCAAAAACCATTCCTCTGTCCATTTTTATTGATAAGGTTTATAGTATCGTTTCTTAAAATTTCAAATTGTATGGGTTTCGTAGGACAAGCTTTTAGAAGTTGGGTGCCAAAATATATGTTATCTGGCATTTTTTTGACAGTTGAAATTACAAATTCGAATCGTTGAAAATCAGGACCTCCGATAGGTGTGTGGTAAACAGCACTTTTCTGATAACCTCTTGTTTCGTACTTGCGGGTTTTTGGATTGTATTCTCTTTTAAATACTACTTTATTAGTGTCTTCAAGTTCAATATAGAGGATTTCTTTACGCATTTCAACTTTTGGACGATGGGCATTTATATCCATTCCATTACTATTCACATAAATGGTCAGAAACAGCGTATTATTTTTCAAAACATTTTTCGAGATGCAATTTCCCAACACACGTAAATCCTTAGTGCCATCATAAAAATGTGAAAAACTTATAACTTTAGGGTTTTGAGCTACTAATTGACTCATTAAAATTGTTAAGCCAAAAATAAAAAGAAGGGTGAAAGTCTTCATAGCCAATTATTTGATCAGGACTAAATTATGTTAGTAGATTAAATCAACAAACAATATGCCCCTTTAGGGGTTAGGGGTTACAATTCGTCCCAACCGATGCCTTTGTATTTACTCAAATCATCCTCTTCCTCATCATCGTTCCATTCTTCCTCATTTTCTTCATCCCATTCTTCGGCATCAATCAGTTTCTGACTAATCTCCATAGGGCGATGAGAGAATTCAACCACCTTGTTGGATTCTTTGTTGATTTCTGTCCAAATCAGGTCTTTTAACTCTGGAATTCCCAGACCGGATATCGATGAAATAAACACCGTTTGAATGTCTTTCGGAAGTTCTTTTCTCAATTCTTCCAACAATTCCTCATCCAGCATATCGCATTTGGTTATGGCTAAAACGCGCTGTTTGTCAACCAATTCAGGATTGTATTGCTTTAATTCATTGAGTAAAATATCAAATTCTTTAATGATATCGTCACTATCAGCCGGAATCATAAACAGCAAAATAGAGTTTCGCTCAATATGGCGCAAAAAACGCAAACCGAGTCCACGACCTTCGGCAGCTCCTTCAATAATTCCGGGAATATCGGCCATGACAAAGGACTTTCCGTCACGATAAGATACAATTCCCAGATTGGGAACGAGTGTGGTAAAAGGATAATCAGCGATTTCAGGTTTTGCAGCCGAAACAACCGACAACAAAGTTGATTTTCCGGCATTCGGAAAACCTACCAGTCCGACATCAGCAAGTACTTTGAGTTGCAGAATAACCGTTTTTTCGATAGGAGGTTCGCCTGGCTGAGCAAAACGGGGTGTTTGATTCGTTGATGTGCGAAAATGCCAGTTCCCCTGACCGCCACGACCACCCTGTACCAAAACCACTTCCTGCCCATCTTCAGTAATATCACACAAATATTCACCCGTTTCAGCATCATAAACCACCGTTCCGCAAGGCACTTCAATCACTTTATCTTCGCCTTCTTTTCCAAAACTACGACTCTGACTGCCACCATCGCCATCACCGGCATGGATATGACGGGCATATTTTAGATGAATAAGCGTCCAGTGATTTTTGCTTCCACGCAAAATGATATGACCGCCACGTCCACCATCACCTCCATCCGGACCACCTTTCATGGTCAGTTTGTCGCGGTATAAATGCTTGGAACCAGCTCCACCTTTGCCCGAGCGGCAAAATATCTTTACGTAATCAACAAAGTTTGAACTTGCCATTTTTTTATTTTAAATTTTAAATTTTAGATTTTAGACTGGAACCGGAACATAGATAAGTTTTAAAAACCCAATCGTAAATCTAAATCTAAAATTGTATGTTTAAGCTATTTTAGAATCGATAACTTCGGAAATACGTCCGAAAATCTCCTCAATTGTACCCATACCATCGATGGGCGTGTATTGGTTTTTGTTTTTATAAAAATCGTTGACCGGTTCGGTGAGTTTATGATAAACATCCAGGCGTTTTTTAATGGTTTCTATATTATCATCGCTTCGTCCTGATGTTTTCCCGCGAATAATAAGCCTGTCAATTAACTCATTTTCACTTACTTTTAAATCAACTAAAAGCGAAATTTCTTTATCCAGATTTTTCAACATCACTTCCAGTGCTTCGGCTTGAGCCACCGTACGTGGAAATCCGTCCAGAATAATCCCATTGCTGTCGTCGTGTTGATTTTCAACATATTTCAACAATATATCAATAATCATTTCATCCGGAACTAATTCACCCTTGGAAATGTAGCTGTCGGCAATAATTCCCAGGTCAGTTTTCGTAGCGATTTCCTTTCGAAGCAAATCACCTGTAGATAAGTGGGTTAACGAGTATTTCTCAACGATTAAGTCACTCTGAGTTCCTTTCCCACAACCGGGTGCACCACACATAATAATGTTCAACATTGCTATATTCTTTTATTATTTATTCCGAGACAACTGTGTAAATATCTTTCAGATTACGACCATATCCGTCGTAATCCAGTCCGTAACCAACAATAAAATCGTTTGGAATTTTCATAGCAATATAATCTACCGTAATATCACGTTGCAGTGCATCTGGCTTTTGAAGAAAAGTAGCCACACGTATTTCATTAGCACCTTTAGCTCGCAACGAACCCAAAATACGCTCCATTGTAATGCCGGTATCCACAATATCTTCAACCACTACCACATTCCGTCCTACCACACTTTCATTGAGTCCGATAATTTCTTTCACAGTGCCGGTAGTATAAAGTCCATCGTATGACGAGAGTTTGATAAACGTAATTTCACAAGCTATATTTACCGTTTTCATTAAATCGCCGGCAAACATAAAGGCACCATTCAGCACACAAATAAAAAGGGGATCTTTGTCGGCCATATCACGGTTTATAGCCTCAGCAACAGCACGCACTGCTTTCTGAATTTCGATTTCGGGAATGGATAAGCTGAATTTTTTGTCTTTAATTTGAATAATGCTCATAATGTGTAAAACTGAATGTGTGAAAAATAGGCTACATATACATAGATTTGCAAAAGTACTAAAAAACATTTGTCTACGAAATAACAGAAACGCTGTTGTTGGAAACTTGATGCAAGTTTTATGATAAGATTTTGAAGGTTTTTGAAACAAAATGCGTTACTTTGTCATAAGTTGGAATGAAATACTGACACGCAAACTCTATTCAGATAACATGCAAAAAATCAATAAAATAGCAAGTTCTTCAACCCTTGATTTTTATTCGGCCAATACCGAAACCGTGCTGGAGTTGCCACTCGTGGATGGTGGCATTGCAGCAGGATTTCCCAGTCCGGCTCAGGATTATATCGATCTGAAAATCGACCTCAACAAAGAGTTGATTTCCAATCCGTCGAGTACATTCTATGGTCGGGTGAAAGGTGCTTCGATGCAGGATGCGGGCATTGTAGATGGTGATATTTTAGTGATTGACAAGTCCATTAAGCCACAGGATGGTGATACGGCTGTGTGTTTTATCGACGGTGAATTTACCCTGAAATATATTAAAATTGAGCCGGATGCCGTCTACCTCATCCCAGCTAATCCGAAGTTTCAAGCGCTCAAAGTAACCGAAGAAAATAATTTCTGTATTTGGGGCGTGGTGACCTATTCAATAAAGAGTCATAAGAAATAATGTGCCAATGAGTCAATATGCCAATGTGCCAATTATTAAACAATCAACTTATCCTCTTAACTCACTAGCATATTAGCACATTGGCATATTAGCACATTGGCATATTAGCACATTAGCACATTAAACATGTACGGTTTACTCGATTGTAATAATTTTTATGCGTCCTGCGAGCGGGTTTTTAATCCGTCGCTCAATGGCAAACCGGTCGTGGTTTTATCCAACAACGACGGCTGTGTGATTGCGCGTTCCGCTGAAGCAAAAACCCTGGGAATTCCAATGGGCGAACCCGCCTACAAACTGAAGGAACTGATTGAAACTAATCAGGTGGCTGTTTTTTCGTCGAACTATGTGTTGTACGGCGATATGTCACATCGTGTAATGACTGTTATTCAGCAGTTTGTTCCTGAAATAGAGATTTATTCTATCGATGAGGCTTTTTTGATGTTTGATGGTTTTGAAAACATCAATCTCTACGAGTTAGGAGGAAAAATAGTGCAAACAACCACCCGCAATACCGGAATTCCGGTGAGTCTGGGCATTGCGCCTACCAAAACACTGGCTAAAGTAGCCAGTAAATTTGCCAAGAAATACAAAAACTACAAAGGTGTTTGCATAATTGACTCGGACGAAAAACGGGAGAAAGCGTTGAAACTGTTTGAGATAAACGATGTTTGGGGCATTGGCAGGCAGTTCACGAAAAAACTCCAGTATTACGGCGTAAAAACTGCCTGGGATTTTACTCAGCGAAGTAAAAGTTGGGTGCGACGAGAGTTGGGTGTGGTGGGTGAACGTACCTGGCTGGAGTTACGAGGCACGCCCTGTATTGAAATGGATAGTTCGGTAACCAAGAAATCAATCTGCACGTCACGCAGCTTTGGAGAGCGACTGACGGAGCTTGCGCCTATTTCGGAAGCAGTGGCTAATTTTGCGGCTTCGTGTGCGGAGAAACTACGTAAACAACAGTCATTGGCCTCGGTGCTTATGGTGTTTATACATACCAATCCGTTTGCCAGCAATCAGCCACAGTATTCCAACCAACTGCTATTACAATTGCCGGTGCCAACAAATGATACTACCGAAATAATTCGCTTTGCGCTTGCGGCTTTGAAATCAATTTATAAAGACGGCTATCGATACAAGAAAGCCGGGGTGATTATTACCGAGATTGTGCCGGAACGACCATTCCAGGGCGATTTGTTTGATGTGCGCAACCGGGATAAATACAGTAAGATTATGGGAGTTATGGACAGTCTGAACGAATCGTATGGTAAACAGAAAGTAAAAATTGCAGCTCAGGGCTTCGACCGGAAGTGGAAACTTAAAAATGAAAAACTATCACCCTGCTACACGACCAAATTGAGTGATGTGTTGGAAATTAAGGCTGAATAGTCAGAAATTAATCCTGATATTTTATCAGAATTAATTTAGTACATGACAATAATTTATAATTATTTGATTAGCTGCACAGTAGTGGCATTATCGCTGGATTGACTTCGTCCGGTGAGCCGGAAAACAAGTGAAGTTGGCGCAAGAAACTGTCCTGTTTGAGCGACGAAGGAGCGAGTTTGGACGGTTTCAGCCAACTGAGCGCAAGTTTTTCGAGCGAAGCGGGCATAGTCTTGAACTATATCCGATAAATCGGATTGTTCCATTTGCTTACTTTTTGTTTCAAGACAAAAAGTTAGTCGGGGTTTTAGGGGCGGAAGCCCCTATTGTAAATCATTGATATACTATACAATAACAAGTTCTGCTAAATTTTTGTCATGTACTTAGCATCATTAATTAAATTTTACATAGCTTTGCAGAATCAGTATTCAAAATCAACTGTTTAGATAAAGAAAAAAGTATGAAAAGTTCATTCTTGTCTTTTTTTATTTTAATCTTCTTTTATAGCTTAGCAGCACAGGAAATAAAAATGTTTCCTGAAGGTGCTATATATGGTTATGTTAGCTGTTTTGGACCTCCTGGATTAAAAGGATCTGGATGTCATGGTGAAATACAAGCTGTTCTGCAAATACATGATACTTTGATAAATAATAAGGTTTATCAAAAAAGTTCTTTCGGAATTTCGCGCTATGAAAACAAGAAATTTTATATTTACAACGAAGACCCCAAACAAAACTATTTTCCTGACAATGAGTATATTCTGTATGATTTTAGTCTTCAGGTCAATGACACATTTCAGCTTGCCAATCTGTATGCCACTGAAAATAAATTAGTTGTAGTTTCCAAAAGACAGCGTTTAATGCAAAATGGTGAGTATCGTACCGAATTAAAATTAAATGGAGAAAGATGGCAGTATTGTTGGATTGAAGGTATTGGGGATATCTTTAATGGTTTATTTTATATATACCAGATTGGAAGATATGATATTTACTCTGGTATCGCTTGTTTTTCCGATAAATATGGGGTAGTGTATAAGCAAGAAGGTCTCGATTATCCATGCGAAAATTTAAATAATTACTATGTTTCCTGGGAAGGATTGCAAAATTTAAAAACTGATATAATTCGGATTTCTCCTAATCCTTTTATTTCAACTATATCGTTAGCTCTTGATATTCCTTCATCAATCAGTGATGTAAGCTTTAATTTGAGTTCGTCTGATGGACTATTGGTTAAGAAAATACCAATTTCAGGAAAAGGGAAACTCTCAATAACGATAGATGTATCAAACTTACCGAAAGCTGTTTATTTTGGTATTATCTTGTTTGGCAACGAAATAAAATCTTTCTCAAAACTGATAAAAGAATAGTATTTTCAGATATAAAAAAAGCTGAACTCTAATTCAGCTTTTCCTTAAGTTATTCTTCCAAGGTACTTAAATCACCTTCAGGCAATCCTAAAGCACGGGCTTTCAGCACACGGCGCATAATTTTACCACTTCGGGTTTTGGGCAACTGGTCTACAATGGTTATAGCTTCAGGTTTAGCAATTGGTCCCATATGGGTCACTACGTGGTTGATAAGGTCGTGTTCCATCTCCAGACTTGCTTCATATCCATTCCGTAAAATGGCAAAAATATGAATGCAATTCCCTTTTATCGGATGTGGCAGTGCCACGGCAGCCGATTCGGCAATAGCGGGATGACTAATCATGACGCTTTCTATTTCAGCACTTCCAAGTCGGTAACCGCTTACTTTAATCACGTCGTCAGTTCGTCCGATAATCCAAAAATAGCCATCTTCATCTCTTTTTGCGGAATCGCCGGTCAGATACCAACCTTGTTTTTTATATTTCGACCAGTAAATATCGAGATAACGTTCCGGGTCTTTGAATATTCCGGCTGTCATTCCCGGCCACGGAGATTTTATAACGAGTGTTCCTTCTTCATTTGCTCCCACTTCCTTTCCATCGTCATCCACCACCGCTATTTCATTTCCAAAAAATGCTTTCGTTCCTGAACCCGGCTTTAATGGTGTTACCGGTAAAGGCGTAATCATAAAACCACCTGTTTCGGTTTGCCACCAGGTATCCATAATCGGACATTTGCTGTTCCCAATAACTTCGTGATACCAGCGCCACGCTTCAGGATTGATTGGTTCACCCACTGAACCCAACAATCGCAACGAACTCAAATCATTCCGGTTTGGCCACGAATCACCAAAACGCATTAAACCACGAATAGCAGTAGGTGAAGTATATAAAATGTTGATTCCGTAACGTTCAACCATTTTCCACCAACGGTCGGGATAGGGATAAGTCGGCGCACCTTCATACATAATAATGGTGGCACCGTTCATCAACGGTCCGTACACAATATAACTGTGACCGGTAATCCATCCCGGATCGGCAGCACACCAGTAACGATCATCGGGTTTTATGTCGAAAACCATGCGATGTGTGGTCGAAGTATAGACACTGTAACCGGCGTGAGTATGAATCATGGCTTTCGGTCTACCGGTTGAACCGGAAGTGTAAAGCAAAAACAAGGTATCGTCAGCTTCCATCACTTCGGTGTCACATTTTGAGGCAGCAATAGGTAAAGCCACTAAATCGTGGTACCAATAATCACGACCATTTTCCATATATACATCCACATTTGTGCGTTTCACGGTGATACAAATTTCCATCGTGGGCGAAAGCTCCATCGCTTTATTTACCACCGATTTCATTTCCACCACTTTACCCCGACGGTAACCACCATCGGCAGTAATTACTACCCGACTATTCGCATCATTTATGCGGTCGGCTAAGGCTTCGTGACTAAAACCACCATAAACCACACTGTGAATAGCACCTATTTTGGCACAAGCCAGCATGGCAAAAATCTGTTCGGGAATCTGCGGCATATAAATCGTAACCACATCAGCTCTTTTTACCCCCATACTTTTCAAAATATTGGCAAACTGACAGACTTCACGATTGAGTGCGTGATAGGAAAATGAACGGACATCGCCCGGCTCACCTTCCCAAATCAAGGCCAGTTTATTACGGACTTCGGTATGTTGATGACGGTCAATGGCATTGTGAACAATATTTGTCTGCGCACCTGGAAACCATTTGTAAAAGGGTGGATTTGAATCGTCCAGTACCTTATCCCATTTTTTATACCACGATAAATAGTCGGCCTGATTAGCCCAAAACTGTTCACGATTTTCGATGGAGAATTTGTACAACTCTTCATACTCTTTGATGTTTGCCTGGTCGATAACTTCCTGTGATGGAAGATAAATTTTGTTCTCTGTCGGATTTGTCATGTATAAAAATTTATTTTTATAAATTAAGAAATGTCTTGTTGGATGGGTTTTTTAAAAATTCGAATAATTAATACAATAATAATTGTCAACCATCCTGCCGGATATGGAAGCATGGTTATAATCCACCACTTTGAATATTGGGATCTCTCACCAATACCACCCAACCATGAAAACAGCCATAAGAAAAACACACCTACAATAATAGCAAGGGCACTGTACATGAAAATTTTCGAATGACGGTCTTTCGTCAAAAAGCTTGACAATGCAACCAAAATACTGCCAATTAAAATGCCAATTGAACCTTCCATTGGATCAATGGCACAAATACATAAAGCAATAACCCCGAGGATATAAACAACACGGGTCCAGTTAATGTTCACTTTCATTTTTCCCGAATTTAAAGGTTAATAATTAAATTTTTCCGTAATTAATCTTAATTTACTTATGATTATTAAGCAAACACGTCGATTTCGTAAAATGCAAATATATAACCATCCCCGACAAATGCTCTTTTTTTTATATTTTATTTAGATTTAAACAATATAATGGAAGAGGATTTGAACAAAAAAAGCCGGTAATCTGAAATTCAGATTACCGGCCTACGTATTATAAGCAGTAATTATTGACTATTTTACAGCGTTTTTCTTACTTCTGTTTCTTCGTAACTTTCAATTAAATCACCAACACGAATGTCGTTGTAGTTTTTGATATTCAACCCGCATTCATAGTTTGTTCCAACTTCTTTTACGTCGTCTTTGAAACGTTTCAACGAATCCAGTTCGCCGGAGTAAACTACAATACCATCACGGATAATCCGTATTTTATTGCTACGTTTAATTTTACCTTCCCGAACCAAACATCCGGCTACAGTACCAACTTTCGTAATTTTGAATACTTCGACGATTTCAACTGTTGCAGTAATTTCCTCCTTGATTTCAGGTGAAAGCATACCTTCCATAGCCGATTTGATTTCTTCAATCGCATCATAAATAATGGAATACAAACGAATATCGATTTCTTCCTTATCAGCCATTTTACGGGCTGTAGAAGTAGGACGAACCTGGAATCCACAAATAATGGCATTCGAAGCAGCAGCCAACATAATATCCGAATCGGAAATGGCACCCACGGCTTTGTGAATTACGTTTACCTGGATATTTTCAGTTGACAATTTCAATAAAGAATCAGCTAATGCTTCAACAGAACCATCCACGTCACCTTTCACAATGATATTCAGCTCTTTAAAATCACCAAGCGCGATTCTTCGGCCTAATTCGTCGAGTGTAAAATGCTTTTTAGTTCGGATACTTTGTTCACGTTGTAACTGCTCACGCTTGTTGGCAACCTGACGTGCCTCTTGCTCAGAAGCCATTACATTAAAGTTGTCACCCGCCTGTGGAGCACCGTTCAATCCTAAGATCAATACCGGCTCAGCTGGTTTCACCTCCGTAATACGTTGATTACGTTCATTAAACATAGCTTTTATCTTTCCAAAATACGTTCCGGCTAAAACGACATCACCCTGACGCAGTGTTCCATTCTGTACCAAAACGGTGGACACATAACCACGTCCTTTATCCAGGGTAGATTCAATGACAGAACCAATAGCACGTTTATTTGGATTGGCTTTCAGTTCAAGCAGCTCAGCTTCAAGCAATACTTTTTCAAGTAATTCTGCTATACCATCCCCTTTTTTCGCTGAAATATCCTGCGATTGGTATTTTCCACCCCAATCTTCGACCAGATAATTCATTTGGGCCAGCGTTTCTTTGATTTTTTCGGGATTTGCACCCGGTTTATCGACTTTGTTTATGGCAAAAATCATTGGAACATTAGCCGCCGATGCGTGGTTGATGGCTTCAATGGTTTGTGGCATCACGTTATCGTCAGCCGCTACTATGATGATTGCAAGGTCAGTTACTTTTGCTCCACGAGCACGCATAGCGGTAAACGCTTCGTGACCAGGAGTATCTAAGAAGGTGATTTGCTGACCGCTTTCGAGCGTCACATTATAGGCTCCGATATGCTGTGTAATACCTCCGGCTTCTCCGGCAATTACATTGGCTTTACGAATATAGTCGAGCAAGGAAGTTTTACCATGATCGACGTGACCCATAACGGTTACAATTGGTGCACGTGGCAACAAATCTGCTTCCGTATCAATTTCTTCTTCACCAATGGCTTCAATTACATCGGCACTTACATATTCGGTACTAAAGCCAAATTCTTCAGCCACGATATTAATCGTTTCAGCATCCAGACGTTGGTTAATCGAAACCATCATACCAATACTCATACAAGTGGCAATGACCTGATTAACCGTTACATCCATCATGGTTGCCAATTCACTGGCAGTCACAAATTCGGTCAGTTTGATTACGCTTTCTTCATCGCGTTCACGTTGAGCCTGTTCCTGTTGACGGGCACTTACATTATCCCGTTTATCACGGCGATATTTTGAGCCTTTCCCTTTTTTATTGGCACCGGATAGACGAGCCAGGGTTTCTTTTATTTGTTTCTGTACATCTTCCTCGTTTACAACAGTTTTGATAGGTCTTTTAGCTCCGTTTTTATTCGGTTTTGCTCCAGCAGCACCAGCTCCGCCGGTTGTTCCGGGAGTGACTTTCTTTGGATGTGCTAAACCCTGAGCAGGACCACCGGTACTTGACTGAGATGCTTTGTTTATATCAACACGCTGACTTGAGAAGCGTTCCCGCTTTTTCTTAGGATGAAAAGCATCTGTTCCGGTAGCAGCTCCACCAAGAACAATTTTCTTATCATTAATTAGGGGTTTTTTACCGTCGAAAACTGTTTTAGTTATTTTTTCTTCCCGTTCTTTGCGTTTTTGCTCTTTTGATTTTGCTTTGGGTCTGGTACTTTGATTCAACAAATTCAAATCAATAGTCCCAATAACTACCGGAGCAACATCTAAGGTAGGAGTACGCAACGAAAAGATTTCATCTTCTTCGTGGTCGTTATCTTTCGTTTCAATAATTCCTTCAGGAATGTCTACAACAATAATTTTGGTCTCTTTTGGTTCCTTCTTTTTTACTGTTTCCGGAGCTTGTATTGTTTGTTCCGGTTTTGTTTCGGAATCGGTTTTTATTGTTTCTTTTACTTCAGTCTTAACGGCTTCCTTAACAGCGACTTTCTCTTCCGGTGTTGCAGCTTTAGGTTCAACAGGAATGGTCTCTTTTTTGGATTCTTCAATTACTTTCTCTACCGTTTTTGGAGCTTCAGGCGCTTTGTTCTCCACTTTTTCAACAGGTTTTGGAGCTTCAGCAACAGGAGGCTGCACTTTCTCTACCGGTTTTGGTGCAGGTCGTTTTGGAGTCAAATCAATCTGACCAACCTGTTTAAATTGAGGTAGTTTATCTTCAGGTACCGAAATAGAAATGTTTTCTATCTTTTTTTCTACCGGCTTTGGCTGATTATAGCCTTCAATAGATACAGTAGGCGCTTTTTCTTTCAACAAACGCTCCTGACTTAATCGCTCTGATTCAATTTTCAGAGCCATATCTTTATTAAACTCTTTTGCAAGTAAAAGGTGTAAATCGTCATCCAATTTTAAATTGGGATCGAGCGCTAATTTATGACCTTTTTTCGCCAAAAATTCAACGGCGGTATGCATACCGACATTCAAATCTTTACAGGCTTTACTTAATCTTATAGACATATTCTATTATATAGTTTTCTATTTTAAAAAGTTCCGGAGTTAACACAGAACAGGAAATATAGCTTGTCCCGATATATCGGGGAAACACGAAACGTAAAACTCGAAATGTCTTTATACTTCGTCTTCAAATTCGGCAGTCAGAATAGCCAATACTTCATCAACGGTTTCTTCTTCCAAATCGGTACGGGTAATCAAATCCTGACGGGAGATGGCCAAAACACTTTTAGCGGTATCACAACCAATTGCTTTCAAGGCATCGATAACCCATTGATCGATTTCGTCGCTGAATTCGTCTAAGTAAATATCTTCTGATTCAGTATCTTCATCCAGTTCACGGAATACATCGAGTGTATAACCTGTAAGCATTCCGGCCAGTTTGATATTCAGACCACCTTTACCAATAGCCTGCGAAACTTCTTCCGGTTTCAGATAAATCTCGGCCTTTTTGTCGACCTCGTTCAAGCGAATGGAAGAAATTTTAGCAGGGCTCAATGCTCTGGATATAAATAGATTGACATTGTTTGTGTAATTTATAACGTCAATGTTTTCGTTGCGCAATTCGCGAACAATTCCGTGGATACGTGAACCTTTCACACCAACGCAAGCTCCAACCGGATCAATGCGATCGTCGTATGATTCAACAGCCACTTTGGCTCTTTCACCCGGAATGCGGGCAATTTTCTTAATGGTTATCAAGCCTTCGTGAATTTCAGGGACTTCCAGTTCGAAAAGACGTTCGAGGAAAACCGGTGAAATACGTGAAAGAATAATTTTAGGGTTATTATTTTTATTCTCAACCATCGCCACCACGGCACGCACGGTATCACCTTTGCGGTAAAAATCAGTTGGAATTTGTTCAGTTTTTGGCAAATAAAGCTCATTTCCCTCGTCGTCAATCAACAACATTTCCTTTTTCCAAATCTGGTAAAGTTCGGCACTTACAATCTGACCTACTTTTTCGCTGTATTTTGAAAAAACGTTATCTTTCTGAAGTTCCAGAATTTTGGAAGAGAGCGTTTGACGTAAGGTCAGGATGGCACGACGACCAAAGCCCATAAAGTCAACAGTCTCAGTCACATCTTCGCCAATTTCAAAATCGTCATCAATTTTAAGCGCTTCCGTCAATGTAATCTGAAGATTTGGATCTTCCAGTTCATCATCGGCCACGATGGTACGGTTACGATAAATTTCGAAGTCACCTTTATCAGGATTGATAATGACATCGTAATTTTCATCGGTTCCAAACATTTTCGAAATCACGTTACGGAACGACTCTTCCATTACACTGATTAATGTACTTCTATCGATACTTTTGAGTTCCTTAAACTCTGAAAAAGTATCAATTAAGCTGATAGTTTCTTTTTTGCTCATGGCCTATTTGAATCTAATTATATATTTTGTATGTTTTATTTCTTCGTAGTTGAACGTAAGGCTCTCTATCACTGTTACTTTACGTTTCGAACCTTCGGGTTTTTCTGTTTTTTCAATTTCAAGTACAAATTCCGTTTCACGTACTTCAGCCAAAATTCCGGCAAACTTCTTCCCTGTTTTGGTCAGCACTTCCACCTCATTATCAATGTTTTTCTCGTACTGTTTAATCACTTTGAAGGGTTCAGTCAGTCCGGCTGAACTCACTTCCAATTCAAAATCTTCCACTTCCCGATCAAATTGAGCCTCAATATGTTTATTTAACTCAGCACAAAAGTCAATGGAAACACCTTCAAAAGAATCGATTTCCACTGAAATTCGATTATCCGGACTGAGTTTTACATCCACCAAATAATAATCTGTCTCCATCAGATAATTTTCAACTATCTGATTTATAGTGTCTTTTAAAATCATATTCGGGTTATTACAACAAACGAGGGGACTGTTGTCCCCTCCTCCATAGTCTATTTCGGGTACAAAAGTACGAAATAATTCTTTATCAGACAAAGATTTTTGAAAATATTCAATCAAATAATGATTTTTGATTTATTGAAATTAATTCATCCCAATTCCGTTTCACAAAAAAGCCCCTGCAACTTTATGCAGAGGCTTCTCATTTGAAAGACAGCTAATAAGAAACGGTCAGGCTTCCAAGATACTGACTCGTTGACACGATTGTCGGATCACTTTCTGACCTGAAGAACAGGTAAAACTGTAGATTATCTCCGGTTTCGGCATAAGGCAAGGCCAGGGTTCCGGTTTTGCTTCCTCTTGTTACAGAGCCATCCGAGTAGCTGATTTCAGCTTTACTGCTTATTTATTTGACACAGCATCACAAGTTAACAAACCCTCGCTAAACTCATATATTTCACTTAAAAACAAAAGAACTTATTGACAATTTTCAATCGGGTCGTTAAAAAAGAAAGAATGTTTGAATTAGTATCAAACATTCTTTCCTGTCTTAAAAAACGAAACAATCAGAGAGACCCTGATTTGTTTTAAAGGGATAATTATTTTAATCTCTCTATTTGACTATTTCAAATTTATAAACACAAATGTGCTTATAGGTTTCACCCTGATTTAATACTGTACTCGGAAAGTTTGGATGATTCGGACTATCCGGATAATGTTGTGTTTCAAGGGCGAATGAAGTTCTAAAATTATAAACTTCACCATATTTCCCGGTATCTTTTCCTTCAAAGAAGTTTCCACCATAAAATTGAAGTGCTGGTTGGTCTGTTAGAACGCGCATTTGGATGCCGTTTGAAGGTTCATAAATCACAGCTGCTTCAGTGATTTCTGTTCCTGGTCTATCCAAAACCCAATTGTGATCATAACCTTTGGCATAAATCAAGGCTTGGAAGTTTTCATTTACACGTTCCCCTATGGCAGTAGGATTTGTAAAATCCATTGGTGTTCCTTTTACTTTTGCTATTTCGCCAGTTGGAATAAGACCATCATCCGTTGGTGTGAAGCTTGAACCGTTGATTTTCAACACATGAGTATTAATGGTTTTGGCTTTACCTTCTGAGAATCCATTCAGATTAAAGAATGAATGGTGAGTCAGATTGATAACGGTTGGTTGATCTGTAGTGGCAGCATATTCTATTTTCAGCTCATTCTGATTAGTCAGGGTATAAATTACCTTGACATTTAAGTTGCCTGGGTAACCTTCTTCTCCGTCTTTTGAAAGATAAGTTAGTTCCAATGCATCTTCGCCTTTATTATTTCTAAAAAGGTGTGCATCCCATACAACGTTGTGAAATCCATTGGGACCACCGTGCAAGGTGTTTTTGCCATTGTTGATGGACAGTTGGTAGTTTTTGCCGTTCAGACTGAATTTTCCATTTGCAATCCGGTTACAGTAACGGCCAATCAGTGCACCAAAAAACACTTCATTTGATTTTTGATAATCTTTTAGCGTCTTATAACCAGTAACCACATCTTCCATTTTTCCGAATTTATCGGGTACCCAAAGAGAAACAACCCGACCACCAAAATTAGTAATTTGAGCAGTCATGCCCGTACAGTTTTTCAAGGTGTAAAGTGAAACTTCTTTGCCGTTGAGCGAATCCATAAAATCAGAATTTTGAATAATCTTTACACCTAAATCCTTACCGTTACAACTTTTAATCACGTTTACTTCGTTAACATCAAACGGGGTATGATTCTGTCGGAAAATATCGTGAAACCAAAGTTTAGGTTCATCACCGGTTGGCATGGGTGTATCCCAGGCATAAATGGTATTGGTTTTACCAGATACAAAACCCCAATTGATAGCACCAACTTTGTTATGCTTAAGCATTGGCATAATGGTTTGAAAAGTGCTATTGTTACGTCGTGCCATATACTCTGTACAAACCAACGGACGATCATAGAGCTTCAACATGTTTATCATTAAATTGTGTTCACCTACATTTGAATAATTGTGATAAGTAATAATGTCAGAATTCTCTATCTGGAGACTATTCAATTCAGGAACATCAAAGTACCAAATTCCAGCAGTTATTGGTTGTGATGGATTGACTTCGCGAACCCATTTGAATACGTTTTTAAGCAAAGGTAATGAGGTAATTCCGTGATCTCTATTTCCAGGTTCGTTATATAGATCCCAGAGTAAGATTCGTTTGTCGTCTTTAAAAGCCGAAATAATATCCTTGACATATTTTTCTAATTCGGGATAAAGTTTGGTCGTGTCTTTTCGCAAAGATACACTTGGATCTTGTACCCAACCTGAGTTATGCACTCCAACTTTTGGTTCGGATTGTTTCCCAATGTGAGATTCGTCGTTCCAGCAATCATCAAAGAAAACAAAAATGGGTCGGATATTGTGCTTGGAAGATATTTCCAAAAATTGATCTATACGTTTCTTTAAACCCGATGCATCATTTTTCCAAACTACACTACTTAAAAAAACACGCATGGTATTGAATCCAAGCTCTTCTGCCCAGCCAAATTCTTTGTTGATTGTAGCCGCGTCGAAGGTTTCTGCTTGCCACAACTCGATTTGATTAATAGCGGTGGCTGGCTGATAATTGCAACCACTAAGCCATGGTTGAGCGGAATACCATGTTTTGGCCTTTTCAAGTGACCAAATCGTTGTTTTCATCTTTTCCTTTTCTGTTGCTTTTCTTTGTGCTGAAATAATAGGTACAAGCAGTAATGTGAATGTTATTAAGCAAATAAGTTTTGTTGTCTTCATTTTTTAGATAAATTATTTAATACTGCATCAGTATTTTTGTTGTAAATTGCTCATTGTCTTTATTAAATTTAACCAGACAAATACCATGATTATTCACCATGTTTATTTGCATTTCATTTTGAATGAAACCTTTGTAAATTTGCATTCCTGAAATTGAAAAAATAGTTATAATACTGTTTTTAAAGTCATTTGCTCTTATTTTCAGCTGATTACCATTCCAAATAATATCTGGATTATCCTTTTGTGAAAATAAATTATCAGCTTTGTTTGTAGTTAAGTTAGATCTTATTATTTTACACCAAGTAGTAGGATCCAATTCCGAATTTCCAGGAATCGTTTCCATTGTTGATGTAGTACCATTATTACTGTTGTAACTACTAAAGTTAATACCCCAGGCCGTTCCAAAAGCAGGCGCTCCACCTATCAATGCCCAGGGAATTTTAATTTCAAGCGTACAACCTGTATCGATGTCTGTATTGTTATTGAGTGTGCCGATTAAAACTTTGTTTACAGTAACGTTTGTTGCAGTCATGTTTGTCCAGGTATATACAGAAAAGATATTCTTAGGATATTGCATTTGAATATTCCCATTAATATCCACTGCTAAAGAATAAATACCAGTTTTGATTGCATTTATATTGGTTGGGTCTAACAATATACGAACAGCATCTCCATTCAATAAAGTTGCATTGGTATTTAGGTATTGGTCTTTAATACTGACAGCAATATAAAGATTGGTAGCATCTTGAGACATGCAAAAACGAGAATTGCGAGCTGAATATGCTCCAAGATAAACTTGTGGATTTCCGAGATACTCACTAGAATTGATTATACCATCCATAGTTGGAGTTCCGGTATTACATACCATATCATGAAGCAAGTAACCATCCTTAGTCATAACCCAGGTTGATACATCTCCAGTTGTAGAAGGGTAAGCATCGGTACCAGTGACGGCTGTAACCGTGGTGTCATTTTTAACCAATAAAGAATTCCACAAGGCAAAGTTGGCAGTTGGGATATTGAAAGGTCTTGAATATCCTACAAAATTTTTAGAAGTATTATCACCAACTCCAACAACCATGTCTGTTAAGCTATTGTTAGTTCGTCCATTAGCCGTCTGAAAAGAGAGTATTGTCTCTCCACCCGAAGCCTGAACTATGTAAGGTGCTCCATTGTACGAACCTGTTAACCAGGAATCAGTAGATGGATACCATCTGTTGATGCTGTTACCTGAAATATAAGGACTCCAACTGGCATCCGATGAATATAAGATAGATGGTTCAAATCCATTATAACTATCTTCAATGACAACTACATAACCTTTGGCATCTTTAAGCATGAGTGGAACCGGCATTCCATCCCTTTCATTTATGCGGAACGAAACCGTATAATAACTGCTCCATGTGTTGCCAGCATCATTAGATCGTACCATCGATATTTGTTGGTCTCCAGTATTAGGATATGGAAATTCGTTCGCAAAGAAAAGTTGAACTTCACCTGAAGGTAATTGCATAAAAGAGGGTTCCCAACATCCTTCTGTACCGACTGTACTTGCGGTATAAGCTGTAGCCTCGTTGGTCCAGGTATTTCCATTATCTGTGCTTCTTTTCAGACGTATATCATAGTGTTGAACTCCATTTTCGGTTTTTACACGTCCGTTATAACCCACTAGTATAGTTCCATTGGCTAATTGGATGACTTCCGGAACAGCCATATGTACATTGGCTTCATCAGCTTTTATAAGTTTTTGGGTACTCCACGTTTTACCATTGTCAGATGATAGTTTGCAATAAATGCCGTTGCCATATTCAGCAACAAAGAAAATTTGTCCATTCGCCAACCGTTTCAAGCGTGGATAACCAGCTTGAGAAATGCGAGTCAAGGAGTTATAATCCCACATAATGCGTGTACCTGCTTTATAGGCAAACGAACTGAGATTCAAAAATAAGATTCCTAAGAAAAACAAAGCAATTTTCTTATACATGTTCGTTTTATAGTGTTGTTTTAAGCATTCATCTTTAAAACAATACTTCGTTAAACTTAATGTTAATCGTTTGAATATCAAGAAAATAAACCTGATATTATTTGTATAAGTCATTGGAAATCATTACCTTTATAGGTACTTCAACTCCTATAAATTCATGATTTCCA
>Ga0209083_1000503_pt1 | contig 57477 bp, 61 predicted proteins | sample AM7aDNAmetaG_FD_184132 | JGI IMG/M metagenome (GOLD analysis project Ga0209083, IMG submission 184132) | Freshwater microbial communities from Finland to study Microbial Dark Matter (Phase II) - AM7a DNA metaG (SPAdes) (version 3) | ecosystem: Environmental > Aquatic > Freshwater > Lake ...
GGCACCGCGCCCCGCCCTCGCCGCTGACCCACCCTGTGGCATTCCCGCCTATAATATCAGCGCCCTTTTTCCTGCCGTCTTTGGCACGAGGATCGCCTCTGAGCATAGGCTATTGTTTTGCGCCCCACGGCGCATCTTTCAACCGCCCCACGCCCCACCGCCGCCCTGGCCGTTGTAGGGGCTTGATTTATCAAGCCCGCCGTTCCCCCCCGGGGCGCGATGTGCGGAACTTCATTTGCCCGCGCCCCTGCATGCCCACCATGGTGGTTGATTTTCCAGGTTGATTTTCCGGTTAAGATTCGCAATTACGACTCCCGGTTAAGATTCGCCCGCCCTTTCCTTCCGCCGTTCCCTATCTCCTAATCTCCTAATCTCCCTATCTCCTATGCGCGCAGCGCTCTACATCCGCGTCTCCACCGACCGCCAGGCCTCCGAGGGCATCTCCCTCGATGCCCAGACTGAGCGCGCGGCCGCCTACTGCGCCTCCCGCGGGCTCACCATCGCCGCCACTCTACGCGAGGAGGGTCAATCGGCGCGCAAGCTGCGGCTCGAGCAGCGTCCCGCCGGCCGCGAGCTCCTGCGCCTAATCGCAAGCGGCGCGATCTCCCACGTCGTGGCCTTCAAGCTCGACCGGATCTTCCGCGACAACATCGAGGCACTGCAGCGCAGCAAAGAATGGGACGCAGCCGGCGTCCACCTGCACATCCTGGACATCGGCGGTGACACGGTTGACACGGGCTCGGCGTCCGGGCGCTTGTACTTCGCGATGCTTTCGGCCTTCGCCCAGCACGAATCTGATCAGACCTCCGAGCGCGTCCGCTCTTCGATGCGCCAGATCGCCTCATCCGGCCGCAGTCCTGCCAACCGCCCCTTCGGCTACGCGCGTGCTGATCGCGCCCTGGTGCCCGATCCTATTACCGCGCCGATCGTGCGCGAGATGTTCATGCGGGCTGCCGCCGGCGCGAGCCTCGTCGAGCTGGTGCGCTGGCTTCACTCCGAGGGCATCACGACGCGGAACGGCAACGCGCGCTGGAGCATCTCCAGCGTCCGGTGGGTGCTGAGCAATCCGATCTATGTGGGGGACGTGGTGTGGGGGGATATGATCGTGCCGGGGGCGCACGAGCCGCTGGCCTCGGCTGAGGACTTCCTGCTGACCCAGGAGCACATCGCCTCGCGGGCTCCAACGCGGGGGCGCTCCTCGGCGCACTATACGCCGCTGCTACGGTGCGGTCAGTGCGGGGGACGAATGGCACTGACTGGCAGCCACGGGCCTTCGGCTGACCGGTATTACTACTGTGTGCAGCGCAAGCGTTACCGGCCACCACTGCACCCCCAGGCGCGGATCGGCGAGCGACTGTTGGTGGCGATGCTGTTCCGGCACACGGAGCTGCTGATCGCCGACGCCGACCTTCCATCTGCCGCCCAACGCGCCGCCGCCCGCCTATCATCTGCCCCGCCTTCTCCGCGTGGGGCGGCCGTCCCGGCCGCCGCCGTTTCCGCCCCGCCGTCTCCGCGTGGCGCAGGCGTCCCGCCTGCGGACGTTTCCGTCCCGCCTCTTCCGCGCGGCGCAGGCATCCCGCCTGCGGACGTTTCCGTCCCGCCTCTTCCGCGTGGCGCAGGCGTCCCGCCTGCGGACATTGCCTCTGCCGCCACCGTTCCCCCCTTACCCCCATTCCCCCAAACGCCGAAGGCGTACGGGGAAGGGGGGCAAGGGGGGTTAGGGTCCTCCACCCCTTCATCCCTCCGCTCCGAACTCACTGCCCTTGCCTTGCAGCGGCAGCAGAACATGCGGATGCTTCATGCCGGCGCGATCACCGAGGATGACCTGGCCGCTCTGAACGCGCCGCTGATGGCGCAGGAGCAAGCCCTGCGCGCGAGCATCGCCACATCAGCATCATCTTCCGACCTGACTTCTGTCGCCGTCCTGATCGCCGCGGCCGAGACGCTCCTGCCCGACCTGGCCGCGGCATCCATCCCGGAGCAGGTCGCCACGTTCCGACGCTTGTACCCGCTGATCGAGCTGCTGCCCGGCGTCCTGCGCTTCCACGCTCTTCCCGCCCTGGGCATTGAGCCAATTGACCGCCCTATCCTGCCCCGCTACTGCCCTAAACACGGCACCCCCCTACCCTTCTGAGAACATTGCGACTTCTCCAGCACTCGTTCGAGTACTACACCAACCGCCACATTCATCTGCGCCGCGCGGGTGGACTAATCTGAGCTGCCCCGCTGCGGATTAGTCCACCACCGCCCTGAGCCCAACAGTCCCAACGTGTGCCAGATGGACAGTTTCGAGTATGTTCAGAGCGAATCTTCCAGCCCTGCCGGCTGGTTGATTTTTGGGCTTGATTTTCCCGGTTGATTTCGCAGTTGATTTCTGCAGAGCCGCCCGGGGCACGGGCTACTCCTTCAGTCGTCGCACGAACGTGAACGGCAACTCCTCGCACTGGAAGCCCGCGGCATACTTATGCCCGCCACCGCCGTGGGCTTTGGCGATCTCTGAGCAGTCGATGGCGCCACCGTTCTGAGCATACACCGATACCGTCCACTGCCGGCCGTCGAACACGCACGGCAACCACAAGTCGAACTGATCGGCCACTGACGCGAAGAGCTGAGAGTTGCAGCGCCGGTTGACGGCCACGCCCCTGCGCCCCGCGAACTCGACTTCCCACCCGCTGTTGATGACCGTCTCCGCGTCGCGGATCGTCTTCTTGTTCAGGAGCAGCGCGCCGACAGACTTGAAGCCATCGAGCGCCTGTTGGCTGCTGTCGTAGTCGAGGAGCCCGTCCCAGAACGAGGACGTCGGCCGGGTGTCACACACCGACTGCAAGTACTCGTGGACGTACGACGTGTCGTTGCCGTAGGCGAATGTCCATGTGTCCCCGTCACCAATCAGGCTCACGATGCTGGGTGGAAGAGCGCCCGAGTGTAGCCACTGCCAGGTCAACACACATCCCGCGATACCATCCTTCCGCAAGCCGTCGATGGCGATCACGCATTCTTCGTCCGCGGCTTCGATCGCCGTCTTGTGGTGATCGATCCACGTCACATGCGTCGTGATATGCAGGAGACGTATCCAGTCACCCGGCTTCTGGAGGGAGAAGTCCACAACGTAGACTGCTTCTGAGCGCTGGATGCGCTCGAAGGGGAAGTCGTCGTTGTAGCTGATCGGGATGCACTCACATTCCGGGTACAACTGCGCGACGATCGCCGCTGAGCATTCGCCGTCGAGATCTGTGTGGTAGAAGCACTTCATAGCTGTCTCCGCTTTCTCCCGCTGCCCGCAGGTTACGATTCCAGGTTACGATTCCAGGTTATGATTCCGGTCTGATTTTCGATGGCTGCCGTCGCCTTTTCCCGTCTCCATCTCATGGAGAGGGGGTAGGGGGTGAGGTGCTGTCCAGGGCCGGGGGTGAGGTCTCCTTCCCAAACTCCGGCACCTTCGTCCCTGCCGTCACTGCCAGCGCCGTCGCCCCGCCCCAGACCGCGAAGCCCGCCGCGATCGCGCCGAGAATGTCGCCCTTCTGTGCGAGCGCAACCGCGCTGAGCGCCGCCGGCACTGCTGCCACGAGGCGCTTGACGTTGTTGGGGGTGTTGACGCTGAGCCCCGGCGCCCGGCGCCACTTCGTATAAGCCTCCTGCACCGCCCACAGCACCAGCGCCGCGAGCAGCTCCTTCCCGCCATTGCCGAGCCCGTTCCAGAACGCCATGACCTGCTCCATCTTCACTTTCCTCCATGGCAGTGGACGCAGTTGTCCACGCGCTGTTCGATCCGATCTACCCTTTTCGTGTTATCTTCCATGTACTGGGTAGTCTGTGCCCGGAAGCCCGCCAGAGCGACTTTGACCCCGGCGATTGTGCTGACGAAGGCGACGATGCCCCCGCCCACGAGCCAGGCGACGTTCAGCGTGATCGCCGTGTCGAGACCATGCGTGTCCGCAGCCTTCGTTTGCGCGAGTGCTACTGTCACCCCGAGTAGCAGCATCGTACCGATTGAGATCGCCAGCGCCTTCAGGATCTGCTTCATCTGGTGCCCTCCAGAACCAAATCAGCCCGGAGTCTCCTCCGGGCCGTTGCCCTGCCTGTGCCGTTGCCCCTCCCCTCCCTACGAGGGAGGGGTGCCTGCGAAGCAGGCGGGGTAGGATGCCGTTCCCCGCATTTCCCCCTGCCCCCTACCTCTTCCGCGCGATCAGCAGTCCATTCGTCCCGACCACGCACGCCCACATCGGCTCGAACCAGGTCGTCACTTCCCGCTGCACGAGCTCGAGCGTGAGGATGCTCTTGTGCCCCCACCCATGCCCCATGTAGTTGAGCAGCCCGAGCCCGCTGTCCACACACTCCTGGTGTGCGACTGCATCCAGCTCCCGGCGCGCTGCCATGCCCGCGATCGCCGCGATGTCCGGGAAGCTCAGCCGGATCTCTCCGCCCTGGCACAGCACCCGGGCGCACTCGCGGAGGAACTCGCGCAGATCATCCACTGTGAGATGCTCGATGAACTGATCCGCCCGCACCTCCGCCAGTTCTCCATTCCCGAAGGGCAGGCCATCGCGCACATCGCACTGTACCCCACCCTCGGCGCCGTCAACATCCAGGTTGATGTACCCCGGCAGCAGGATCGTACCGCAGCCCACGTTCACTCGATCCATGGTCGTCTCCGCCTTTGCCGTCGTCGTTCTCCCCCTCTTTCAGTAGCCCCGAGCCCGCGTTAGCGGGAGAGGGGTACTGGGAGAGGGGGAAGGCGACCGTCAATGGCCGCGCAGCGAACATCGGTCGCAGGGGGTGAGGCTACGCATAGCTCCCGTCCTCCTGCCAGTGCTTCGTCGTCACGTCCCAGTCCAGCAGCCACTTCAGGCCGCTCATGCGGCGCACATCAGCCGCGAAGGCCACATCATGCCAGAAGTTCTTGCCGTCGTCGTTGACGCTGGTGCGCCGGGGGAGATACCGATGCCAGGCCTCCGCGCGGGTGAGCAGGCACCCCATCCCCGTCCCGCCTACCTGCTGCAGCCCTGTTCCTCCCGCCGCCGGCAGCAGATGGTGCGCATACGGTGTCTCGCTATCCGTGGCATAGGCAATTGGCCGGCCGACGCCACCATCCTGCTCGAACCGCGACCGCACTGTGCCACTGACAGCCATGACATCCGGCTGTAGACCGCCCAGCAGCCGCGGGATGATCTCTGCCCCGAGGATCTCGATGTCATCCTCGATGGTGAGCACGAGGTCTGCCCGCGGCCCGAGCAGTCGCTGCGCTTCGCGGGCATACAGCCGGCTGATCGCGTCGGTCATCCTGTTTCCGCACGTCACGCGCAGGTCTGCGCTGTTGGCCAGCGTGGCATTGTCCGCTGCGGCGATCGCGCGCGTATCATCGCGGATGATCGTCACCGACTGCCACTTGTGGCAGCTCTTGTGCAAACTCTCCCGCAGCCGCACTCCGAAGCCGATGTCGCATGAGTTGTCGACGAAGATTCCATGCAGCCGATCCTCCGGCCAGCCCAGCCGCGTGAGATTCCCGATCACCTTCTCGCGCGAGAACTCTCGACCCGAAAACGGGACGATGACCGCGACATGGTACACATCGCGCATCACCGCATAGCGCCCTTCCTGCCCATCCGCCCGATGCACCACCGACGCCCTGGTGTCATGCAGCCGGTAGAACCACTCCCCGATCGCCGTTGTCTTTTCCATTTCCCCTCCCTTCGAGGGAGGGGTGCCCCGCGTAAGCGGGGCGGGGTAGGAAGTCGTCACCGCCTTCCACCCATCCCCTGTAATCCTCAGCCATAGGTGCCAGTCCTCAAGCACGCGCACCGGGCACTTCCACCCGCCGGCCTGCTCGATGGCTTCGCGCCGCAGGAGACTGCACGTGTCCATGTGGTTCTCGCGCCGCAGATGCCAGTAGTCAAATTCCCGCGCCCACTGCGCGGGGTGCATCGTCTCCCCGGCATTGTTGCAAATGATTGGCGCAGAACTCGCTATCCCGACGTGCGGATCATACAGCAGTGGCAGCATCGTCTCGAGGTACGTCTCTCCGAGCCAGTTATCAGCGTCCACATGCAGCACGATCGGGCTTGTCGTCGCGGCGAGCCCCGCATTGCGGCTCGGGTTGACGTCACCGAACTCCACCCGCAAGTACTTGACGCCGGGGAACCCCTGGCACACTGCCGCGGTATCATCATCCGATCTGTCGTCAACGACCACGACTTCCGCGAACTTGCGCGTCTGCGCGAGGATGGTCTCCAGGCACTGCCCGAGGAACCGCCCGTAGTTGTGGCAGGTGACGATGCACGCCGCGGCCTTCGCGCTCCCGCCGCGGTTGACTTGCCTGACCCCCTGCGCCGATCCCAGCACCGCCACCACCCCCACCCGCCCATCCTGCTGTTTCATCTCCCCTCCCGGAACGGGAGGGGTGGCAGGCCGTAGGCCTGACGGGGTAGGTGCCGTTCTCTTAACAATCCTCGTCATCCCACTTTCACCATCCTGGCCCTCGTCTCGCCGTCGAAGGCCTCGAAGTCCGCGCTATGCTCAACGTCTACCACCTGATACACCGCATCCATCTCGATCCCGATGTCGCCCACCCGCACCCGGATGAACTGATCGGGGAGGATATGCCGCCGCAGCGGCCCCACCCACTCGACTTCATCCTCCCAGCGCCGGTGGTGCAGTTGGAACTGCGCGAAGATCTGCTCGAGGCTCTCGCCCTCATCGGCGACAATCACCGCTTCCCAGTCATCGCCGATGCCCGCGGCGCGCACGTCAGCCGCCTCGCGCCAGTAGTAGGTGCGCCGCGCCTCCGTGGGGCCGTAGATCACCTTCGCGAAGTTGCGGAATGCCTCGCCGTTGCGGCCGTGCTGGATCCCGTAGACGATCTCTTCGGGTACGAGGCTGGCCTCGTCAATGGTCCATGCGATTTCCGACACCCCGGCCTGGTACACCTCCGGGGCGGTGTCCACGAACGGCGCGAGCAGCGCATCGCCAAACCCGAACCGGATCCCGCAGGCGCGCTCGACGGCCGCGATCTGACATTCATGGTCGTCGCCGTCTTGCGGGGCGAGACTCGGCACGCTGGGCAGTTCCGAGTAGGGGATGATGCGCTCCGCAAGCCCTGGTACGAGGAAGTCTACCGGCGTTGCGATACCCATCCGCTGCGCGATGCGATTCGCCCACTCGCCCAGCGTCTGCCCGCCGGCCTGGCGTTCGTCATAGACCGCCTTCTGGCGCATCCGCGTTGCGGCGAAGTCTCCCAACTCAACCGCCAGCGTCTTCTCGCCCTCGTCGTTCTGCGCCCGTTTGATGCCGGCCGGCTTGATGTAACCGTTCGCGATCGGCGCATACTCCATCCCCGCCGGCGCATCATCACCCCAGCCGAGCCCCACTGCCACCCCGCCATTCTCGCGCCAGTCGGGGAAGATCTCCACATCGGAGGCGTGGAAGCTCGCCTGGCCTTCCGCTCCGCGCCACTTGCTGCTGAAGCTCCAGCGCACGGCTCGCAGCCGCTTCGTGCCGTCCGTCGTCTCGGCGGCGCCACTGCCAGGAACTATGATGGGCGCGTGATCCTCCGTCGCATACCACAGCATCGGTCGCACGTGTGACGAGCTGGTGCTGTATCCGCCCGCGAGCCCCAGGCTCACATAGGGACGATGCCCGCTGGTGGACACCGTGCAGTTCACTGACCAGTCGTTCGCCTCCGAGTACACCGCGCCCCAGTCCGTCGTATCATTGAAGTCCATCTCCGCTCCGGTCGGTGGCCAGGTATCGCCCTGCAGCGGCCGGCAGTGTCCTGTCACTGTCCCGTAGGTGAGAAACTGAGCGTTCACTGCCTGCACGCATCCGACCGCGTTCACCTGCGCCGTCGGGCCACTTCCCGCTTCTCCCGCCGTGCAGATCGTGAGATCGCGGCGATAGATGTGCCACCACTCGCCCGCGTTGCCCGTATGCCTGATGAGGAAGTGCGCGCCCTGGAAGGTGCGCCCAATGCCGTCGTGAGCCCACAGCCTCCCATTTCCGTCCTTCCAGATCTCGTCAACCTCGAAGAACCAGCTCTCACGCGCCACGCCCTGCACGAGACTTGCCGTCCGCGGCCCGCAGCCGATGATGCGCCCTTGTGCCCGAACATCCCAGCCCCCGCCCTCCGGGATCTCAGCATCGTCAATGTGCGCGAGCAGCGCCTGCGAGAACTGCGTGTCCCCGGCTTCCGCGCCGAATAGCGGCAGGCACACCACGAGCCACCCATACTCCCACGCCGTGCCCGTCCAGCGCTTCGCCCGCACCTGCAAGTTCGTCTGCGGCGTGATTCCCTGATTCGCAGGCGGCGCATACCGCACGGTGTGGAGGGCGAGGCGCGGCGGCAGAAAGTCCGCCCACGATCCGGCGTGCAGTGTGCCGACTGCCGTGAACAGCTCGCTGAGACTATGCGCGGCGCCGTCGTAGTACTCGAGCCAGCGCGCTGGTGGGTTGCCCGAGACCCCGCTCTGCACCCACTTCGCCGCCGCGCCCGACGTCCACTGCTCGAGCGTCATGTCCGCCGGCTGGCCGAAGGGAATGGGGGCGATGGCGCGCAGCGGCTCGATGTACTCGGTGGCGCCCTGCTCCCAGTTCGGATCGCAGCGCCAGTCCTTCGAGTACCCGAGCTTGTCGGTTTTCCCGTCGTACCCCGGCGGGCGGTAGACGATTGTGCCTCTCGGATCCACCAGACCTGTCATGTCACCCGCCTTTGCCTGCCGTTGGCTCGCCGTCGCCGTTGCCGTCCGCCGTTCTCCGCGTAGGAACGGGCGTCCTCGCCCGTTCTCCATCGCCGTTCGACGTTTCCTCTCCCCTCCCTACGAGGGAGGGGTGGCGCGAAGCGCCGGGGTAGGAAGCCGTCGCCGTCTCCCTGCCCTACTCCGTCTTCTCCACGAACCCCACGCTCGGGTCTGTCATCATCCAGTACGTCGTCTCGCTGCCACCCCATACGGTGACGAACAGGTGTCGCTCATCTTTCACCTCGATACACGCTTCTGTCGCTTCGCTGGCCTGCGCGCATACCGTGAGGGTCGCGATACCCGGCGTAAACTCATCGCGCGCGGCGTTGTCGGCGCTGCACTTCTCGCACAGCACCTGGCCTGAGGCCCAGCCCACGATGAATATGCTGCCTGCTGTATGCGCGCTGTTGGGGCGCGCGAAACCGGCCCCGGCCTGTGCCATCACACTGCCTCCCAGACCGCGTCAGCGCCGCTTCTCTCGCGCAACACCTTCCACACCAGCCGCGTCCCGTCCCATGAGCCCACCATCACCGACGCATCATCCTTGTGCACGATCGTCGGCCTGCCCCACGTTCCGCTGGGGTGGGACGTACCCTGCGGCACCCACCACTCATCGGGCAATGCCCCCAGGCGGAAGACTTGGACGGTGTCGTCCACGATACTGGCACGCCAGATGTTCCCCAAGGGGTCAATGCACGTTGCGTTAGGGCCTACCCCGCCCCCAATCAACGCCTCCGCAAAGCTATACTCCCGGTTCGCGACCGTCAACGCCGCCCAGGCCGTCTTGCCATCCGCGCCAAGACTGTACTCGCGGTTCAGCTCCCGTGCGGGTTCGAGCTGGTAGCGCCCATGGATGTTCGGAGTGACGACCGCCAGCGCCGCCCACGAGCCGGCGACTTCGCGCTCATAGCCATGCACGCTCTGCTCATTTCGGAGCCGCTTCGTGCGCGCCTTGTTGTAGGCCAGGCCGGCGACGCGCCCTCTGGGGTAGGCGTAGAAGTGCTGCTCGTCTTCGATGCCCGGTAGCGCCCCGATGCCCCACCCAACGCAGATCGCGCCGTCAAGCACGATCTCTTCCTGCCCGGTGAACTCATGCCCCTGCCGCACATCCCAGGGGTAGATCGCCTTCGCGAAGAGGTTGCCGTCGCCGTCCTTGTTCTGCGCCGAGTTCAACGCATCGGCGAGCGTCGCCGTCCACCCCTCTTGCCAGCCGATCTCCGTGCAGATCCGCCCCAGCGTCTTCGCCGTGTCCAGCATCGACGACTGCTCTTCGTCGAGCGGGCAGTGCTTCCGGTGCTGGAGGTACAGTATCTTCTGCTCGTGCCGCGTCATCCCGTTGGAGTGCTCAAAGCCATAGTCCAGCTCGAGGCACTCTTTCCCGTCCACCCACGCCCCGATCCCGAACCAGTCGATGACCACCGGGTGCCCGTCCCCGTCGTTGCCGCCCCAGACCGGATTTCCGTCCTCGTCCCGCCCGGGTAGCCAGGCCCAGTTGCGCACCACCCGCGCCATGATGTGCGCGTCCGGCTCGCCCCAACTGAAGGTGCCCGGGTCGTGCTCCAGCGTCACATCGTGCAGCGTGTACTGCTCGCTCTCCACTCCGGTATTATCCGGGAGCGTGACCTCGAGGCTATCGAGATGCTGGAGCCGCAGCGCCCCGCACGGAGTGAACTTCTCGGCTGGCAGACACAGGTCAAGCGTGAACTGGTTCTCGCCCGCCGCCAGCGTCCCGCGATACGTCGCTACCAGGTTGCCCTCGCGCGTGAAATACCACGTCCCGTCGAGACCATACCGGTGCTCGAAGCAGGTCGTGCACGGGTCGTCGAAGCTGAACTTCGACGCCGTGAGCTTGATTGTGATCGCGCCCGCCCGCGGGCTGTCGAGATGCACGCCGAGATATGCGTACTCGGCCGCGTTCGTGATGTCCTCGGCCGCGTGCCCTCCGAGCGCCGGGTTCCGCCAGTCCGAGTCGTCGCCGCTGTCGCCGAGGCTCACGTTTGCCCGGTTGATGATCGGCCAATCCTGGTTATGTGCCTTCGCGGGGTCGTCCTGTAGATCACCCAGCCGTGCCATCCGCTGCCAGAACCACGTCACCAAGCTTCGACTGATGCGTGGCGCAGTCGTCCCCGCTGCGATGTGCCATACGTCGTTGTCGCTCGGGCTCACCGTCACGCCCGTCTCGCCCACCCACAGGCTCGGCCGCGTCTCCACATTCGCCGGGTCGTTTAGGCTGACGGCGGCTGCGTGCTGCAGCGTCGCAAAGGGGCTCCAGAACGGATTTCCGGTCAGGACACTCGCCGTGATCGGGTACTTGATGAGCCCGCACTGCGCATCGTTGTTCGCCGGAACCGTCGCGCCGACGTTCTCGCCCGCCGTCTCGCGCCAGCTTTGGAGCTGGTACACTGCCTGCACTGCGCCATCGAGCTTCTGCCACTCGTGTTTGAACTCCCAGTTCACCTGCCGATGCCGCCGCTCAATGCCCTCGGGGCCAAAGACCGTCGGGGTGCTGTGCCACGCGCCGCCCGAGTAGCTCCAGTCAATCGGCTGACTGGTGAACTGCAGCGCCGGGTACTCGACCCGGTCATCCATCTCGCCGCAGTGCGGTACGAGCTTCAAGTGTCCCGGCACCCCCACTCGCCCCGTCCACTGGCTCGTGATCCCCCAGGCGTAATGCGCTTCTGACCCGCCGCTCCAGATCGCGACCCCCCCGCCGTTGTCTCCGATCCGGTTGTCGCCATACCCCGGCGCCGTCGGTGGTGTCGGCGCGGTGCGCCCCCAGGCCGGCTGCGTCCCGTCGGGGATGTCGGTGCCGGTCTGGTACAGCTCGCAGAGGCTCGTGTCGATGGCCACGCCGTTGAACTTCAGATCGCTCAGGCGCGCATAGGGCAGCCCCGCGATGTACATCGTATGCGCCGAGAAGCCGAACGCCGCGCCCAGCGCCGCGGTCACATCGACTTCTCCCGCCGCCCAACCCAGCGCATTCGTGACGCTGATCATGCTGTTATCTGGCAGCGTCGCGGTCAGCGTGACGTGGCTGTTCCCATCTGATACCCAGGCGTACTGGCTCAGCAGATCGGAGAGATCCATCAGCTCTCGGTTAGCGTGTGACCTCTCGACGACCTCGCCCTTGCCATAGAGCCCTGTCACCTGGTAGGTGAACGGAATGCTCATGTTGCCATCTGGCTGGAGGATGCATGGAGTGGGGATCCCTCCCATCGGAAAACTCATGCCGAATTTGAGTCCGACCTGCTTCTCCTGCGACACCATCGGCATCATGCCGGCCGAGACTTTCACGGTGAAGACGTAGTACGACATGAAGCTCATCGGCGGGACATACTGGGAACTGTCCGCCTGCACCGGCGGGCCACCATCTCCCGCGGTCGGCCAGGGCTGGATGGCGAGCGTCGCCCCCAGGGCGCTGAAGAAGGCGCCCTTGATCGGTGGCTCAAGCGCATCATAAGAGCCGCCACCATACGCGCAGCCCGCCATATCATGGTTGAGGATCTCCAGCGTCCCCGACCACGCCAGATTGAGGGTTAGGGCTGTCCGCGCCTTAGCCATGTGTCTCCCGCAAACCGAAAGCGCTCCGCCACCCCCCTCGGGGCGCAGAGCGCTTATCCTACCGTCCCTGAAATCTGCCCCCGCCTCTTCCCGCCGTCCCCCCCCCGCCCTACTCCCACGCCGCCTCTCGCACCTTCACTTCGAAATCGGCCACGTAGACCGCGCCTGCGCTGCTATGGGCGACGAACTTGACCTCATAGTCCACGCCGGAGACGCCCTTCGAGAACCCGCAGGTCACCTTCACCCCGGCGACGCTGGGCATGGTAGCGGTGAGATCGTCCGCAGTGGCCTCCACACCATCGCCGCGGCTCACGGTCACGGTAACTGAGCTGATCGTCTCCCCCGCCACAGTGTCATTGCTGAAGTCGATTGACCAGCGCCCCTGCGGCACGATCTCCTCGGTCTGCTTTCCAAACACTTCCAGCATCTTCGGCAGGCTGCTATTCATGGTTGTTCGCTCCTGGCGTCGAGATGCTGTTCTGCGCCAACCGCCCCTGGCTCTCAATCTCGCTCAGTGCTATCCGCCCCTGGCTGTTCACGCCCACCCGCTGCAGCCGCCCCTCGCTCGCCACCACTGCCGCCGCCAGCCGCCCCTCGCTCCTGACCTCCGCCATCGCCAGCCGCCCTTGCGACGCGACTACATCTTCCCAGACCACTGGCGCGCCGAAGTACCCCTGCGTCACCACGCCCGCCCCGCCAAAGCCCTGCAGGATGATGCTCATCGCGGCACCCTCGCCGTCGGGCGATCCGTGTCATCGAGATCGAACGTCACGAACGCCGTCTCGCCGTCCGGCGCGAACAGCGTCAGCGTGCGCGTGTCGCGGTCGAGCGTCCACCGGCCTGCGCCCTGCGCCTGGGCCGCCTGCAGCGCCTTGCCGAGGGTCACGTCCTCCGCTCCGGCGAACCCCAGGTGCACGGTGCGTAGCGACGCCCGCATAGCCTCGCTGCTGAACACCAGCATGTCCGAATCGGTGAGGTTCTCGTATACGCCCGCGCTGACCACCCAGTACGTCACGGTGTACGACTCTTCCGCGCCGCCATCGGCAATCTGCTGATCCCAACTCGCCCCGTACGTGCCATCCCCGTTGTCGGTGAGCGCGAGCGTGCAGTCGTCCTCGATCGCCCCGAACTCCCCGACTGCCCATCCCGGCGTGACGAAGTTGTACCACTTGCCGTCACCGCGCCGCCGGATCGCCGCGACGACGTTCAAGCCCGTCACGGGGTTGTTGGCCAGAGTCTGCTTGTCGTTCACGCGGGCGATCAGCGCGACTTCCTGACCGGGCGCGTAGATGATCGTTTCCATGGCTCACCGTGCCTGCGCTTTCGGTTGCGGCACCAACTGCTCAAGCTTGCCTGCGTCGCCTTCGCCGATCCACTGCAGCAGCGCCGGGTAGCTGCCCTTGTCGGCGAGATGATGGACCGCCATCCCGCTCAGGAGCAGCTCGTTCTCGCCCGTCGCGAGGATACTGTCATGGATTGTGACAACATACCGCGGCTGCCAGGAGATCGCCCAGATCCGACCGAGCGGCGTGACGTCGTACCGCAGCAGCGCCGGCCGCGGCGTGCGCGTCCCCACGAACGTCACTTGCCCGGCCGACAGTGCGAGGAACTTCCGCTCCCCGCTGTCCTCTTCGAACTTCACCCACACGCCGTTCAGTCCGCCGCCCGGTCGCTCCCAACTACCCACATAGTTCACGTGTCCCCGGAACGGCGACTGCTCCCACTTGAGCAGTTCGAGCGCGCGCATGTCGGCGCACTGCCGCGGCGCATCTGCAATCAGACCGGCCATGCTCAGCGCCACCGCCGCGATCACGCACAGGCCTTGGCGGACATGGCGCTCGACGGAACTGCTTCTCCGTCCCAGCTTCACCAGGGCGATCACCAGGGCAATGACGATCAGCGCTTGCGCGATCATCTCAAGGCCTCTCTCGCCACTGCGACCTGCCCCGGATCCTCACTCAGCTTCGCCTCGCCCGCTTGCTCGGCCATGACCGCGCTGAAGGCTTCCAGGCGCGCGGCGCGCTTGTCCGCGATGTGCTCACCGGTCGGGTTGCCCGCGGTCATCCGGATAAGGGCGATGTTAGCCACCGGCACGAACTCCGCGTCGCCCGAGTGATCCGCCGCGTCCCACAGGAATAGCCCGGTCGGCAGGCACTGGGCATAGCCGCACAGGTTCGCGGTGCTCCGGTCGTCCTCGCGCGAGGGCGTCACGAGATACACGGTGACGAACTGCCCGTCAAAGACCGCACTCACATCAGCTCCGAAGTCCATGGTCTCGCACCTCATCTGCGCGTGAAAGTGATAGCCTGCCGCACCACGTCGCCCGCCTCGGGCAGATACTCCCGGATGTCCCCCTGGACCAGGTCCGCCGTCGTCGGGTAGATCTCGGTCGGCTGCGACGAGACTGTGTCTATCGTCAGCTTCCGGTACAGCGCCGCGCTCGCATATGCGACGCTGCCCTGCCGATATGGCAGGATGTGATCCGGGTGCTTGCAGGTCGGGATCAGAATAATGTAGTTGTCGAAGGCCCCCGCAATGTGCACCGGCGCGCTGTCGTTCGAGACCAGCACCTGCCCCTCGCCGATCAGCGCGATTAGCGCCCCCAGGCTCAGCAGGTTCCGGATGTCCACCATGCCCTCGCGGCAGATGACCGGCAGCACGCCCCGCGTGCCCTCGTCGTCGTCCTGCCCGATCAGGCACGGCGTGAGCCCCGCTGCGAGGATCCCGTCTGCGACTTTCTGCCACCACTCCACCGGGAACGTCTTGCTCGGCCAGTGCCGTCCTGCGTGGATCAGCACCAGATCGCGTAGCTGCCGCTCGCCGACGACGCCCTGCGCCTCCGCCAGATCTTCATCGCTGTAGGTGAGCCTGATCTCCCGCGCTCGCATCGGCAACGTCCGGCGCAGCACCGCCATTGCGCAGTAGTCCACCGTATGGCACAGCAGGTTGCTCACGATCTGCCACATCGGCGTCTCCGGCCCCGGCAGCGTCACAAAGCGGCGATAGCTGCAGCCCGGCTCGCCCGCCAGCTTCCCATGCTCGCCGACCGGCACTGTGAGATGCTCGAACAGCCGCGGGAAGTGCGTCGTGACCCGCACATCATCACCGGGGTAGACTTCCTCGAGCAGGAACCGGATCGTCGGTTCGGCGTCCACCTGGTCCCCCAGGCCGCCTTGCACGTCAATATGGATATGCCGCGGGAACTTGTACTCGGGCGCGGCTGCCGCCCAGGTGGTGAGATCGTCCGCTGCCACCTGCGGCACCAGGCTCGCCTCGAGGCCGGCATAGTGGATCAGCCACGCGTCATGGCGCTGCTCCCCGGTGAGCGCGTCCATGTGCTGCATCCGGTTGAGCTTGTAGCGCAGATCGTGGCAGGGCACGTGCGCGCCGGCGATCCGCGCGTTGAGCAGCCCCTGCTCGAAGAAGTTGCTGATCTGCCGCGCCACCGGCCGGAACAGTCCTCGATGCCGGCGCGAGATCACCATGACGCCCGTGTTGTAGTACGCGCCGTCCCAGTCTTCTACCGTCTCGCCGCTCTCTTCGAGCGCCTGCGCCAGCGACGCCCGCCGGTCCAGGAACGCCCCTTCGTTGTGCGCCCCGAGCTGCGTCTCCGGCACTTCCGCGAACAAGTCCGGGCAGTCGTCCCGCACCAGCACATCGGCATCGAGGTAGACGATGCGTTCGTACTGCAGCAGCAGCTCGTGGATGCGCAGCTTCTCCCAGTGCGGTGTGGTCTGATCGGGTCCCAGTTCCTTGAGGACCAGGTAGTCCGCCCCGAGGCGCTCCGCATACGCGCGCTGCGTCGGCGCCGTCACGGCGTGAATGCGCTTGTGCGCGTCCCCGATGGCAATCGTCAGCACTAACCGCTTCATGCTCGAGGCCCCGCTGTCTTGGCTCCCGCGTCATACCACGTGTTCACTGTTTCGTACGCTTCCTCTTCGGTCGGGGGAAATCCCGGCCGGCGCAGGATGGCCCACATCACGTTCGTCAGCATCACGCGCCAGAAGCCCTGCCGGCAGTGCACCAGTTCATGGGCGAGGGTGATGCCCAGCTCGTCGTCGTCGAGCGCCAGACCGGTGCTGCTTACGGCGATGACTGGCGTGGCCAAGCCCGGCCAGGTCGTCATTGCCGCGGTCGGGTCGCTCGCATCTTCCTGCACCCCCGCCGTGATCGTGACGCTGCCGGTATACCCGGAGATCGCGTACGCGCGCGGCAGCAGTGCCTCAATGCGCTGGCACTCCGTGGCGGTCAACGCGCCCCGGGTCTCCACCCGCTCACACCGCAGCACGTTCGCCGGGGTGCCGAACACATCCAATTCATACGTGCCCGCGTCCGGTGCCATTTTCCCTACCTCGCGTATGCGCTGACTGCGACGGGCGATGTCTGCGATGTTGCCAGGCCGATGCCCAACTCTCCGTTGTAGCCCGCCCCCCACATCAGAAGCGCCCCAGCGGCCGTCCGGCCCGCTGACCAGCCACTGCCGGCCGCGATTGCGACGAACGTGTTTCCTCCGGCTACTGACACCGGGGAACTGCGCGACAGTCTCGTCCCATCCCCCAGTTGCCCCTGATCGTTAGGCCCCACGGCCCAGCAGTGCCCCGCTCCGTCCAAAAGCAGCGTATGCAGCGAGCCGCAGGCGATCTGGGTGTAGCTCATGGCGCCCGCCATGCTCACCGGGGAGGAGCGCCCCGTCCGCGTGTTGTCTCCGAGTTGACCGTAGGAGTTGTCTCCGCAGCTCCACGGGTGTCCCAGGCCATCGAGCAGCACAGTGTAACCCCCGCCGCAGGCGACCTTCGTATACGAGCGCCCACCCGCCACGCTGACCGGCGAAGACCGCGACGTCGTGCTGTTGTCACCCAAAAGCCCGGTGGTGACGGCCACGAGCGCTACAATCGCGCCGCCACCGCCGCACGCCCGTGCCGTGCCATCGCCCAGCAGACCAACCCAGTGGTAGTCTCCCGAGGCGACGGTGGTGAAGGAATAGCCCCCCACTACCGCGACCGGCGATGACGTGCTCGTAACCGAGTTGAGCCCCAACTGACCATAGGTGTTATCGCCGACTGACCACAGGCTCCCAGTGGCCTTGCGCATCAGCGAGTGACCCGCGCCGGCGACGACCTGGGCGAAGCTCATCCCGCCTGCCATGCTCACCGGCGCCGAGCGGTCGGTCAGCGTATTGTCGCCGAGCTGGCCGCAGTCGTTCGCGCCGCCGCCCCAGCAGATCCCCGCGCCGTCGAGCGCCAGCGTATGCGCCCCACCCGCAGATAATGCTGTGAACACGCTGCCTACCGCTCCTGCGGACGGCAACAGATCGTTGACCGTGGTGCCCTTGAGTAGCTGCCCCCAGTCATCGCGCCCCCACGAGATCAGCGCCGAACTGGGCGTCCGCGCCAGTACATGGCTCGCACAACTGCCGCCCGCGATGTCCGCGTACAGGAAGGAGAAGACCTGCCGGTACCGGATCCGCGCGTACGGCATCAGCGTCGGCGAGGAGCATGCTGTGACTGACCCCAGGCCGAGCGCTCCGTTCACATCGTCGCCCCACAGGAGCGTCTGCCCGCCCGCGGTGAGTCCCATCGAGTAATGCTCGCCCGCCGCGATCGCCACGAACCGCCAGTTCCCCGCGACGCTCACCGGCGACGACTTCGAGTCTGTCGTGCCGTCCCCGAGCTGGCCGCTGTTGTTGTCCCCGCCCGCCCACAGCGTGCCATCGGCCTTGAGGAACAGCGAGTGGAATGCCCCGGCTGCCACGGCGACGCAGTTCGAGATCCCGACGACCGCCACCGGCGATGACCGCGGGGTGTTGGTGTTGTCGCACAGCCGGCCGGCCGTGCTGTTCGCGCCCCAGGCCACACAGGTCGTATTGTCAAGGAGCCCCAGGCAGTGCGCCGCTCCGGCGGAGATCGCCGTGAAAGCGTAGTTCCCCGCCACGCTCACGGGGCTGGACTTGCCCCCGGTGGGGGACGTGGCCGTGGCGTTGTCGCCGAGCATCCCCGCCGTCGCATAACCGCAGCTCCAACAGTGCTTGTTGGCATCGAGGCCGATCCAGGTCGCCCCACCCGCCGCCAGCGCCGTGAACTTGAGGCCCCCCAGCACTGCTACGGGCGACAACCGCCGCGTGTTGGTGTTGTCGCCGAGCTGACCGCGCTGGTTGGAGCCGCAGGCATAGGGCGTGCCATCCGCGAGGCGCCCGATCCAAAAGTCCCGCCCCGCCGCAATCTGGACAAAGCTAAAGCCCCCTTGCACCGCGACCGGCGACGACTTGTGCACCCGGGTGCCATCCCCGAGCTGCCCCATCATGTTCGCGCCGACCGCCCACGCCTGCCCGCTCGCGTTCAGCCCAATCGTGAACCCCAGACCGCGCGCCAGGCTGGTGAAGACGAACCCACCGATCATCGGGGTTGGCGTCGCGCGGGGGCTGGTGTCGCCGGTGCCCAGCGCGCCGAGGGTGTTGTCGCCCCAGGTGAGCGGATGCCCGCCTGCCGTCAGCAATGCCCCGTGCGCGCCGGCATGACCGGGGGCGATGCTGAGGGGCGCGACGGTAACGGTTAGGATGCGTGCCAGGAGGGTCTTCATTACCAGCTCGCCGCGCTGCCGGTGGTGTTGTACTGCAGCAGAATGCCCAATAGCAGCACCGGGACGTTCATGTTCCCGGCCACTGCGGTGTTGCGCATGATGGTGAGATTGATTGCCGCATTCATCGCCGGCGTCCCGCCCACCGTCAGCGCGGGCGTGGCCGCACTGATGTGCCAATCGCTGATCGCGATCTTCGTGTCGTCGACGACCTGGGCGGCGCCGTAGGCGGCGTCGATCGCGTCACCATCGCGCCCCGCGCGCGCCGCGAGACTCCACTCGACGACGGTGCCCGCACCCGGCTCGGCGAGATAGGTCCAGTACACCTTGGCTTTGACGGTGCCCAGGTCCCAGTTCTCGGAGAGCACTGCGGTCAGATCGAGGTACTGATTGGTGGCGGCGTCGAAGCTGGCGATGTCCGCGTTCGGCTTGTTCGTGCTCCACTCATAGCCTGAGAGCACTGCGCCGTTGGTGGCTTTCGGCACCTGTGCACCTGCGGGGACCCAGAGTGTCTGGTATCCGATGCCGGCGCCTGCCGGGCCTTGCGAACCCGTGTCACCCTTCGGGCCCTGCGCGCCGGTGGCGCCCGTCGCCCCTGTTGCTCCTGCAGCGCCCGTATCGCCTTTGAGGCCCTGCGGCCCTTGCGCTCCGGTCGAGCCTGCAGCCCCGGTCTCGCCCTGAGGGCCTTGTATCCCCTGCGGGCCCTGTGCGCCCGTTGCACCCGCCGCCCCTGTATCGCCTTTCAGCCCCTGCGGCCCTTGTGCCCCGGTTGCGCCTGCAGCCCCGGTCTCTCCCTGGGGGCCTTGTATCCCTTGCGGTCCTTGTGCCCCGGTCGCGCCAGTCTCGCCCTTGTCACCCTTCTCGCCCTGTATCCCCTGCGCCCCAGCCGCTCCGGTGTCTCCCTTCAGACCCTGCGTCCCTTGCGCCCCAGTCGCGCCAGTCTCGCCCTTGTCACCCTTCTCTCCCTGGATGCCCTGCAGCCCCTCCAGCCCCTGCGATCCGGTCTCGCCCTTGTCACCTTTCGCACCGGGGATGCCCTGCAGCCCCTGCAGCCCTTGCGCTCCGGTTTCCCCGGTATCACCCTTCTCGCCCTGCAGCCCCTGCAAGCCCCGCGCGCCGTCGTCCCCCTTCTCGCCTTTGGCACCGGGGATGCCCTGCGGGCCGTCATGTGCCAGTTCGAGTAGTGCCATGTCGTTTCGCCACCCTCACTGCTACATTGGCCTGTGACGCTTCCCCGCCGTTCTCGCACGGCATTCCAGCTATGCTTCATCGTTGTCAGCGTTGAGCTCGGTCTCGGCGCCGCCATCAGCATCGAGTCCGATTAACGGCAACGGCTCGTCTCCCGCAACCGCTTCGTCCACCTCACAATCGCCACGCGGTTCCTCGGTCGGAGCCCCCAGCATCTGCTGCGTCTCCCGTGCCACTGGCGCATCGGCCTGAGCGCTGGCACGCAGCATCCGGAGATCCTGCACGAACTTGCTCAGTCGTACTTCCTCAACTTGCTTTAGGGTGTTTCGTTGCTTCCTCATCTATGATCCCTCGCTATCCGAGCCCTTTGCTCGCTGTCTTGCGTACTGTGCGCACGATCACTTGCTGTCCCGCGGGGGTCTGCATCGCCGCATGGGTCTGGCGCGCGTAGAATCCTTCCGGCAATGCCAGTTCGAGCACCAGCGGATGCCCCCCCGCTCCCGCCATTCCTGCCGTTCCTGAAACCTGCAACCTGCCTCCCGGCAGTGCATCCAGGCCGCGCCCGACGCTGCCGACGCCCTGCGCCATACCGCGGGCGATCGTCTGCGGAATGCTGCGTCCGGCTTCAGTCAGTCGGCTGAACGGCCCCATCTCGGCGTCACTGTGCGGGAGCCGCTTCCCGGCATCTCTGAAGCCCTGATCCAGTGCCCCACCCACCAGGTGCAGCTTGCTCTTGATCCCTTCGACGAGCGCTCCGATGGCATCCGACCCTGCCTGCCAGAACCTCGCGGGGAGATCTTTCAGCCAGTTGACGATGCCGTCAAACCAGCCCGTCACTGTGTTGTACAGCGCCAGCATCCATTGCTTCGCGCTCTCCACCGCCGCCGAGATCCCGTCCGCGACACGCTGCGGAAGACCTACTACCCACGCCTGCGCCGCGGCGAGTGCACTCGTAACCCACGCCCACACTGCATTGGCCGCGCCAATCGCCCAACTTCGGATTGCCTGTCCCATCGCGATGAGGCCGACCTGGATCATCTGCGGCAGCGCCTGCACCCATACCATCGCGACGGCCAGAGTGTCCACTGCCCAGGTCTGGAATGCTGTGAGCGCAAGTCGAAGCTGTGCCGCGATGTAGCCCGGGAGATTCACCAGTACCCCGAGCATGAACCCTAATGCATAGACCACCGCCAACCCCGCCGCCTGGATGCCCGCCCCGAGCTTCTGCGGGAGTTCCCCCACGAACTTGACCACGGCTGTCCATGCCGTCCCCAAGCCCTCCGCGATGCTGCTGCCCAAGCCCTTGAAGAACCCAGTCACCGCATCCCAGTGCGTGACGAGCTGCCAGATCGCTACCCCAAGTGCGACGATCACGCCGATGATGATGAGGATCGTGTCAATGGGCAGGCTCGCAATCACGGCTGCCACGACGCCAACCGCTTCCCCGACGGCGGCCAGCGCCGGGGCGATGAAGCCCCATACACTGGCGAATAGCGCTCCTACGGGCGCAAGCAGTCGTCCCGCCCCGGCCAGTATCCCGCCTAAGCCCGCGCCGCGCATTGCCCCCCCGGCGCCCGCTGCCGCTCCTCCTCCGGCTGCCGCTGCTCCCGCCGCCGCATTCGCCTCGCCTGCCGCCGCGGCTGCCACCGCATTGCGTTCGAGTGCCATCGTCAGCATGTTCCACGAGAACAGCGCCTTCCCCACCAGCACGATCGCTCCGCCGACGAATGCCGCGATGACCGATCCCACCAGCAGGATGATCGCGATCACGCGCGTCATCCCCGAGTGTTCTTTGATCCACTTCTGCACGGCCGTGGCGCCATTCTGCAGATGCCCCACGATGTTCTGGAGTATCGGGATGAGCTGCGCCCCTAGTGACGTGGCCAGGCGCCCCGCTGAGATGCTCAGCACGTCCATCTGGATCTTGAACTCATGGCGCTGCTTCGCGGTCTCATCGCTCATCACGAGGCCGAGAGCTGACGCTTTGCCCATCAGCTCGGTGATGCCGTCCCCGCCCTTCATCAGCAGGGGGAGCATCTCCGTACCGGCGCGGCCGAAGATCTGCATCGCCGTCGCGCTACGTTCCATCGGATCGGGCATGGCCCGCAGTTTGTCCGCGACTTCTTTGAGTAGCGCCGACTGATCCTTCAACTTCCCGCCGCTGGTGAGCACCGAGATGCCCAGCTTCTCGTAGGCCTTGCCAGCCGCCTGGGCTTCCGGATCGGTGACGTCGAGGGCACTCTTACCCTTGCGAATGGCATCGGCGCTGTCGACGGCGCTCTTGCTCATCCGCCGCAGGCCCAATTCGAGACTGTCAAAACCGATGCCACTGTTCTCTGCCGCGAACTTCAGTGCGCTGAGATCCTCTACGGCCATGCCTGTCTTCAGGTGCATCTCGTACATCTTGTCGCCCGACTGCGCAGCCTTGACCGCCGCCCCCACCAGCGCCGCTGCCATGGCCGCCCCGGCCACTGCGATCCCGGTTCCGACCCGGCTCATCGTCTGACCGGTCTCTTCCCAGCGCTTGTTGAAGTCCTCGGCTTCCTTCTTGGTGCCGCGCAGCCGCGTCTCCAGCTCGCCGAGATTCTGGCCGGCCTGGCGCAGCGGCTCCGCGAGATGATTGACGGCGGTCAGGACGACTGCGAAGTTTAGTGCCATCGATGCCGCCGCCCTTTTCGCGCGAATTTCGGTTTGCCGTTGTCGTTCTCCCCATCCACCGCGTGGAGAGGGAGAACGAGACCGCAGGTCGCAGGGGGTGAGGACGCCGTCGCCATTCCCCCCTCTCCCCAACCCCGCAGGGGTGCAGGGAGAGGGGGAAAGAGACCGCAGGTCGCAGGGGGTGAGGTGCGCAAAGCGTCTCCGGGGGGGGATTAGGTGCCTTCCCTCGCCTTATCCCGCTCCGCGAACTTACGCCCCAACACCTCGATCTGGAATAGGTCGAGTTCCCACGGGTTGGCGTGATGCTCGATCAGCATCGCCGATACCATGCCCCAGTCCGGTTCCCGAGCGGGTTTTACCTTACGCTTGCGCGCACCGTCTTCTGCCCCGTCCCGCCGAAAGGGATGATGCGCTGCAGCACCTCGGAGAGCGCTTCTCCGCCGCCCTCGCCCATCATCAGTGTCTGCGCGATGATCTCCACTTCGGCGCGCGTACAGTCCGGCTGGGCGAGCTTCAGCGATTCGAGCAGGAGGTCTTCCACGATCTCCATCGCGCCGGCGAGACGCTCCATGCCCTCAGGCGTGTCCATCGCTTCGCCGATGTCTTTGAGCTTGTCGCCCAGTTGCCCGAGCGACCCGTGCTTGTGCTGCAGGGTCGCCAGTTCCCGCAGTCCGATGCGCCGGGCGACGTACTCGACCTGCTGGTCATCAGATCCGATCACGATGACCGCCGGAGGTCCGAACAGCGCTTGCAGATCCGCCGCCCGCTCGCTATCCTTCTCCTGCCGTGCCTCCGCCTGCCGTTCCTTGACTGATCCCATGTGCTTTCCCTCGCTGTGTGATTGCCCTTGCATTACCGTCGTTACCCCCTCTCCTCAGCCCGGTTTCATCGGGCGCAGGGAGAGGGGGCAAGGGGGTGAGGATGCCGTTACCCCTCTCCTCAGCCCGGTTTCATCGGGCGCAGGGAGAGGGGGCAAGGGGGTGAGGATGCATTCGCCTTTGCCGTTCCCCTGATCTCCGCGGGCGCTTGCGCCCGCCTCTCCTGCCATCATCTACTCCCACTGCCACGCCAGGCTTCCACTCCGGCTGCTGCCCTTGAACGAGTACTTCCACTCGGCGTCGCTATCCGCGTCCACCAGGCCATGCCCCTTCTTGCCCGGCTGCAATCGCGTCAAAGGCAGCGTCACTTGGTTGGTATCGTTGTCACCGACCGCTGTGATCGTGAGGTCATTCGGGAGATGATCGCCCCACAGCGCCAGCATCGCCGTCGGGAGCGGCCTCCCGGTGGTGAGGTCCACAGTCAACTCCTCGAGCCCCACGCGCCGTACGAGTGGCTTGCGTCGGCTCCCTGCCGCCTTCGGATCGCCCGAGCTGCTGTAGCGCACCTTGTTGTTCCACTTCACCGACAGTGCCGTGATGCCGTAGTAGTCCTCGCCTACTGCGAGCGTGAACTCGTAGTCCTCGAAGTCGTCATTGGTCTCTTCGGGCATGTCGCCGCCATTCGTCTCGCCGATATCCATCGAGCGCGCGCTGATTGCGCAGCGCAGGCCTTCGCCCTGCGAGTACTCCAGCGACCCCTCGCCGATCATGCAGTCCACATACTGCAGACCCCACTCATCGGTGCCGCCCTCCGCCTGGAAGACGGCGGGTTCGCTGCGCGGGTAGGTCGCCCGCAGGCCATAGCCCACGAACGCCTGGTTCGTCGCGGTGACATAGAAGGTGGTGTTGAACTCGGTGGCGATGAGCCCGCCCTTGCGCAGTTCGTTTCCCCCGATGCCCGTGCGTCGGCGCGGGTCGGGGTTGACGTCGAGTCCGCCACTGTTGACCAGGCCAAAGCCCGTGTCGGGGGTGAGCAGCCCGCCCTTGAGATACTGAAACATGCCGCTGGTCTCGAGCTGTGCCATGTCAAACCCTCCACGGGTAGTCTATAATCACGCTTCCACCGTCTCTGGCCACCGCCGTTGCCGTTCCTGGCTGTTACCCCCTCATCCCCAGCCCGTTAAGCGCGCGCAGCGCGATCGGGCGCAGGGAAAGGGGGACAAACGATCCGCAGGATCGTAGGGGGTGAGGACGCCGTTGCCGTTACCCCTTCAGCCGTCTCTCCGCCTGTACGCCAAACCACGCCTCATCGCTGGCCGTGCCGCCGCTTCCCGTCGCCGCAATGAGACCGCGGAAACAGGGGCGCACGAGCGCCGCGCCGGTGTAGCTATGGAGCAGGTTCTGGGTGAGGGTGAGACTGGTGTTCGCGGCAATGGTGTCAATGACGCCCCACTCCTGCCGCGTCCACACTTCGTCGGGAGCCGCCCCGGTGTGCTCGGTGATGAGCACGACTTCCCCAGTTTTGAACTGCCCGGTCGCTGCTACGGGCACCACAGGCTGCCCCGCCGCCGGCGTCCCATTCACGAGTTGCTGCCCGAGGCAGTAGACGTCGCCCACCTGCCCCCCGTTGGACGTGCCGAGGATGATCTGATTGATCGTCTGCGTCGTTATCGGCTCGCGCTTGGGGGTGAGAGTGACCGTCCAGTCCGCGGTTCCGATGGCCTTGACGCGGATCACAATCGGGCTGGGTGCGCTGGTGGCGGAAATGTCCGCCGCTCCGGTGATTGCGCCGCCCCGGAGCAGACTGCCGAGGCTTGCTCCCGGCGCTGCGGCGCCGGCGTCGGCGTCCCCGGCGAGGTTCGCCGCGCTGAGGGTGATACCCGCGGCAGTGAAGATTGACCCGGACTTCGCATCAAGCCGCAGCCGCGCGGCTGCGAGCAGTGCGTTGAAGCCCGTGAGCCCCAGATCCAGCCGCGCATAGTCGTTGTGGGCGGCGATGAAGGCCTTCACGGTAGCCAGGTTCCCGATGTTCGCCGCCGCGAGCTCGACGTCCACATCGGTGCACTTCTGACCGAGGATGCGGTTGCAGTACAGGATGTCGCTCTCGTCGTCGGCGACGTCGCCCCACCGCGTCCGCAGATCGAGGCCTTCAGTGCCACTCGCGCGGCGGCTGCCCACGACATAGGCGAGCCGGTCGAACATGCCCAAAATGCCCTGTTGTACCACTGTCAATGCCATCTCGCGCCTCCGATTTCAGACCTACCTGGCGGACATTCCAGCCTCCCGCCACAGTTGCTCTGCCGTTCCCGTCGTCTTCCCCCACTCCCGCCGTTACCCGCTCTTCAGCGTCCGGTAGCTGACCTCACACGCCCACCCCCGGAAGATCTGCTTCGCCCCTTCGGTGAGTGTGCAGATCTGGGGTTCCGCCTTGCTGATGTGCCCGACTTTGGCGTTCCCGAACAGCGTCCGGGTCTCGATACTGCCCATGAACTCGCCGAACTCGTCAATCAGGCCGATGCGTGCGTCTTCCGTCCCGCTCGGATCAGTCTCGTCATCGGGCACGAGCAGGTCTACTTGCAGCACCCAGGTGCGCCAGAAGTTGTTGCCGGATCCGGCGGACTTCTCCCCGCCTTCCATGGGCCCCAGTCGTACGAAGACGATCCCGGTCTCCGCTCCGGTCAATGCGATGCCATGCTGCTCGCCCTTGCGGAAGACGCATCCGCCCCCGTCGTTCACGCTTCTCAGCGGCGAGGCCTCGCGCCCCGCGACGGCGCCCCACGCCCGCAGCGCCGCGAGGTAGTCATCCACGATTGTCTGCAGCTTCGCGCCTGCCATCTCGTCCTGCCGTTCTCCCCTCTCCATTTCATGCAGAGGGGTCGGGGGTGAGGTGCATCACTCCTGCCTGCCGCCGTGCCGTTCTCCCCCTCTCCCCAAGCGACCGCAGGTCGCAGAGAGGGGGTAGGAGACCGCAGGTCTCCGGGGGTGAGGCGCCCCTACGCGCCTTCCAGCCCCTTCCCGAAAATCTTCCGCAATGCATCACTCCAGATCGGTGGGAACCTCCGCTGCGCGGTCTCCAGCCCCGGTCGCATGTACGGCCGCGCCGGCATCTTCACTTGCTTGACCTTTACCCAGGCCCAGGCCGAGACTCGTCCCGGCCGCACCTTACCGGTCTTCTTGTTTACGCTGAACGCCCGCGCTGAGGGCACCTTGAAGACCAGCCACTCGCCCTTCACGGGCTTGATGATGCCGCCATACTCATGGATGGCGCCGTAGATCATCGCCGGGCCTATTGCGACTTCCGCCTTCTCGGGATGCTGTTCCACCATGATGCTGCGCCCGAGCGTGCCCCGGCTCGTGGCGCTGGTGTTGAGCACCTGCTTGACTTCGATCTTGGCGTCGCGCTGGACTTGATGCCCGGCGAGTACCAGGGCGCCCATGACGACCTTCTGATCCTGCGCGCGCAGGATCGTCTGATCGAGTTCCGGCACCGCGTTCCCAAAGCTCTGAATGTTCACCGCCGGCATCTCATATCTCCGCGTGGGGCAGCCGTCCCGGCTGCCGCCGTTCGCCGTTACCCCATCTACCAAGCGACCAGACGCGAAGCGTCTGCGCGCGGGAGAGGGGGCAAGGGGGTGAGGACGCCTTTGCCGTTCGCCGTTACCCCATCCATCCGCGGGAGAGGGGCAGGAGGCGCGAAGCGCCTACGGGGTGAGGACGCCTTTGCCGTTCGCCGTTGCCCCCTCCCTACGAGGGAGGGGGACGAGACGCGAAGCGTCTCCGGGGGTAGGAAGCCGTCACCTCGTCCCCGTCACCTGCCACAGATCCAGCCGCACCTGGTTCCTCGGCTCCGGCATTCCGTTGACCTTGAACTTCCCCAGGATTAGATAGGTCACGCGCACCGCGCTCGCCACCGGCTCCCAGTCGCCCGCTTCGGTCTTCACTTCTGCTTCGCTGATCTGGCAGTCAATCTTGAGATGTTCGCTGTCAATGCACACTGCCGTATGCGTGAGTGGGTGGCTGTACTCTTCGCCCCGCGCCTGGCGGTCGCGCGCGCTGGCGTCCACGATGAGCGCGGCAACTTTGTGGCGGGTTGGCGTCCACGTTGGCGCGTCAACGTCTCCCGTGGCCTGGGTGGCGATGGTGCAGCGCGAGTTGAGGTCGCGCTCCAAAAGGCTTCCCAGCCGCTCTCCCAGCCGTGCCTGTCTCATCAGTGCCTCACTCGCTGCCGGCGCTCGCCCCGCTGCGAGAGGATGTTGTCAGTATTGCTGAACCGCTCATAGTTGGGGGAGTACATCGCTTCGAGCACTTCGTCGCCTTCGTTCTCCGTGGCCTGCTGGCGCAGCACCTGAGCTTGCGCGCGTAGTTGCACGGAGATCTGCGTGAGATCCTCGCTGATGCCGCCGCCCCGCTGCACGCGCACGGCGATCTTCGCCTCGCTGGCCGCGAGCGTCTCCAGTGCCATTGCCGCCGCACGCCGCTTGCTGTTGCCCTCAAACTCGAGGAAGACTTGCAGCTCGGCGTCGTTGAAGGCGCTGTTCTCAACATCGGTATCGGCGCATAGCAGCCGCACCTGGCCGATATCTGTCTTTGGATTGTAGGTAGAAGCTCCCATGATTGCGTATCCTGTGCCGCGTTGCATTGTGTCGTTGCCGTCCCTCCCCCTCTCCCCAGGCTCGCAGAGCCGCAGGGAGAGGGGAACAAACGATCCGCAGGATCGTAGGGGGTGAGGACGTCGTCCGCCTCTACGTCCCCGCGGCTTCGCCCGTGCTCATGTAGGCGCCGCGGTAGTCGAGTTCATCCGCACCGAACGTCATGCGGATCTTGAAGCCGAGGGTGTCGTTGAGGTAGCTGCCCTCGAACGTGTCGTCACCGCCGGCCACGCCACGCATGAGCTTCACGGTGTCGTCGCGCATCCAGATCTGGGGCTCCTCGTAGCCGCTGAGGAAGCCGTACCGGAACGCCGGCCGGATGCGCGGGTCGCAGAACAGGTACCAGGCCGTGGTGCCGTGGGTGGCGTCCACTGCCGGCAGGAAGTCATCCACGACGACCTCCGCCGCGTTCTGCATCGGGTTGTTGTTCGGGATCGCGGCGCTGCCACCGTAGACCACGAGCGGCGACTCCACGATCTGGCGCGCCTTGAACTCCAGATCGGGCGGCACCACGAGCCAGAACTTGCCTGCATAGGGCGCCACGTTGCCGGATGGGTCGCGCTGCTTGCGCACAGCCGCCATCGCGATACCGACGTTGTCGGCGCTCAAGGCGCCGCCCGCCCCGGTCTTCAGGTTGCCGCGTCCGGCGGTGAAGAACGTGGTGTTGTTGGCATACAGACTGGTGAAGATGGTCTGCTGCGTGTAGCGCGCCGACTGTCCCCACACAGTGGGGAGGTTCCCCAGTAGGTTCAGGCGCCGCTTGTCCGACAGCCAGGTCTCCCACTGGACCTCGTAGGAGCGCCCGTACTTGTCGGTGAATGCGCTGAAGTACTCATCGGTTATCGTGCCCGGCACGTACTCGGCGCCCGGGGCGACGCGATCGAGTAGCGCCGCGGCGTTCAGGCGGAATTCCTTGCGGCCGCTGAGCCCGCCGGCGCCGCGCAGTTCCATGGTGTCCTCGCGGTAGGCGAGGGTCTCGAAGTTGGTGCGAATGAACGACCGATCGAGATAACCGAGCGCCACGCCGCGATCCACGATGTCAGTGAACATCGTGAAGTCGCTGTTGCCCTGGGCCTCGCGTACGCGGCCCTCGCGCACGCCGCGTGCGTAGCGGGTCACGTTGAAGCTGAGCCCCTCAGCGGGGCCGTCAGCGCCAGTGATGGGTACGAACATGTCCTGAGCCATTCTCCTGTCCTCCAAACGCAAGCGACCGCCCTGTGAGGATTCATTCCCTCCTCCGGGCGGCCGTTGCAGTGATCGGTCCGCTTGTTACATCGGTGTCGTTATCCCCTCTTTCAGGTGCTCGCGCGCCGTATGCGCGAGTGGAGGACATTCCGTCCTCCGGCCTGGGAGAGGGGGCAATGGGGTGAGGCGCCCCTGCCGTTGTCGTCACCCCTCCCTTCGAGGGAGGGGGCAAGGGGGTAGGAAGCCGTTGCCGTTACCCCCATTCCCCTAAGCGGCTCGAAGAGACGCCGGGAAGGGGGTAGGAGGCGCGCAGCGCCTACGGGGGTTAGGTTCCGTTAGCTCGCCCCTTCTGTCTCCGCCTTCGGCTGCTGCGGCGCGAGCTGCACGCCGATGACCTTCGTGGCGCCGCTGTCGACCGCGTCCATCGCGAAGCCGACGGCAATGCCGTTGGCATAGTCGCGATTGAACTGGCTGGCGGCGACGTCGTAGTAGATCATCTGCCCCGGGCTGATGGTGCAGCTCGACCCGTCCTTGTCCTTGCCGATGACCTCGATGTTCCAGCCGCCGGCGCGGTCAACGACGATCTCATCGGTCGTGGTGTTGTAGTCCGTCACTGCGACGCCGATGAAGATGCCCAGGACGGCATCGAAGATCGCGTCGCCCTTCTGGTAGGCATCCCAGGCGCCGTCAGTGCGTCTGAGCGTCCAATGCCGCCCGCCGCCTTCACCGATGCACTCCTCGTTCTCGGTCTCTACTGCGTAGAAGCTCATCTTCTCACCTCAAGTCTTCTCGCCCGGTGGCGTGCATCTCGGGCGTCGTTGTCATGTTCATGTTTGCGTCGCATCATTTGCGTCCCGGTGCGACCCTTCGCGGCTCTTTGCGTCAGAATCAGGGACGGCCTCAGGATCTCGCCCGAGGCCGTCCCTGCTGTTCCTGAATCCTGCCGTCACTGCCGTTGTCGTTCCCCCTCTCTCCATTTCATGGAGAGGGGGACAAGCGACCGCAGGTCGCAGGGGATGAGGTTCTACCTGACCTTCAGGTACTCATCAATCTCCGCTTCGCTCTTACCCTGCTCGCGCAACGCCTCGCGCATCCGGGTATCGCGGCTCTCGCGCGCGGCCTGGGCGTTGGGGTCGGTGCCGGCGCCGGTGATGCGCGTCTGCACGCCCGCCTCCCGGAGCAGCTCGAGGCGGTACGCGTTCTCCAGTTCGACGGCTTCTGTGACCTTGGCGGTGATGTCCGCGGCATCGAGGATCTGGCCGGCGAACTTCTCCTCGACCTTGGCCTTGACGGTGGGCTTGGCGTCGATGGCTTCGAGCGCCTGGCTCACGCAGTCGGCGGTGAGACGCACGGCCTCGCGCTGCCGCATCGCGGTGAGCTCATCACTGAGCGGCTTCGTCGCCTCGGCGACGGCCTGCTTGACCTGATCCGCAGGCGCAACCTCCGGCTTGGGGGTCTCGGCCACAGGTGCCGTCCCTTCCGAAACCTTTGCGGCGACCTTCTCGGCGAGCCCGTCCACGAGATCGGGGCGCGCCTCCAGCAACTGCTCGAGTGTGACTTCGCTGAGCTCCATCTGGAGTACCTCCTTATTGGTGATGGGCGCCGCCTCAAGGACTCGCCCTCTTGCGTTACCCTCGGGCACAAAGTCGACCGAGTTACAACTCTGAATCGCTTCGACGATCTGCACCTTCTTCTTATTGATGGTGCCGGCGCCGACGCGTACGAACCCGTCCCATGACAGTCCGAGCGCCGCCCGGGCGAGATCGTCGCTGAGCATCTCGCGCACGCCCTCCCGGAATGGGTGGCAGACGGCTTCGAGATCTCCTTCGACGGCTTGCACGCTGCCGGGTACGATCACCGCGCCCCAGTCGTTGAGGTCGCGATGCCCGCGCCGCTTGTCGGCCGCCGGGTCGCTGTGATTGACGAACATCTTCACGCCGTCGAAGATGCCCTCCGAGACCGCCTTCTCGAGCGGCTCTTTGGGGTAGTAGCGCCGCTGGTCTTGGGTGACGCCGTGACACAGGAACCGCACGCGATAGTCACCGTTCTCCAGCGCCTCCGAGCACCCCGACTTGATCGGGAAGAACTCGTGCACGCGCTCGAGCTTCCCTTTCGCGCCCGCCTCCCCCACCCGCTCCACCTTCATCTCTTCCCTCGGAGCTCCGTTCACCCCATCTTTCAGGCCGGTTGTATCGGCCTGGGAGAGGGGGCTAGGGGGTGAGGCCGCCCCCGTCGTTGCCGTTACCCCACTTCCCTTCGAGGGAAGGGGGGCAGGGGGGTTAGGTGCCGTCTCCAGCACCCTCCCCTCGCTCAAGTACTTCAGCACCTCGGCCACGAACTCATCGAGCGCGGCGCCGGCATCGGCCAGCTTGGTGACGCTGTCTCCGTCCCGAATCGCCTCGAGCGTCTCCCGCAGCGCCCTGGTGTAGACCCAGATCTCCAATTCCGGCCGCAGCGCGGCGGCGAGATTGGCTGCGAAGTCGGCGCTCTCCGCCTCGGCGTCTGCCATGATCGGCGTCGCGTTCAGCGCTTCCATGATGCGGCTCGCGCTCAGATACTGCAGCAGCGCGCCCTTGAAGCCGATCAGCGCCGCTCGAGCATCATCAATCTTGGTGATGCTGTCGCTGTTCCGGATTGCCTGCAAGGTATCGCGCAGGACGCTGGTGTAGCGCCACGTATCCAGTTCGGGCTTCGCGGCCAGCGCCAGGTTCGTAGCGAAGTCCGTGGTGTGCACATCATCTTCCATGCTCACTGCCTCCTTGGCGCCCTTCCCCGCTGACTTCTGACCTGGCTTCTCCACCCACATCCCGCCCCGGGGCCCCAACGTGTAGCGCCGCTTCACCGCGCCCCAGGCGATCTTGATACTGGCCTCTTCGGGATGCTTAGCTTGTGCCGCCGAGTTGAAGGCAGCCATGTAGATCCGCTGCGCGTGCTCCGGTAGGGCGTGACGCACCTCTGGCGGCAGATCACTGATCGTCTTGTATGGCATCGCCTTCCGCCTCGCTTCGTGGTTGTTTCTGCCGTGCTCCCATCGCCTGATCCCGCGAAGCGGGGGAGGGCGAGTGGCCAAGCGACCGAAGGTCGCCGGGGAAGGGCAAAGAGACCGTAGGTCTCAGGGGGTTAGGTGCCTTCCCATGGCTGCTCCGGCAACTCCGTTCCTTCGCCGATCACCGGCAGCTCATCGCACCGGCACCGGCAGATGTTCGCCGGATCTGCGCCCGGATCGTGGGGATGCATCATCTCTTCACCGCCGACCTCGAACGGCTCGTCAATCGGCTTGACCTGGCCGTGCGCCGCGGCGTGCTCCTCGCGTTCGAGGCCGTCCATCGTCGTGAACCACTGCTTGTTAGGCACGCCGTTGCGGGTATAGGTCTCATGCCCGATCTTGCTCTGGGCGATTGCGGTCTCTGTCTGGGCGATGTTCTCCGCGCGACCTTCGTAGGTCGGCGGGAAGATGCCCTCGAGATCCTGCGCCACTTGTGCCGGGCCTTGGCCTTGGCGGTAAAACTGATCCTCCAGCACCGCTCGCAGGCTCTCCATCATGCTCTGGGTGACGTCATCGGCCGCCCACGCCGCCCGCTCCTGAATGGCCTTCAGCAGCTCCGGGTTCCGCAGGTTGAACACGAAGTCCCCGATGGGCTTGTTCCACCCTCCGCCGCGCTTGAGAAAATCAGCCAGCGTTTCCCCGGCCTGCCGCGGCGTGATCGTCCCCTGCCCTTCCGCCTCCGCGATCCGTGCTGTTGTCGTGCTCCCCCCTCTACCAAGCGCGGCCTTTTCGCGCGCGGGAGAGGGGGGTTGGGGGGGTGAGGACGATTTCCGCACCGCCTTCGCGACCTTGTCCAGCGCCTTCTGCCCACCCGACTCCGCCGCGATCTTGCCGTGCTTGGCGATGATTGCCTGTAGCCTGGCCTTATCAACATTGCACTCCGCCGCTATCACCTTCCCCAGCTCTTCCGCTGCCGGCGCCGTCTCCAGCCCTTCCAGCCAGCCTTTGACCTTGCCCCACCAAGGGTCTATGACGTTCGCCTGCACCTCATCCGCGAACCCCTGCTCACCCTTCGTGAGCCCCGCCTCCCTCACGCCCTCCGCCGCCTTCGTCGTTCCCCCCTCTCCACTCTGTGGAGAGGGGCCGGGGGTGAGGTTCTCCGTGTACTGCCTCGCCATGACCGCATCAATGTCGTCGGTGCCCATCAAGCTGTAGCACTGATAGCTCGCTTCCTGCTGGTCCAGTACTCCTCCGGCTACGGCGCCGACGATCGCGGTGATGATCGCGCCGGCCGCCGTATCGTCGCGCCCCTGGGGCGATGGGAACTTCAGGCGATACCCCCGGTCTACGTCGTCGGGGATACGCCCCAGGTCGCCCGCCGCGATCGCGCGCTCGACGGCGAAGTCCGTCATGTCGCTGAAGACCTGCTCGAAGGTCTCCTGCCGGTCCTCGATGCGCCACAGCGCCGGCAGTTCCATGCTCTTCGCGGTGGCGAGGTTCCCGGTGGACGGGTCGCCATACCATTGCGCTCCGAAGCCGAAGCTGCGGATCGTCTGGAGGAAAGTCGCGTACAGGGTCTTCTCGTGATTGCTGGTGGCGCCAGTGCCCACATCCACCGGCTTGAGCTCTGCGGCCTGATTGCTGACGTAGGTGCTGGCCACACCCGGCACCGGATCGCGCATCTGCTTGGCGGCTTTGTCTATCGCCGCCGAGGACTTAGTCACGAGCTTCTTGATCCACGCAATGGTGGCCTGCGCCCGGGTGAGCGTCACCATCGAGCTGAGCGTGCGGTCGTGCGATCGCGCGAAGTCGAGCGCCCGGTATAGCTCCGGGATGCCCCGGAGCCCCACCGTGTTGACCCGTAGGTGGTAGACCAGCACGTCATCAATCAGCTTCCCCTCCGGTACACTGGCGATGAGTGCCGCGGCATCGGGGTCGCTGCGCTCGAGCTCGGCGTCCCTCTCGGCGGGGTACTTACAGTCGCGGTAGTAGGTGTCTGCCTTCTCGCCCTCGAGCTTCCACGTGCCCGTGCCAAAGTCCCACTTGCGCTGCACTGCGGTGCGCTTGTACAGCACCGGCTGGCGTCGGTTCTGCGGGTGGGTGATTACGGCGACAACTTCTTGCACCGGGATGTCGGCGATCTTGACGTGACTATCCGCTGCGCTGGTATGGAGGGTAAAGAACCGCTCGCCTTCCATCCCGAGCAGCAGGTTCGTCTCCATCTGCCCCTGGCGGGAGAGCAGGCACAGCTTGTTGTCGCGGTCATCCCAGAAGCGGTCGATGATCGGCTGGATCCGCTTGTCGTTGGCTTTCGGGGTTCCGACCCCCCGGCCGAAGGTGCCGCTTTGCAGCAGGCTCATGGCCTGGGCGACGGTGGGGTCAATCTGCCACAGCGCGACGCAGCGGCTGCGGATGAATTCGCGGTCACTCCAGGAGAGGTCGTAGCTATCCGCGCCCTCGCCGATCCGCACCCAGCCGAGCTCTTCCTGCTTCAACTCGTAGGCGGTCTGACTGTTGATGGTCTCGATCAGCCGCGTCGCTGCGTTCTCCGCCATGTGGATTGCTGACATCTCGCGCTCGCCTTGGGTGGCGCGGCGATCCTCGCCGCCATCTCCACGTGACGCGGCGTTGTCCGCCGCGAACCCGCGTGGGGCGGCCGTCTCGGCCGCCGCCGTCGCGTAGGAACGGGCGTCTCGCCCGTTCTCCGGAGCATCAGTTGTCCGCCGGCTCCACAATCGCACTATGCCATCTCCGCCGTTGTCGTTGTCGCGTGGGGCGGCCGTCCCGGCCGCCGCCGTTCGCCGTTGTAGCCGCAGGCTTCAGCCTGCGGGGCGTTCGCCGCTCGCCGTCGCCGTTGTACGGGCTTGACTTGTCAAGCCCCGGCGTTACCACCCGCCCAAAAGCAGAAGACCCCGCCCGTGAGGGCGAGGTCTCTGTTTGCGACTTCTGGGTTATCCGGGCGACCGGTGGGGCAGGCACTCTTGCCTGCCATCTCCCGGTTGCCGCGTTGCGACACTTGGCGCCCTGCCCACCTCAGGCCGAAGCCTGATTACCCAGGTCGGGCTTGTCCATCCTGCCATCGGCCTTCTGCTTGCGCTCTTCCGCTGCCAGCAGCGTCCTGACGATGCTTGTCAGCGCCAGCGCTGCAAACGCCTTCCGCCCTGCGTCGACCTGATCATTCTGATCTTCTGGTGGCCTCATGGCATATCGCGCACTTCATCCACATCCCAGTCTGGTTGATAGGTCATGCTGGTCTGGCGAGTGAGCGTTACGCCATCGCCTTGCTCGAAGCTCACAATGGCAGGATTCGCGATCTGCTTTTCCCCGCAGTCCGGGCGATATGCCACGTTGCGGCATCCGATGTGCACGGTAACTTGCTCGACATCCCTCTCCTGGAAGTCTGTTGGGACTTCCAGGTGGCACTCCGATGCCGTTGTGAATCCCACGTCACCATCGCACTGCATGCCACGCAGACGATCAATGACACTGGCCAACCACAAAATGCCTCCATCATTGTCCGGCACATCATCATCGACCCTCAGAACCAATACGCCCCATCGTGCCATCTGTCCACATCCCTAAGTAGAAAGCCCCCGGCTTGGAGAGCTTCTTCCGCCAAGAAGAGCCGCGCCATGCCGAGGGCAAACTTGTCACAGGTCAGTAGAACGCAAAAAGCGCGTCCTCTTCTTGGCGGAAGTAGCGTCATTGTAGACCGATGCGATCCTGCCTGTCAAGCCCTTTCTTCGTGTCGCCCCTTCGGGGCTCAATCATCTGGTGGTGCCCGTGTCCGGGGGTCAGGGCGCGAAGCGCCCTGACCCCCGGCTACTCTTGCTTCGCCCCTCCGGGGCGCACGGCGGACTTGATGAATCAAGCCCCTACACGGCCCCGCGCCCACCGCCGCTCGCCTCTCCCATCCCGGTACGGGAGGGGTGCCTGCGAAGCAGGCGGGGTAGGGTCGTCGCCGGGGGTGAGGCCGCCTTTGCCGTCTCTGAACCCCCATTCCCTATCAGGGAAGGGGGGCAGGGGGGTTAGGCGCATCTGCCGTTCTCCCCCTCTTTCAGCGGCTCGAAGAGCGCTGGGAGAGGGGGAAAGAGACCGAAGGGCTCAGGGGGTGAGGCCGCCGTTCACACCCTCGCCGCCCCGATCTTCTCTTCTTCCCAGCCCTTCACATAGTTGCTCATCGTCACGATCTCGTACTGGTCTTCCGGTTCAGCGATACCCGGCGCCGCCGCGAGACATGCCATGCTGACTGCGTCGAAGGCGTCGTCATGGCCGCGCTGCGTCTTCCACTTCACTTTCGCGGAGCTGAGGACGGCCCAGCCGAAACTGAGCAACTCGTGCTTCAGCAGTCCGCCCGCGCGCGTCTTCGGATCCACGCCAGCCAGTTCGGGGAATCCGAACCGACGCTCCTTCACGAGCCGCCACAGACCGGTGTACTTGGCCGCGTTGTTCTTGACGGTGGCCGGGAACTGCTCCGCCCAGGGGAACAGCCCGATGATGTCGTCGGTGTTCGGGCTCTCGAAGAGGCCTTGCGTCGGCTCGCCGAAGATCTCCTCGATGCGCGCCTTGGCGATGGCCAGTTCGCGCGCGGAGCCGGTGGGCATCACCCAGAGCCAAACGACGCGATAGCAGGCTCCGTTCGCTGCCCACGCTCCGTTGTCGGCAATCAGATCCGCCAGTTCATCCCCCGCCTCATCCTCGCGTGGGGCAGGCGTCTCGCCTGCCATCTGATCGTCCCAGATCTCTGGCTCGGGCGCGTCGAGCAGCAACTCGCCATGCTCCCCCTCTCCACCAGTGGAGAGGGGGCCGGGGGGTGAGGTTATCTCGAACCTTGCCACCACCGCGATCACACTGCGGTCTCCAGTCACCGATACACCCGCCCTGTCCAGCCCCACCCCTAACGTGTAGCTCCTGCCGCCAAAGCCCCACGAGGCGCGCAGTTCCTGCCACTCCTGCGCGGTCTTCGGGATGCGATACCCGAGCGCCGCGGCCATCACGTCGTCCGGCTCGAGCAGCGTGTTTCCCGCCGTCCCCCAGGCGTTGCGGAACATCACGCGCCAGAGCGCCGGCGGCACCTTGCTGCGGAACTCCTCCGCCAGGGCAATCGCCCATGCCGTGAAGGGCATCGTGCGATAGTCGAAGTACACGCTGCCGCTGCGGTCGCGGCTGAGCTTATAGATCGGGTTTCCCTCGACGGGCTCGCCGGCCTGGGAGCTGACGTACACCTGCGCGTCGAACGGCTCGGTCTGCGCGCTCGCCCACTGGAAGGTACGCCCACCGGTCGAGCTGGCGTGCAGCTCGTCGCTGCCGATGAAGTTGAACTGCTCGCCCTGGATCGTCTCTTCGTTGTCGGGGTAGCATTCGAGCAGGTTCTCGAACTCGGGGATCGAGATCCGCCCGCGGTTGATGTCGTCGTCGGTGACGTAGACGGCCAGGTTCGGCGAGTGCTTGAAGATCTTGCAGATGCCCTTGAACAGGACGCCCTGCGCCTGGCGCTCGGAGTTGGCGATGAGCCCGCCGTGCTGACCGCGGAAGCAGCACATCCGCCACACGATGATGAGCTGGATGCACAGCGACTTCCCGCACCGCTTCGGCCAACACGCCACCACCGTCTTGCGCGCGAATGGGAACAGCGCCTCGCCCCGTGGTGCGCCCCTGCCGTTCTCCCCATCTCCACCAGTGGAGAGGGGGTCGGGGGGTGAGGTCGCCTGCGCATAGGTCTTCCTCCGCTTGGTGGAGTTCTGGATGAACTCTTCCTGCTCGGGTGTCAGCTCAACGGGTGCCGCGCGGTTGGTGGCCGGGTGCACGACCCAGCAGTTCCGCTTGATCCACCCGAACGCGTCGAGATAGTCCACCGCCGCCTGCTGCTGCAGCGTCGCCTGGTCTTGTTTCGTCAGCACCGCCGCCGGCATTCTACTTGCACATCCTCCGCCGTTGTCTCAAAGGCGCGCAGCGCCTTCCCCCTCCCGGTACGGGAGGGGTGGCGCGCTCAAACGACCGCTCTGCGGTCGTCGCGCGACGGGGTAGGGTCGTCGCCGTCCTCAATCCCCATCGCCTGCGCCACGCGCTCGACGTCGCCCGATGACAGCGCCGCGCCCACGAGCCCGGCGAGCACCTCGCGCACCGTGTCCTTGCTCTCGGCCTTCATCCGCGCCTCAGCCGCCGGCGTGACGAGTAGCTCACTGGCCAGGCTCACGAACTGCGACGACAGTCGCGCTCGCGCGTTGACGAGTGGCTGGACATCCACGGTGCCCGACCCGGGCGCTCCGTTCGGAGCCGCCACGTCATAGATCGAGATCCACAGGTCGCAGCGCCACATCATGGCGCGCACTGTTGCGTACTCTTCGACCAGCGGTCGATGGAGCTCGCGGTTGATGTGCGCCATGCCGCAGCAGGCCGCGATCATCTCGGCGCGCAGCTCGGCGATGATGGCACAGGTCTGCGGCACGTCTCCCTCGGCGTATTCGACGCGCTCGGAGCAACCGGTTGCGGGGCAGCGCGAGTCGCATACTGGGGCGATGCCCTTGTCTTTCCACGAGTACAGCCCGTGCGTCATCCGCGCCTCACCGCCTTTCGCCAGGTTGCGCCGTGCCCGCCGCCTCCCGCCCGGCGTCCTCGGCCCTCCGCTTCGTTTCACTGCCCGTCACTCTCCCACCCCGCCGTCTCCGCGTGGCGCAGGCGTCTCGCCTGCGGCCGTCGCCGTTGTAGGGCGGGGACTTGTGCCCCGCCTGCCGTCTGCTGTCGCCTCTGTAGGAGCGCTCTCCAGAGCGCGATGCTGTCCCTCCGCCGAGACAGTGAAACCCAGCGAGCCGCACCAGCGGCTGCCGACGCCGGGGCTACTGGGCTTCACTCTCCCTGCGGCCGTCGCCGTTCCTGCCGTCCGCCGTTTCTCCCGCTCCCCCTCTCCTGCCGTTCAGCCGCTGCGACGGGCGCCGGGGCTTGCCGTTACCCCCATTCCCCTGTGGGGAAGGGGGGCAAGGGGGGTTAGGCTCCGGCGCCCGCCGTTGGTGCGCGGGACTTGTGGCCTCTGGCATCTGCAGCGACCGTTTCGGCGAGCTGCATCCTGGAGGCGATCTCGTGTGTTCCCGGCGTCGCGGCCAAACTTGCGGAGGGCAGGTTGTGGGCTGGTGTTCGCAGGTTGGCTCGAGCACCTCTGCGCAGCCCGCCTGCCCTCAAGTCCCATCACCATGCCGCCGTTACCCCCCTGCCCCTGTGGGGAAGGGGGGCAAGGGGGGTTAGGTGCGTTCCCCTCCGCAGAACCACAGAAGCCCAGTGCCGCCCAGGTGGCGGGGGGCACCTGGGGCACTGAGCTTCTGTCATTCTGCGAAAGTCGCGTCGCTCTGCCGTGCTACCCTCTCCACTGGTGGAGAGGGGTCGGGGGTGAGGTCTGCCTTCCCCCAGAACCCGAAACGACCCCGAGCTGCTGCCCGAGGCCGTTCCTGAAACCTGCCGTCCCTGCCGTCCCTGCCTGCTACCCCCCCGTCAACTGCTTCGCCAACCGCACCTGCTCGCCCTTGCTGAGCCCCGCCAGCGCCGCCATGATGACCGCCACGGGATCCTGCTCCGCCGCCGGAGTGCCCTGCACTCGCAGCCTGAGTTCCTCTTCGTTCACGTGGGTGTAGATCTCCGTCGTTGCCACGCTCGCGTGACCGAGCAGCTTCTGCACGTCCCGCAGACTGAGCTTCCAGTCGTTGAGCGCGATCGTCGCGAACGTGTGCCGCAGCGTGTGCGGCGTGACGCGCTTCTCGATCTTCGCTTCCCGCGCCAGCCTGGCCACGAGATCCTGCACAGTGCTGTCGCTCAGCTCATCGCCGATCTGGTACTCGCCGGCGACTGCTCCATTCCCGCCGCTCCGTAGGCTCACGAAGAAGGGGTGCCTGCCGTTGAGCCCCAGCTCCGACTTGCGCCGCTCGCCCCAGGCGCTCAGCGCCCCGGCTGTATCGGGCTTGACCGGGATCGTTCGATCCTTGTCGCCCTTGCCGCCCCGCACCGTCACGATGCCCGCGCCCGCGTCCACGTCCACGCCCCGCAGCGCCACAACCTCGCTCACCCTCAAGCCCGCCCCGAGCATCACCGCGACCATCGCTTTGTTGCGCAGCACCGTCGTGCTGTCCGAGCTGCCAATCTGCGCCACGAACGCTTCTCGCTCATCTCGGCTGAGCGTTACCGGGATCCGCTGCGGCGCCCGCTTGCCCTGCTTGCTCCCTGCCGTCTTCGCTGCTGTGCGCCCCGCTGCTGTTTTCACTGTTCATCGCCTCCGTACCGGGTATATTGCATATTCTACCCGGAACAAAAGCGGCTTGTCAAGCACTCATCATACAAATCCCGGTACAACCCATTCTCACCGAGAGTTCCATTCCTCCCCCTCGACCCCTCCGAACCCGCCCCCCGCATCCGCTCCCCAGAACCCAAAAGCGCCCCCAGGTTCACCGACCTGGAGACGCTATGATTGCGTTGACGGCTCACATCGTAGCAGATCAGCGCAAGTCTGTCAAGACCCCAACCGTCAAGCTGTACTTGTCTGTTCACCCGAGGTACTCCTCCGGCACTCGACCCGCATCCACAGTCCGCCGGAGCATCGCATCGACTTCCGCGATCACCTCGCACGGCCGCCGACCCGTTCCCCCGCCGCCCTTCGTGAACCCATCCTCTTCACCCGCCGCCTTCTCCAGCCCCCGGTAGAACCCGATGAACTCCCCCAGCGCCCCGACCGTCAGCCCGCTCGCCCTCTCCGGCTCATCCCCCTGCCGCCACGTCCGAACTTCCGGCTCGCCATTCCGTGCCCGTCCCGCCGCCCCCGCAAACTTGCCCCGTCGAACGTCTTCACTGCTCGGCATGGTCGTTGCCCTCCGGTTGGTTGCTGTGTCCGTCCCCAGCCGCGCCGCCCCAACTGATCTCTGCCGGCCGCTCCGCGCTCACTGCCCCCGGCGATCTCCCCCCGCCGCCCCCGCCGCCCTGCTTGCGCTTCCCGTACACCCGCTCCGCCCACATCCCGGCGTAGTTCTCACTCCGCAGCGGCGGCGAAGCCCGCATGGTGGCCCTGATCCCGAGCAGCCCGCCCGCGCCGGGGTTTTCGCCCGCGTACCCGATCAGCCAGTCGAGCCACTTCTGCCGTGTCTGGCTTGACCGGTACCCCAGGTGCTCTTCAAGCATCGCCCTGAGCCCGGCGACACCCGCCTCAGCGCCGTCCGCCGTGCCGTCGCCCCCGCCGTTGCCGTCTCCCCTCTCCACCCCATGGAGAGGGGCCGGGGGTGAGGTGCCGTCCTCCCCCAGCAGTTCCAGCTCCTGCCGTGTCTCGGGGGGAGAGGTCTCCCTCAGCCCATCTTCACCCCCAGGATCTGCCCCCTCGTGCGCGCGCGCGCGTCCCTCCCCCCCTGTGCCTGTGTCTGTGTCTGTGCCTGTGTCTGTGAACGCGCGAGGAAGCTTCCCTGGGTCGCTTCCCTGAGTGCCTTCCCTGGGCTGCTTCCCTGGGATGTCGTGTGGCAGAACACAGAACTTCTCGCACTCCTGCAGAAAGTCTTTGTCCGCGTAGGCGGGCTCGCCCTTGCGCGGGCCGCCCTTGATCGGCGCGTGCTCCCGGACCGCCTGCAGATACGCGATGAGCTTCTCGTGCGGCACCCAGCCCGGCGGGGGCGCGAACTCCGGCTGGTGGAGCCGATGATACTGCTGCACCCCGTGATCGCGCTCATACCCGACGACCGCGAGCGCCATGCGCCCCGTCCGCTTGCACTCGTACCGCACGAGGAACCCCCGCTCGATGAGCAGATCCAAGAGCCCGCGCACATCAGCGGTATCCCACTGCTCGACCTGCCAGCACAGCTTCTGCACCGTCCGTGCGTGATCGGGATAGCGCCCCCAGGGGAAGCCGCCGCCGATCATCAGCGTGAGCAGGCACCAGGCGCGTGGTTCATCTCCGATCAGCTTCCCGATGCGCTCATCATCCGTCACCGACGCCGGCAAAACCCCGAATGACATATCAAATCCCCGATCAGTGCGAACTTTCCCTACAGCTACGCCCTGTCCGCAACATTCCTCGCGGCTCGCTCAGCGTCGAAGCACGCTTTGCAGCGCATAGCAGCCCTGCTACCGCCCGCGCGAAGCACCTGAGCGAACAGTCGGCATCGGTAGCTTCTCTGAGCAACGGATCCCTTGAATGCACATGGCCCGCACGATGGGTTTGTGGCATCTATCTCGACGATCAGCTTACGGATACTCATCGACTACATCACTTTCTTTCGATCCGCACTGAAGCTTCTTCGATCAGGAACCGAACAGCCTGCGGCACATCGTCCGGTTCGTCGCACAGCCTGTAGCACGCCGTACGTAGAGCGATGAGACACGTCTCCAATACGTCAGCGAAGAAGTCATAGTCACGTGCCGCCAGCTCAAGTCCGTGGTCACGTGTGATCGCTGCTTGGGTATGCGCCTGTGAGCCCATGCTTCGAAGTTCGCGCGCCATCTCCGAGAAGTTATCAATGGTGAGATCGTGCTTCCATCCATCTTGTCCCATTTGGTCTCTCCATCCCTACGCTGCGTGGTCAGTCCCCGATGGGCTTGATGAATCAAGCCCCTACACGGCCGCCGCCGCCCCTGCCTTCCCTGAAACCTGTCACCTGCCGTTCCTGCCGTCCCCGCCGTTCCCCGCATTCCCCCAGGCTTCCCGCGCCCACAGCGGCACTTCATCTATCCCCAGCCCCTCCAGCGGCTGCCAGCACCACGCGCTCCGCGCAGTCCCTTCCGCCGTCACCTTCTGGAACAGCCGCGGGATGATCCGCGCGTACTGCTCATCCCGCTCGAGGTCGTCCTTCGCCGCGTTCCCGGTGCAGATCGTGAGCCCACCTTTGCCCTGGCCGTCGCGCTGGTCGAGGAACAGCCGCAGCGCCTCTTTGTTGCCCCCGCTGGCGCCGAGGTCGTCTATCACCATCACATCCACCGCCTGGAGTGCCTCCGGTGCCGCCCCGCGCACGAGCTGCGCCTCGGTGCGCCAGCCGCCGGTCTTCCCGAGCCGCACTGCCGCCCGCACGATCATCGCCGCGGCGCAGCTCTTCCCGGTGCATGGCCGGCCGCTAAGATACACGATCCGCCCGAGCCGGATCGCGTCATCGATGCCCGCGATGACCTTCTGCGCGAGCGTCCCGATCGTCGGGAGCATCTGATCTTCCCGCGCGCAGCGATACTGCGCTTCGATGCCGATCGCCGCGAGCCGCCGATTGAGCTGCACCGCGTCCCTATCGGCTTTCCACGGGCACCCGGTGGCGGCGATGGGGCAGGGGATGTCGGCGCTGGTCTTCGTGTGCACTACCTTCGTGTAGCCGGCGCACTGGGCTTTGTCGGGTGGGCAGACGTCGCCCCAGAGCTTCGCGCGGATCCGCCGCCACACTTCGCCATTCTGCTCTTCGGCCATCGCGCGCGACCTGTCCATTCCGAGCCCGATCCGCAGCGCCCACAGGTTCCACACCGGCCGCAGCTCGTCACTGCGGGACGCGAGACTGAGAATGCCCCGGGCGATCTCCGCGACTGATACGCCCTTCTCGAGGCGCTCCTGGACTTGCAGCCTCGCGCACCCGAGCATCTCCTCGCGCTTCCCCGCGTCATCCAGGCCGTTGATGCCGTAGACCTCCCCGAGATCATCCGCGAGCTTCTCCACCTCGTAATGCCCGGCCACGTCTGCGCGTGGCGCGGCCATAGACCCCTGGTCTACGATCCTCGCCGTCTCCGTCTCGGCCGCCGCCGTTGCCCCTGTCGCCTGCCCCTGCCGTTCGAGAACCGCTTCCTGTGTCATGGCTTCACATTCCTGCCGCGATTGCTGTATTCACGCCGTCTGCGTCGTTTCCATTGTAGGGCTGTCACTCGTGCCCCGCCTACCAGGGTTCGTCTCGCTTGACCTGCTTCCAGAACGCCCTGATGCACTTCTCGCACGCATGGTCATCCAGCACCAGCGACTGCCCCGACACCGTTCCCTCTCGCCAGATGCCTTTCTCGCTCTGCACGAGCCTGGCTCCGCATAGTGTCTTCAGATCGCCCAACGCGAACCCGGTGCTGATGGCATCCACGATGATGTGGTTCGGAAGTCCTCTGCGCCGCTTATACCAATTGTGGCTGTCCCCGCGTCTCAACGTTCAGCCCTCCGTTGCCGTTGTCGTTCCCCCCTCTCCATTCTATGGAGAGGGGCTGGGGGTGAGGTTCGCCTCATTCGGCCGCACGGTGTAGAGATACGCCGTGCACCCCTCTTCCGTCGTCTGCCAGGTCATGTGTCGCCACTCCGCCAGCGCCCACGCCACCGTGATGTACCCCGCCTCGTGCATCATCACAATCGTCTCTTCCGTCCCTGCCCCGCTGCCATTCCGCGCCTGGATCTGATCGCAGTCGAGCGGGCACGGGCTGGTGAGCAGCGCTTCCATGACCAGCACTTCCGCCGGGGTCATCATCTCAGCCATGTTCACTGTGCTCCGTTCAAGTTCAGCGCCGCGCTGAACCCAGCTTTGAAGTCGTTGTAGCGCTGCTCCTGACCCGTCGTGCTGAGCCACTGCCTCACGATTACGAGCTCCAGCGCCATCCCGAGCTTCACCGCGCCCACATCCGCCATCCCCGCCGCCACATCCACCACCGTGCTCGCCATCGTGCAGTGGACGTCCGCCACCAAACCATTGAGATTCTCTTGTACTTTGCCCCTGCCGTGCTCTGCATCGCCATCCGGCGTCTCCACGCCGTCGCCGTTGCCGTCATCCCTTGCCCCTGTGGGGAAGGGGGTAGGAGGCGCGATACGATGCGAAGCAGCGTCGCGCCTACGGGGGTTAGGTGCCGCCCCCGCATTCTTCGCCCACGGCATCGGCTCGCCCCGCTCTTTGCACTCCCGGCCTTTGATGACCGCTTCCATGCCTGCCGTCGACTTGCCCTGGCAGCCGCACTCGTGCGCCACTGCCAGGCGCGCCGTCATCTTCGGCTCCCCGGTGGCGATGCGTCGTGCCATCTCATCCCGCGCCCACTGCCACAGCGGCGCGTCTCCCGCCCCTGCCACCGTCTTCTCCGCCGACTCATCCCACTTGATCCCTAGTGCCATCTCGCTAATCTTCTCCTTGTGATCGCCCCGCTCCGGGGTCTCTCGCCGCGACCTGCTGTTCTTCACTCTGCCTGGCTCCGGCTCATCTTCTTCGTCGCGCCGTTCCGCCGGCCCCGCAATCCGTTGCGCCGTGAACAGCCCTACTCCCGCCAGCTTCTCCTCCTCCTGTCCCGTGCGGTACATCCCGCAGTCTGCTTCCGTGCAGAACTTGGTCGAGTGGAGCTCGCGCCCTTTGGCCGTGCACCACGGCAGCCTCCGCCCCGTCTCGTCTATGACCAGCCAATCACACTGCATCGCTGTCCCCGCCTTCGCAGTTTCCGTCTCCCCTCTCCATTCTATGGAGAGGGGCAGGGGGTGAGGTGCCGTTCAAGCACTCCGGCCTCTCCTGCCTCATCTCGATCCCCGGCCAGGCGTCCCGCGCCGCCTCTTTGACCCAGATCGGAACGCCCCAGGCCTTGCACATCTCGATGGTATTCTCCGCCGCATCCCGCGTCCTGTCGTGCCAGCCTTTCAGATCCTCATGCTGCCCTGTCAGCGGCCCCAGCATGACCCACGCCGGTCTCCGCCCGACCGCCAGCTCATCTGCGAGAATCTGCGCCGCCCCTGGCCCCAGCAGCGGCTCGATGCTGAGATACGCTCTCTCCGCCGGAACCGCCCGCCGCAAATCCTCAAATCTCCGTTCCTCCCTGGCCTGCCCCGGCCGATGCTCGTCCCCGGTGATCGTCGTCCCGACCCACAGCGCCCGCGGCCACACTCTGCCGTTCTCCCCCTCGCCTGGCAGCCCACTGCTCCCGCAGGGAGCGAGGGTGTCCAGGAGAGGGGGTTGGGGGGTGAGGCCGTCTTCGCCGTCCTTCCACTCCGTCCGAAACGCCCCTGTGATCTCCCCCACATCAATCCGATCCGGCCTCTTCGTACACACCGCCGCGAAGTCCCCGCATGGCGCGCCATCGGCGCGCCCGTGCATCCGATGCACGTGCTGCCAGATCGCCAGCCGCCACGTCGGTAGCACCGCGTCACTCCACAGGTCGCACGCGCTCCCGATGAAGATCAGCCGCGGCCGCTTGCCCTTCGCGACGGGCTTCTTCGGCAGCTTCGCCAACCGCGCGTGCCCATCGTGCGGGTGGGGATAGAACTGCTGGCAGGCTTTGCAGCGCCCCGCAAACCGGGTGACCATGCCTCTGGCGTAGCAGTACCAGCAGCCATTGAGACACCCCATCACGGGGTTAACGGTGTGCGTGTACGGATCAGGCGCCGCCATCAGTTGCCACCTGCATTCCGTGATTATGGGCGATCATCATGGCGAAGTTGGCTACATCGGCCGCCTCCATGATGATTCTATCTGCGGATGAGCCCTTACGGATGGAATCGTTGAGTTCGAGCGACTCCTCTTCCAGACGCTCGAGGAGATAGTCGTCTCCCTCAGACTTCCAGCTGTCGCCGCGATCATCACGGTATCTGAGCTTCTTCTCCATCCGCGCCGCGAACGCTAGCACTTCCGTCCGTATGCCTTCGAACTTCCAGGCGTCGGCAACATCTTCGCCCCGCAGCCTTCGCGCCCGCGCCCGTGTCGCCACCCGCATCCCCAGTCGCGCGAGCTGCTCGATTCCCAGCACCATAGTGCACTCATCCCCATCGTCGTACGCGATGCGGATCCCGATTCCCCGCTCTCCGAAGTACCTGAAGATCTCTCCCTTTAGCCCTACCTCGAGCGGGACGTCGGGATCCTGACCGAAGCTCGCGAGCAGCTCCCGCACGTGGATCGTGTGGCCAGGATCATCGCCATACGGTTCACCGCTCTTTCCCTCGACCTCGCACACCGCCGGTTCGTGAATGATCTTCATGCCAACTCCCCAAATTCTCTTGGTGGCCGCGCGATTCGTCGCGCTCCGTTGGCGCCATGAATGGCGCATCCCCTGATCTGTATTCGATGATCGCTGGGCGGGTCTGGCCTTGAGCGCGCGAAACGCACCGCTCGTTACTCCGGCCGAAGTCGAGTTAGCTGGCGCGCTCGTCCCGCCCAAACCTGTCGCATTCCCTATCCTGCTGGGCGCACCTGAGGCCGTCGTGAGCACCGGAGCCACTGCGCAACTCCTCCGCGGCCGTCCTATGCCGACCTACAGCCTCAGATGCGCCCAAACCGTCTCCGCCTGCCCCTGCCGTTCTCCCCTCTCCGTCCCGGAGAGGGGCAGGGGGTGAGGCGCCCATTCGTCCGACGCGCCCCGGGTCTATGTATGATGATCGCTTGGAGGGGGAGCCCCGCTCTGCGCCGTTCCCTGCGCTTCGCTTGCTGCTCGACCCCTCCGACGTCTCAGCCTACATCGAGCTGGCCTGACGCTTAACCGGCGTCGCCGTTGCTCTCACTCGCCTTATACATCCCGATCGCCGTTCCGATCGCCAGCGCGATTACCACGAGCCCTGAGCATTTCAGCATCCCTCCGAGCCCGTCTTTCCAGCCGACAACCGCTGCCGAGATCATGTCTCCGGCCACCAGGAGACACGCCGCGGCGATGACGACCTGGTGCTGCAACTGCGGGGACATGATCTGCCATAGCTCGTGCGCCGTCATACCGTTCACCTTAGAACGTGAAGCTCTTCCTGACCATCAGCGCGAGATCGCCTTCCACCTTCTGTCCGCGCCAGCACAGGAAGGCCAGGTCAAGGGGGCCGACGAGGTTGACGAAAGGGCCTCCGCCCGGCTCTCCATTCACTTGCACGAACAAGCCGCCAAAGTCGTGCCCGCCGAGGATTGGCGTCTCCGCCGGGAACGTTCCGAGCACCGCTCCGACGCTGACTGTCGCGTTGAAACCCTTGAACATGGTCGTACCTGCACCGAGGCACGGCTCCAGCCGCCACTTCCAATCGCCCCTCACCGGTGCCGGCGCCGCCTGCTTCGCGGTCGCCTGCGCCACCGTGGCGTGTAGCCCCACACCCGGGCTCAATTCCGCGAGCTTCACCTCGCCCGCCTTCACGCCGTCTGCATGTGCTGCGCTGAGCATCAGGGTGATGACCACCACCGAGATCAGCACGATCAGTGCCACGAGCCCATCAGTCCGTCTCATCTGCATCGCCTCCGATCAGGTGCCTCGCACCTTCCGTCTTCCACCCGGCGCCGCCGGGGTCGTGCCTGCCGTTGCCTTTGTCGTTACCCCCATTCCCCTAAGCGGCTCGAAGAGACGCCGGGGAAGGGGGGCAGGGGGGTTAGGCGCCGTCGCCGTTGCCCCTGCCGTTCTCCCCTCTCCTGACAGCCCGTGAATCGCACGAAGTGCGATCGGGTGCTCAGGAGAGGGGTCGGGAGTGAGGCCGCCGTTACCCCCTCACCAACTGCACTTCCAACTCCTCGATGCACCCTCTGACCGCCACCTCAAGCCCGAGCATCCGCGCGATCGCCCTCAGATCCGCGCGCAGGAACTCCCCGCTTACCGCCGGCCGCGCATCCGATAAGTAGACATTCTTGCCATCCAGCTCGTAGGTGGTGAGATCCACGATCTTCCCGCCGACGTGCTCGATCAGCGGCCGCACTTCGATGCGCGTGACGTCGTCCTCGACGAAGCCGTAGCAGCGGATCTCCGCTCCGGCAGTGTCGAGCACCCGCACCGGCGTCCGCGGATCGCTGTTGAGGTAGACCTCGCGGATGCTCTGCTGCTGCGAGGCGTCGGGCGCGAGCGGCCCCGTGAAGTCCGCGTGCCCCGCCAGGCCGCTCCGGCCGTTGCAGAAGTCGTGCACCTGCGTCTCGACGCCGGGAAGCAGATGACCGAGCCCCACATCGATGCAGTGCCAGTGCTCGCTGCCATACCAACCGTTCGCAAAGTTGCGCGCAAAGGGCGCGATCCCAGCGTCCACAAGCCGGCTGAGCCATTCTCGGTTGTAGGGAACATCCCCGGGGCTCAGGTCGAGACACGCTGACCATGGATGCCCGTCAATGGTGCCCACGGGCTCGTGGAACCCCGCGCTGGCCGAGGCGTAGCCATAGCCCTGCGTGACCGCCTCGCTCTCGATCCCGAGCGCTTCGAGCTTCGCTTTGGTGCTTGGATGTACGCTCTCAAACCCACTTGCCATCTCTCACCTCTGGTGGGGCAGGCACTCTTGCCTGCCGCCGTTTCCGTTGTAGCCGCAGGCTGAAGGAGCTTCGCTCCTACCGCCTGCAGGACGTTGCCGTGCCCATCACTGATCCCCGAACGGATCCTCAACGAACCGCTCGAAGTGCCCCACCATGTCCCCGATCTTCTCGAAGACTGGGATACCCGCGTTCTTCGCTTCGCGGATCTCCGCTTCAGTGCCCTTGCTGATCTCCCACCCCGGCGTGAGCACCACGGCATCGCACAGTTTGAGCAGCTCGATGTCCGTGTCCAAGTAGCACTGATCCGAAATGTCCGGGTACAGGTAGTCGAACTCCGCGGTCATGGTGTGGGGGAAGATCGCAACGAAGCCCTTGCGGAGCAGTTCTGCGAAGATGTCTGCCGCCCGTGCGATGTTCGCGCGCACCCCGGCGCCCGTACCAGCTCTGTAAGTCCCTGCGATGTACACGATCCTCTTACGCATTGCGTCCTCCGTCGTTTCCGTGTATGGGCTTGATGCATCAAGCCCGCCGTCTCCGCCCCAGGGCTGTCCCTACCTGCCGCACGCCATCGCCTCTGCCGTGCCGTTGTCCCCTCCCCCGCGGGGAGGGGTGACCCGAAGGGGCGGGGCGAGGTGCCGTCCCCGTCACTCCGCCCCGATCCACATCGCCCTCACCCCATGTAGGATGTCCGCTTCGTACCCGTGGCTCTGCATGATCCTGATGCACACAATCGCGTTGTCGGTCATCTTCAGCGCTCTTACCGCCGCCGGTGTGAGATCGATCATCGCCGAGCCTGGCTTGCCCGTCCCCGCTTCCGCCACCCACGCCGGGCCTTCATCAATCAGCGGCGCGTAGATCACCTGGTGCGTCGCGACGCAGTACACCTTGACCACCGTCCCCCAGGGCATCGCCCGGAACGGGCTGCCCCTGGTGGCCTCGCAGCGTCCGGTGGGGAGCGAGCAGGCGATAAGCCCTTCGAGATCCGCCGGAACTCCCGACGCCGTGCAGACGTCATCCCACTCCGTCGCCCACCCCGACGCACACACCTCGCCATTGCGATCTTTCCAGACGTTGCAGTTCCACTGCCTTCCTCCGTCCGCCCATGCCACCCCTGCCGTGGCCGTGCTCCCCTCTCCCCAAGCGACCGCAGGTCGCAGAGAGGGGTCGGGGGTGAGGTTTGCCGTCTCCTCTGCCGTGCTCCCCCCTCTACCAAGCCCGGCCGTATCGGGCGCGGGAGAGGGGGGCAGGGGGGGTGAGGACGCCTTCCCATGCAACCCTCCCACCGTCAGCGCCACTACGATCCCACCGATCAGCAGCTCTCCTCGTGTCACCACGCCAACCTGCCTTTCATACCCGCCTGGCGGAGCGCTTCCTCGTGCCCGACGACGTTGACCACCCGCCGATACAGCGCTATGGGGCTCTGATAGCCGGGCTTCTCGACTCGCAGCGCCCGGTCGAGTGCGATGAGCTCCTGCCCGATGTCCGTGCTCTTCATCAGCGCGATCGCGTCGCACAGATCGGCGATAACGTCGCACTTGGCCCACTCATCGTCGCCGGCTTCAATGCACCCGGCACGCAAAACGCGCACGACCGAGCCGTCCTCGATATCGAGGCGATACGGCCCGACCATGCGCGCTTCCACGCTCTTGACGCCCTGCACATCTATGCCTTCGCCGTTACCCCCATTCCCTTCCAGGGAAGGGGGGATGAGACCGTCAATGGCCGCGGAGCGGACATCGGTCTCCGGGGGGTTAGGCAGTCGTTCATCCGCCCTGCCCCCCGCCTTACAGGCGCACCAGGCCAATAGCCCTACAAGTACCAGCGACGTCCCTCCGATGATGACCATGAGCACGGTCTTGCCTTCCGCGTTGCGCGCTCATCCTCACTCGCCGCTGCCGTTTCCCCGCCGTTCCTGAAACCTGTCCCCTGCCGTCCGCCTACTCCGTCCGCGTCCGCACGATCTTGTAGGCGTCGCCGAGCAGCGCTTCCATCTTCTGCGTGGCGTCTACCATCGCCAGGCGCCGCACCTCGTGCTGATCGGGCGACCAGAGGCTGAACACGAACCCCAGCTCGCCTTCCGCCTTCGCGGTGTCCGGGTTATACCGGGGCACTTTCAGGTCAAGCCGCAGTTGCACAGACTGCTCCGAGTGCTGGTCGTAGTAGGGCGAGGTGGCTGTCCAGAGCATCCCGCTGTGGATCTGGCCGCCATCTTCGCTGCCCTTGAGCAGGATGTGGTAGGCGGTGTCGGTCTGCATGACTTCAATCTCGCTCTTCTCGGTGATCTTGAAGTGCTCGATCTCGCTGAACACGAACTCGGGCTTATCTCCGATCGGCACGAGCGTCCCAGGCCACTGCGCATTCCAGCGCGCCAGTTCGTCCTGCTTGAAGGCCTTCGCCTGGCCGCAGCACAGGATCGGCTGCGTCACAGCCGCCTTCAGTGTGAACTCGACGCGGTACGTGGCCGCCCCGGGGAGATCGTTGTCGACATAGATGAACTTCCCGCCGCTGGTGAGCCGCACCAGGGCGTTGTCGCCACTCCGCGACTGCACCGCCAGCGCGAACGACTCGGCGTCGTCGCAGACGTAGCTTTGCACTTCGTGCCCGATGACCGTGTAGCTCGGGTCGAGCATGAGGTGCTCGACGCCGGTGATCGGGTCGTTGAACTTGACGACCGGCGGCTTCTCGCTGCCCGCCTGTATGCTCAGATCCACATTTGCCAGATCGCTACTCATCGTCTCATCTCCGCTCTGTTGTCATCCCCACTCGCCGCTCCCCGCGTGGCGCAGGCGTCCCGCCTGCGATGCCGTTGCCCCTGCCGTTACCCCCATTCCCCTAAGCGGCTCGAAGAGACGCCGGGGAAGGGGGGATGAGACCGAAGGTCTCCGGGGGGTTAGGCGCCTTTCCCCGCCGCCCGCTCGTCCCTCACGTCTCCCAGCACGCCGTCATCCTTCGCACCCGGTTCCATCGGGAGCCGCTCCTGCCTCGGCGTGTTGGAGACCATCATCACGCCATGCTCCCCGCGGGTCTGCACGGTGAAGTTCTCCTCCGCGCTGGGCATTGCGGTCTTGACGCTGGTCTTGAGCTTGCGGGTGAACTGATCCGAGCACTTGACCTTGATGGTGGCGGTAACTGCGAACTCGCCATCGGGGTAGCCGCCGGGGTGATCCTTGATGTACTCCTGGATGCGATCTTCGATGCGCACGAGCGCGCTTGTGACCTTGTGGCTGAGACTGAGGCCGTCGTCATCGACAATGGTCTCAGGCGTTGCTGCGACCCACTCCCTGATGTCCGGTGCCATGCTCTTCCTCGCTGTTGTCCGTCCCATCCCCACCCGCCGTTGCCTCTGCCGTTCCCTGCGTTTCTGAAACCTGCCGTCCCTGCCGTCCTGCCTTCCCCTACCCCTTCATCAGCTCGATCAGCGTTGCGATCGCTTCCTTGTTGCGCGGGTCGCTGAGCTCCTCAAGCAGATCCCCGATCCCCACCAGGCCGCCGTGCAGCCCGAGCCGGTTCTCCTGCAGCTTCTTCACGGTGGGGTTGTACTGCATCGCGACCTTCGCGGCTGCGAGTGTCGGCTTGAGCTGTGGGGCGACGCTGACGAGCATCTCGACGATCCGCAGCACGCGCTTGCTGGCGCTCTCGATGGACGGCACCGGCATGTGGATGAGGGGGTACTGGGCTTTGTCATCGTCGGTGCCGAATATGCGCTTGTAGCGATCCGCGTCGAGCCGTGACAGGCAGTCCGGGCAGACTTCCACGCGCTTGTCCCCGACCCAGATGCCGTTGAAGACGCCTTCGTCGATCTCGCTCTCGGGATGCCGCTCCTGCAGTTTCTCGAGCGTGACCCCGCACTCGCCGCACGTGACGTCGCCTTCGTCGTCTTCGTCCTCGCCCAGGTCGTCCACGCCGAGCTCGCCCGCTTCATCCAGTTCCTGATCGCTCACGCCGGCATCGAGCATCGCGATCGGATCTGCCAGCGGCTTCCCCATCGCATCCACATTCGGCGCCGGCAGCGGCTCCGTGCCCTGCACGCCCCACTTGGCTTCCCAGAGCGCGTTGGTCTCCGGAACGTTGATCTCCGCGAGACAGTCCGGGCACAGGCTGCTCGTGGCCTCGCCTGCGGGCGATGTTCCGGTGTACTTCGCCAGCGTGAGCGCCGGCGCGTTCTCTTCGATGCGGATCTCGTCCACCGATCGCCCGCACTCATCGCAGTGGGTCGCTACAGCATCGCCATCCGGGAGCGTCTTCGTCTCCGCAACTTCGGTCATGTCATCCCTCGCAGTTCGTGTTTCCATCCCCACCCGCCGCTGCCTTATCCTCTCCGTTACCCCCCTGCCCCTGTGGGGAAGGGGGGCAAGGGGGGTTAGGCGCCGTTCCCTTTGACGTTCCCTGCCGTTCCTGAAACCTGAAACCTGTCTTCTGGTGAGGCCGTCGTCGGCCGTGCCTCACCCAATCTCTTCCTCGGCCACCGTGCTCAGCGTAGTCAGATCTTCGGGGTGTTCGTGCTCGGCTTCTCTATCCGGGACAAGCCGTAGGGGGTTGTAGGGGTGCGGGTGGCCGTTCAACTTGTTCACCTCCCTTAGCCGCCGACGCGGCCGGTGCGTTGCCAGCCTTTGCGAGCGCGCGCCGCTGCTCCGCCGTCTCCACCTCTGCGCGCCGTATGTTCGCCTCACCGATCGCGACCAGCAACTCCTCGACCGCCCTCGTCGCCGTCTTCCTCGCCGTTGCCATCGCCTTTTCCCTTCTCCCCTCTCCCCAAGAGACCGCAGGTCTCAGGGGGTGAGGTGCTGTTCTTGGCCTCCAGCTGGCGCCGCCCGGGGGGTTAGCGGCGCCAGCCTTCGGCCAAACCTCTATGCCGTTCCTTGCAGCTTCACGTGCTCCGTGCGCGTCGCATCCAGGATCTCCGCCAGCTTCTTGCGCACTACTTCCTGCGTCTCGGTCTCGCGCCACCCCGCCACCATAAACCTGACCGTCTCCACTGCCCTCTTTGCCACCTCAACTGCCTCCGCTTGCCTTCCCACCTCGTCTCGCCTCCTCTCGCCTTTCCTTGTTGTTCCCCGGTGCCCCGAGGCTGCCGACTCGAGGCACCGGGCTCAGACAGGCCTCCTCGGCCTTAATGGGGGCTCGTCACATGACCCCCGCCTGTTGGGTGGAGCTGAGGTTGGCAGTCACGAGACCAACCTGCAGCGGTGCGCTATCGATCGCAAGTCTCACCCGCCAGGCAAACCTTCACAGGTGCCCTTCCGCCCACACTCACCCGGCGCTTCCGGACACCCGTCGCACACCTTCCCGCCCTCGCCATTCTTCAGCCGCGCCGCGATCGTCGTCCTGAGTTGCGCGCCCATGTCGTCGCGGCACTGCGCGAGCTGCGCGTTGACCTCATCCAGATCGAGCCCGATCTCCGCGAGCTTCACGCGCACCGACGGCGGGAGCGCTGCGGCGTACACCTCGCTGCGGTTCCACTCATTGCTGCGCATCCCGAGCGCCAGCGCCATCTGCCACTGCGACATCCCGGCCTGCTCCCTGATCTGCGCCAACGGGTTGGTAGCCATGCTACGCTGCCGCCTCTTCAAGCTGCTTCACCGGCTCTTCTTCCGCCCCCACCTGACGCACGAGCCCCTCGATGTTCGGGTCTTCGAGTGCGTGCCAGATCCGCAGCACGGTCTCCGCCCCGACTGCATCGCCGCGCATCACGTTCTCGACCTGGCGGAAGTTCATCTGTATGCGATCCCGCAGCTCGCCCTCGCCGATCCCGATGGCTTCCATCCTCCGCTTCACCTCTGGTACTACCATGACCCATGCCATCAGTCTCAGCTCCTCGTGCCTGTGTTGTCGTTGCTGCTCACTGGCTTCCCCGGCGATACGCCAGGCGCTCTTTCCTATCGCACCGCCGGGGTAGCCAAACCGATCTCTGCCTACCCGCCCGCCTTGATCAGATCATCGATAACTTCTGCTGCGCGTGCGGACAGCTCATCGCCAACTGCTTTGACCATGCTTGCCGCGCGCGAGGCGAACTTGTCATCGTCTTCCGTCTCACGCAGGACTTCGAGTTGCTCCTGGAGGACTTCGGTGGCGATCCCCATGAAGCTCGTCATCCTGCTTCGCGCCACCTCATCCATCTTCGCCCCGCTCCTTCGCCCTGCGTCTTTCTCTCGACACTTCGCGTCTCTACAGACACTTCGTGTCTACGAAACGGAGTATAACGATCCCATACCCGTCTGTCAAGACTGTTTCCAAACTTTTTATCCCACGCTTTGAGACACTTTGTGTATCATCCGACCATGGCATCATGGCGGGCGCGTATCAGTGGTGGGCGGGACGAACTGGGGTTGAATGACGAGGAGCTGGCGCATCGAGTCGGCGTCTCGCTCAAGACGGTGCAGCGGTGGATCTATCAGGGGGTCGAGCCGCGCGGCAAGAACCGCGAGGCGCTTGCCGAAGTCATGGGCAAGACCACTGCCTATCGCGACCAGGCTGAAATTGCGGCCGATGAAGCCGCTGCTCTCTTTCGCGCCGCTCTTGACCGGAATCATCCAGACGCACTCGCGCCCCCGGAGCGCAAGCCCGACCCGGGCATCCTGGAGCTGCTCGCCGACACCGCGCGCTGCGCCGCGCTACGCCTTACCGAGACAGAGATGCAGTTTCTCCGTGAGGGCGGCGCATTGGGACGGGGCTATGTGCTCCGCACCGCCGATGACGCTGCGGAGTATATCCTGTTCATCCGGCGCTACAAGATGCTCGGAGATGACCACTAACGCGGTGCCAACTACGAACGGGGCGTTCTGGGGCAGATGCTCGGAGACGGCGATGATGCGAGGCACGGTGAATCCCCTCCGGTCGAGTGGCCGCGGGGGAGTGTAGCCAGTGCTGTGGCGGGGCAGCGATCAGTGGTTCTGGGCTGCCCGGGTGCTGTAGATGGTGGTATCGGGGGCGGCGTGTTCACTATACTACCGCCTGATCGTCCCGTTCCCACCCGGCACACTTTATGCCCCGCGACGCGACTTTATCGAACACCTATTCGACTATTGGCACGAACCCACCTCCATTTCAACCCACGGTGGCCGCGCGATTCATCGCGCCCGCCGTCGCCTTTTCCGGGTGGGGCAGGCACTGTTCCGGTGGGGCAGGCACTCCTGCCTGCCGCCGTAGCCGTTGTAGGGGCTTGATTTATCAAGCCCGCCGTTCCCTCCGGGCGCGATAAATCGCGCCCCTACCTCGCCACAGGGGGTTCCACCATGCGCCGCTTCATCCCGCTGATCGCCGTCCTCATCGCCATCTCTGCATTCGCCGCGCCCGAGACTTGGACGGGCATTTGCACCAACGTCCACGACGGCGACACGATCACGGTGACGCACGGGGCGGACACGCGCCGCGTGCGTCTCTGCGGCATTGACGCTCCCGAGCTGACCCAGCCGTTCGGCCGTGAAGCCGAGGCCGCATTGCATGCCCTGGTGTTCAACCGACCGGTGACGGTCTACTCGACCGGCACGGACAAGTACGGCCGCTTCATCGGCTGGGTGTTCTCCGGCTCGGAGCGCGTCAACCTCGACATGGTGACCGACGGTTACGCCTGGTGGTACCGGGAGTACGAGCCCAACAATGTCGCCATCAAATCCGCCGAGGCCACAGCGCGCGCGAATCGCGCCGGCCTGTGGTTTGCACCCGGGATCCCGATCTCGCCCTGGGACTTCCGCCACCTGGCTTCCGAGGCCAAGGCGGCATCAGAACGCGCCGTCTCATCGTCTTCATCAGTGCCGGACTTCGCACCGACCGAGACCCCCGTGCCACCGGGCCTGACCTCCGAGTACGACCCTGGCAAGACGCAGTGGGTGCGACCGTACCGGAAGAAGGACGGGACTGCAGTGCCGGGTTACTGGCGCCACGCATCGGGCACCGCGCCCCGCCCTCGCCGCTGACCCACCCTGTGGCATTCCCGCCTATAATATCAGCGCCCTTTTTCCTGCCGTCTTTGGCACGAGGATCGCCTCTGAGCATAGGCTATTGTTTTGCGCCCCA
>Ga0209083_1000504_pt1 | contig 57441 bp, 50 predicted proteins | sample AM7aDNAmetaG_FD_184132 | JGI IMG/M metagenome (GOLD analysis project Ga0209083, IMG submission 184132) | Freshwater microbial communities from Finland to study Microbial Dark Matter (Phase II) - AM7a DNA metaG (SPAdes) (version 3) | ecosystem: Environmental > Aquatic > Freshwater > Lake ...
TGCAGCGGATACGAAGCTGAACGCTGATAAAAAAAGCATCGAGGCTCAATATCAAAACGCAACAACTGCGGTAAATGAAATACGAACCGCATTAACAGATTGGCACAATCAAGCGATACAATACCTAGAACTACAGAAAGTATATCATGGACATGCGCCCACAGTCGATCCACACGGCGATTCTGGCGATTGGGCAGTAGCCACAACATATGCCAATTCAGTCAAGGCCGATCTGGATGCAATCTGCCGAATTAAAAAACCTTCACTCTGGCCAATTAATGAAGGGACAATCAGTCCCTACATATTTTTACTCATTGGAACGGTCTGCATTGCACTTTGTTTTGCACCAATCCTTTATCTAGCTGTCATGGTCACTCTACGTTGGTACGCCGCCTTCAGGTCAGAGCGGCGCTATCAACAATTGCAGCATCATCGGGCTGTCGCAGAAGCCTGTCTCAATAATTGTATGGAACAGGCCAACAATAATATGCACAACGGTTTTCAGGCAGCTGTAAATCTCCATGCCATAGAAATGGTTAGGAATGAAATATTGCTTAAGCCCAAAGCGGCACAATTTTATGTTGAATTCTCTTCTTTTACCTCACGTTCCCAATACGCGGGAGCTAAATGGGACGATCCCGTATGGAATACATGGGCCCCAGACCCATCTCCCGGTTTCGCCGCACAAATCGGTCAACTCGTACTTGATACTCGGTTTCTAAAGGCCCATCTTCCTAGATTGAACCTCGATTTTAGACTACCAGCACTCGTTCCCTTTACAGACAATCGCTGCCTGCTTTTGAAAGCGGAAGGTGTCAATAAAGACGCCGCAACGAAGGCGATGCAGTCAGTCATGTTGCGGATGCTTGCCAACACGCCGCCGGGCAAATTACGGTTCACGTTTATCGATCCAGTCGGGATAGGCCAGAACGTGGCGTCTTTCCTCGCCCTAGGGGACCATGACAAGTCATTGATTAACCAAAAGCCCTGGACTGAGCCTGGCGACATTGAGCAGCGGCTGACGGAACTCACTAGCCATATGGAAAGGGTAATTAGCAACCTGCTCCGTAACAAATATGCGACACTTAATAATTACAACGCTGAACAACGAGCCGTCGCGGAGGCGTTTCGATTCCTAGTTATCTTCGACTTCCCGTGTGGATTCTCCAAGGCGGCGGCAGATCGACTGCTGACCATTATTCGCAATGGGCAGCGATGCGGCGTCTACACACTAATTATCAGAGATGTAAGCAAAGATGAGATTGCGCCCTACGGTTTCAATCTCAATGAATTAGACAAAGTTGCCAGCATTATAGAGTGGGGACCCCAAGGGGTAACGTGGCAGGACAAAGACCTCTTCGATGCTCAAGTGCTACCTGATCTACCTCCAGGCGATGAATTATTCAACGACATCATTCACAAGGCCGGCACGACTTCAAAGGAGGCCATGAAGATTGAGGTGCCGTTTGCTGATATGCTCAAACAGGCTGGGTTGGATGGGGCAAACATCATATGGAAGAACGAATCGTCAACGGCAAACGATATCCGCGTGCCACTAGGCCCTGGCAAAGCTGGGCAACTCCAGTATCTCACGTTAGGAGGGAACGGTACCACGCACAGTGGCTTGGTCATAGGCAAGCCCGGCTCCGGAAAAACCAAATTAATGCACGTATTGATCACCGGATTGGCATTAACGTATCCACCCCACGAAATAGAGCTTTATCTCATCGATTTCAAAGGCGGTGTCGGTTTCAAACCGTATGCGCAGAATTCTTTACCACATGCAAAAGTCATCGCCATTCAAAGTGATCGAGAATTTGGACTTAGCGTTCTGCAAAAGCTTAGCGCGGAAATGACCCGACGTATGGATCTTTTTCGTAACGCTGGTGGGGTGGAGAGTGTAGCCGCATATAGAAATAGGGCATCTGCTGATGATGTACTCCCACGGATTCTCTTGATCGCAGACGAATTCCAAGAATTCTTCGCTAACGAGGACAGCGTTGCCGAACAAGCGCGGTCCCTTTTGACCCAACTAGTAAAGCAAGGACGGCAATTCGGCATACACCTAATTTTGGTCACTCAAACACTGGCAGGATCAGATATGTCGCGACTGAGCAGCATGTTTGGATTGATGGGCTTGCGGATTGCATTACCTTGTAGCGATGTTGATGCTGAAATATTGTTGCCGAGGCAGAAACTTGTGGCATCAAAACTCACGCAGCCCGGCCAGGCAATCTATAACGGGGATGGCGGCCGGCTCGAAGCTAACGAAGATTTCCAAGTTGCACTAATCGGCAAAGATGATAAAGATAAAACCAAAGAGAATGAAGAAATTGCAGTTTACGTACGAGGCATCGCAAAGGCCGCGGCGGCGATTGATGGCAGTAATCGTATACCTATAGTATTCGAGGCCGATGAACCACCGAACTTGGAACAATGCCAACCGCTGACCCAGATGTTCCAAACAAAGTCTGTCCGTCCTCGTGGAAGAGCGGCGACAATTTGGCTCGGGGAGCCACTAAATCTCTCAGGGCCGATTCCAGTGCTATTGGGTCATCAAACTGACGCAAACTTGATGGTACTCAATCGTGATGAGTCTGAAGGGATGGGGGTTCTTCTCTCTGCGTGGATAGCACTAATGGCACAGAATGTACCACAGGCTTCTCAATTTTATCTATTGGATTTTACGTCGCCCGATGGCCCATGTCCTCCTTTGATCGACGAGATATGTGAGCGGTTTGACTTCCACTTTATTCAGAGACTTTCCCGACCAATGCTGCGCACTGCACTTCAGGGAATAGTTGACCGCATACGATTGCGAATTGACGGCAAAGAAGACATAACACCTACATATCTCATTATCGCAGGCCTCCACCGCGCGCGGGACTTACGACCAACCGATGATGGAGGCTTTCCTGTCATTGGTACGGTTCGGGAAACCAGTCTTTACGATTTGTTTTGTTCCATCCTCAAGGATGGGGCAGAATTTGGTATTCATGTTTTGGCATGGTGTGATACTCACCCAACCGCCGTGAAGACACTCAAACGCTCGATGGCCAATTTCGGACTAAAGACGTCCGCAGCGCTCTCACCAGAGGAATCGCGAGCTTTTCTCGACGTTCCCGACGCGGCACGTTTGGAAGGAAAGCAGCACCGAATGTTCTTTGTGGATGCTGTCCAAAATGCTCCAGTTCAGAAATATAGACCTTACCGCCTGCCTGACCTCGCGTGGATTCGACAGGTCGCAAGTCAAATTAAAGGAGGATCGTCATGAGCGATGCAGGATCCAAACGGGTTTACGCCAATTCTGAAGAAATCCGAGGATTTGCACGTGAGTTAGCCCGTTTTTGTGATAATGTCGAAGAATTCGACACCACTATTCGGCGTGATCTCACTTGGTTGGGGAATACCTTTCGTGATGATGGGTATGAGCAATTCTGCGATCAGTTTGCAAAATCACGGCAATCGTTGGCTAAATTTTTAGTTAGCGGGCGTTTAGCCGCGAAAGACTTGGAACATGACGCCGCGGCAATTGATAAGTTTCATAGTGTCAAACCTCGCCTTTAGAAAGAGAGGAAGCCATGTCACAAGCGATTTTCGACCCTGAAGCGGCACGAAATTTTGCCAATGTACTAGAGACGCTCGGTAGAGATATGCGGGGAAAGAACCTTTCTGTAATCAACAAGGCTCGGATGTTGAGGGACGCGTGGCGCGATGCCAAGTATCGAGCCTTTGAACAGGATCTGGACGAAACTACGGTGAAGTTGGCGCAATTTCTCGAGGACTGTGAGAAATACGTCGCATACCTCCGAGAAAAAGCCCGCATTATTGAAGAGGAGTATCATCGATAACCCGGATGTATTTGTGGTGTGGCAATGTCGACAGAAACCTCCAGCAGTCTTAGCGTTAATATTCAGTGTTTGGAAGCGCTGGAAACTCTTCATGCTGCGCTTGGACTGTTTGCAAACCGCGGTACATCCTGTTTGGAACTCTACGATAGGAAGTTTCAAAGCAAATGGTCAGAGCTAACGCATTCCTTACACTCCCTTCAGGCACGCGTAGATTCGATTAAAGATGAATTGGCGTCGCTTGACTATAGCCCCGATGAAGAGACCGGCGAGGATCTCAACGCCGAGCGGCGTTCTGAACTACGGAATGACCTAAGCCCCGCTCAGGATCGAGTTGACGATCTAACGGCGGCAATGGGGCAAGTACAGGACGCCTATGAGGAATTCCAGAGACGAACAAGGGAGTTTGCCGAACTTGCTGGTGAGCATGTGCCCCGCTCCCAAGGCATTCTCCAGCAGCATATTGATGCCATAAACCATTATCAGTCAATCAAACCGAATCTAGGTGCAAATCAGCCATCGGCAATCAACATGACTTCTGCTGCGCAATCACATTCAGATGCAACTAATCCGACATCGGGTTCCGATTTGCCAGGCTCGGTGATTTCAGACCGGGGTGTTGATTCGCTTAGAGGGATGATACAACTTACCCCGAAGGTCTGGATCAGCCTCAATGACGAGGAAAGGGTTACAGTTGTTCAGGAAATCGAATATAAACTCGCCAATGTCCAAGGTCGGCCGGCAGTGCCAGTCGTTGCCGAAAAGATGGATTCCAGAACTTATGGGTATTTTGATGAGCATGCAATTCATATTAATACCAAGATGTGGGACGACATATCAGAAACCGTCGATACTATTGCTCATGAAGGACGTCATGCTTATCAGCACTATGCCATTAAACACCCAATGTTCCATTCCAATGTAGAAGAAGTGGCATCCTGGCGAAACAACAATATACCTGGTAACTACCTATCGGCTGAGAAGTATGGCCAGGCGCGTTACAAAGCCCAACCTATTGAGGCGGACGCGTGGACGTATGCAAGTGCTATTCGGCTGCGTCTTTATCCCCTCGGAGGAGATTAAAATGATATCGATTTCAAAAGAAGTGTTGTTAGCGAGGCTTTCCAATGAATTCGGCTATCCCCCCCATGGTGCGGAGTTGATTGCTACCGATCTCACCGCTCTCGCCCCTGCCCTACAAGTGGCATTTGAGCTGTGGTGGACGAGTGGTCAGATATCACCCCTAATTATCGAGGGCTATAACATTGAGACATTGATGAGGGAACACGGCATGAATCCGATAGCTGCGATTTTAACGCTTGATTGGCTCGTGCGCGAGCCGGAACCGGCCAAAGCATCACTCAAACGAGGCCATGATCGGGTGACCATGACGCCATGAGTGGCACGGACTATTGGCAGTAGAAAGAGACATGGTGGTAATAGACTTGGACTGAAGACAACTATGTCCGAACAAACCGAACTCTTGTACGTCGAATGGCAACGCCTTACCAAACAATGGGCTGCAACACAGGACCAGTGGAACGACCAGGCAGCAACTAAGTTCGAACGCGATTGTTGGCAAGAATGTGAGCAAGTCGCGATGATGTTGCTCCAAGCCATGGAGGACTTGGATGAGGAGATGAATCGGGCGCTGCTTAACATATATGAATGATAAGGAATTATTATGTCAATACCATTAAACACTTCTAGATCGAGCAGTTCACCCGCGGCAGGAGAGGGGCGACCATCTGGTTCGCATCGCGATTCTGCAAAGAGTGTGGGGCTTGCTCCGGTGCCATTCGCGTCGGCTCTGCATCCCTTAAAAATAGTGCTCATACTCGCGATGTGGGCAGCAATTCTCCTCCCGCTATTAATTGTATTCCTGTTACAGATTGTGACTTCGACTCGTCATATTGGTACGGCTAATCCAAATTATTCCACGCCAATATTTCAAAATAGGACTGCAGATGTATCTGAGAAGGTTATTCCGCAGCAATCCGGCGTAACGGCAACTCTAGACGATGACGCCCGCAATGCAATTGCAACCGAGAGACTCGCCAGACAGTACCAGGAAGGCCAAGGAGTGCCGAAAGACTGCGTTAAGGCATTCGACTTATATCAAAAGGCCGCAAATTCAGGGAACTTATTCGCAATTAACGATGTTGGCGTCTGCTACGAAAGAGGTATTGGGGTACAGAAGGAATATGTCCAAGCGGTCAAGTGGTACCAGAAAGCTGCGGATGCGGGCAATTCGTATGGGATGATGAATCTTGGCTCAATGTACCGGGACGGGCTCGGCGTGACCAACGACGATGCCGAAGCGGTCAAGTGGTTCCGAAGGGCGGTAGATGCTGGTAATGTCACAGCCATGACTAATCTCGGCAACATGTACATGAACGGCCGCGGCACGATTAAGGACGAAACCGAAGCGTACAAGTTAGTTCGAAACGCTGCGAATGCTGGTGACGCTGAGGGCATGGGCTATCTCGGTTGGATGTACGGCGAAGGTCACGGTGTTCCCAATGACGATACCGAAGCGGTGAAATGGTATCAGAGGGCCGCCGATGCAGGCAGTGTCATCGCCATGGCTAATCTCGGCAACATGTACAAAAATGCTCGCGGTGTTCTTAATGATGATGCCAAAGCGGTCGCCTGGTTCCGGAAGGCAGCCGATCGTGGCAACCCCGCGGGTATGACAAAACTCGGCTTCATGTACGCTGCGGGTCGAGGCGTTTCTAAGGACGATGATGAAGCGGCCAAGTGGTTCCGGAAGGCGGCGGAACTTGGCGACGATGTAGCTAAGAAATGGTTGCAGGAACATAGAACGCCAAGCGCACCAGAAATTATACCATCGACCAATAACAACCATTCCAATAATGCGGATGCGAATCAAGATGCGGAACGCATCGCGCGCGAGCAAAACGATGAAAAGCTCAGACAACAACAGACACGGAATCATCGTGAAATAGATGCGTTGAAACTGCAACAGTCCCAGTCTCGCGACGACTTACGAAAGAGCCAGCAGCAGCGTCAAGCCGACATAGTCAATCGGCATAGCAAAGACACCACGGCCTTGGCGAACGCGCAGTCGCAAGAACAAAACGCTCTAAACTCCAAACCGGCGTCATCTCCAAAAGTTCGCTTCGACCATGACAAAGTTGTGGTTGTAGACCCTGCTACCGAAAAGAAAAACCGAATGGATCAATTGTTACAGCGGCAGGCGCAGGATCGGCAGGCTCTAGCTAATAGGCAGACTCAGGAAGATCAGCTATTGGCGCTTACCTTTCAAAACGAAACCAATGCTTTGTCAGACAATCAGACCCGCGCGATGAAATCGCTTGTAGACCGGCAAAATGGCATTGTTACACCGGCAGGCGCCGGCGAACAAAATGATCCCATACAAATTCTCAAAGGGCTTCTCGCCCGACAGCCGGGAGCGACGGATCAGCCAGACCTGAACTATGCCGATGAGACCAATGACATCAGCTTTAGCTACCCAGCTAATTTCAAGCGGAGTATCCCGCAGTTGACCGCCGGCCAAGGATTCCGTTTTTCGGGTCCACCAGTGGATGGACTTTATGATGAAATATTAGTCTCATGGCTCCAATCGCGTGGGCCTAATAATAGTCCGGCGGATATTTATGCTCGTATCGTGGTGAATGCCCACAAAGACAATCCAACTGAAAAGTATTCCGATCCTGTAAAAACCACTTTAGCAGGCGCGGAGGCGATTGCTTTTACCATTGAGCGTGCGCCGAAAGGAATAAAGATGCATACAATAGAAGTCTTGGCAGTTAGTAACGGAAAGATCGTGATGATTTCACTAACCACAACCGCCGGGACATTCGACAGACATTGGGATGATTTCAAGCGGCTATGGGATTCTATGAAGGTGAAATAGGATCATGAATTGAACAAGTTGAAAGTAATCGCGGCCATCACGCTAATTCCATCCCATGAATTGAGCCCGTTGTGGTTTGTCCGTCGCAACGCCTTAGACCAACCGTCCTTGTCCGTGCCTGGCTGAGCTGTAGGGGAATTCTGTCCTTTAGCACATTCATGCGATTCACCGACGTGCGACTGTGCCCCCGGGGCGCACCCGGCAAGTTCTTGAACTCCACGAAGAGCGCCATGTCCAAAGGTCTGATGCCAATGTCATCTGGCTGCCAGTGGGACATCATTCGCTTGGTATTTTCGGAAGCGAATGAGAGGCGAGACACTTACCCCTATGTGCCAGAAAGGCTTGGATATCAGGCAGAGTATTTACTCCGGCATTTCGTGCCTGCTGGATCTGGGTCGCACTGAGTGCCGTCAGTTCGTCGACGGTCCTCACGCCCAAATTCTTCAAAGGATGTTTTGTCCGTACCCTCAGGTTTGACGCGGCGATTTCATCTACCGAATTATTCTTACCCGACTGGTAATCACTGATTTTCCACATATTTTCTCCTAGAAGCATAATTGATACCTATGGCCCCCTAATCCAAAGAGTATCTATCCAGTGAAATTCCATAATGGAGCGTCTTTGACACCGTCAGCCAAAAAGTACTCCAGGATCTTATCGGGACCCAGAATATGGCGCCGTGAACGGAAATGGGCGATCATCGCCATACTAAGGCGAGAACGGTCAGCAATAAGTTGTGCGGACTCAATTGCGGCTACTTGCAGGCGGCGTTGCTCCTCATCTGAAAATATTCGCGCCGGTATCTCAGAATTCCGAAAAGTGATCGGGTCCCTAAAGATCATCCCTCCCGCCCTAGTTATTAATCGCCTGGCTCCAGCTTGGAGAACAACAATAGCGCTCCCACAAGTGTCCAATCGGGTGACCGTTATCAGCTCCGGCACATTACGCCGCATTCGCTTGACGAATGCCATGGCCGCGAAGACGTCCACATCGGCGAAGAGAGAACAAAACTCGAAACACACGGGCTCCGGAGAACGGCGCGCGATTGTCTCCAACTTACTCGCTATGTCCTCCAGTTGCTCTGCGGTACGAAAATTTTCCGCAACGTAGATACTTCGGTCTTTCGGCACGCACCACGTCATGGCGGACCTCCATTCTGCTAATTGCCTCTCAAATATCCTCAACCTTCATCAACCTAAGAAGCCCGATAATCGTTTCGGTGTCATCCGGCTCAATCCCCTTGAGCAGTTCGGGCAATGTGCTGACACCACGCAAGTAGTATCTCAAGAAACGGCTCGACCGCGGATTAAGACGAAGGGCGGTCAGTAAATTCCGTAAGACTACTGCTGAGGGGAAGTCTTCGGCACCCACCGGATCGTCTGCTGGATCCTTAAAGTCCCATCCGATGGCTCGCATGGCTGCAACAATCTGGTCAACTTCTTCGGCACTGATGCTAAGACGCGAGCGTATTCGGAGTGTGTATTTATTGCTCGCGTGTAGGTCCCAAACGCTGTTGTAACCCAAAGCCCGGAGCTTCTGTAGCATTTCATCAGGCAAGTGAAGTGCGTCGAGTGGAATCATCTGGTCTCCTTTCGCAATACGTTTGCCGTTGGCAATTCAATCGCGTTGCTTTGTTCTCTCAACCTCCTTGAGAGTCTGCGCAAAGTCCCTCGCGACTTTTTCGCTGGCTTGCGCCACATAGCCATAAGGGTCATCGATCGACCTCAACCATAAGCTCAAGCAGCCGTTCGATCTTCTCGCGGTCTTCCGGTTCGACACTGCATAACACTTCGCTGCGAGTAATCACAATCAGTAAATGGAGCGTTGTTTTTCCCTCGTTAGCGGCATCAGATCAAGGCGGTCCAGAAGGCTACGAAACGCCTTGCGGGAGGGGATATCGGGTGAGCCAGCTGGATCCTCAAATTGCCGCCGTATGTCCAAGCCAAGTTCGGCTAAAGCCACACGGACTTCCTTGATGTCGTCGATAGTGCGGCCAACAATGTTGCCGACCTCGGTAAGCCGTTTGGCACACAGTTCTTCGACGCAGGTGATGCCCGCGGCTTTGATTGCCTGGATCTTTTCGGGTGGTAAGTGTAGTTGTTCGAGGGGTGTTTGCTGACGCATCTGACATCTCCTTTCATGTCTTTGGGGTCTGTCGTAAAAGACGGTCACCTCTAAGATCGTGGTCTTCTTGTCATCTCATCTTCGTTGCGATGGACCAACAGGCCCCAGCATCCGTGTTCACCCTTGATGAGGACGGTGGGCGTTCGTCACGGAGCTCCAGCATCATCCGATGGCCCGACCCTGCTTTTTCCCGAGTTCTCGGCAAGTGCCATCTGAAAGCGCCGTGCCAGCTCAGCTAGAGCCGCCGGATGGCAACCGGAGGTAATATCCTTATTTGTCGGCTCAGTATAGATGGGGCTATCTGGCGTGATGTCATCCAGTGTGGTTTCGCCGAAACGATCGAGAATGTCTCTGGCCCACCACCGCAAGCGTAACTGTTCAGATGGTGCAAACATCCGCGCCACAGGGACCGCGAGATCAAGCCGTTTGTTAGCTAATAGCATATTGCAGGCATAGCCTATCAACTCATGCCAGGTGATGGCGTTTTTTCGAAACCATCCAAACTGCCTTTCGACGCGAACGAGAATGGCATCCGCAATTTTGTCGTTCATGGGCATTGCTCCTTGACTTGATTTCCACTCGGTGGATCGATGGCTTGCAGATTGAGGTACGCCGGCTGCGCTGCCTGCCCATCCAAAATGCGTTACGTAATGTGTCACGCGTGGCATCAACACTCTCCAAGGATCCCTCTTGACCTCTCTGGGTTCGCCGGTGTAGTCCAGATGATCTAACCCCGCCCGTAGTCGCGGTCTCGCGGCAGCAGTAACTGTCACGCAGGGATTACAGGAAGCATGTCGTGATGAACATTCTTCCGACGACAGTAACTGTCACGCAGGGATTACAGGATGGATGTCGTGATGAATCTTCCTCCGGCGACAAAAGTTGTCACGCAGATATTACAGACGAACGGTTCGAGGAATGTTTCCTCGCAACGTATCGGATCTCACTAACAAAAAAGGCAGGTTTACCATGACGATGTCACAGACTCTTCGTTCGCTGACCATTTCTCTCGCAGTTGCCGCGGCGTGCTCGCCGATGTGGAACCAGACGGTACTCGGTGCAACGCCCGAAGTTTCGGGCCAGAGCATGGTGTCGGACCAGAAGGATACTGGGGCCGGCGGCGTTGATGCCGGGAACGTCGACAATGAAGTGGTAGTGCGCAAGGCGAAGCGGGACTTGGATAAAGCGGAGCGTTCCGCCGCGGCCATCAGCTACGATGTGTTGAACCCGCTGCTCGACACCTTGGGAAAGGCCGCTGACCCGAAAACCCGCGAGTGGGAGAAGGCCGCGGAGACTGCCGTGCAAGTCGCCGAGCAGTATGCGCACATCAGCCAGCAGGCGAAGGTGGCCAGCCAGCGCTTTGGGGAAGCCAGCAAGAGCGTCGGCATGGCGGCACAAACAGGCTCGGGAAAAGGCGCCGGGGACATCGTCCAGCAGGCGATGGCAGACTCCAATCTGCAACCATCCATCGACGATGCGGCGAATGAGCTTGAGGCAGCGCAAAAAGCCAACGATAAGCAGGCGGCGGCGGTGGCGGAAGAGAAGCTGGGAATCTTCCTATCCGCGAAGGAGACAGCAGAGAACAACATCAAGCAGATATGCGGACAGGGGGACCTCAACGTCGCCGGCGGCTCCACCGCTGGCTGGGACCTCACCTTGGCCTCGGCGGGAGCGGAGATGGCCGTTCTGTCGGCGGAAAGCGCTGCCAACGCCTATCTATATCGCCAGATGGCAAACGGGTTGCGGTTGCTGGACACGAGCGAGCGGATCCGCTCCTCCTACAGCAGCGGCCAACCCAACCCTGGTCAGGTAGCGGCAGCGACCCTGTTCAAAACCATCCGAGGCCAGCTCACGCCCAAAGATGGCAATACTGCCATCGAACCGGCGTCCCACGACCAGGTTCAGAAGTACATGCAACAGCGACGCCAAGCAACTCAGAGTCCGACGCCGACGACGGCGCCGTCGCCGGCACCGGCGGCGGCAAGGTAAACCACAAGGCGGAGAGGGGGCCACGGCTGGCGAAGCCGCCGTGGTTTCTTACATGAACACAGACATGGAGGATCTCTCATGGTACTGGCAGCAACAATCATTCTACTGGCGGGTGTGACTGCGGTGGCCGCCGCAGTCTGGTATCTGTCGTGGCATGAGAAGGCGGCAACTGCATGTGTACCGAAGCTTTCGTCCAACGCAACGGAGGCTCTAAGTGAAGTCCTTGCACAAATGGCGCCCGCCGAGGAAGTGTATCGGGAGACCGTGCCGGCACCAGCTCGACTTCAAACAGGTGCAGCGCGATGTCGGGGTCTTCCCACCGGCAGGATGTGGGGGATGGTGACTGCAAGCCTGGCGGTCACCTGTTTAGCACTGCTGCTTTGCCTCGGCGGGGCACAGAACAGCACGATTACGGAAGGAGCACACACGAACCCATCCTCACAACCTGCGCAGGCGAAGCAGGAGCCGCATCTTCCGGCAAAAGTTGACGAGGTCGAGGTTAGCGAGAATACACTCCGCGCAACTCGGGACCTGCAGGCCGAAGCGGACCGCAAGGCCGACGCGTCCAAGCAACAGAATATTCCCCTGCGACAATCGAAGGAGCAGGCCGCCCGGGAAAATGAGCGAGCAGTCCAATCTCCCCAAATCGCCGACGCAGGTAAAGACACGGCGGTGTTGCGTGTGACATGGCCGGCCAATAACGAGTTGGAAGCCGCTAAGTCCATCGGCGATGTCTTCTATGGAATTGGGCACGACAATCGTGTCGCACGCCTGACGTTTAACCGCGCGGGCGTGACAGTGGGCCCTTGGCAGGCGGCTTCAGAGTTGCCGGAGGGTCTCTACCGCGAACTACCGGCAAGGGGCTTCGGGCTGGACGGCCGCTTTGTGAATGTGCAGATACGGCTCAAGCCATCGGTGGCCAGTAACTGGGAGAGCATTCGGCAGAGATATGGACGTCTGGGAGGCGATGAAGTGCATGCAAGACTTGTCAACTCGGGTGGAGACTGGCATCTCGAAGTGGATCCGACTCAGGAGGCGAAGAAATGATTAAACGACTGCTATTGATCATTGGCATACTGGCGCTTGGGATCATCGGCTGGAACCGCTACGGCAGAACCCTGTGGGAGGCCGGGCTCTCGAAAGCCAACGTCGCGCGTTGGATCTCGCCTCCTAGGGCCTCTGCCAATTCCGCGGAATCGACGATTCCCCCCGTTGCGCCCTCAACGGATCCCGTGATTCGTGCCTGGGAGCAGCATCGCAATGCCGACAGGAAGCGGGACACTATCCTCAACAACATCATCTCCGACCTAAATCAGCGTATGCCCACGACGCGCCCCGGCAACCCCGCACCAGCTCCATCGCCTCCAAATACGCTTCCATCAAACCCTCGCCCTGATCCAAGGCCACCAGTTGTCGCTCATAAGAATTAAACTGCATCTCAATCCGGCGGAACGAAAGAGCAATCGACGTTTAACACCTTACGATACAGCACTTAGGAGAAAAGTCATCCAGGCCGTCGCGCGGGGTATTGTGCACGCCTTCGGCCTTGTAGGGGTTGATCTGTACTGTCGACAGCCCGACCACCATGAAGATGGTCATCTTCTTTGCAAGTGGTTGAATGCCACTGTGACCAACCCTGTCACGCAGGATTAATGAGTCTCGAGATAAACCCAACTTACCTCTTGGTTAGATGGAAAGAAGGTATTCCCATGAAGTCCGTCCATATTTTGATTGTCGAAGACGATCTGAATCTGCTTGCGTTTTTAAAAGCGTCGTATCGCAAGATATTTTCAGATCTTGGATACAAGCCAACTTTTGAGCAGGCGAGTACTGTAGCGGACGCGAGGCGACTGGCGAAAACTGCTCGCGGAAAACCATATGATTTCGTTTCCCTAGACGTAAATCTCGGGGAACGCACCCTGAACGGGCTGCACGTCCTGGAGACGCTGAATTGTTTCCAATCTGCCTGGATGGTCGCGTTGCTCACGGGCGTGGAATCGGACGAGAGCTTGGATAAGACGGTGGGGAGCATCGAAGCGGAGGACCTTCGTAAAACGCTCCGGCAGCGTGCGTACGCGAGTTTCCCCGCCGAGCGACTGATGGTCGTCGAAAAACCGGATTCCTTGCTTAAGGATGCAGACAAGGCAGAAAAGGCACAAGCACGCCTTACTAATCGACTGGTACAAATCGCGCATGTGTATGAAGAGATCGAGCGCCTTCGTTACGTGTTCCGACCCATTACGGTTCCGTGCCTCAAACGCGTTCCATCGCCCAAAGGTTCAAAGGAGAAGGGCAGGATTATCGAGACGACCTCCGTGCATTGGCAGATCAGGTTTAATTGTGGCGACATGAGAACCCTTCCCGACATGGTCGGCTTCCAGACTCTCCGGCTCCTGCTCTCGCAAGATCGCAACCAAGTGGTTACGCCCGAGGAAGCATTGATGAAAGAACCCAAAAACGAAAAGCCTGAGAACGTCAGTCCAGATGCGAATGAAGAGCCCGTGGCCGCAAACTCCGTAGCCAGGGGAGTGGCCGCCTATTTCAAAGCCAAGGGAATCGTCTGTGATGGGCTTCCGCCTGACACTCTGGACGCGCTGATTCAAGAGGAGCTTTCCCCGAAGATGATGCGATACATGGAGCTAAGGGAAATGCAGGATGATAAGAACCCCAAGGCCTACTTCTTGGCCAGCGAAGAAAATGAGTTGGAGGCAATGGTGAAGGGCTTTGGTCCACTCGCAGCCATTGCCGAGGACAAATACCGCAGCAGGGCTGCCGCCGCAGGAAAGCAGAACGATACTGAACAAGAAGCTCCCGGGCGGGACGCCAAGAATCGCCGGCCGGGGGGGGCGACGGTAGCGGCTGTCGAGGGTCTCGGGCAGGAGGGCGGGATTGATGTAACTAATGGTCCCGCCCGACGTGGAAAGGAGTCAAAGGCTGGCTGGGCCTTCCGTCAAAGAAAGGGGCGCGTCTTCAAATACCTGCGGGAAAACGGATACGCTGAGTTCGCAAAACACATCGAAGACTCTATTCAGTCTCCCGGCGCCAAATGGAGCTATAATCCACCCGACGACATAGAGTGGACGACATAAGCGGCGATCCTAAGATTAAGAGTTTGAGAGCATCATTGGTCAAATGCCCTTCTGTTATCGGCATTGCCAAATGAGGTGTTTCCCTGCATTTCATTACGGGGGGATCCATTTCAACAACCAGCAGGCCCAGCCCAGTGGCACGAATCGTCCCATCACATCTGCAGGAGCAAGGGTATTACTTCAGCGCCGAAACGGACATTGGCGCATGGGTGGTGAAATGGACGGACCAAAATGAAAAGCGAAAAGAAGCGGATTTCAGGCAATACCGATGATAGGTCTTCCGAGCATTGCGCCCCAAACACTTGATCTGGCTATCACGCCAGTCATGTTGTCCACTCGATGTCGTTAGGCTGATTGTAACTCCACTTGCCGTTGGCGGACTGGATGGACTTTTCGATGTGTGTGGCGAAATCGTCAAACCCATTCTCCCGCAGGCAATCCCTGACGCGTTTCATCCTGGCACGGAAGGCTTGGCCTCCCGGTGAATCCCATCCTCGCCGGTCGTTTCCGATTCGGTCATAGTTTCCGCCTTCAAGGTGGAGACCCTCCGCCGACATTTCTGCCACCCCAAATTTCTCGTCCTTGTCCTCTTCCTCCTCTGCCTTCTGGCGATTGGATATTGCAGTAATGCTCTGATAGGCACGCTCTGCCGCGCCCACCAGCGGACCGAGTTCCTTCTTGATTGCATCCAATTCGTTTCCTTCGGCAGGCGAGACGTCCTCATCATCCTGCAGTTCTCTTAACTCCACGTATCGCGTTATCCGCAGGGAAAGTGCCGCTCGAATCAGCGTGTCCTGCTCCTCTCGGGGGAGCCCCTTCCAGGTGATTCCCTTGGCCTCAAAGTAGGTAGCCAACGGATCGGCATCGCAATCCGGCGTGACCGTCTCGGTCTTTATGGTCTCAGCCTTTTCGGTCTTGGGTTCACTCATCAATGCTTCTTCGGGGGTAACCGACTGGGTGCGATCTAGCGCCAGTAAGCGGTGGAGAGTTTGAAAGCCGGCCATATCTGGTAGGGTCCTGATTTCGCCACAATTGAACCTGATCTGCCAATGCACCGAGGTAGTATTGATGAACGAGCGCTTCACCTTCTTTCCCTTGGGCGCCCGGACGCGCTTGAGTCCGGCGACCTCTATGGGGCGGAACACGTAGCGAAGGCGTGCAACCTCGTCGTAAACTAAAGCGATTTGGATTAGCCGATTAGAAAGAAGTGTCTGCGCGTCGTCGGCATTCGGGGATGGCTTTTCGACCACCATGAGCCGTTCCGCTGGAAAGTTCGCGTATGCATGCCGGCGAAGCTTTTTGCGAAGATCCTCGGCTTCGGACCTCCCTAAGGTCGCATCCAGCTTCGCGTCCGATTCGACGCCGGTGAGCAAGGCCACCATCCAGGCGGATCGAAATCGATTGAACGTTTCCAAGACGTTCAGACCAGTCAGCGTGCCGTCCCCAAGATTTACGTCGAGTGAAACAAAATCGTAAGGTTTACCATGAGCGGCCTTCGCCAGTTGTCTTGCGTCCGCCACATTACTCGTTTGCTCAATGGTCACCACGTAGCCAAGGGACGCGAAGATCTTGCGATAGGAAGTCGCTAAAATGGGTAGCAGTTGCGAGTCATCCTCAACGATTAGTATCCGAATAGAGCTCATGGTGATAGCAGCCTTTCATCTAGCCAGGAGGTAAGCTGAGATTTCCCGGTGGTCCACCAATCCTGCGTGACGGTTCCGGTCACGGCGACGGTCAGCCATCGGCGAAGAAGATTACCATTGCGGTGACTCGGGGGCCGGCAGAATAGATCGAATTCATATTCGTTGCCGCGGAAAGTTTGAAAAACGGCCTGCACGGCGCCTTGGAGGTCATTCAAATCATCCCGTCCAACAGCGGACTGTAGCCGTGCCAAGGCCAGGCGCTTGATGTCGACAGCCCGGCGGGCCGTCAGTTGGAGTAAGTCCATCGATTGGGTGGCCGCCACGAGGTCGAGCAGTTCCGGGAGTGACCCTGACCGCCGCCAGACGGCATGGCCGGTGGTTGGTGGATGGATAGCGGGGACGCTCAAGCCGATTGCGAGGGCGTGTTCGTATTGTTCGGAAGTATTTTCCAGGAGAACGAATAGAAAGGCCAGATCATGCTGGCAACCAGCAGAGGATAATTTTTCGACCCAGCGCCATAAGGATTGATGACATCGGAGCGTCTCGGCGGCAGCCATTTCGTTTGAGACTACCAAGAGCACGTGTTTCAGGTTTTCCAAAAGGCATTCATAGCTGCCGTCAGTATCTGGTTCCGGACCGGCATGCAGTTCGTCGAATGGAAGGGGGACTGTCCCCAAAATACTGGCAAGGGCCGCGGAATAAGAGCCGCAGCCAACCACCACCGATTCCGGTGGATTATATTGCCATTCATTTAAGACTGTTGAAGACATTTGAGCCTCTAGATATTCGTCGTCCCTGGGGCTAGTCCAAAGAGTTCCCGGAAGTCATTTCCTGTAAGGGACTTTGCCCATTCCCGCGCTGCCCGTCTAAAAAAGGAAGATGTTTTTGTCTCTCTATGCTGAGGATCAGCACAAATGACACCTGCATTTCGTATCGCTTCGACTCGATTGCCATTCGCAAACGCCCTCGATGCTCCGATCCATGAGCCAGCATGCTCATCCGCGCTTGAGAGAAGGAATCCACGGTCAAACCACTTTCCGAAGGGAGCGCTGTTTGGCTGGATACTGCCTTGAAATAAGCGATTCGCTAAATAGTCAGCCAAATAATGAATCTGCTTCGGGCGGGGAGTGCTATTAATCATGGTAGACTGTTTTGATATTCGTGACTGCTCTGGGAGGTTCCCAGCCTCCAGCCATTGCGACCATGTCACAAGCCTGCAGCATCGCGCTCGTTGCACTATGAAAGCAATATCTGCATTCTTGCGACGATTGAGCGCTGCGGTTAGGACGTCAACACCGTCGGATGCTCCAAGCGTGTTGGCCATCACCTGGATTTGGCCGTCATCTGCCATCTCTGTCCAGGCGTCAATACCCCAATTCCGCCACATCTGCTGAATAGTTGCTCTTTGGCTGGACGCATCGGCCCCTGATGCGCCAAGCATACGTGAGGGAAGATCTATCCCCAGGGCACAACCCTCTGTATCAGATAAACTGGCTCGGATGCCAGGAGTTTCGTAAAGCAAGACTTCCAGTACATCCTGAAGGCACTCCCCGTAAGTGCGATCCAACAACAGATCTTCGGTGGCGTTGTTTGTGCTCCACCCTCGCCGGTTACTGGCGCGAAATTCCAAGGAAAAGGCGCTGATCCATACCCCTAGCCGTTCAGCTAGGACGTCAGCGCGTTGAGCGACTTGCGATATCTTCCCTTCGAATTGCAGCCATTCGCCGGATTTCGGCCGCTTGGGGATGTAGCCCTGCGGAGCACGAACAGTTTCCCATGTTGAGCCGTTGGCGACTGATTGATCGCAAAGGCCCGAAGTCAGGCCTTCGGGCTTGAGAACAGTGTAGAGCGAAGCATGAAAAGCTTGTGCAACCTTGGCGCTTGGACTTAGGACCGCGATTCCGGTGATGTTCATCGGCCCGCCGCGATTAATATCCCCAGATTCATCCAAGAACACTTCCAACAATTTCATGCCGCACCCCGAAATAACCTTGTTAATAAAAACTCTGCAGTATGCTTCTTGCACTCATCACCTTGGCTGACTTCTCCAGCGCCGAGACGAAATCGGCGTGGAGTTCCTCAAGCGTCGCTATCCAATCACGAGTCATGGCGGTGACGACCGGTTTTCGAAAGGTGGTGATGATGTTGCCATAATCGCGGAATGGGTCTGTCAATTCACTGTGATGCGTGGAAGAGAAGATGACGATAGGAAGTGTTGGGTCCAGCAGCGATAGGAGGCGGGGCAATAGTGTTTCCTCTGGAGGCAGGTCGAGGCCCGCACCATTAGAGGGTTGATGCGAGACCGTGACGTCATATTGCCCAAGTTCATTCCGCAGAAGCTCTTGTCCGAGCTCATCGAGCCATGGCAGATTGCGATCAGGATTAAGCAGGGCAAGACCGAATTCAGCGAGTTCTGAAAAAAACATCGCCTGTTGATCGCTTCTGCCAAGACCGCGTTTGGGAAAGAGGCGAAGATCTAGGAATAGAACGAAGTCTTTCTTGACCTTATGCTGCCCGGAGATAAGGTCACTGGCGGCAATGAATGGATCACCGGAGCCGAGAAAAGCCTTTAACCTTGCAGGCAATCCTTGGAGTTCATCGAAGAATTTCCCGTCAGGTGAGCTGACGAAACTTTCACGGAAGGTGCGGTCTTGTCCTGTGAAATCCGCACCACTGGCAAACCCAAGTGCGTTTCGAAGGAAAACTCCCCATAAGTCGGCCATGTCATCGATCAGGACTGCCGCGCTAACGACGCTCTGTATTTGCGGATTTATCCAACACTTGGATCCCTGGCGATTCTTGACTTCTGCTTGATCGCTGTTGGCGAATACGCCACATGCCTTCGCCAGGGCGAGAAGATAATCTTCAGCCCAAGCTCGACCTCCGTGAGCCTCTCCCCTTCCTACTTGAGAGCTCAGCAAGAGTGCACCTAGGACGTTGCTCACGGCATGGTGGTCACCGCGATCAGAAGTCAGTCCGTACCAGAGAGTGGTGCGCAGCATCGCCAAGACAGTTGGTGTTGGTTCCATGACTTCACCGTCATCAGCATTCAGGCTCTCGCACAGGATTTCCAGCGAGGGCGACCCCAAGAAGCTAATCCCAGGCACGAGCGGCAAACCGGTCGCATCATGAGCGCTAAACAGGGTGGCCAGAGCCTCGGCGATCGAACCCACCGTTCCATATGAACTCGATGCGAGCACAACTACACGCGCCTTGGCGCCTGGAAACCTGAGCCGCCAGGCCGCCGCCCATGACGCCGCAGTTAAATGATCGCGAAAATTGATACCGTTGAGGCACTCCGGCATTTCCTTGAATGCCTCGGCGGGAGGCGGTCCACCAACAATTAGCACAACCTCGTGCTCATCATTCCAAGGCACCTGGTGTCCAGCAATTTCTGGAGTGTATGACTCCAATCCCTTTAGCCAGAGATCCGAGAATGTGCCCTTGTCCGCGTAATCGAGGACGAGGAGACTGGGATTCCCTTTCAGGACAAAGGAAAGAGCCCGCGAAACAGGATTCATGGGGGGCGTGGTTGTCATGTGCCCGCCTTCGTTGCTGCTGGTTTGGAGCCAGGGAACCTATCCAGGAATGTCTCGACCGGTATCCTGAGGTCGTCTCCCGTTATAACCGCCGTCAGCAGATTCATCGCGTCTCCCTCGGCATCTCCCATCAGGGCGACCAAAGCTGGTAGTTCTTTATGGATACGACGCTTTTCCTCCTCGCTGTTGAGGTTAACCGGGGCCGGGAACATCCAGTCGAAAGGTTTGAACCAGGCCGCCGGGGTTTCCGGGGCGTGAACGGAAATGCCGGCAACCTTCTTCTTCTCTGCAACAAAAACAAACTTCCACGCTTCGCACAGGATCTTGAGGGCACGGAGTTCCTCCGTCGCAGCCGGATTGAGGAACTCCCAATCTGGATGCCCATTCGCAACAGAAGCAAAGAACGCTTCCCCCCTGCCATTTTCCGCGAATTGTTTCGCCGTAAACCTACTTGCATACCGACGGTTTTGGAAAGGTGAATGCTGCCCTGAAAAACCATTTGTTCCGACATGTACAAGAATGCCTGCAAGAGGCTGAACGATATTCTCCTGAGCAATATTCCATTGTCTCCACTGCTCCGAATGTAAGAAAATGATGGTGTCACCCCCTCCACACTCCGGACGCACCATATCAATGCTCGGCCTATCCGTGACGAATTCCGCAATCCTCACACCCGTCTTCGTGGCGAGTTTCGCGATTATTTTGGCCCAAGAGAAATCGTCGCGGGATTTGTGGTCGTGTATGACAACCTTCATTACGTCCTCACTTTTTTTGCCATTCAAGGCAAATGCACCTGTCATGGGATGAAACGGCGAAAGTATTGTGGCTCGTTGCGTTCATAAGCCTAAAGACATCGCTTTCTTCAAGCGTGGGAGACACGAACCATTCCGATCCAACGCCGAGCAGCCGATTTGCCAACGTCTTAAAAGGTGCACTGAAATTGCCGGAAGCGCCAAACTCTATTCTCCAATCGCGGTCAGCTCTTAGCAGGCTATCCACTTCGCCACGCAACTTCTTCAATGCCCCTTTCAAATACGAATCAGAAAAGGTGATTCGAATATGCTGCCAATTGATGTCCCTGTCCTCGTAGTACCACCTTTTAATCTGCAAAGCGTCAACATTGAGAGACTGGCGGCGGTTGAACGCTTCCCCAACAACGCCGTGTATAAATTGGATGATGTCCTTTGGTAATGCGGGGGAAATGTCGCGCGTCAACGTGAGGTGTTCCTCGACCGCCGCGACGTCCGAAATTGTTGCCTTTATCACTTCTCCGCGATCGATATCAAACGTCTTCTTGTGATCGAGTTTTGCGGCAATGGCTACTGGAAGCACCCCCAATTCACTCGCACCAAGTTTGAACGGGGTAAACAACAGTGACTTGGCGGCACAAGCACCCTGCTGAAGCGCGGCGAATGGGTACCCTGTTCCCAGCAGATCGCTCATTCGGTCCACTTGGGGTGGCGTGGTAGCGTTAGGTGCTGGGCGTAGTAACACACCCCGGATTTGCGACAGAAGCCAATGGTAGGCCTTGCCATCACGCTCGCATTTATCGAGCCATTGTGACGCCTTTGTCATAAACTGCAGATATGTTAACGTCGTTGTTTTCTTGTGATACCCAGTCCACTTAAGGAGAAGCATCGCTACTACAGAGCGCAAAGATTTAATATCAACTTCCTCCTTCTCGTCATATTCCATCGGATCGTGTTGGATCCGCGCAGAGAAGTCCGATGCGACCACTAGTTTCCCGCTGTTCTCATCGAAAAGTGGTGCCACTTGGTGATGTATTCCGAAAATTGCGTCAGACGGCTCCCTCACTATCGCGTACACCTGGCTGGACGACTCTTGCAGGAGGCCGACGGCCGACAGTAAGTCGTCAATGGGTTGATCCAACAACTGAAGTTGCTGGCGGTATTTGTGCTGCTCCCGCCGAACCAACTCTTTCTCCAGTATGGCCGCCTGCCTCTTGCCTAAGTCCAGAATGTTGTAAAGCCTACGCGGCCAGCCATGCGTAAGTTCTCGCAGCCTCCAGAAGGTACATAAACTTCTCCGTTCTTTGTCGCTCTCCCACCAATCGTTAGCAAATTCGGCAAGGACCACGTCTTTGAAGTTATCTTCGCATCCTTTCGTGGCAACGAGCTGTTTATCGATGCCCAACACCAGAACATCTGTATCCTTGCTTGTCGACTTCGGGACAAGAAAGTTCATTAGTCCTGGCAAGCAGCACTGTAATTGAATGAACCCAACCGGACCGTTGGCCTTTTGCAGATCCGCCTGAGGTCTGATTTGCAGAAAGCAAGTGTTGTATACCCGTCGTGCCTTTGGGAGAAGACTCAAACTTCCTACGTGATGTTGGTAATAGCCCGTGTCGTAGCAGACGGCTGTATGTCCTCGAAAAATCGCAGGCTTAATAGAAAAATCTTCTTCGAGCGGGAGTGATATAAACTCTTGTTCTTCCTCGAAATCTTTAGCGAGTTGGCTCCGGGCCGTCGCGTTCAAAATAGGGAAGCAACATTGTAAAGTGTGAAATCCGCCAGTTAACTCAATGTCATGCGGCTGGATGAGCTTAACGTTCTTCTTGTCGATCGAAAGAGCCACGACGTTGAAAAGACCGGCTAAGGAATCACCTCTGTAACCTTGCTTATCCCCAGCACTTATACGCAATTTTGTGGCGAACTGTGGCGAGTATAAGTATGCCCATATTTCGGTCTTCGGTTTACTATTGAATTTCACTATAAATTCTCTTGCCGCGAGTTGAAGATTGACGTATAGCGATTTCACATGAGCCGGGCAATCGGCGCCAAACCATTCGGAAAACGAGTTCGCCCAAGCTAGGCAATCGGAATTACGCAGAAAAGCAGACAGTTCCCTCGAATGGTTCTCGAGAGGTGGCGAGGTATGGATCGAATCAATGGCAATAACCATGTCCCGAAACATGCATCGAATAACATCTTTGCGGAACTCATTCAGCATGTCTAGGATGAACGTACCCTGATAGTTCTGCAGGAGGATCTGCATGTCTTGCGCCATGTTAATCCCTCCTGAAGATTGCGTAGCTCACGCCCCAGTTAACCGCGAGATGATCGCCCACACTCCTCATCCCTAGTGTGTCGGAAATGGCGGACTTCACGACGTAATCTTGCGAATCTTCCTGGAAAGGGGGCATCGATTGTCCAAAGCCAAACATTTCGCGAAAGAACCACACGGCCTGGTTCGCAGTCTCAAATACCCATGCTCCCGGGTAAGGTATGAGGGCCATTAAACACAGATCATGTTTGGCAGCCCTTGCTATGATCCTTTCAAAATCAAGGAAACAGGCTTCGTGGCCGTTGGGAGTCTTGCGCGCAACTTCCTCGTCAAAGAAACGCCGCAGAGAGCCGGGGTGGGTGGAGTCACGGAAAATGGACTCAACAGTGTGGCACGTGTTATTCAACGACGGAGACAGTGAGAAATCGGTGGCTGCAGACCGAAGGAACGCTAGTCGTTCGTTGCCAAATAAGTCAATTGCCATGCTGGTATCGATAAGCGAAATGTCACTTCCATGTGCGTCCACTCGGGACGGCCGGTCTGGTATGTCCGCTAACACCAGGAAACCTCCCTTGCGGAGTAGCCGCGAGAGGTTAGCGACACACTGGTGTTGAAGGCCGACAGATGTTTCATCTTCCAGTCCAGCATTGTCTTTAACATAGACGTGATGAAGTCCACCATGCGCAAACACAAGATCATATTCTCCAGCTCGTTCTGCGGATATGGCGCGGAAATAGTCGGGACATATCAGCCACTCATGTTTGTTGCTGCCGTCTTGCTTATAGGCGTTTGTGCAATCAGCAATTGTGAAACGAATTTCAGTGTGTGCAAATGACCTCGACAAAAAGCCGGAGCCTCCAAAGGCATCGAAAATCCGTAAGTCTCCTGGACTTCGAGAGAATTGGCGTATCACGCCATCAATAACGTATACGTAAGGAATTAAATCCAGGCTTCGCGCCATAGGGCATGTTTCTTGCGAAAGCTGGTATCGTGCAGCGCGCTTCCCAAAGTATTCGGCGACTTCCTTTACGCTATCTTTCATCATGCACCAACAGGTTTCAGATTACCGGCAGCGCTGATTTCACGCGTCACGGGATGAGTAACGGTAGAATCTAGCAGATCGGTTACGAATACGCGACTAATTAATCCAATATCAGCAGGACGAGATTTGTCGGAGAGGGTATGCAGTGTTCCCTTGTTCTCGATTACAGACTGGCGCACCGCATCGTAACCAGGGGTTGCCATAGTAGGCACGCAGTAGTGCCTAAATCGCCGCTGAGGAAAAGTCGCAGCGTACTCTTCGGTGAGGGTTGCCAATGCATGCTTAGCCGTTATGTAAGGAATTAGGTCAGGCCACCCGTGTCGGAAAGACCATTGGCTCCCCGTCGTAGCTATGCTTGCATTCTCAGAAAGAACCGTCTCCAGGTACGGAAAACTCTCTGCTACATAGGTCAAATTTAACCGTAGGTGCCGGTGCCATTCTTCCGACGGAGTGTGACCGAATGGAAATACTCGAGCGTAGCCTACGGTATAAATCAGGACATCCACTTTGGCAGAAATTGTTGCCTCAAGAATCTTGCCGACGGTCATATCCCAGGCCTGGAGATCGCCCACATCACATGAGAAATGAAGCCGCACGCCCCGCGGCGAATCGGCACTTCGACCAACCGTGATCACAGCGAAACGACGCTGACGCAATTCCTCGGTAATCGCAGCCCCAAACCCTGAAGTCCCGCCGACCACAATAGCAGTTCTATTGCAATCGTTAGGTGAACGAATGGTCATACTGGGATTCCTCAATCACTTTTCCTTCGTCGAAGGTAAAGATAACGTCTGCGTAGCGGCGAAGAAAGTCATGATCATGACTTATGAAGACCACGGTGCAGTCCGGTTTTCGTCTGAGGAGGGACTGCATCGTTTCGCCAACAAGTTTCGCTGTTTGCTGATCGAGGTGGTTGGTTACTTCATCAAATATGTAAAGGTCGAAGTCGCGAATCAATGCGAGGGAGAATGCCAGGCGCTGGAGTTGACCACCCGATAGCGCATCAGGATACTTGCGTGCGAATTGCGAGAGGGACGGAAACACGTGCAAGATATCTGCTCGTCTCTCGGCAGTTTTGCAGAGACGAAGATGCTCCCCCACCGTGAGATCCGGAAAAATGTTTGCCGCAATGTTTTGCTGAAAATAGAGGACCCGAGGTGGGAGTCCATCAATTCCACCTGTCGCTGCAGACCGCTGACCAGCAAGAATGGATGCAAGTGTGGACTTGCCGCTGCCATTGTTTCCCCTCCATCCGTAGGTCTTGCCTGGTTGCATCGCCATGTCAACTGGGCCAAGTCGAAATCCGTCGAAGGCCTCCGTGTAGGAGAAGGTTAGCTGCGAAAGAGTAATCATGGGCTAACTCAAAGTGATGGGTTGAGAGACCTTCTTGTATCGAAGTAACGCCACCACACCTATCAGCAGCAAGCCCATCAAGCCTTTGTTTAGATTTATTGGAAGGCCTGCGTAAATCGCGACGGTGATGACGGATTGAAACGCCGCGACGGCAATTAACGTCGCTAGCCCATTCCATAAGCCAACGATACGCGGACACAGGCCGTTCGCTACAAGGACTGCTGAAAAGATTCCAAGAAGCAGAAAACCCACCGCATCCCCAATGTTAACATAAGTGTAATAGCAGGCATGAAGAAGTCCGCTGACCATCATGAGGAATGTCCCAAATGACAGCCCCAACCACTGCCAGACTGCTGGTTTCATGCCCAAGGCGCGGGCGAGGGGCGGATTACCAACTGCGGCTAGGAAATGGCGTCCTGCCGAGGAGCCTCTAATCATTTGCAGCACCCCACAGATAACAAGAATGGAACTATAGACGATAGCCAAGCCTTGTGCGTTCGCACGCAATTTAGGCAAACCCTGCCCGTCCTTCATAGCGCCAAACGCTTCAAGCGCCACCGAATAAAGGATGTATCCTAAGGCAAGACTGACAATAATGGCATGAACACGCAGAACTTTCCATGCTATCCACGCGCAGCCTGCTACGAGGAGCGCCGATGGCACGCCCAGGACTACCGTGAGGACAACACCGCTTGCACCGTTTATGCCGGCGGCAGCAATGCCGCATGTGCTCATGGCTGCCAAGACCAGGACGTTCTCGACGGCAAGGTCGGGATATCGAACGACTCGGAGATTGATCCACAGCCCAAGCGCCATGAACCAATAAATCCCGGTCTGCATGATGATTTCTTCAATCACGATTGAACAGTCCTATCGTTTATTTTACCGGCGTAACAGGAAATTCCCGAGGCGCCATAGAAGAAAATTCCTGCGATTTTTGAGCAGGTACATAGAGGCAACCCTCGCGCAACTCGAGCACGGGAACTTCGCCAGGTTTCTTCCCCTCGAACAATATCTTCGCAGCAACCGAAGCAGCCTGGCGTCCCATCTCGCGATAGGAGACACCCACTGCAAATTCAGCTCCTGCTCTTACAGACGCGTCGGTGACACTGAAGAATGGGATACCGTATGAAGCGAGCGATGCCGCAGCCTGCTTGAGATTCTGGTAAATAAGATTGTCATTGGGAACGAAGACGGCTTCCCATTTCTCGGAACCGATTTTCCCGAGGATTGATGGAAGTTGAGATATCTCTGTGACGCCAAAATCGCCGATGATAATGCCTCGTTTGCGAGCTTCTGCAATGAATGGATCTGCCACCGACAGGGAATTGATTTCAGAAGGATTTCGGAGGACGGCAATTCTGTGGATGCCTGGATGACGTTTTGCTAAGACATCAAGAAGCACAGTTGCCGGCGCCAAGAAACGCACCCCTGTTAGATTGGAACCAGGCTTCTCCAATGAATCCACAAATCCATTGCGGATAGGGTCAGGGGTGCCAGCGAAGATGACGGGAATCTGAGATTCCTTGGACTTCAATTTCAGTGCACTATCAGACCCTACAGCGTAAACGAGATCGTGTTTCCCAGTCGAGAAGTAGGCGGCTAGTTGATTCAGGGTGGCGGCGTTTCCCTCGGCGTTTTTCTCATCATACGATAGCTGCACATTCTTCGCCTTGGCGATTTCGTCGAGACGCTCCCGGAATCCGTCGCGTAGCTCTTGAAGGACCGGATGAGACGCAAGAAGTAGGACGCCAACTGTCTTGCGTGCCTGTGGTTTATCAGAATGTTCTTCGCACCCCAAAAACGTGAGGGCAACCGCGACGATGAATGCAACGATGGTACTGCGTAATGTATTCATACAAGCATAGCGTGACGCATTGTGTCACAAAATACGCCCATAGGTGTTTACGTTATCGTAACTGGTTACAAATTATGCAGTTATAGTAATGCCGGTTAGTGGTATCAGACCTCATTTTACCGTAATAATGCCATTGAAACTGCTTCACTGGACAGCCTTATTCCTTTAACAATCGTCGGTTGGGGGTCAGAGCTGGTTCGAGCCTAATAGAGGGGGAGCCTGCCGAGAGCAAGGCTGCACCGTCGCTTATGCGTTACGTGTTGCGCCACACGAAAAGCTTCCTTCAATGGAATCATCCTTGCGTCTGTCGGCCCTCTTTTGAGCACGGTTAACGCGATCCAACCTTTGGTGGAGGTCTTTCGGAGCAGAAGTTGTCACGCAGGTATTACAGACGATCGTTTCGAGGAATATTTCCTCGCGACGTATCGGATCTCACTTACAAAAACAGCAGGTTCGAACAAGTGCATGCAAGACTTGTCAACTCGGGTGGAGACTGGCATCTCGAAGTGGATCCGACTCAGGAGGCGAAGAAATGATTAAACGACTGCTATTGATCATTGGCATACTGGTACTTGGGATCATCGGCTGGAACCGCTACGGCAGAACCCTGTGGGAGGCCAATTTCCCAAAATCCAGCGCTGCGAGTCCAATCTCAGCGCCATCGGCCCCCGTCAATTCGGCGGAATCGACTCTTCCCCCCGTTGCGCCCTCAACGGATCCCGTGGTTCGTGCCTGGACGCAACATCGAAATGCCGACCGGAAGCGCGACACAATCCTCAACAACATCATCTCCGACCTAAATCAGCGTATGCCCACGACGCGCCCAAGCAACTCTGCACCAGCTATGTCGCCTCCGCTTCGTTCCGATGAGCCCCTATTCAACTCACGACCCGTATCCATGGCTACTAATGACACAGGACGAGCGGACGATATTCGAAATACGATCCTCGCGGATCCGGAGGGGGCAGAAGGTTTCATCTGCACGAAGGACGCGGATGCACGAACGTCGATGCTTCACAGCCCCTCCGAGCCTCTTACGATCGCGGTTCAAACACCTATTAAGGCCCCGGATGTACCCACGAAGTCAGCCCCTTGCGCCATCACGGATTCCACGAAAGTTGGACGGCAACCGCCGGTCCAGAGGATGCAGGAGCTGTCCCTAAGCCTCTCTAACCCTTTCCCGGCCAATCCTCCAAAGTCCGTCCCAATAATCACCCAAACACACGCTTCGATGATCGTTGTCGGTCCATCGATTCAATACTTCAACGTTCCGGCTGGAGCCGAGAAGCTGATGACGACCCTAACTCTTCGCGATTCTCATGATGTTCCCTCGCGAATCTGCCGCGAACGACTCACATTCGACGTGGACAAGGGGACCCATAGCAGTAATACACTGCGCTTGCCGCCTAAATTCGCCGACACCAAGATTCCAGGACGAGATAATCTGCTAATTATTCAATGGAATGACGGCCAATTCTCATCCTATCAGCGAGTGCAGCCTATGGCCCTATCGTCAACAATTCAGCGGAAAGAAACACTGGAAACTATTGCACCGCCGCCAAGTCCAAGTAAACCATCGCTCCAGATTATGAACGTACCGATCAATACGCGGCAACTTGACGTGTTTGTGACCTGTCATTGGATGCTCAATGGAATGGTTCGGAACGCTGAATTCCGCATCCCGGTGTGTGGCGCGAACAACGACGCACAGCTTTCCGAAGTTACACCGTTTCCATCAGGATTCGCAGCAGGACAGATCGCGCCGCATGACTTACGCGTCAGTGTGACGTTGTCGGATGGCAAATCGTTGCATTTTATGCCTCAAGAGCCCGTGCCCATTTCCTCCACGCGGGTGAGCGTTATCCTTCTGCCAGCTCCCTAAACAGCTCCCGCACCTAAAGCACTGGCGAAACTAAACGGACGCACAACCCCTAGGCCTGACTCATATTTCAGCCAAGGTTCTGTCAGCCGATAAATTTGTAAGACCGAGAGCTTGCAGCTACGCCCACTAAGGTAAGGTCGAGACGATGCTAGTCCCAGATACCCATTCGAGAAACACGACTGATTCTCAGTCAGTACGGCGTATGACATTTCGCCGCGAGTTGTTCGCCCTAACGCTGTGCGTGCTGGCATTTGGAATGCTGGTCCTGGCCAACGAACTCCCGTTTATCGTGATGCGCCAGTTTGGCAGGCAGTATGACTACACGATTTTGGGCGGAATCGTGGAACTGTTTCGTCAGAGAAATATCGTACTTGGGACCGTGATTTTCGTTTTTAGCTTTGTCTTTCCCTTTGTCAAACTGCTGATGGTGGCGGGGGGAGCATCGTTAATCCCCGTATTTCCATTGGCGGTACGGCGGCAATTGCTGGCGTCGGCCAGATCACTGGCACGATTTTCCATGCTCGACGTGTTCGTTGCCGCGGTGATGGTTGTGGTCGTCAAGACGGGAGACACACTGATGTTGCACAGCATCATGGATGTGAATGTTGGATCCGGAACCATCGTATTTTGCTCGGCGGTTTTCCTGTCGGGTGCCGCAGCTGCTTGTATGCCCGAAGCAGGGGGTGACGATGATGCGGCGTCTAAAGCGATTGTGCAGGCAATACAGGGGCCACGATGGAATCGTCACGCACATCGGCTTGGAATCGCGGTCGGTGTGTTCGCCCTAGCACTGGGCGCCGTCATTCTCCTAGTCGGCCCGTCGGCGGAAAATGCAGCACTAGTCAAAGCCATACGACTGACCGCCAAACCGGGAATAGAGTTACGGCTTCTGCCGCCCCACAAATGGGATCTTTTCCTGGAACTGACCACCAGTCATGGATTGCTCCGGACGCGCACGGAAAATCAGGCCATCATCGGGAATGGAATCACTTTCCCTCTTACGCCGCCGGTGCAGTTCCGCGACATTGCATCCATTGCGGCATGGGACGCCAGGAAGAGCACAATTTGGGATCGGATGCACGACCCAGAACGGTTGGATCGGGTGGATGAAATAGGCATGGAAACGGTCGGCGACAGATTCTGCTTCTTGATGGTTGCAGATCGTAGCTGGAATTCTAAACGGGGGGCCCAAATCGTGGTCGCCAGTGTCTTCGTCGGTACGGGGACGCTGCTCTTATTGTATTTCACTGTAGCGTTCTTACGGCGACACCCATTTCGAGGAATGGTCCGGCTGGCTTCCACCTGCGAAGCGCCACGGGGCTAAGCGTAGTGGGAAGGCAAAGTCAGGGAATCCGGGCATGCGAGAGGGCGATGATCTATGGCCCGCTGCTCGTTGAACATGTTTTTCAAAGACGACTCGCGAAGTTGCGGTGCGTGATGGCCAGCATACTACGACATCGCAAACATCTTCAGAGGTGGTTTGCGGGGAATCCAAGAAGTCGTAGCTGCTTTCACAGTAAATTCGCCAACAACGAAGTGGGATGCTAGCGAACAGATCGTGTCACGCCTTAGTTGAGAGGGGCTGAAATACACCTTCATCCGCAACGTAAGGAGAACAGCGGGCGAGAGAGGTATGAACGCTTCGTATGAGAATACATTCGCCCCTTCGTTTTCGAGACGACCAATCCGCCGTGGCCGTTGAATGTTTGATGCACAGCAGCATCGGGTTACGGCACGTTTTCGCAGATGACTGCCAAGCAGACATTTCATAGAAATGGGAACGCATTACCATGGAACACTTTGCCGGACATATCCAAGCCGTAGCTACTTCCGTGGAATCGACGATCCGCGGAACGCGGAATGAGCGATGCTCTGAAACGGTTGAGCAACAGGCGGAATGTCACCGACACGTGGCTTGGTGCGGATACGAGGTTGTTAGCGTCACGGCTCGCCCTCACTCGGGCACTGACTTGGTTGACGCGTTTGGTGCTGAGGCGGCGTCAGAGCAAGATCGCATGATGTCTTCTCTCGTGTCGGTTTTGGACCCTGAGCAGAAGGTAATTTTCGTCTACGAGGGAGGAGGTCAGTCGCCCCTACGGTGGCGTATTTTCGGAGAGGCGTCGAGCGGCGAATCTGCCGCGCAAGCAGGTGAGCAGTTGCGAAATGTCCGGTATGCCCTGATGACCGTCCTGGAAAGCCAGAAGACTTGCTACCGGTTCCGACCACTCTCGGATAACGCCGCAACCCAATTACGCACTGTCGGAGACAAGTGGATCGGGCTGATCCAGCCAGAGGGTACACATGTGGAGTTCACCAAGGGACTCTTTGGATTCGGTGAGTCCGCCACAGAAACCGATACCACTGTTTGGCTCCCTCATTACACAAATGAACGCGCTCGGGCATTTAGTTCAATAGTCAAACTCCTGGTATCCAGCCACGTACCTATGCGAATTTCGATCGCACTGGAATCCTGCCATCTCAACCGGACACAAGAGCATGTGATCAAGTCGGCCCAAGATTTTATCCTCAACCGAAGCCTAAACAGCGAGCTTCCAGCGCATCTGGAAAATGCCGCAAATGTCTGGCTCAAGACCTTGGCCGGTTGTCGCGTGACGTGCTCGGTATCATCGTCACATCCCATCTCCGAATCATTCCTGAGGATGCTTGCTGGCGAGATCTACCACGGCACCGCCCGCGTTTTCTCTCGTCGCGCCGAAGGCGATCGCGCGGGCAGTGACAGCGCGGTGGCAGCATTGACGAATCACTTTCTTGACCTGAGAAACTGCATCCCCTCAACAGTTCCCCTTCCCTCCCTTTTTCCACCACCTGAGGCATTGGCCCAGCATGGCGTTCGTCGATTCTTTAACAGAGAGAAACTGGGCTTCCCCAAGACTGGCGCAAGGATGGGATGCATCCGAGATGGCCAAACTGAGCAGGCCGTTAAGCTGTGCCGAAAAGAACGGAGCCACCACCTTTACATTCTGGGAGCCACCGGCACAGGAAAATCGACCCTGCTCTACAACCTGGTAATGCAGGATATTCAGCACGGCGAGGGAGTTTGCCTCATTGATCCGCACGGCGATTTGTACCGTCAGGTACGCGCGTCCATCCCTGCACACCGCGCAGGCGACGTCGTTCTATTGGACCCCTGCGATCGCAAACGAGCCGTCGGGATCAACTTACTCGACTGCACAGAACCTTACCGGGAAATGCAGGTCAACTTCGTTATTAACGAAGTCTTCGCGATTCTAGAGAAACTCTACGATATGAAACAATGCGGCGGCCCCATGTTCGAGCAGTACTTCCGGGGGGCACTTCAATTGATCATGGCGGATCCAGACAACCAGGGCACCCTGGTCGATATGTCGGCGGTGTTTGAACACAAAAGGTATCGCGAGGCGATGCTTGAGCGATGCGGACCATCTCTGCTGGCGGACTTCTGGAAAATGGCCGACGCCGCTGGAGGAGAAGCAAGACTGGCAAATATCGCGCCGTACATCGTTTCAAAGTTAAATGGATTCGTACATAACGCCGTACTCCGGCCCATCATCGGGCAAACCAAGAGCACAGTCGATTTCCGCGGGATTATGGATAACCGCCGCATACTGTTGGTAAATCTATCCCGTGGTGCCTTGGGCGAACTTGATATGCGCCTACTCGGGATGATCGTGCTAACTAAGCTCATGTGCGCGGCGATGAGTAGGCTGAACATGGCGACAAGCAGACGCAAACCGCTCATGGTGTACGTGGACGAATTCCAGAATTTCACTACCGATGCCACGGCATCGCTTCTCTCAGAGTCGCGAAAATTCGGGTTGTGCCTAACGCTTGCCAATCAAAATCTAACACAGTTGTCGGTCGGAAAGGGACAGGAGAATCTTGTGAATTCGGTGCTGGGGAATGTCGGCAGCATGGTTCTATTTCGACTCGGCGCCCCAGATGCAGAAAAGCTGGCCATCTACTCGCGCCCAAACTTCGGACCGGCAGACCTCCAAACACTGCCGAATTTCCATGCTGCCGCACGACTCCTCACACCGACAGGACCAACTGACGCCTTTGTGTTTCAAACGTATCCTGCCGCGCGCCAGCGACCTGATCCGACCGCGCAGAGGCAAGTACAGAAGGCCTGTCGCCTCTACTCCACTGACATAAAAGCGGTAGAGGCAGATATACGGCATCGCCGTGAGGATATCCGCGCCATGGAACTCGTAGGCCCCGAAAAGAAGGCCGAGAAGGTCGCTGCCAACGTGTCCTGAAGGCCAGTCAATCCATCACCAACAATCAAGAAAGGGAGAACACACTATATTCAATGCTACAAACGCGGCAACAAAGCTACGGATAGACAAGTAGAATGCCCAGCCGCATTATTTTCCAAGGGCAAGTAGAGGGTGGGATCGACTTTTTGGGCCCGAAGGTGCATAAGATGCGTCACGAGTGTCTGCGCGTTAATCTAGTCCTGTTTGCATCGCGGATCACAACGAGAATCTGAAATGGCGACATGACTGAGGTGATGATGGCTGAACCATTTCGATTCAACTGGAACGCACTGCTCCGTGAATTTCGGCGCGCAGCAAAGGCCTTTCCTCACCCACTTTATCACCAACGGATTTACGACAGCCAACATCGTGGCGCAGGCGTCACGTACGAAGCCCGCAAGATTTACGAGGTAGGGCACGCTCTAACTTCCGGCAAGTGGCAGGAATGGCACGGCCCCGTAAAGTCGCATTTTCCCATCCTCAAATACGATGACCCCCCCCCACACGATTCTGGCTCAGGACAAGACGGGGATTGGTACGGGCGATTCTTTGGAAACGGGAAAGGGTTGCAGCAATTCAAGCATCTGGCCGGAAGTGCCTGTGCTGTCCAAAACGAAATGCGCAGTCGGATTGCCCTAACGATGGAGGGCTGGCCGGGATTTCTTGAACTTGTTTACCACATCGCCGCCCGCTATCCCCAACCGCTTCTTCGGACAGAGCACAGCATTAAGACGTGGTGTGATGACGATTGGCTGGAAGACTCTGGCCCGTTGAAATGGGCTGAAAATAAGGGTCGTTTTGAATTGATGACCAGCTCTTGCGAGACGCTGACGCCTGATCTGTTTCGCGTGTCGATCACGGCAATCGAGATGATCCTCGACCCGGACCGCGCTTTGTTACTCAATCCGTGGGTGATCCAGATGGAGGAGGGGGGCGAGCTGGGTCGGGAACTGCCGAAGTTGCCGATCGAACTGAAATCCGCTCCAGTAGAAGTGCCGATGACTATTACGACCACAACTTCGACGGTCGAGACCTCTACATTGCCCGATTACATGTTTCATCTTGAAAGAGGCAGATGGCATCTGCGGTTCAGAGTCGATGCAGCGACAACGGAGGAAGACTCCTTCATGGACGAAGCATCACTGGGTTTCCAATACATTGCGGAGATTCTTCGACGCCGAGGTGACCCGGTTAGTTGCTTGGAGCAAAGTCCGTCTGGCAAAGCAGCAACAGCTGCAGACGTGACGCGGATAAAGGACCGGTCAAAACACATCGACCCCGCAGACCTTGGCGCTGCAGGTGCATCGCGGCGAAGCAACAAACGATCCGACGAATCCGATTCATTTGCGACAGACGCGGGAAACGAGTTGCTGACGGCTGAGGAAAAACTACTATCAGACGAACTGGAGATTGCGGTAGACACCGGCGCGGAGAATGTGGATGAACTTCGCCAGCAACTTCGCGAAGCTAAGGCAGCAAGGAAAGCGGGGGAAGAGGGATCGAAGTCGGAGGCAGAAGCAGCACGCCGCCGCGTGAAAGCACGCATGCAGGACTGTCGGGAGAAGATCAGCAAAACCATGCCGCACTGCTCCCTGTATTTGCGAAATAGCATACGGCCAGTTCATGGCAAGGCATCCTACAGCTACCAACCGGCCACTTGGCTGGACTGGTATGTCTGAAGACGAATCTCGTCCTGCCGGGCGCATGGTTGTCTCACCCGTGATCGGCATCACTCCCGCCGGTCGTTAAGTGTTTGCCAACCTTCGATGATGGCCCTTCGCTTCGCCCTTTTCAATAAGGGTACGCCAAGGGTACGTCACCACGTGTCACTAGACACGCACAAAATGCCCCATTTCTATATCAGGCGACACTCGCCTGCTGCGACAGACGCCCGCCACCGCGTCCAGTACTGGAATCCAGGAGTCATTATGAATACGGCACTGCAAGCCGACGCGACCCCTACTCAGGAGGCAGGAGTCATGCTACCGACGAATCAACTGCCTCCTCTCGCCGACGTATTCTCGACGGCATCGTCATCAGCCGCTGAGACTACCCTACCGACACCCGCGACTCCTGATTCGAAGCAGGATACGCGTGCTGGCGAGTCTGCCCCTGAGGTCACGTCCCCCGGCCAGGTGGTATCTACACCGCCTTCGACTTCGGCCCCCAGGCAGGACAACATGGAGTCGCTCGCCGTTGAGATTCGGCACGAGCACGCTTCGGTGCTTGACCGGCAACGGAATGTGCTCGACAGACTCGAACACGCGCATGCGATCATACGTCTGATCGCGGAGCAAACCGAATGCAACTATGCGTGGCGCCATACCGCCACTGAGGCCCGCCAACAGATCGCAGCAATGCAAACTTCTCTTGGCAACATCCTCGCCAGCATGGCACCCGATCGATTGATCGAGAGGGCGGGATGAATCCCTAATGGCGTGATGGTAACGCGAACGCGCGTTCGCGGCCCTCGAGGTACGTATCAACTATCCGGAATCACTGGAGATTCTCATGTCACGAGACCACATTTGGTGGCGAAACTTAGCTATCGACACGGCGAACTATGCCTGCCGGTATTGGTTCGAGTCTCGTATTGGCTGCCTCGCGATAACAGAAGACGCTGTTGGGATATATGGGAACACCGGGTACTGCCAGTCCGTTTATGCCCGGGAACAGGTTGACTATCTGCGACAACGCGTAGGCGCCGCGGGTATCACCGAGCTCGGTTTCGGGATCGACACTTTGGCCCCAGACACGACAGATAACGGTTACACCTGGGCACTGCTGATTGATACCGGGAATCTCAAGCTCGCCGAAGCGCTCGTGCGTGAGGCGTCAGTCTACACGTCACTTCATCAACTTTAAGGAGAATAGAATGTATGAGAAACAGCACTCTAGTGGAAACGTATCCGACAGTCAGGCTCGAGATCAATTCGCGCAAGCGATGATCGACGCTATGAAAAGTTGCAGGGGCAATCTAGCCATCACGTATGACCGCGACAACTTTCAGATCGATATTTCCGGAGGCACGACGCTACTTCTGGAAAATGTCTATCGCGAATGGTCGTCTGCAAAGGCAAGTACAACAATCCGCGACATCGCTCACGGTTGGACGCAGAATTGGGAAATGGTAGCAAGCGCGTCGCTGGAGTCAATGCGACCCCACCTCCTGCCGATCGTGGATATCCTATATCGGACATTGGCTCCGAAACCCGTCAAATACGCGCACGCATCGGCGCCCGCGTATCAACTACTCGGCGATCATGTCACGGTCGAAATCGCTCGCGATCTGCCGGATCACATTATGTTCCTCGACAAGGCGCAATTGCTGAAATTGAGCATCTCGTTCGAAGAAGCCATTGCCGTTGCAAAGGAGAATCTGCGGCGGGTTAGTACTAAGGCGTTAATTCGCCGGCCCAGTGGCCTAATGATCTCTCCCTGGCAGGATAACTATGATAGTGCTCGATTAACGATCTTGGACGAGCTCGTACCCGGAGCGCTACACGATGATCTGGTAGCAATGATTCCTCATCGTGACTGCCTTCTGGTGGCTCCCGCCAACAACGAGCCGGCACTTGCCGAAATGGCGACGATCGCCAAGCTTCGCCGACAAGGCCCGCGATTTCTAAGTGGCATTCCCTTACTTCGCAGTGGCGGGACCTGGAAAACATTCATCCCGCCCGAATGCTCGTCGGTCTATTCGCCATTCCGTGAGCTTCGACTCCGCAGTCTTGCGTCTCATTATGTACATCAAGACAAGAATAGGGAACTGTTGGCATATTGCCAGGATGTGGACGTCATCGCCAGTGTTTTCATCGGAGAAACATGTATCGATGAATTCACGTTGGCTTTTTGGATGCGCGACTACGTGACGCTGCTTCCAGAGGTGACATATGTGGTATTCACTAACCCCGCCGCCGGCGATCAAGAACGAGTTGTGTACGGTAACGTTTTATGGGAACGAGTGCATCAAGTTATGGGATATCGCATGCAACCACTGGGAACCTATCCGGAGAGGTGGAGGGTCGAAGCTTTCCCCAGCCCCGCCGAAATGAAGGAAATGGGGCTGTGAAAATGCCCCCTTGGCAAGTCATACCGGCATTCAATTTATGGAGACTAATCAAATGTTCCCCGATAACAAAATATTCAACTCTTTTTTGCGAGACTTCCGCACCCAATGGGAGTCGATGGGCAGGCGTCTTGCGGCTCCGTGCGTACTTCAGGTCTTTACGAATGGTACATGGGACGGTGTCCATATTGAGATGTCCGATAGTGACGAAGGTCTCCGGGAAGACCGCGATGAGTACGCCAAGTGGCTACGTCGTGCAATACTCCTCGCAATTTGCTCAATCACTCCCGAAGCGGCAGCTGCGGTGACTCTGGTGGAACAAGGAGACGAACGCTCACTTTCGATCCAATTGGCCAATCCAACTAAGGAGTATCAGCTAGTGTGGTCTATCAATAGTGACGGCACACTTAGTGAACAACCAGAAATGGCGACGCATAATATCGACGGCGAGCCTTCTCCGGCGCTCTACTCTCTTGGCGAAGGGAAGCAACCTCCACTACCAGAGAAACTGCTCCAACTTCACGAAGTCATCGCCGAGATTCGAGAGGCCGGTCTGCACCTGGCTGAAGAAACCGTTCAAGCGGTCCTGTCGATGATCGAGCCCGATACCACGTTTATGTACCTCGGACATTACCACTCAATCGGGCACTTCGCGGGCGTTCTATTTCAGTCAGTTGCAGAGCCAAAGGATCGACACATTTTGCATATTCCAGTCGAAGGAAAGACAGCACTCTTACGACACTACCGCAGCGTTAAGGACTTCCGTCTTGAATCTCCAGACGTCTGCGCCACAATTCCGTACATTCTAGAGACGATGATGAGAGCTGAGGAAAATGTTGATACCGGGTGCGACCAAACCACTGATGAAGCTGTGCGACTCTTGCTCAAGTCAATTCCGTTTGCTCACCTAGATACGTATCATTTCACTTCTTCTCCGATACTCATGTACTTAGATATCCAACCTGAGGGATGGTTTTGGATGATGGAAACAAAAGCCCCGGTCGAAGATCCCGACGACAACGAAAACTACGATATGTCAGATTGTTGGTACTCATGGGCCAGAAGCTTTTGCCTGGCCAAAAAGCCCCGGCTCATCGCAGCTGTTACCAAGCGCACCCTGCCTGTAGGTAGTGGTCAGCTGGCACAAGAACACCTCGTAGTCACTGTAGAGGGCATCCGTCGCTCAGACTACCGAGTTCTTGCATGTCCAATTGATAAACTTGCCGAGGGAGCCTGGAGGACGCTTGAAGCGGATGAGCCGCCGAAGCGTATCTATCCATCCAAAGATTAGGTAGGACATATGCCCGGCACCGGAAGAGGAAACGCAAGAAACGCTAACTGCTTTACGCTTGTGAAGGAGCCGTGTAAGCCGTCAGTGGCCTAACGGAATCGCCCACGATGCCACGAGCTGCTCCTGGCCCAGCAGTAATGGGAGTGATGCCACATGCCTATATGGAAAGGGAAACCGATGGAAAAAAAGACTTGGTTTGACAGGCCAGACAACGATGACCACGCGACATGCACACAATGCAAAATTAGCAAGGCGCAGTTGCAGACTCGCGAGGTGGCGATGGTAACGGTGCAATGGGTGCAGCGGTGTGGTCCGGAGGAAGGGGTGATCCTTTCAGAGATCGACAACGGCGAACGCACTGACATAATCCTGAGCCTCTGTTACTCGTGCTACTCCGAGAAGTTCGGAGCAGACGCCTTGGCTTCGCTGGACATCACGGGATGGCGGGATGAGATGATTGGACCACCGAGCGATCTACCCGAAGAGATGGAAGCGTGGAGGAAGCGTAAGGAGACATATGACGAAGAGCAGGAAATGCGATTCCTGCAACGTCTTCTGCCCGACATGTATGAGGAACCTGGTGTAGTGACGACACCGTAGCGATAACGGCGCACATCCATCTGCCCGGCACGCATCTGCAAGCCGCTGTTTGCATGGCAGTTTGCGATGATCTTTGGCCTAGAAGGTGACGCCGGTCGTCTCCTCGAATAGAGAAATATAGCGCCGCGTGGACCAGTACGTCGGCTCGATCCATTAATCCCAATCGCTGACGCCCGTCACTGTGCTGGTCCGCAGTGGCGGGCGTCATTGCTTTTCGGCCAAGCCGTGAGCAGTCGAGGAACACATGGCACACATCAGAAAGAAGCATGCGGATCAACCGCCGCAGACGGACGCCAACGTCGCGGTGGCAGCGAAGTCTCGCGAAAGGACCACATACGACATCGTAACCGAGGCAGGCTGGTACGCCCTGAAGCCCTTCTTCAACGTCATGGACTGCAACCTCAAGACCGACAAGTATTTCTCCCCCATGAATCTCAACGATGACATCCTGCTCAAGTGGCAAGGGCTTCCCGCAAAGTTTGGCCAGAAGGGAGACGGCAAGTACGGAATCGTTCGCTGTAATCCCAACGATTCCGATGGTGGAGAAGTTGGGTTGGATCGACTCTCGAAAGGCGATTTCAAGCTACACAGGGAGTATGGAATCTCCCAGAAAGAGAATCCCGAGGAAGAGGATGCGAAGGTAGAGCGGCAATTCATCTACTACCGGGGTGAACTGGCGTCGCCGTACTTCACGGGATTCGGTGCGTCGGCCCGACAAGCGAGTTCGACAGTGTTCTCCGAGGCATTGGGTGTAAACACAGAACGAGTGGATTACCCAGTCGGTGCGATCCTCCTCACCATCGACATCGACTTCCACGAGGACCAGTACCCTATGGGAACTGTCAATGATGCCGAGGCTGTCTTCCAGTGGCTCCATGGGACGTATTTCCCTGACGCCTACTGGGAGAGGTCAACCCACGGCAACGGGTTCCACCTCTACATCAAAACGGCCTACTCCATGCACGATCCCTCGAAAGTCGTCTACAATCTCGTCTGCCTGACCAACAAGCTCAAGCTGTTCCTGTCGGACCTCGACTCCCTTCGCATCCATAAAGGCTTCAATGCCAAGATCGACCGTCGTGTCTTCGGCCTCCCTTCATTGTGGGTGAAGAAGAAACTGCTGATCAAACGTTCATATTGCATGAAGCTGCCCTACTTCTTCACGCTTGAGGATGTGCGGCAGTTTCACTTCTCTCCTGTCTACTTGATTGACCACTTCCAGGTACGTGAGCCGATTCCTCAGCCCACTCAAGCAAGAGAGAGGCAAGGCAATGATAAAGGTATTATTACACTACCCCCCGCTGGTAGCTCAGAAACGGATCTTTTCGACTCTGATGGCAGTGTGTGGGAAAGTGTAGGGGAAGCTCGGTACGTGAGTTTCTACCGCCGCCGCACCTTTGAGGAGCAGATCGAGGAACTCCGTCTTCTAAAGGCATCCACAGATCCCAAGGCGGATTTCGCACGTCTGAATGGCTTCTACAAGCTGCTGTGTCGCCGTGAACGGGAACTTGTCAGCCCGGAAGAAGCTAATGAACAATACGTTGTCCTTGGGTTGAACAAGACCGACAACTCTGAACGAAGGTTGAAGACCTTCCAAGGGATGAAACATTTCTATGAAGGAAAATTCGATTCCGCGATGACTTCGGGGATCGATATGGAGGGATGGGAGAAGGCACGCCTGGGACTCGAGCGACTGGTCGAGGGGATCGTCGTGCCGTTCAAGAAATACAAGACCAAGGGGAAGCGGCCCCAGATCAAAGCAGTCTGCCCTGCCCAAATGGCTGGCGTACTGTTCGTGCTGGCCAAGCTCGCCGAGGACAACACGGACCCCTTCTTTTCGCACGACACGTTGCGAGGGTTCATGAGAGAGGCAGCGTCCATAACCTTGTGCATGAACGCCATCTCCCCCTGCCTTCTGGCACTCCAGAAACGTGGCCTAATCCGCATCATCAAGAAGGGACGCCTGGATATGAAGGCTGGTCAGAGCGAAGGAACGATGTTCACCGTTTCCACTGAAGTCAAAGAGATCGTGGCCGGAACTGCCTGGTCCAACGCCGCATAGGGCCATTTTTGAGACGCTAAAGGGGGGTAGCGTAATAGTACCTCCTTCTTTGCTTTGCTTCTCTCTTGAAGCAGTTGGGCTGGGTTGCATCTCCCGGCAGGTCGATAAAACAGGTAACAGTTGAGGTGACGATTATGTCGGACGGTCTAGTTGATTGGGATGACGTGGGCAAACAACCCGCCAAGAAGAAGATCACGAATGTCAGGAAGGGTAAGAAGGCCAAGAAACCGATGGCGTGCATTCCTCCAAATCCGCCTGTGCAGGCAGTGGTGTGTGTTCCCGTTCCCCAACCGATTCTTATCCCCGATAACGTTCCACCATTCGAGCGTGAATACCACTTGCCCCTCCTGTTGGGAACTCCTCGCCAGGTTGACTGGGGACGGATCGTTCGGAGGGACTTCCTGTCTGAACTCTTTCCCCAGTTGATGATGGTCACACAAGGAAAGCCAGAGGCTGAGGCAAAGACGATCTACGAGGCTATGGACGTGTTGCGCAACGAACGTCAAGCCAAGGTGTGGATTGAGAAGCTGCGCCAGCACGTCGGAGATGCCATCTCATGCCTTCTGGCCATGCCGAAGGCTTTGGAGGAGGCCCGCCAGCAAAGAGAGCGTGAGGAAGCTGCAAAGCTGGAGCAGAAGCGGAAGGCAGCCGAAGGAAGACGGATTGCCAAGGACGCCACGGCCTTTGCGGAGAAGTATGGCCTGCCCGAGATACTCTCTCCCTGCGAATCGACCCCGCAGGCCAACTATGGTCGTCGGTGTCGGTTTGAACTTCTTTCTGCGCTTTCAGATGCGGATTTGGCTGCCATATTGCCCGCCATTCGAGATGTGAATGATGCGGGGGTGTGGATTGGAGCCAAGGACCAAACCGAACCCCTGAAATACGTGATGGAGCAGATCGAGAAGAGAGTCGCGAAAGTCCGGCATCAGGGATGAAGCCGATTGCGGACCTCCTCGATCAGTGCTTTCACCCGTGCCGCTCGGTCTTCAGATGAATCCGCAGGCATCCGCTCAAGTTGATCAAGCCGATCCAGTAGCTCGTTTACCCCGGTCATCGGAGCGGCCGTTGGTGCCACCATGACAGCCTTCCTGCAGGATGGCTCTGGAGCGTTGAACGTCCCATTCCCAGCCCTCGCCTGTTCAAGATGGTGACGTTTTCGCTGGGGAAGAGTGCGGTGGTCCTCGACCAGCTCCAGCACGACGATGATGAACCCTTCGGGTCCACCTTGTGTGAGTTCGGCATCCAAAGCGTGGTTGGGGTGTTGGCGGCGATCCAGCCGACGGCGCTGGTCCCACAACCGTTTTGACAGGCAACGTGTTGAGCAAATCAGCCGTTTCCCCGATGAGATGTGTTCGATGGCGTAAATCGCAGGTTGCATCCTGTGACCGTCAAGAATAGTGTCGGATGTGAGCATGGTTTCCATGGCTCTCTCTTCCATCGCCCCCGCATTTCCTCCTCCATCCTCTTGTGCATTTTGTCTTAACCCGATCACGCGAAAGTGAATCACCCACGTGAGGTGCATAGATACGCCGCTCCGCTTTTTCACCGCCACGAAAACGGGCCAAGCAAATAACGGCATGGATTCCCGCCAGAAGTACAACCCACACAAAAGCCGCCTTTCTCTGGTGGACTCGAAGGTTTCGGAGGCGGCACCAGCTCCGCAGGCTTCCTCCTGCATCCTCCATCCGGATGCAAAACCTCCGAAGCCGATGACGTTTTCTGGCCCGTTGGATGAATGGGAAGCCCGTGTGAGACTCACCTGGCAGTGGGCGTTACGGGGCCGGGGCCGCATTTTTGCCCCAGACTAGATTTTGTGATCTTGCTTTTTGGGCCATAAAAAACGGCCCGGACAACAGACGCCTCGGGTTAAAAGTGTGACAGGATATCCATGGCGGGTTCCCATTTTGGCATTGCGCAACACCCCTATGGGGCCGGTCTACCCCCCCGCATGATTTTATTTTGCTGGGCCATGCAGGTCATTGCCAGAAAGCGACGTTGGAGACGAGACGGAGGGGTTACGGGGCGGGTGGTAAGGGATGAAGCTCAAATCCTCTTCGGCCAGCGATACCAGATCGCCCAACAGGCGGGTGAGGTCGTCGTCCATTGGCCGGTTGGGGTCCAGCAGGGCAAGGATGCCTGCAAAGGAGGTGGGATGAGAAGGCGGGGCAAGTGATTCCATAGGTGTGTCCTCCCCACTGTATACGCTTGAATCGAGGCGATCTTGCGCAGAAACAATAGAAATATCTCCCCAATCCTGCATCGCCCGCCGCAGCAGACTCTGCCTGCCTGCTGGCGTAGGGAAGCACGATTTCCGCTGTTCGGTGAGCCATCGGTTGCAGGGCCATGCGACGGCGGTGCCTGACGGCGGTAGAATCATTTCTTTCTGCCATCCGCCCTGTAAGCCGTCCCCATGATCCAGAACACGTTCTGCCATTTGCCGGGCATTTCAGCCGCTGTCGAGCGCCAACTCTGGGCCGACGGAATCACATGCTGGGAACACCTTCCACGCTCCACCCACCCCAAGGTATCACCCGCGAAGCTATTGGCATTGGGGGAACACCTGGCCGAGTCGGCAGCGCGGCTCAAGGAGATGCAGGCGGGATACTTCGCCAGCCGTTTGGGCATCCACACGCTGCCACTCCCGCAGAAAGGCAACCTCGCGTTTTACCTGGAAAGAGTGAAATAATCCTTGTTTGAAGCGGGCTATGATCACGTGGTTCTGGACTGCGCCCCGCTTGACGCGTCCTTGCACCTTGCCGATGACGCGTGCCCACTGTCCCGGCTCCCCCTCCAAGTGCCACGCGGTGCCACTTTTGCTCATGTCTACTTCTTGCGGGGGCGTTTCCATCGGGATGTCTCCTCTGACCTATGATCATCAAGCGCAAGAGACCGTAGTCAAAGTTGGTGTCTAGAAACACTGTCAAAGATGGCGCGTTTCCTTGTGCGTCCTTAATGGCGTCAAGAGTTTCTGGGCGCAGGTTTCCCGCCTCTACGGAAAAGAAGGCTTTGAGATGTTGGAGCAGAAACTGCCGGACGTCTGGTCGCTTGGGATCGAGAAATTTGTCAAGAAATTGGATAACCATGTGCTGGTTATCGGGAGAGAGCCCCGAAGAAAAGTTCGGATTTCCCATACAGCCATGGCTCAAGACGATCGCGGGACCCGATTCGTTCATTTGCGACGAGCGTTGAAGATTAGCATGCCGACGCCAAAGACGATCAAGGCGAATCCCGCAATGACCATACAGGCGATGGACCTTTCCGTCGCATTCTTCATCGCCGTAAATTGATAGCCGAAGGCGGGCAGGATCGTCGAACCCAGTCCTAGAACGACAAGCACAACGCCGCATCCCATGATGCCAGCCGCCGCCTGCTGTCCCTGTTTCGACGCTTCAGCCTTCTGCGGAACCGCCTTCAGTTCCGCCTTGGCCTGTTCCTGCAAACGGGGTGTCAGAACTCCACGTCGGTTCAGCGCTGCAGCCTCGAAGTCGGACTTGCGGTAGGTGAGTTCCATTATGTCAAACAGGACTTTGTCGCCGATGCGGACGCTGGGAAACACCGGCATGCAGTCCCACGTCGGCATGGAGGCAGGCCCGCCTTTTCGCAGCGATCGCTTGACGCCGTTGATCTCTACTGAAAATGCGCCCGTCACGAAACTGCGGCGGACGATGACCGAGAGCTTACCGTCGGCCGAAATGTACGGAAACGTCTGCAGGCCGATTTCCATGAGCAGAAGCGTTCCGCCCTTGTCAACAAAGACGCATACCACGTTGTTCAGACTGAAGTAAATGAGCACCCGCAGCTCTTCCGGTGAGGATGCGGGGTCGCGTAAGAACCATTCTTCGGCTTTCAGCATGGATATCTTCAGTTGATCGGGATTGGAACCGAGAAGGACCACTGGTCCTCGCCTTTCAACACCTACTAACTTTTGTCCCGGGCTCGCGATTTGTGAGATGAACATATATCACCGCACCGAGGATGTGAAGATAAGGTAACACCACGACTAAACCAATGCCAAACGGAATCGCGGCGACGATGACCATCGCGAGTGCAAACAACTGAAGAAGAACCAGCGTGAAGGTGTTCCCCTTCGTCAATCGGTAGCTTGTCTCGCCACAGGCGAAAAACGGCCAACGAAAGTAGATTATGTCCCGGTCAACGATCTCAGGAAAGACCTGAGACAACCTCGCCGTCACACACGGAGACGGAATGAACAGCAAGACGCCACTCAAACCTATCCACCACGCAACCCCCACAAGAGCCATCCAGAAAGATAGAGTATACCGTAAACCACGTCGCAGATCGGCCAGAACTGTGCTGGAATTGCCGCGAGCTAGATTAAGCGCAGACACTGTTGGGCCGGTAAATGCTAACGTTAGAAGCACAAGAATGGGCACAGACAATACGATCCCGGCGAGGCCCTCCGCGGGTGATCCTTTCTGGACGTTCAGATGTCGTAGGACCTGATCTCCAAGAATTCCCAGCGCGCTAAGACCTGCCAGTAGGAGGCACGGTATGATCAGTGTCAGAGTCAACGCGATCGGCTTCGATCTGTAGAGCCGCCATGTCTCGCCCAATACCTCGCCAATCTTAATGGGAGATATTGTGCGACGGCCCGCTCCCACAATGGCATGCGAACCGGACGGCCCCGATTGGCATGGAAGTGGGACCGGAATCTGACTCGTACCAGTGCTGGGATCGACACGGCTGGCGATGGTAGCAGCTGGCGCAGTTGCCTTTCCCACGCCGTCGCAATCAGATGTCGATGCCCGTTCGACGGAGGGAACTTGGATCTCGCACTTACATGATGGACACGTCTCAAGTTCGCCCGCGACTGACGTCGGAACGCTAAGCGGTTCGTTGCATTTCGGACACTGGAAGTTGATCATCAGCATTCCCTCTTTTCGACTACTCTTGGCAGACACCTTTTTTCATTCTCACAGAGATACATAGGCGAACGGCAAGCTATTGAGCGACATTCAGCCGTGAACGAAGCTCAGGGCGAAGGTTGCTTTCCCCAGTTGTCGAGGCTGATGGGGACTTCTACGGCCCCGTGAAATCGGAGTGTGGCGTTCTTGGCGGAATCCGGGACGCTGAAGACGAGCGCCATGACGGAAGAGTGCCCTGGCGCGAGGAACGTGATCTGGCTCAATCCATCGTAAACTGCCGGTGCTGAAAACCAGGAAATGCTCTCGTTGTCCGCTGGGACCACCAAATCGCATTGATCTTGGATCACCCCCGCGCAGAAGCTCCATTTATCCTCGCCGTCGGGCCGAATCATGGCAAAGGGTGTTTCAAACATATAGCTGCCTTTCGGCCACGTACCATACTTAGTCACCATCGCCGGGAGTCCTTCCGGTTTCTCCGGTCTCTCCGTGGCCTGTTTGGGCGTCACCTTAACGTGAACGACGATGAACGTGCGATTTGGCTGGGTGGTGCTAACAGAATTTTGATTGTCGAACGCGAGGTTATTGCCCGTGCGTCGATGGACGCCGATTGGCTGGACCTTGGCGTCTGGCGTATCGACGGCCGGAGGCGGTGACCCACAGCCGGAGCAGCCTACGACGAAGGCCGCGACCACCAAACAGATCAAGGCTGTTATGGAGGCGGGTGGAATGGCGACGGCCGACTTGCGCGCTGGACAGGTGTACTCCTGTCCCGACAGACGGTCAGGCACCTCTACCATTTCGGAACATTTCGGACATGTTGCTTGGATCATTTCGCTGCTCCTGCCGTGTTCACCATGCCGACATCGCTACGACTTTTATGAGGCGCAGACGGCGATTCCCTTTGCCGCCTTAGAGATGTGAATATGCGGAGGGTAAATCCTCCAACCGAATACATCAAGACTAATTAGTCCTATTTTGTGATCACATTCCCCGGCCGATGCGCCGAAGTTGGTTGGCGTCGGCAATGGCCAAAAAATTACGGCGGCGCGGGAGCATGTCGCGCTGACACGCCCTTCGTCAGTGGCGGTAATCGAAAACAGATGCGTGAGAGATTTCTTTCGGGCAGCAAGAATCGACCGATTTCATTGCCCGGGAACGGGTGGGGGCGGCACCGAGTACCTAGCCGCCGCACCTCTGGCATAGCGCCGTATCTGATTTCCCGGCGTCTGGGTGCGAGGGAATTCGAGTTTCGCTTCCCGGAGCTGCGCGAGGCACTCGCGAACCGTCTGACGCCGTGAGCTACCGGCATTCTGGCCGCGTTGTGTCAGCATGAACGACTGCCACGATCCCGCGATGCGAATTTGGTCCAAAGGTCTGGACCCGCGTCATCACTCGTTCCGTCGAACAACAGTACGCGTTAAAGACAATAGGCGACCAATTGGTCGCTTTAGACTTGCATTGGTGCTGATTCGATATATCTTTACCTATGCTACCCCTTTTTTAGTGGGTCACGGGCATCAATTCTCGTTCACTCCCGGAACGTAGCACTGCTATCGAGGCAAGACGAGGTAATCACATGATTAGCGTCAAATGCGAAAACTGCGGGGTCGACCTACAAGTCACAGACGACAAGGCGGGCAGAAACGGAAAATGCCCGAAGTGCGGGGGACGATTCGTGGTTCCCACCCCATCGGCACAGAAAATCCACTGCGTTACTGATAGAACTCTGCCTGCTGCTGAATCCGCAAAGAACCTAATAGCGCCGCCGGCCACCCCCGCGATCCCGGTGCCGGCGCCACCGGGCCGGAGCAAGATACGCCTTGTTCTGGCCATTCTAATTATTGCGGCACTCTCCGGCGAAGCAGTGTGGGGTACATGGATTTACTTTTCCAGATCCTTTGGCAGACCGATCGCGAAACATGAAGTGGCCTCGCGACCTTTGGGTGAGGCTATCACGCCAACCACCGTCGTCGCCCCGCCGGACGTGGTGGCAATCTCGGACGAGAATGATATGAAGCAGCCGGCGGCGTCCGAGCCGACCGTGTCGGAATCCACCACGACCCTGTCGGCCGAACCAAACGGGCTGGACGGGAAAAGTCTCACTTCGAATCTACCCGATGTTCCACCGATCACTGCGGCCTCGTCCGGATTGGTGCGAACCTTTGGACTACCGGTCGCTAACCCGACGTTCGCCTTCTCCAGAGACGGCACGCGCGTTGCGACATTCGACTTCACCGGAATGGACAAATGTCACATCAGATTCTATGCGGTTGAACGTGGAACCGCGGATGGAACGATGGACGTTCCCTGGTACGTCAATACGTTGGCATTCTCCCCAGATTCCAAACTACTCGTATGCAGCCATCTATCAGGCTCGGCTACGTCCGTTACGATCATCGATGTCCGAACCTGCAAAGTGATTTCGACGCGCGAGATTGCCAGCGGCGATGAAAGTGCCAAGGCGCTGTTCACCCCCGATGGCCAGAGTCTAGTGACCGGCTGCAAAGTGATGAAAATCTTGGACTTGGCTTCGAACCGTCAGATCCATCTGCTCAGCACCGACAATCGGAAATCTGCACGCTACGACAACGGATTTGAATGCGCGTTTTCCGCTGATGGATCTAAGGCTTTGACTGCCGATTCTGGCGGGCACCTATTGTGGTGGGACATGACCGAGGGCAAGTTGCTTAACGAGGTGGATAAAGGCACCTACACATTCAGAAGTCACTGGGTTCTACTTCCGGATGGCCGCCAGGCACTGGTCAGCGGTAGCGGCGGTCTGCAAGTCATCGACTTGGAAACGGGACGCACAATTCAGAGTATCCCGCGCGTAACCGCCAAGGCTTTCATCGACACTTCACGCGATGGTCGGCAGGCCACCATACTTACCGGCGACAAGACCATTCAGACCTTCGACCTGGAAACAGGCCGTCCTGTAGGGTCGATGAAGGGACCCGAGGCCTATCTGCAAATGGCGGTGGCGTCTTCCGCGCGCCGTCTGGCTTATGTGGACGGAAAGGAACTCTACATCTGGCAGGTGCCCCCAACGCTGCCTCCCCTCCCTGTCACACCCCCGGAAACCCCCACCGCAAGGGGCACACGGAATCTGACGTCCACGATCTCCGAAGCCGTCGCGAAAGGGCCGCCTTCGGTGCCCGCTGCCGGGGCATCGTTGGTGGTGTTGGTCTCGCCTGCCTTGGGCCTGACGCCGGAAGATGTGGCCGATGCCCTGGGACTTGATGACTCTTATGTCGTCGTCGCCGCCGAAAATACGCCCCTGCGCACCAAGGCGCACTGGTTCCTCCAGATCAATCTCAAGTCGGTGAACTTGGTGGACAATAGCATGAAGGATGATGCGTCAAGTCGCTCGCATACCTGGAAGGAGGCCGATGTTGAACTCATCTACAAACTCATGGTGAGGCCAGGTCTCGACATGCCTGCGGTTCCGGCGGCGCCGGTAATCATCAGTCACCACGAGACACCCATTCAACAGGTGATTGACCCGAATGCCAGGACGGCCTTCAATCCCGTAACTCTCTATGACCGTTGGGGTCAAGTTATCCTCACGGCAGGAGACTTCAAGGTTACACACTACAAACTCTTCACTTGGACGCCCGCGATGCTGCGCCGCATCGCGACGACGGAAGCGCTCGCTAAGATCCGATCGGATATCCGGTACGGGACGGCGGAAAATCTACGCAAAGACCAGCCTCTGGCGGGAAATGGCTGGCGTCCGTCGCTCTTTGAAGGGAAACGCCTCGCTCCGGCCAGTGGCTCGCGCCGAGCCGATGAAGGATATGCCCCTTCCGCCGTCCGGCGCGTCGACGAGTTGATTGAACTGGAGTTCCCACTCAGCAACAGTTTGCCCTTGCCCGTCCGCGCCAAGGTGACGATTCGGGTCCCTAGCCCATCGCCCCGCGGAATTGCCTATGCGAGGCAGGATGTTTCCCTTTCGGGATACGAAAGAACCGTCTTGACCGTGCATGTCCCAGTCAAAGACTGCATCAGCGCGGATCATCCAGAGCCCGATATGAAGCAGATTTTCGAAGGGACACGAGCCTCAGCCGAAGGGACGCGAGCCTCAGCGTTTGCCGACAGTCGTACGCGGGTTGGTTTTGGCCAGGACGACGAAGCGTACGCACACCAGAGCATCGCGGCGCTTACGCATGAGCTGCGCTCGATAGAATGGGGCATTGGGGGCGACGCACGGCGTAGACCACAAACGGAAGAGGAATTGGCCAAGGCGCTGTTGCTCCAGATGCTGCGACGGGCCGAAAAGGTCAAGCCGGCAAATGCCGCGGTCCCCCCTGTCGAGCGTTCACCAGAGGATCAGGCAGCGGCGAATTTGCAGTTTGCCCGTAGTTATCTTGCCAACGGACTAAAAAGTCAGGCAGGAAAGCTCCTGGAAGAAATCGTTAAGGACTTCCCCGATACCAAAGCTGCTGAACAGGCCCAAAAAGAGCTGCAGAATATATCCGAGCCAACGACTTTGCCGGGCAAGTAAGAGACATTGGATGGTCGTCATGGCACGATCAATCAAGCCATCAGTACTACAGTGCTGGATAGCCGATCACGCTGTCGCGGACGACTTCTTCACGACATCAGCCGTTATGCGGTCCTACAAGGCCGATATGGCCCCTCCGAGACTGCGGCCGAGGAGGATGAGGCAAATCGATTCTGCTTGTAGCGAAAACGTCACCGACAAAGGAGTTGCTTACAATGGTCGTTTACAACTGCCTCAAATGTAAAGTGAGATTGGAGAATCCGCCTGTCATGGTGGGTAAGGAGGACAAATGTCCAGCGTGTGGCGCAATGCATGTTGTGCCGGAACCCGCGAAATCTAGGCGAGCTCTTGTTCTCGCCAGTTGCGGACTGGTCATCGTATTGGTCGCAGTAGTTCTCGTCGCCGCCTTAGGCAAAGGCCTTTCACCATTTGGCGTCGGAGGCAGAGGACTCGCGGGCCTTCTCGAAGACGCCAAACAATATCAGGAACCGTCGGCGGGCGACGGGATATTCTCCCTTGGAGAGGCGCTGGTAATTGCCCAGGACATGCGCGCCAAATACGCTGACCGCTCTGGCTCCGACCATATTCCTTTCGGTGGTCTGCATATGCAGACTTTTTCGAAGAAACTCGATGAGTCAGGGTTGAGGAGACTTTACGGGAAACCTCAGTCCGTCTCAAACGATCCAAAGAACGAGAGCGACCCAGGGGGGCCGCCCCCGGCACATGGCTTGCGCTATTCGTGGCTTGAGATCCAAGTTGCCACGGACGGGAAGATCATCGGGTTGGCCTTCAACCCGCGAACCATCGAGGCGGCACGGACGGAGGGCACGTTCCCTTGAAGAGCGGGGGAAGCCCATCACGGGTACGTGTGTCAAGAGATCGGTCTGAAGAACGAAAACGATCGACGGGCCGGGCTCGGGGCAGTTATGCTACGCAAGATGGCTGACGACGGTCGTCGGCCCAAAACCGTCACTCACCTCAGCCCCGTCGCGTCCTCTCTGCCAAATCACATTTCCTATCAGTAAAGGAATAACACCATGAGCATACGACCAACGGAGCAGGCGCTCCAACGTGGCGCAATGTTTGGATTTGATACATACGAAGTCTATGCCGCAGACACCGAACAAGAGGCATTAGAGTTTCTCAATAGTCTCCGCATCGACGAATCACAATACTATGTGGTAGTCGAAAGCCCGGGAAGTGTGGTTGGCCGAGACGCAACTGGAATTTATCGTCCGTCACAATCCTGGCGCGGCAACGACTGGTCATCATCGGGCTACGAGAAATACGATCTGGCCGGAAGAAAGCACTTCTGGCCGCACTGGGCACATCATGAAACATACGCGCCCATTGCGGCCAAGACGTCGGAACAACGAAACAGTAGCGACTCACAACCGTCAACCACCAAAGATCCATCCAGCACTGTTGTCAGTTCACAACAGTCATCCCATCCCGAACACATCGCCATGGTGATGCGTATCGCTCAAACGGCATCCGTCTATATGGCCCAGTACGGGCATTCATGGAGAACCGCAGGGATGCAAGCGAGTCTGATGAACCAATTGCCACATCAAGAAGAATGGGCAAAATGGCGCAAGACTCAGACTGAACCTATTGATATCAGAGGAGGCGCATTCGATAACCTGACTTTTGATTTCGGGCTGTACGATGTGCTGGCCAACAATGCGAGTTTCAGAAACTGCAAGTTCCTATTCGCAGGTATTCAAGATGCCTGTTTCGACGACGCCGATTTCACTGGAAGCTATTTCTTCCCAGCCTCGTTCACGCGGACTTCAGCGAGAAGAGCGAACTTTACGCAGGCCCAGTTCGTTCAGCCTGATGCAGATAGTAAGACCTGTCTGGATGGCGCGATCATGAACGGACTAAACCTAGAAACCATAACTGGGTCTTTGGAAGGGATGAGCGGATTCCTGAAACATCTCACGGAAGAACAAAAGAAGCAAATGCACACGGCTGATAAGAAGGAGAAGCACGCCGCTGGTAACACAAAGAGTGGTTGCTTCATCGCCACTGCGTGCTACGGTTGTCATGATGCACCAGAAGTCAGGATACTCCGACGGTTTCGAGATGAGTCCTTGCTAGTGTAGTCCGCCATATTTAATGTAACATATCGGCGAGATGTGCGTTGGTCCTGCATGAGAAAAGCAATTCCTATTGTGCTGGACGATTCCCAACGGCAAACGCTCGAATCCCTCAAACGCGCGCGGCGTGTTACGGTTCGTCTGATGGAACGGGCGACGATTGTTCTCTACGCCGCCGATGGTCTGGAAGACCAAGACATCGGCGAGAAGATGGGCATCACGCGCCAGAAAGCCGGTCGCTGGCGGAAACGCTACGCCAAGCTCGGGCTGGCGGGCATTGAGAAGGATGCACCGCGCTCCGGACGAAAGCTGCAGATTGACGCCCAGCAACGGGCGGCGGTCATTAAGAAGACGCTCAAGGAAAAGCCCGAAGGTCACACCCACTGGAGCCGCTCGACGATGGCCAAGGCCACCGGCCTGAGCGACTCGACCGTCGGCCGCATCTGGCGCGAGCACGGCATCAAGCCGCACTTGGTAGCGACGTTCAAGCTGTCGAACGATCCGCAGTTCGTTGAGAAGTTGAAAGACATCATCGGCCTGTACGTCGCGCCGCCGGAGCACGCAGTGGTGCTCTCCTGCGATGAAAAGAGCCAGATACAGGCACTCGACCGCACCCAGCCAGGGTTACCGATCAAACCGGGACGCTGCGGAACGATGACGCACGACTACAAGCGGAACGGCACCACCTCGCTGTTCGCAGCGATGAACGTGCTCGATGGTACGATCATCAGTCAGTGCCAACCGCGGCACCGCCACCAGGAGTGGCTTACGTTCCTGAAGACGATCAAGGCGCAAGTGCCACAGGACAAGCAGGTGCATCTGATCTGCGACAATTACGCCACGCACAAGCATCCGAAGGTTCAGGCGTGGGCGAAGAAGAACCCACGGTTCGTGTTCCACTTCACGCCGACCAGCGCGTCATGGCTGAACATGGTGGAACGGTTCTTCCGCGACTTGAGCGAGAAGGCGTTGAAGCGTGGCAGCTACTACAACGTGGACGATCTGGTGGGTGCGATCACCGAGTACATCAACCAGCACAACGAGAACCCCAAGCCATTCATCTGGACGGCGTCGGCCACCGACATCCTCGCCAAAGTGAAGCGGGCTCAAAAGGCGTTGAATAAGTTATAGACTGTTAGGCGGGGACCACTAGATGGTGAGGCGAGTACACAATCTTCTGTTCAGTGAGGGCGCGTCATGCGGGTTCCGTCGGCATGCTCTTGGCACCGAGATTGTGCCAAGGGCATGGCACCCCGGGGCGGGGACGGCCGACGGGGGCGTCGGCACCACAGGACGGGGATCGACCGGCAGAGTTGCGCAGCGGGCGGTAACTGGTAGATAGTTTGCGGAGCATGTTGCGAGAGATTCCTCCGCCCCATCCGGGGCGGACCAATTGGATGTGTTCGTTTTCCACGGGTTCCGCTGCGGCTTCACCCGTGGCTACATTCCGCGGCCCCGTTGGGGCAGAGACGTGGGTTTCGACGGAGCGGAGGGAAGGGGGAGAATTCAGAATTCGGAATTCGGAGTTCAGAATTCAGAATGGGGGAGGGTGGGGGAAGTATGAAATGCGAAACATGAAATGCGTAACGCGAAACATAAAGCATAAGACATGAAATGCGAGACGTGAAATGCGAATCGCTGGAGGATGGGACTACCGAGGGTAGGCAAGAATCTTAGTTTCCACATATTTACGATATCTAATACTTGACACCCACGTCACGCCGCCTAAGATTTGTATGTGCGAAATAAATATTCATATCTTTTTTTCGCCTGTTATTTTTTTTAAAGATCGTGACCGCTCGCCAGGGGTAAGGAGGTGAGATTTGTTGGGCCTACGTCCGGATACGGAATGAGTTAGCTCTTCGTGGAGCGTAATGTTTTCTCGTTCAGTGAAAGGAACTTCTATGAAGACCAAGATCATTTTGAGATCGCTGGCAGCTTTACCGCTCGTGATGGTGCTGTGCCTGGCTGGTTGCAGAAGTGAAGAGCACCGCACGGCGGCGGCGCCGCCGCTGGAGCAGAAGGCGCCCGCAGTTGCGCCTGTCGTGCCAGACGGCATGGTCAGATCGTCCTTCAACTACCCCTCGAACAATCCCGGCGATGCGGTGGTGATGCTGCAACGAGTGGCCCCGGCGGAAACCGCGGTGGGGCAGCCGTTTGCCTACACGATGTATGTGACCAATCTGACCGACATGAAACTGAGTAATGTGGTGGCCACTGAGCAACTGGCTCCCGAATTTGAAGTGCTCAGCGCTGACCCGAAGCCAGAATCCTCGACCGTTGGAGAGGTACGCTGGAACCTTGGAGATCTGTCGGCCAAGCAGAGCAAGACCATCAAGGTGACCGGCAAGGCCAAGAAGGTCGGGACGCTGGTCGATTGTGCTTTTGTGACGTACCTGCCGGCGCCGTGCCTGGCGACCAACGTCATCCAGCCCGCGCTGACACTGACCAAGACCATGCCGGAATCGGCCATCCTGTGCGATGTGCTGCCGACCAAGTACGTGGTCACCAACACGGGTACCGGTCTGGCGCGGCACGTGGTGCTGACCGACGCCTTGCCGCAGGGAATGATGACGGAAGACAAGAAGAATCGCGTTGAGGTCGCCATCGGCGATCTTCCGGCGGGCGAAGCGCGCGCGGTCTCGGTGAATCTGAAGGCCAACCAGAAGGGCAAGTTCACCAATAGGGCGGTCGCCACTGGCGACGGCGGCTTGTCGGCGGACGCGACCGCGGCCGTCACCATTACCCAACCGGTGCTCAAGATCACGAAGACCGGGCCGGCCAAGCAATATATTGGACGTGATTTCACCTATGAGCTGACGGTCACCAACACCGGCGATGCGCCGGCGAAGGATCTCATACTGGAAGATCCGATCCCGCAGGGCACGCAACTCGTCAGTGCGACGGATCGTGCCACCACCGACAAGGTGAGGGTCATGTGGAACCTGGGCACGTTGGCACCCAACGAGGCCAAGAAGGTGAACGTGACGTTGAACAGCGCCGTCGCGGGAGCGATTCATAACACGGCCTCGGCCAAGGCTTATTGCGCCGAGACGGTGACCGCCGCCGCGGACACGGTGATCCGAGGAATTCCGGCGATCCTTCTGGAGATGGTCGATGATCCTGATCCCATTGAATTGGGCAAGACCACGACGTACACCATTACCGTCACCAACCAGGGAACCGCCATCGACTCGAACATCAAGGTCGTCTGCACGATGGAAGACACGATGGGGTATGAGTCGAATTCCGGCGCGACCAAAGGGTCGGTGGATGGCATGACGGTCACCTTCGAGCCATTGGTGAGTCTGGCACCGAAGGAAAAGGCCCAGTGGAAAGTGGTCGTCAAAGCGTTGAAGGAAGGCGATGTGCGTTTCAAGGTCGCCATCAACAGCGATGCAACGACCCGGCCGGTGGAGAAATCCGAGTCCACCCACTTCTACAAGTAATCGGATCATCAGCCCCTGCCGGCGTGTGAAAGCGCGGCAGGGTAGTTGAATGGCTCGATACGGCCCCGCGCGGTTATCGCCGCGCGGGGCCGTTTTCAATGGAGTGCGGAGCGGATCAGCTTCAGATGCCGGGGGTAGTCGAATTTGGGATCGGTGGTCGGCGTGTGGCAGACGGCGCAGGTGGCGGCGGTCGGTCGTGCGACCGCGGCCTTCGGGGAACGTTGATGCTCATTGGCATCCAGGAGGTGGCAGGACTGGCAGTGCACACCCGCCAGATCGGGAGTGCTGGAGATTGATCGGAAACCGGTCATGATGCCCAAACCCGTAGTATGGCAGGCCAGGCAGTCGGGGTCATCCTGGCGGTGAGCTGTAACGAGCGTCGTGTAGGCTGAAGCGTGCCGGGTTTTTTGCCAGGTTTCCAGCGCCCCCTGATGGCAGGTGCCGCAAGCTGCGGAAGGGGTGTAATGCAGTCCCGGAACGGGTTTTTGCGCCTGGGTGAACGCCAGCGCCGCCTGCGCGTAGGCGTAGTAATTTTCCTTGAGTCGTGGATCGGCAGGCCATTTCTGCTCGACCCGTTCGAGGCGATACTCGATTCGTGTGATCTGTCCGTGCTGCAACTGAAGAGCTACCACTCCGACAAATCCAGGCCCGCCTACGCTGACCACGGGGCGACCAGCGACGCGGCGCAGGTCCGACTCGGCTCCGCGCATATGCCCGCGGACGAACAGATCCGCCGGAATCGACGGCGCCAAGGTTTCGAGGAACGCTTCGGACCCATGTGAAACCACCACCACTACATCACCCTCCTCCTTCAACCGTTGGACGCGTGCGCTCCAGTCACTGGGGTTGAGCCGCTTGAAGCGATCGCGAACAGTGGGGTGTGCCGGCACATTTTCGGCGAGGTCAAGGTCTGACAGCACCGCCAACCGA
>Ga0209083_1000505_pt1 | contig 57434 bp, 53 predicted proteins | sample AM7aDNAmetaG_FD_184132 | JGI IMG/M metagenome (GOLD analysis project Ga0209083, IMG submission 184132) | Freshwater microbial communities from Finland to study Microbial Dark Matter (Phase II) - AM7a DNA metaG (SPAdes) (version 3) | ecosystem: Environmental > Aquatic > Freshwater > Lake ...
TGAACCAGGAGACTGAGTTGTTGTCTGGGTGGGAGTAACCGTACCAGTTAATGTTGGAGTTGCGGTTAAAGTCGGCGTAAAAGTCCCTGTTGTTGTAGATGTAGTGGTTAATGTTGGAGTAATTGTCCCGGTTGAGGTAGGTGTCTGTGTGATTGTTGTAGTTCCTGTAACTGTCGGGGTCACCGAGGTCTGAGTCAATGTCGGAGTTACAGTCTGGGTCACGGTTGTTGTGGTGGTAGGAGTCAGGGTTACAGTTGGAGTAGTCGTAACTGTTGATGAAGGCGTTGGAGTTACCGTGGGACTTACAGTAATTGTGGGAGTTATGGTTGGAGTTTGAGTCGTTGTGACAGTCTGAGTTATTGTTGCAGTTCCGGTAGTAGTAGTTCCTGTTGTAGTTATTGTTGGAGTAGGTATTACCCTGACACCTATATCTGTAAACCATTCTCCCTCGCTATCGTAACGCCAGAGTGCTATAAACCTGTTACAGTCTGTCATCTGAAAGATAAGTTCCCCGGCATCATCAGGCGGCAGGTAGGTTGGAGACTCATTCCATATTCCTATTATCTTATTTCCTGATACCGCTGCGATAAGATGGCCATTGTTTACAGTGTAATCACCCGTTACAAATCCATCCACCTGCCGCAGGGTCATTGTTCCCCATGTTGTAACCTGCCAGGTTCCTGTCCAGTTACATCCAGGCGGTAAAGTAGGAGTGACGGTCGGTGTTACTGTCGATGTGGGAGTTGCAGTTGGTGTAACCGTTGGAGTACCAGTTATTGTCCCTGTGGGTGTCGGTGTGATTGTGCCAGTTGTAGTTGGAGTAATGGTCACGGTAGAAGTTGGTGTTATCGTAGTTGTCCCTGTAATAGTTGCAGTTGGTGTTGCTGTCGGAGTATTCGTGATTGTTCCGGTTTGAGTAAGGGTTGGACTTACAGTAGGAGTTATTGTGGGACTTACTGTCGAAGTAATTGTAGTGGTTACGGTGGGCGAATTAGTGGGCGTAACGGTCCCTGTAATGGTCCCAGTCGGTGTTGTAGTGGGTGTTAAAGTTGAAGTTATTGTTGGAAGTATCGTAGGTGGTGTAGGGGGTGTGAGGGTTGGCACGGGTGTTGTGGGTGTCACAGTGATTGTTGCAGTTGAAGTAGGTGTAACAGTCAGTGTTGGTGTAGGTCCGGGATTTATTCCGACAAGAACACAATTCTGAGTTACAAAAACCCAGTATCCCCTGGTAGGGAATAAAAGACGATTATCCGAGTACAGCGGATCTGTGGCCCCGTGAATGATAGGAACTTCATAAGTCTGAAGGGGTGGCGACCAGCCATTTGCTATCGCCCAATTATTCCCTAATGAGATAAGTGTGTTATTTGCAGACAATGGAGAGAGGGATGTAAGTCCAATAGCATTCCATCCGACATAGAGTTGTTTGGCGGGTGGAACCAGGTTACCACCTGACATTGAGATTGGTATCGAGTATACTCCTTTCGTGTAGATCCAGTAACCCTCAAGTGGCAGCAGATTTTCATTTCTACTCATTGGCAACCATACTTTCCCCAGATTATCATATTTCCAGACCGGGTTCCCACCTGTGTCTACAGAATCAAAAATAGCTACAGTATCAGACCCTGGCACAAGATTTCGTGGTATTGAAATCAGATTCCAGCCCGGGAAAAGCCATATTGCATCAGGCCTCCATGTTGGTGTCGAAGTAGGCGTGATAGTCCCGGTTATAGTCGGAGTTAAAGTCGGCTGGGTTGTTGGTGATGTTGTCGCCGTAGTCGGGGGGGTATTTGTTGTTGTGGGGGGAGTGGGCGGAGTTGCAGGAATCAGATTTATTGTAGGTACAACAAGAGTTTCACCGGGATTTATCGTAATCTGCTGCTGCCAGTCCCTGAAAAACGGGTGCTTTATGAGAAGAGTATGAAGACCCGGTGATAGCCCAGCTACAAAGCTCGGAGTATTGCCACGGTAGATACCATCGATTGATATTTCCGCACTGGACGGATTTGAACTAATACGCGCTGAACCTGAGAGCGCGCCTGGAGTGAGTTCATCCGCATATACCGGGATACAACATAAAATCCCAAAAGTTAATAATACTATAATCGAAAGGAAAATTAAACGCGAATTTGATAAAATTCCAGGAATAGTCTGTATCTCACTCATTCTACCCCCACGGTGACAATACATAGCATAGAAGACTCCTCTTGTATGGATATCAATTTTTTCCTTTTCAGACGTTTGTTTTTGCACTATTTAGAAATATTTCAGTCGCACCATTCGAATAAACCCAGAACCCGTTTGAAATAGGAATTGGAGAATTGTCCTCTGTAGGTATTATCTGGTTATTGAAAGGGTTGTATATAAGGGCCAGTTCTCCATTCGGATCAATGAGAGTATATGAAATATCATTTCCTGTCTCACCCTCCAGTTTCTCTGGAACCTCCAGAATATTCCAGCCTTTTGCAAGCACAACCGAACGCACCTCAGGGTTTTCCGGGGGCAATAAAGTCGTGTTTTCAGCAGGGACTACGACTTCAGTCGTATTGAGAAAAGTCTGGGTCATGTTTTGATTTTCTGTGACCACCTGGCTTGTATTTCGTTCTTCAAGTTCAGCTTCAGCCTGTGAAATTATACTGAACCTTGCACTAATCCCTTCCGGCACCTTTTCGATATTATCAATTTTCACCCCGGTATAATTGCCATTGTATGTAGCTGAACCCGGATTTGTGAAGGGGCCGAAGGCCATACCAGGCACGAAAAAGTCGTTTTGGTCCCATTTACCGCCCCAGTTTCCTCTTTTCCGCTCTATCTGGCCCTGTCCGTCTGCCTGGACAATTGAGAGAAGCTTCAGAGGGGTATTTCCATTATTATAAAGGAAATTGGAGTTTTCTGAGTTCAGTGCCGAATTCACATGATATATCCAAAGACCATCTGTGGTAAATGCATCTCTTGCAGTATTTTCAGACAGCAGTGTTGGATTTCCTGCCTTGACCGGATCATTTCCGTTCCCGGGTTCACGGTACTCCACTAAAAAATACTCACCATAAGTCGAATTAGTAAGGTCAGGCCCAATAATAACAGCATCCGGATATGTTCCTGAAGGTCTCAAAAGAATCGTCTGCGACCCGCCGGATACAACAACGGGGTCTACCCACCCGAGTAAAGATTTTGAGAATGCATTCTCGTCTCCCCAACTACCATCCATCATATCCCATCCGCCAAGTCCGCCAAATGGTGGTGATGATGGCTCAGTATCATAATAATCAGGCAGGCCAAGGAGGTGCCCCATCTCGTGGAGATCTGTAATCGGGCGGTAAATATCATCCGTCAGTTGTGGATCTGTTGCGTAAAGTGATGCAGTATATGGCGACCAGATGTAACTGCGTACCAACTTACCGTCAACAGTGGTGATAGTTCCCCAGTCGAGCATTGTATATGGCCACCAGAATGACCCATCATCGCGCGGCCCGGTCCACTTCACAATTACACCGTCAATATTGCCATCATTGTCATTATCGTACCGCGAAAAATCGACACCAGTTGAATCAGCCCAAAGAACTGCCTCTCGTACTAGTTCTGCGTCACCTATCCTCTTTCCATTCGAATCAACAAAATTTTTATAATATTCTCTTGGGTGCGGCGCTGTAAACCAGCCATAAACATCGCCAGTAATATTTAGTGCTCCATATGAAGAACGGGAATAATAACGGTTGACACTTTCATAAGGCGCGAGAGATGGATTTCCGGAACCAAAGAATTTCTCTGCTACGTCTAATGTGTTCTGTTCTGAAGTGTGTGGATAATCTGGAAAATCCACAAGGATAACAGGGACTGCAACATTGCCCTTTGACGGAATACCTTTCCGGTAGAGTGTCGGTGAGGTTATCTGCTCGAGAAATTTACTTATCTGAGGTAATGAACTCAGGTTCACGGTCTCATTTTGGTGAGCCCTGATAAGGTTTGAAGAAGGTTCCAGAACTGTTCCCCTCGGAACGACTGGTTCCTGAACATTAGTGCCATTTCTATCACTCAAGTATCCTGACTTACTACTGTTATTTAGAAGGGTAGAATTGACAGGCAATGAACCGGTTAAATTGGCCTTTCCAGGGATTTGAGAGGAGGAGACAAGGGGTATCGTCAGAAGAGAGAGAGTATAAGCTAAGAAACTGATAATTATGAATACCAGTACTAGACTTTTTCTGGTCTTGTGAATTTCGTTGAGAGAATTCATAGGTTTCTCTCTCTTTTCCTGGAAAGTTTGGGCAGGTATTACGTAAACTGTCAGATGAGCATATATAGTTTGTGCCATGTCATAATTTTAGCAATATGATCCAAGGGTTTATTCGGATAAACCAGACAAGTTTGAAAGAATGCGTTGCATCGTCCTTGCTAGTGGAAGCAGTGGTAACAGTATTTATCTTGAGGCAGGTCATGAAGCGGTCCTTATTGATGCCGGGTTATCAGGAAAAGAGATATTAAGAAGGATATCGCTTGCAGGAGCGGACCCTCACCTATTAAAAGCCATTTTCCTGACCCATGAACACGGTGATCATATAACTGGTGCCGCTCCAATTGCACGAAGACTTGGGATACCGATATTCGGGACTGAAGGGACATTAAAGGATATACCAGAGGGGAAAGGAAAACGACAGGTAGATAAGAGAAAAATTACCGTTTACACCCAGATTATACAAAATGAACTTAAAATTACACCATTTAAGATCTCTCATGACGCTCGTGAACCATGCGGCTTTTGTATAGAAGGGAACGAAGGTACTGTTACTATCTGCACTGACACTGGAATTGTCACTGAACGTACTTTTTCATATTTAAAAAAATCCGATTTACTTCTTCTTGAGAGTAATTACTGTCCGGAAATGCTGAAGAAAAATCCATATTACCCGGAACACCTCAAACGCAGAATCCGTTCCGAACATGGACACCTGTCAAATGATGATGCAGCTCGCGTGCTGCAGTCACTTTCCTGCGACATCTCTGCAGTAATTCTCTCCCATAGAAGTAAAGACAACAATACACCCGATAAAGCCATGAAAAGTGCGCAAAATGCGCTGATGCTCCAGAAGGACGAGATCAGAATTCTGCTCGCCAGAAGAAAGGAAGAGACTGATTCTGATTTTGTACGATATGATTTTTGAGTATCGCAGTAAAATAATTTCATTTATGTGAAAATTAAAAATAACAGGGAATAAATACTTCCCCATTCATTCTCTTTAATCCGACAAAAGAGGTGTGAAAATGAAAAACAAACTGTTAAATTTGCTGATTTTAATATCAGCCTGTCTCGTTCTGATAATTACAAGCCCGGTTAACTGTGCTGAGGTTGGCGGAGGCTTTGGGTATTACTATGTAACTTCTTCGCCATCCGGCGCATCTGTGAGCCTTGACGGCTCTTTCCAGGGTTTAAGTCCGATTAATCTTCCTATTCACGTTGATGCAACCCCGGGTCATACAATTAAAGTAGAGAAAGATGGTTATGAAACCTGGGAGCAGTACCAAAGTGGAAACCCTGGAGAAGGGGATACAGTTAATATATATGCCCAACTTGTGTCTTCGTTTAAACCTGTGACATTACCCCCGACAATAGGAGGGGGAAAGGGTTACTATTCTATCTCATCAAGTCCAAGTGGCGCAGATATCTCTTTTGATGGCGTACCCAAAGGAACAGCACCTGTTGTTGTTGAAGTCAGCACTGATGGAACACCAGGTCATGTGATAGCTGCTTCAAAGAGCGGGTATCTCCCGTGGCAACAGTCAGAAACCGGAAACCCTATGCAGGGTGAAACGGTCTACGTTGTCGCAGACATGCAGCCTGTAAGCCCGATTACACCTCCACCGGGGTCCGGGAAAGGATACTATTCTGTTACTTCGCTGCCAGCAGGTTCATCAGTGATTATGGACGGACAAAACGAAGGATTGTCACCAGTTGTAATTGAAGTAAGCACAGATGGAGCGCCAGGACATAAATTTACTGTTACTAAAGCGGGTTACCAGACCTGGAAGTGGACTGACCCGGGTAATCCCAAGCGTGATGAGACTGTCCCGGTTTATGCAGAACTTGTTCCGGTTACAACTGTCCCTACACAGACTACAGGGAGCATTTTTGTTCAATCCGTCCCCAGTGGCGCTGTTGCGACCCTGGACGGAGGCTATGGACAAATTACTCCAACATCGTTTGTCGGGGTAAACCCATACTACCACACGGTCCAGGTAATGCTTCCAGGCTACCAGGTCTGGACGAATACTGTCTATGTGAACCAGGGTGAAACTAAGACCATTACTGCAAACCTTGTCCCGGTTGGTCCGAAGAACGGATGGATATCTATAAATTCAATCCCTTCAGGGGCTGACATCTATATCGATAATTCCTACCGCGGGTATACTCCAAGTACAATAGGCGGATTAAGCCCTGGTGACCACAATGTGGAACTTAGGCTCGCTGGATACCAGACCTGGAAAGGAACCTCTACAGTCACAGCCGGAGGGACAAACACCGTTACGGTCACATTAACTAAAAATCAGCCTCAAACAAAAACCGGCGATATTTCTGTAATTTCAAACCCGGGTGGAGCATCCGTCTCCCTTAACGGGAACTACCAGGGGGACACCAAATTAGTAGACGGACTTGATATTGTCGGTTTGAACCCAGGGTCTTATACAATGCTCCTGAAAAAGACTGGTTATAATGACTACACAACCACAGTCAATGTCGTTGCAGATCAGGTGGCAACCATAAATGCAGCCCTTGTTAAGTCAAGTACACCTTCCAGTACCGGGGTTATTGATATTAATTCGCAACCAACGGGTGCGGATATCTATCTTGACAATGCATACAAAGGGATAACGCCTTTAACTCTATCAAATATTCCTGCTGGTGACCACAATGTAATATTAAAGATGAACGGCTATACCGACTGGACAACCACTGTAACCATAAAAGGTGGAGATACTGCTCAATTAAGTGCAACAATGCAGCCAACTGCAGTAACCACAACCCAGACTGCAACCGAGGTTCCAACGAAAAAGTCACCGGTTCAACCGATTTTTGTCATTGGGGCTCTTCTCTTTGGGAGTTTATATTTCATTTCCAGAGGAAGATTGCGTTAATTCTCATTCCATCTTTCTTTTTTTCAAACATTGAAACAACTGAGATTAAATACTTTCCAATTCACTCTTTTCTAAACTGAACGATGGGAAGAATTATGAGACAAATTAAATATTTATCAATAGTGAGCATTGCTATCCTCGCTTTTTTTTTGCTAATGACACTTTCAGTCGGCGCCGAGTCTCTTGGCTCAGGCTGGGGATACTACCAGGTTACTTCCGCTCCACCTGGTGCTTCAGTGAGTCTCGATGGTTATTACCAGGGCACAACACCTATAAGCCTCCCGATAAGTGTAGATGCACCCCCGGGTCACACGATAAAGGTTGAGAAAGACGGGTATGAAACATGGGAGCAATATGAGGGAAGAAGCCCCGGCAACGGAATGACTATCCATATCAATGCAAAACTGGTCTCACTTTATCCTACAACACCCCAAAGACCAACAAGGACATCTTATCCGACAAAAACAAAGATAATCGGCGGGGGGACCGGTTACTATTACATCGCTTCAACCCCTCCGGGTGCTGATGTAAAATTTGACGGGACGGTTAAAGGACAGACTCCAATCACAGTCTCTGTAAGCACAGACGGGGCACCAGGGCACCTGATATCGATATCAAAGGACGGATATCAGACATGGTCGACTAGAGAACCCGGAAACCCAATGGATGGAGAGACTGTAAGTCTCGTCGCTGTTCTTGTACCCATCCCACCTGTGACCACAAACCCGACATCGTTAACTAGTAGTATTTTTGTCAAATCCATCCCAAGTGGTGGGGTTGTCACTCTTGATGGAGGTAGTGGTCAGATAGCTCCCACTTCTTTTGTAGGAGTCAGTCCGTATTACCATACCATACGGGTAATGCTCTCTGGATACCAGGTCTGGAGCAATGATATATACGTAAACCCAGGTGAAACCAAAACTTTAACTGCAAGCCTCATCAGAATCGGTCCGAAAAACGGGTGGATATCTGTTAATTCCATCCCTTCCGGTGCAGATGTTTATATTGACGGCTCATACAGAGGATATACAGCTCTGACAACTGGAGATCTCGCACCAGGAGATCATACAGTTGAACTGAGACTTTCAGGATACCAGACATGGAAGAGCACTTCAACAGTAACTCCAGGTGGGACTAACACATTATCTGTCACAATGACAAAGAACCCGCAGAAATCGACAACCGGCGATATTTCAGTTAATTCAAACCCAGCAGGAGCATCAGTTTACCTGAATGGGAACTACAAAGGGGATACGCAATTGAATGACGGTCTTGATATTGTTGGGCTGAATACCGGCACTTATACATTGCTTTTGAAACTGACAGGTTACAACGATTATACCTCAAACGTAAATATTGCTGCAGATCAGGTCAGTGCAATTAAAGCAGAACTGGTGAAATCAGCTACATCTCCAACTACAGGCCAGATTGATATAGGATCAGATCCGTCGGGTGCGGATATTTACCTGGATAATGCATATAAGGGAATTACTCCATTAACACTCCAGAACGTGGAGGCCGGGGACCGCACAGTAGTTTTAAAGATGGAGGGATATACAGACTGGTCAGGGACAATGAAGATATCTGGCGGCCAGATTGCGCAGATAAATGCCAAAATGCAGGTAAGCGGACAATCCACAGCTACAAGTGAAATCCCCACTACTAAATCCCGATTGTCTATAATTCCGATAATTGCTGCAATTTGCAGTATTGGACTAATCTTCGTAACAAGAAAGAAAAAAAATAGGTAACTTCCAATATTTTTTGAAAAAAGGATAAGAGCCTAATATACTCATATTCTAAATAATAATTAAGACAATGAAAGCTATCTTAATTATTTTAGTACTGGTTCTCATTGCAGTTATTTCAGGTTGTGTCTCAAATACACCTTCTACCGGGAGCCTTGTAATAACCTCAGAACCACCTGGTGCGTCAATCACCCTTGATGACACTGCCCATGGAGCAACTCCTGCAACAATTGATGGGGTTATCAAAGGAAATCACACTCTTTCCCTCAAATATCCTGATAATCCGGTCTGGACAACAACTGTGTTTGTACCTGCGACAGGAATAACTTACATCCATTACACTTTGCAGGTTGCAGCTGGACCGACAAAGGAGATAGAAAAGAACATCACAAACTCCTCACCCAATGCAACGCCGGTCCGTCCGATAATATCAGTGACAGTTGAGGGTATCAATACGACATCAAACCAGTTATCAGTAAAAGGGAGTTCTGCAAACGGTGGCGATGATGTAATACTCTCAATAATACCTGCCGAAAAAGATGTTTACAGTATTCCGATAAAGAAGATTGTAACGCAGAATGGCGGGGTATTTCTCTGGAATGTCGACAAAAACCTACTGAAACCTGGAAATTATAGTGTTTTTGCAGAACTTCCAGGAGGAGAATACAGCACTTCCAGTTTTATTATTACTGGTGCGAGAAATGATAACTCTGCGAGCTTTAAAGAGACTTTGTCAGAGGTTTTCAAATGGTCCGGCCCTCTTAAAGATTGGAGTTATACATTCACGGTTCCTAAAACGAAAGCAACTGAATTCCATAGTCTTTCTTTAAACACCACCGGTGACAACATCCAGAAATTACAACCTGAAGACCAGATCTATATCGAGAACATCACAAATGAACTCCAGAATGAAGCTGCAGATCAGGGCTATGATGAAATCCAGGAACTGACAAACATCATAAATTTTGTGCGCTCAATACCTGAAAACAATACAACATTAATTGAAAACAGTGGGAAACCTCAAAAGTACCTCCTCGATGTCCTCACTACAAGGGACGCAGATATCAGGGAACTTTCAAACGTCGCTCTTGAACTCTATAGAATTACCGGTTATCCTCCGGTCCTGATAAAGACAAAGTCACACACCGCAATAGGTGTGCCTTGTTCCAGTTGCAATGGCACTTACATCGAGTTTGCAGGGATGAAATATTATTATGTTGAACCGGCACCTGGAAACTATGGAATCGGTGAAGTACCTGCCCAATGGAGAAAAGAGTTACCAGGGACAATAAGCCCGTATGACGGAGAGCCGCTCCTGGATATGAACTGCACACCTATCCTTGAAAATTCAGATGATAACAATGCGTTTTACCGGATGCACTGTGAGATAAAAAACAAGGGAACCGCATCAGCACTAAATCCAAATATTATATCCGAGGTAAAGGCGAATTCTTCGGCGCAAGGACTGATATGGCCACCTGTTAGTTCAGTTGCAATGAAGGAGATGGCACCCGGAGGAGAGGATCAAGCAGACCTGACTCTTTCAATCCCACGTTCTCAGGAGGTACAGATACAGACAATCCTGTATGGGGACAACTTTGATTCTGTAGAGACTGTATCAACAGCAATCAGGAGTTGAAAATTTATTTCCTGCCCTTTTTTTCCTTAATATAGGAATTTGCAGACCACTTAAGCAGGCCGTAAAGACCATCAGCTATGGGATGAACTTCATTAAAACCAAGAAAGTCTTGTACTGATATCCCTTTTTTGATAAGATGACCCAGGTAACTGACAGGAACAGCCGATCCGGGAGAGACCGATTCAACCGACTTTAACGTGCCATCTTCATTATCATAGGTTATGCTTGCACAACCAGTGGAACCAGATCTGACACCAAAGAAAGTTCCAGGACCGGCAGGACCAGGAATCCATAAAGTTTTCCCTTTTTTTGTTTCCTCTGAACAAAATGCAAGATCATAGGAGAGACTTATAGACTGCGGAATGCATGAATAGTCTATTTCACAAGGGTTATTCAGAATATTTTGTGCAGCCACGTATCCTTCTTTTCGTGCTACCGGGGTAAGACACGGCGGGCCGATTACGTCTCCACATGCGTACACCCCCGGAATCTGGGTCTGCATCCTTTTATTGACTATTATTTCTCCTTTTAGCCCCTTTGGAACGTTCTGTATCGGTTCGCTATTCGGCAAAAGGCCTGCTGCAAGTATAACCGCATCTGCTTCTATCACATTATCTCCATTCACCCCTGAAACCGTTATAGCGAGCCCGAGAGGATTTTCTTTTATAAGTGAAATCTTTGAAAACTGCCTGATATTGATATCAACAAGATCTGACAGTGCCTGTTTCTGTAATTTTCCATCAATACGGGAGAGAAAACGACTCCGTGTGATTATTGTAACTTCACTTCCAAATGCGCTGAATGCGAAAGCAAATTCTGCTGCAGTTACTCCACCGCCAAGAATAACAAGTCTCTCCGGGAGTTCCTGAATAGAAGGAAGACTTTGAGTGGTATAGACAGACTTATGTGAAATTCCAGGAATTTCTGGTACGACTGGTTTTGATCCAGTGGAGAGAATTATATTTTCGGACTCTATATTCTCTCCATTGACGCTGACGGTATTCCCATCTACTAATGCCTCACCATATATTACCTCGACACCTGCGTCATGAGTCTCTTTTTTTAAGACGGATGTGATCGTTTTCTGAATCCCGGCGATTTCTTTCATCATTTTTGGAAAGTTCAGCACCGGGACTGATTCAAATATCTCAAGATCTTTAAATTTCTGGTTACTTTTTATTATGCGGGCTGCATCGATGAGGCCGCATACAAACATGCACCCAGATCTAAGACACTGTCCACCAAGAGATTTCTGCTCTATAAGAGTAACATCTTCACCATTCAATCCAAGGATAACTGCTGCAGTGCGGCCACCAGGTCCGCCACCTACAATTGTTATCATAAATTCAAAAGACCTCTACTCCATCATCCATTGGTTCAGACAGAATATTACCGTTATAGGAATTAATCTCAACAATTCTCTTCCCGCGTACCTGCCAGACAGGAGTATAGAAGAGTAACAGTTCTATTGTAAAAAATTCAGGGTCCGGTGAAAGGACTTTATCCTCATATGCGATAGTCTGTCCAGATTCCTGCTTAAACTTTATACGCTTTGTAAGGTCTGAAACGGCACTTTCGATAATTTTTTTCTTTGCATCCTCCATTTTTAGTCTGGGACGTACCATCTCAGCTGAACCTGGAATTTTTAAGTGTTTTAGCAGATCACTATTAAAATCTGACATTGCACCATTGATGGCATTAATTGAACCGGCCCCTTCACCCTGAAAGGGTACACTTTTTTCTTTGAATTTCTTTTCCCCCTCACATGAGTATTTATAAGACCAGAACGGAATCATCTTTAAACGTATTTCACCCTTTATCCCTGCAATCCGGAATGCTTTTTCCTCGCTGACCTCTATAGGCAGGGAGGATGGAGATTTTTCATCTGTTGCAGCCGCGACCGCAGTCGTGGATGAAAAAAGATTATCAAGTGAAAATTCTTTTCCTATAACTTCAGATAGCATAAGTTTCCCGATAAGAGACGAAAATTCCTGTGGGCCGATAACTATCGCCTTATTTAGTCTGATGTCTTCAAGGAGAGTAAAAACAAGTTTTTTACACGGGTTTATTTCATCCTCCATACGGAACTCGGTATCATTAAAATGATTTAGCGCTTCCTTGTCATCTGAACACAATAATACTATAAACAAACCTGATTTTGATGCAGATAGATCAAAATTATCAACCTCGTTGCGCACATGATATCCCGCTTTTTCAAGGATGAAGCGTATCGATTTTTTTGCCCTTTCGTGCTGCTCGCTATCCATTTGTTAAATTATTTCCTATTCATACAGAACAATTTTTCTGTTTTCATGTGCGAGATAAATGTGGAGAATTAATGAAGTTTGTCAATAACGTAATCGAAGACTTAGCAATGCAGGTGAGTCTTAACCCTGATACCGAAGAAGGTCTTGTGGTCTACAACCTGTCACTTATACGAAACGAAGATCTCGATACTGTCACAGCCCTTGTAAAGGACGCATTTAAATCAGGGATTACATTCAGCGGGTATGTAAAATTTGTCGAATCCGGGGAGCAATTTTGTGGCCATAAGATACGCCAGGGATGTACCGGATATTTTAGTATTTGTAGTACAACTCTCGATGGCGTGCTTGTCAGGAAAGGGATTCCCCTGACACCAATAGGTGGTGGTGTTCTTGAAGTTGAAAAACGCAAGCCCACCCGTTTTATTCATATGATTTTATATAAGGCAACAACAATTGATCCTTTACAGGTCCTGACAGCGCAGGGAGTTACACGAATCCTTGATGTAATGTATACCTCAAATGGAAACATCCTCGCAAACATCCGCGAATGTCACATGGAAGCAGAACCACAAATAACACAGACTCTTGAAGAGATGTCTGATTCGGGTTTTCCAGGAATTATTGAACTGGGTGCACCAAATACTCCGCTCCTCGGGGTTTCTATATCAACCGATTTCCTTGGTGTGGTTGCAGCAGGCGGGACAAATCCAATGGCTGCAATAAAGGAGAAAGGTATGTGGCTTGAGACACAGGCCATGAAAGGTCTTGTTGATGTAAAGAGCATGGACTGGATAGAGGATTTTTAGAAACATTCGTTATAGTGTTGTAATTGAACATGAATTCCAGTTCAATTTCCTTTATGGATCTGCAATCACTTTAATAGGTTTAAGACATTTGATTAGCCCTGAACTAAATAATTTATCAATTGAGAGGATTAAAAGAAAAGTATGAGGCCTTCAAAGGATATACTCCCTATACCACAGATAAGACAAAGAAAAGACCTATCTCCTGTATCCCGGGGAGAATTAAGTAATGGTGAGGAACCTGCCTATTATATGTTCCGGGATATTGCAATTAATGCAGAAGACAGGAATCTACTTAAAAGTCAGGGAATACGATATGACATCACAGAAATTCCGCCCGGATTTCTAAATTCTGAATATATCAAGACACTTGGGCATTATCACCCTGCAAGTCCGGATGGAGTCAGTTATCCTGAAGTATACCAGGTCCTTAAGGGGAAAGCCCATTATCTTCTCCAAAAAAGTGATCTTTCCGACATTCTTCTAATCACGGCAGGGGAAGGGGATATAGTAGTTATCCCTCCTGGATATGGTCACGTTACAATAAATCCCGGCGTAGACTCTCTTTGCATGGCAAATGTTGTTTCTGATAGGTTTGAGAGCGATTATGGGCCTTTTCTAACATATCATGGCGCCGGGTATTTTGAGGAAACCAGTGGAAAGATGATTCAGAATAAAAATTATCCTGTTCTCCCCAATATCAGGACCCTGTCAAAGGAAATGGTTGAGAGGCACAAAGATTGGATTGGATCAGACATTTACTATCAAATCAGAAAACCAGATTATTACAGGTTTCTCAACCACCCACGGGATTACCTTAGTTTAATGGTTGATTTGATTAAAGGCTGATTTTAGATCAGACGAATAAATTTTTTTATTGAGGGTGCATCCCCTATACCAAGTATCAGTGAACCTTCGAAAAGTTGTTCTTCGGGATTGGGCATTACTGTAGATCTTAAGCCTCCTTCAATACCAATAACTTTTATTCCAGCCTTTTTTTCAAGCCACCCGACATTAACACCGCTCCTATACATCATACGTTTCATAACCACCTTCTTTCCGAGAGGAAGGTCAAGGATTACACGGGCAGTATCAGCGAGAATGACACCCCCTACAACCTGGCCGCCTATTTTTGGGAGAAGCGCCACATAGTCAGCACCCGCCCTGTATAATTTATCCACTGATGAAGGTTCATTAGCCCGGGCAAGTATCCTTAATGACGGGTTTAAGTCCCTCGCAATTAGAGTAGTGAATATATTCAAAGTGTCATCATTTAGTGCGACAACAAGAAACATTGCCTCTTCAATATGCGCCTGCTTTAAAACTGCCTCGTCCTCTGCGTTTCCAATAATTTCAGTAACAGGGTGGGGCTTTCTATCAATAACTACACAACTTATACCAAGATGTGAAAGTTCCTGGTATGCGGCCTGACCAACATCCCCAAATCCTGCAATGACCGCGAGAAATTTTTCTGTCTGGGTGCATACAAATTCATTGTCAACAAGATCTTTAAGAGACTCAGCTTTTCCAATGAGAAACAGGAGAGTGGAGGGGTCAAGTTCTTCACTCTCTTTTGGAAAAAAATTGAAATCGCCCAGTCTTGTGAGAAACAGGGGGTGATATCCATATTTTTGAAACAAAGAGAGTTCACCCAGGGTCTTTCCTGCAGCCCTGCATCCAGGCATGATAGGTATGTGAATAAGCCGAAGAGAACTCCCTGCATCCATCTCATATCTGACCGGTATATCATCAATTGCTGATGAGGGGAGGGAGTTCTCAATATGTGAGGTCAGGACTGCGTGTCTTGCAATAATTTTTCCTGTAAGATTTTTAGGAGACAGGACATATTCGCACCCTGCATACCTGAGATACCGCTCATAGGCAATTTTATCGACGACTGCAATTACTTTGCCTGCAGTCTCATTTTTAATTCCGAGAATCAATTTTGCGGCAATCCGCTCTTCAAGTGAAACAACAATAGTCCCTGCAGTTTCAATCCAGGCATTCCGCCAGGTCTGGATATCATTAAAGTCTCCCCAGATAACGTATGCCCTCTTCCAGTAACGGCGCGCAAGGGCTACTGCAGTCTGTTCAGATTCAACGACAATGACAATCTCATGGTCTGAAATCATCATACTCTCTATGAGGGACAGGGTGAACTCTGAGAACCCGACAATAATCAGGTGCTGGAAGAGTTTATGCGGAGTCCGCTTCGGGGCATTTGATTCAATTAAGGATTTCAGGTATGGAGCGAGCAGCAGGGGAATTATCATGAAGATGAGAATAACCCCGGTTATGACCATTGTTATCGCAAAGATATTCGTCAGTTCGTTATGAAACGGAAGGATCTCACCGTACCCGGTCGTTGATACAGACTCTATCACAAAAAGGAGTGCCTGAACCAATGTTATTGGTTTATTTTCCAGTATTGGATAGAGATCAAAGAACAGGGTTGTGTAAAAGAGGATGAAAAAGCAGAATACTGCGATATAAATACCAAACCTGACTGCAGGAGAACTTTTAATCTGCCGCCAGATAAGCCCTTTTCTGTCACCCATTATTCAGTCCACCCTGCCAGTCACATAACTGGATATTAGTTATTATTCGGATTCTCTGGTTTAATCTTATTTCCGGCAAGCAAGGATAAAGACCTGCGTAATCCAAGCAGGGCAAATGGTGTAGACGGGTGTTTCTCTGAATATTGATTGAGCAAAGATTCAATGTCTCTGATGAACTCATCTGACTCCATTAATTCGGCTTTATTCCTTTTTTGAAATGAATCGGGGTTTATTTCCATTATTGAGTTATAAATACTGATTTCTTCAAATGGTATCGCCTGGAAAGGTGCTATAAAAAGAGAATTTTTTTCTTTAAATCCAAAATACTCAGGTTCTAATAAAAAGGTTTCTTTCAGCATGTCAAACGCGAAATCGTCAAGAGTGAGGCCAAGCGCAACTTTACGGGCGTTATGGATTTCAGCAAAATGAGTCAATTCTGATAACAGAGAATATTTTATATCATCTCTTTTATGAAAAAAGATTTCAATTGCATTTTTTCCGCAATAGTCGTTTAACCAGGATTTCTCTGAATTCTCTAAAACCTGCCCAACGATAGAGATTACGATAAAGCGGATATCATTTCTCTTTAAAAGAATTTTTGAGAGAAGAACGAGAAGTGACAGACTTGCTACTCCTCCACCAGTTGCAAGCGCGATCGTACTTCGTGGAACTATCCCTTTTTCCTGCCTTATGCAGTACTTTCCCTTCATTTCAATATCTGAAATCAGGTGTTGCCCGCACAATGAAACTCCAGAGTATTTCTGAGTCAAAATGGCTTCTCTCTTACACCTGCTGCACTGCATTCAGTTGTTCAGTTAATCTTTATCACTGTAACTCATAAAATGTGTAGAAGAGATGGCTGTTAATCCGGGGATTGTAAAAAACCTGAAATCTGGTGAGATGAAACTCCTGCGTATCACTGAAGAGCTGATGCACTATCACGAATGGGTCCCTGTGAAAGAACTTATCCGGCTTACTCATGAATCAAAAGTCAAGACCTGGTTCAGACTGGAACTTCTTGCAGAGAAAGGGCTTGTCAAACTGAACACGACTCCATACGAAGGTTGTTCTCTTCTTTATACAGGATATGACACGCTTGCACTTTCGACTATTGTGCGCCATGGAACAGTCCAGTCCCTGGGAGATATTATTGGAGAGGGTAAGGAGTCTGTTGTATACGAGGCATTCGGTTTTGGCCCGGTAATTCTGAAATTTCATCACATCGGAAATAGGTCTTTCCATAACGTGCGTCTTGTCAGGGATTATCTTCCGGAAAGCGGCCACCTCCCATGGGTCATCGCTTCAAAATTTTCAGCTGAAAGGGAATATAATGCATTAAAGAGACTTCACCCAGAGGTACGAGTTCCAATTCCTATTGATATTTCACGAAATACAATTGTGATGTCCCAGGTATTTGGAAGGACCATGAACTCGGTAATCCTTCTCGAACCAGAGGGAGCCCTTGAATTTTTAATAGAGAATATTGCCTGCGCATTTGGAAAAGGAGTAATACACGGCGATTTAAGTGAATACAATATTATGATCGATGAAAAGGGTCCTGTGATAATTGACTGGCCACAATGGATAGAGACATCACACCCAAATGCAGATGATGTATTAACGGCAGATATCAGAAACCTCTTAAACTTTTTCAGAAAAAAATATTTAATAACTAAAGACCCTGAAACTGTAAAAAAGAGGGTGCAGGGAAAATAAGCCGTAAAAAGCCTTATTTTTCTCTACCTCTTTTCTTACCATGGAAAACCAAAAACTTGTATTTGGAATAGATATAATCAGTGGCTCGGTCAGGTCAAAGACGAAAAGGCCGGTCTATGCACTGATACAGATGCTGGATTCGGAAATTATTGAAGAGTCACAAATATCCCTTTTCCGGCTTATCAGGCTCATTACCTCAAAAAAGCCACAAATTCTTGCTGTCGACAGTCTGCAGGAGATCTCGACAGAGAAAAAGGAACTTTTTTCTTTTCTGCAGTCACTTCCAACGAGTACTAAACTCGTCCAGGTTACCGGTGGAGACCGCCTCGAATCTCTTGGGAAGATTGCAGCACGTTATAATATACATTTTAATAAATTCAACCCTTTTGAGGAGGCAAGGACAACTGCCCACCTTGCGTCGCTAGGAGCAGGATACGAGGTTGTCGCGTTCGAAAATGAGACAACAATCATTGTGAGCAGGCACCGTTCCCCTGGAAAAGGCGGATGGAGCCAGAATAGGTATACTAGAAAAATCCACGGTGCCGTACTCCAGCAGTCACGCGAAATTGAGATGGCAATAATTGCTGCCGGACTCAGGTACAGGAAAAGGGAAGTTAAGGCTTTTGGTGGGTGCAGCCGTGTCATATTTGAAGTCGCTGCGTTAAGGGATGAAATTCCGGTTAATAATGTCAGAAAAGCTGACGTTCAGGTCAGAATTGACGGAAAGAGGCTTGACCGGATCCAGTTCAGACCGTTAAAGGCAAAACCAAAATATCTCATAGTGGGAGTGGACCCTGGTACCACTACTGCAATTGCAGCTCTCGACCTTGATGGCAATCTTGTAATACTCAACAGTTCACGGATGACCTCACTCGCAGGTGTAATTGAATCCCTCTATAAAGTGGGAAAACCACTCATCATTGCTTCAGATGTCCAGACCATGCCATATTCAGTCGAGAAGATCAGAAGGGCCTTCAATGCCGTAGGTTACTCCCCTCGCCAGGATATCAATGTCCCTGTAAAGTTTGAGTTGACATCGGAATTTACATATAAAAATGACCATGAGCGTGATGCACTTTCGGCTGCAGTTAATGCGTTTCGTCATTACAGACAGAAATTTCAAAGCCTCTTACGGAGGGTCCCACCAGGGCATGACCTCGAAGAAGTTAAGGCAGGGATTGTCAAAGGGATCCCGCTTGAACAGGTCCTGCATGGAGTTACACAAAAAACCGGAACTATTGAGACTTTCAACGCAACTCCTCCTGCCACCCTTACGGAGAACGATGAGAAAGTGAGGGTACTCGACGGGATAGTAAAGCAACTACGCGGATTTATTGATGAACTAAAACAGGAGAACCGTCTAAAGGATTATGAGATAACCCGGCTTCAGGGAAGGCTCCGGAGAGTCCACTCTGAAAGGGATACCCGTATTAAAAGGGACTCTGAAATTGTGAAGAAAGAATCTACAATTCGCGGACTAAAAGAGAGAGTTAAAGAGAAAGAGAAGGAGAATCGCAGATTGCAAAAAAAACTCAAGGCTATAAATGATTCTCTTTTAGTCGACTCATCTGAGGAAAGAGATCCTGTAAAATTATTACCTAACCTAACTCATGAATGCCTGAAAGAGATTTCAACTAAATCTCCTGTCAGGGAGGGAGAGATCCTTTACATACAGGATAAGGCTGGTTGGGGCCGGAACAGTTTTCGGGACCTCTCGCAATGGAAAGTCAGGGCAATTATCATTTCAAAGGGAGATAAATCAACGATTCCTAATTCACTTATCGAATTAGCTCATGAAAACAGGGTCCCTTTACTTGGGGTAACGGACCTTCGGTATGATAGGAAAGGTCAGATAGGATCAGTGGACCGTAAACTTTTTGCAAGGGCTTTACGTGAATGGGAGATTGAACAGGATGAATACGATAAGTCAAAAAAGAATGAGATGATGGAGCACCTCTTCAAAGAATACCAGGCTGAACGAGGAAAGGAGGTGAAGAAGACTGGATGAAAAGAGCCTCCTCTCGATTGTCAGATCTGTCGTAGGGGAAGAGAATTGCCGCGATGACTGTTACGTTATCCCAATTGGGGAAAATTCACTTGTAATATCAACCGATATGCTGCATACTGCCACAGATTTTCCCGAACACATGACTAACTGGCAGATAGGCTGGATGGCTGCTGCAGTGACATTAAGTGATATTGCATCGATGGGTGCAAAGCCTTGTGCAATGTTACTTGCAATAGGCCTTGACAAAACAGAAAGGCTGAAAGATATCATGAATGGTGCATCTGCGTGTTGCAGGTACGCAGGTACACACATAGCAGGAGGTGACCTCGACCATCATGAAGAACTGACAATAGTAAGTACTGGTCTTGGAGTCGTTAAGACAAGAAACCTTACTCTTAGGTCAGGAGCAGTTCCAGGGGACCTGATATGTATAAGCGGACTGCCTGGCCGTGCAGAAGCAGCTCTTGCCGGATTTAAAAGGTATGAAAATTCACTCCTCGAACCGGTTCCACGTATTCATGAAGCGAGAATCCTTGCTGAAACCGGAGTCACTTCGATGATGGACCTTAGCGACGGCCTAGTGTCATCACTTTATTCCATGTGTGAGGTATCCGACACAGGGTTCAGGATTGATAGTCAGAAGCTTCCGGTGCATCCTTTTGATTCAAAAGAACGATCAGTTGGCTGGATATTATATGGAGGCGGCGATTTTGAACTTGTATTTACAATTCCTGATTTCTTAAAAAACGAGATAATACTCCCATTTTACATTATCGGCGAAGTTATTCCTAAAAAAGGTGTATTTCTTGATGATACTCCTATCCCTGTTAAAGGATATGAGCATCACTGGTAAAAAAAATCAGGAATATTTGTTTGGATGGATTAGATTGTCGATATAGGCCTTTCCATTCATTGCAGCCCAGTTATTCGGGTCAATTACGAGTACTTTATTGTAGTAATCTGTGGCTTCAGAAAGCCTGCCTAACTGGACCAGTGTGTCGGCTTTGTAAATTAAAGCTGCAGGATTTTGCGGATTCATTGCAAGGACTCTGTCAAAGTAATCGATGGCTGTAGAATACTCGTTCATATATGTATATGCAGTCCCTTTTGAGAGAAGTGCTTCAATATTGTTGGGATCTATAGCGAGGAGCCGGTCAAACGTTTTTGTGGAGTCATTGTACCTTCCACCAAGTATCTCAGCATTCCCTTTTGTTAAAATTATATACGTATTGTTTGGTACAACAGCAAGAGCATTGTTGTAAGAAGCTATTGCATCGTCAAACCGGCCAAGAACATGTTGTGCATAGCCTTTTCTAAACCACGCATTCCAGTTTTGAGGATCTTTTGCAAGGACCTGGTCGTACTCAAGAACCGTCTCCTCAGAGCGGCCCATTTTATTCATAACATCCAGTTTCTGGACCCACGCGATCATATTATCCGGGTTTATTGAGAGGGCTTTGTCTAAAGCAGCTAGTGCATCATCGTTTTTACCGGTTCCATATAGAGAGACCCCCTTGTATGTCCATAACTCAGAGTTATTTGACTGAAGGGCAATTGCTTTGTCGATAACCGGTCCAGCCTCCGTAAACTGCTGCAGTTTGTTTAACGAAGCTCCTTTCGTAGTGAGGGCCATGAGATTATCTGGTTTTAAGGTTATGGCTTTGTCTGAGGCATTGATAGCTTCCTTGTAATTACCCATCTCATATAATGCCTTTCCATCGTAAGCCCAAATATTGGAGATCTGCGGGTTTACTGCAATAACCTTCTTCATTGTCAGGACTGATTCGTTGTATTTTCCCAGATAAAATTGTGAAAACCCGATATTTGAGAGAGAGATAAGATCGGTTGGATTTAAGTCATTGGCACGCTGGAAGGCATCCAGACCTTCAGAATACATTCCCATGTTGTTATAGGATTCTCCTATAGTATTTAGTGCAAGGGTGGAATTCGGGTTCAGGTTAAGGGCAAGGTTCTCAACCTGTATAGCCTCGTCATACCTTCCTAGCTTGTCGAGGGCATAACCTTTTTTCTGAATAGTATAGGCACTGTTTGGGAGAATCGCAAGTGAGGCATCATATGATATCAGTGATTCATTGTAATCGCCCATATCAGAAAGAAGGTCTCCTTTCTTTGTCAGAGTTATAGGGTCTTCTGCATTTTGTGCAAGTATCCGGTTATAGTATTCCAATGCCCCTGTATTGTTGTTCATTGCAGCGAGAAGGTCAGCTTTTGCCCGCAGCGCAAGAGTATAGTTTGGTTCAATTCTGATGGCATTATCAAAAGAGTGGAGTGCATTCTCTCTCTTCCCTGAAAGTGCTTCAAGGTTTCCCCGGTAGAACCAGGCAATTGTCAGGTTTGGATTTATTGCAACAGCAGTGTCAAACGCTTTCATTGCATCATCAAAACGACCCAGGCTTCCCAGAGCAAGACCTTTGTATCCCCAAGCTACTGAAAGATTAGGCGTGATATTAATAGCCTTGTCATATTCCTTTATCGCGTCTTCATAGCGGCCTGTGTCCTGGTATACATTTCCTTTATATCCATATAGTACATCAAGCATTGGAGTGATATTGAGAGCAGCATCATAAGCAGCCATAGCTTCATCGAAACGACCGAGCTTTCTTAATTCATTACCTTTTTTAGCCCACAGAATTGAATTATTCTGATCCATTGCGAGCGACTCATTATAAGCTTCGAGGGCTTCTGCATATTTTCCCTGCTGGTCCAGCTGATCGCCGGATAACTTAGTGCTGCTCACCGGATTTTTTATAGGAGGCAATGTTGTGCATCCTGACAATGCAATTGATATCGAAAGAATCAGGATTAATATAATCAATTCATTTTTCATTATAACTTTTTCATCCCGAGAGCTCATAAATGCTCTTTTTTTACAGTATGAATATTATATATTAGTGCATTTCATGTATATCAGTTTTAGAAAGTGTATCCGATGCAGAAGTCGGGAATTCTATACGGATAACACGCGCTGAATCGCACGTAAACAAGATAACAGGGGATTTAATCAGTATTATCAATAGAAAAGAGACCGGTTTTTGAAATGTCTGTGGCTAACGTGAGAATTATCTATCGTTTCTTATATGGCTGATCTTATTACTGGTCAAAGGCAGATTGCACGTATGAATCGACATTTTATGATTCTGTTAAAAAGGGATTATCTTAATTCTAAAACAACTGTAGTCCGGAATTATCTGAACCTGATAGAAAAGGCTCGATTTAAATTCAAGAGCAGAACACAAACTTAATATGGATGCCTGTATTATTATTAGATATGTCTCTTGAAGGCAGAAAGATCTCTACTTTGGGGATCATGGCAATAGCAGTTGTTCTGCTATTGATAGGAGTAGGAACAACGGTTGTGCAAGGAGCGGGACTCCCATGGTTAGGATATGCCGGGAATAGTTACAATCAAAGTGGATATGCGACAGCAACGAACGGTATTACTGGATGGCATACAACCAATGGTATGTTCGTACCATGGGGTATGAATGCCACAAACACTGTAGGATCCTTTTACTGGTCACCTTGGTCATGGCTTAACACCTTATATGGCTCCACTCCATTCAAATGGGGTAGCTCAATCGTATAATGGTAGTAATCCAAACTACTCCATGATAACTAAAACAATTTTCCATTTTTTTCATTGAAACTGTTGAACAATTTATTTTGTTTATGCATTTGTAAAAGGGCATTCAATCCTGACTGGGTGCTTATAATGTTTCGTTCATTTGTTTCTGACCGTTATATTTAAAGCTAAGATTCAATTCCCTCCGTGTGTATGAAGAGGGGTATGAGTAGGTGAAAAACATGGTTGATGTACAGTGAATGAAATAGAAAAATAGATTGAAATGACATATTATCAATGGAGTGGAAAGCATCAGTGCGACAAGAATTTCTAAACGAAATTGCTAAATGAAATTTCGGATTTTATTAAGTTTATGCTGATTTAATATCCTTGAAATCTGCATTTTTGAGTATACAATGCCAAATTTTTCATTTATATATTGTTTAACACTCTTGATTGTGAATAATGCACCGGAATCAAGATGTCCATATAATTCCATTTTTTTGATCTTCAGTTAATTTTGCGGGAGCCCCTCCAATAAATCGAGGAATTATTCCATTTTGAATAATTTCGAGTCCTTTCCCTAAAAAATTGCAACCATTTAATTTTAGTGTTTGGAAGACCGAAACCAGTTAAGGCATATCTTTTTATTCCTACTTCTGATTTCGTACCTCCAGACATTTTCCGATAAACAACATTAGGCCAAATAGCTCTTTTCGCCCGGTTGTTCGTTTACATCAACACCATTAGGATTTTTTCATCGATATATCGTGCATAAGCTTGTCTGACTTCTTCTGTCAATCGCATTCCAATTTTTAGCCAGACCACAATGAGCATGACGTTTAATCCCAATTTTGCATTGGGTAGTGCCGAATAGATTGGCTCTTCAACTAACTTTCTGCATTATTGTAAAAAAAGTTGATCTTAAAATTTAGGGAATTAATAATGTTTCTGATGACTGACTACTTACAATAAATTATGTTATTTACTATTTAACCACCCTATGCGAAAATTATAATCTACCCTAATACCCGCGAATCTCTTCCTCGACCATCTCAAGATTGCGTATCCGCTTTTCAAGACTCGGGTGAGTTGCAAAGAGCTCGAGAAATGTGTTTCCTGACAGAGCCGGGATAATGAAGAAAGCATTCGCACTTTCTACCTCCCGCTTCTTTTCCGGAGGTACTCGGTCCATTCGCCCACTTATCTTCTGAAGTGCCGAGATCAGGTCCCTTGGTCTTCCTGTGATATAGGCACTCCCACGATCAGCTGCAAATTCCCTGTATCGTGATATTGCCATTATCAGAATTCTACTGATAAAATACACGACTGCTGCAACAATTCCTGCAATAATCCATCCCCCTGCATCCCGACGACCAAAAAGACTAGCAAAGAGAAAGTTCTGCATGATTATTGCTGCTATCATTGAAACAAAACTTGCAAAGGTAAGGGTAAGCATGTCCCTGTTTTTTACATGGGATAACTCATGGGCAATAACCGCTTCAAGTTCAGCAGGAGAGAGGACCTTCATAATTGAGTCAGTAACTGCAACAACAGCATGTCGCGGACTACGTCCTGTTGCAAATGCATTTGGTACTGGTGTGCGCATTATCGCGATTTTGGGTTTAGGCAGGTCTGCTTCAGCACAGAGCCTTTCAACCATGTGGTGAAGCTCGGGAAATTCATCTTCCTGGATTAACTGGGAACCTGTACTCCAGAGGACAATCTTATCAGAGAAGAAATACTGAAAGAAACCCATTCCTACTGCAAATATTACGAGCCATATAATTCCAACTCCCAGCATCGCAAGGACCCCGATAAAGATCAGGTAAACAATGAGGAGGAGAAACATCGTGACTGCCATCCGGCCGAAAAGGCCCCAGTCACGTTTCCATATTTTCATAACTTCTAGCTATTATTCCATCCAGAATAAATAAGCTTCAATCGGGACAATGAATACATTTTAGTAACAATTTCATTCAATTCTATGTATGGATGAGAAGTGTACAGATCCCATTAACGATATTGCATACGGGATATTTGAGCACTATCTCACAAAAATGCTGGTTAGGGAAGGGATCCCCCTGTTCCTTATCCTTGAACAGGGCGCGGATTTTCATGAAAAATTCAACCTGATTTTTGAAAAATTTATGGGTGAGTACAATTCGCTCGCCCTTGCCCTTATACAGCAGTTCAGTTCTGCCGAAACTATCTATGATATGATATGCAATGGTGAGGGAGTTATTCCAAGCCTTACGACACAGATGTACTGGATAATACAGGATGCGCCATCAACCGGCCCTGGTTCAACTGAAGATGAGAATGCTGGAAAATGGCTGATATTTGTCATGCCGGACGAAGTTGATTCGAAATGGGTAATTGTAAGGAACGCTACATGGCAGGGACAGCTTGGAACATCATCAAAAGTCAGCACTGCAAAGCCAAATCCCGAATCAAGTGGAGACAAGAAAGTAATCTACGTTTATACAAGAGACTGGCGTGATGAAACAGACGTCATGAGGGTAAGGGAACACTTACGGCATATCGGGTTTGTCGACCGCCTGGGCTACAAAAGAAACATCGAAACTTTTGCAGGAGAATATAGTAAAAAAGGAAAGCGTGTTACTTATTACGTAGCCTGACTACGCTTTTCTTTCCTTATTCTTTGGTCGTAAATTTTTATACCCACATTTTCTGCAACTTGTTGCTCTTATAGCATTTCTTGAGTTGCAGTGCATACATATCTTCACATTAAGAAGGCGTGCTTCAGCTTCAGGAAATTTTGCCATTGAATCGCTCCGGATCTCCCTTAATATAAGGGTTCTACATTCACTTAACGGTTGTCCTCACAAACGAGAACCCTGTTTTTCACAAGCCAGTCCCTGAATGCAAGCAAAGCCTTTGCCCTATGCGAAATCCGGTTTTTTTCCGGTAATTCCAGAGCTGCAAGGGAACGCTCACCCGGATAGAATATCGGGTCATAACCAAAACCATTGATTCCAGACGCCGGGCCTATCCATCCGTTGAGGGTACCTGAAAAAATCCTGACCCCTGTTTTATCAATGTATGCTATTGCAGTCGTAAATGAAGCGTTAAGGTTTTCAATGCCTTCAAGAAGTTTTAATATTCCTGAGTTTCCCAGGGTATCAGATACATATGCCGCATATGGTCCGGGAAAACCACCCAGTGCCTCAATACAGAATGCAGTATCATCAACAATGAGGGGTATATGTAGTTTTTCATATGCATACTCGGCCTTTCCTTTTGCAATAATATTGACATCAGAATTGCGAAATTCTGGGCAGTCCAGTGAAATATGATCAACCTCAATTTCAGGCTGAAATAAATTTTTTGTTTCGGCAACTTTGTTGCTGTTGCTCGTCACAACTGTGATTTTCATAGATATCTCCCCCTTAAAACAATTTCATGCTCGCGTTCAAGCACCTCGCCAGCATCTACGAATGTTTCCTTATATCCCTCAATAAAAGCTTCTTTTAACTCTTTTACACGCGATGAACTACTTTCAAGAGTCTGGAAAAATATGTGAATATCGACGCCCCTTGATTCTACCTCGTCTGATGCGCTTGCAAGCCCAAAATCAATAAACACACATCGATCTTTTCGCATTATCATATTACTTGTGGTAAGATCACCATGGATTATTCCGGAAGAATGGAGGAGACCCGTTACCCTGCCTGCTTCTCTTACGTTTTCTGAATTGAGTGAATTTTTAAGTAGAATCCCGCGAATGCATTCCATCCTGATTGTATCCCGTGTAATATCGCGGATAACCGGTGTCGGGACACCATCACGCCTTGCGGATACAAGCAGTCGTGCTTCAGAACGAGTACGTTCCCTAATCAGGCGTTCATCAAGTTCAACAATCCTATAACTCTTTCTCTCTCTCCTTTTCAGGATATCGTCCTTATAAAAACTTATCAGTGCCTCTGCTCCCCTGATCTGACTGGATTCACTATAACGACCCGCATGTTGTAGCTTCAAATTATATTCATCTCTCCAGCTGACTGCGACCTGGTCGACACGGTATGAAGGGTTGATGGCGGATTCAGACATTTTTGTTTCAACCCCTGCATTAAGCATAAGCTTCCCTGTATAAGCTATCATCGCACCATTGTCTCCGAGGTATTCACGCTTCGGTACCGCAAGTCTCGCTCCACGCTCATCACACATGGTAGAGAGCATTTTCTGGAGACGCCTGTTTAATGCGACACCTCCAACAAGTAAGACCTCCTCTTTTCCAGAGAGAGACAGGGCACGTTCCACAACCTCAGTACACATAGCAAAGGCGGTCTCCTGAAGGCTGTAACATACATCCTCAATTTCTGAAGGGCTCTCTTTTGCAGCACTTACAAGCCCTGAAAATGCAAGGTCCATCCCTTTCACAGTGTATGGAAGTGGGATCCAACTGCCTGATTTTGCCAGGTCTTCAATGACCGGACCGCCCGGGTGGGGGAATTCCTTGCTCCTTGCAAATTTATCGAGTGCATTTCCAAGGCCGATATCAAGCGTTTCTCCAAAAATCCTGTACCGCTTATTTAAATAGCCGATCACCTGGGTGTTTGCACCACTTACATACAGGACAACCGGGTCAGTAAGACCTGTATCGAATCTCCCGATTTCTATATGTGCAATACAGTGGTTAACTCCTATTAACGGTATTTTGAGTGAAAGAGAAAGAATTCGTGCCGCTGTTGCAACTGTCCGGAGACATGGACCCAGACCGGGCCCCTGAGAAAATGCAACACCTTCTATTGTTCCAGGATCAGGAAGAGCTTCCGCTATTACCTGTGCCATCATTGAAGCATGGTGCTGTGCAGCATCACGAGGGTGAATTCCACCTTTCAGTGGGGAATATGGATGTGAAAAAAGAGAGACCAGGTCATCGTCGAAAACTGCAGCACTTAAATTCCATGCAGTTCCTTCGATCCCAAGTATGCGTGACAGGTCAGGCATCTGACTTTTTAAATTCAGTATAACCGCATTTCCCGCAGGTTGACCTGTCCTTATGTTCAGCCATATGCACCCCGGGTCCGCAACGCGGGCAGAAACGCTTTAGGGGTGTAATGGCCGAACCCTCAATTTTAAAGTACGAAGAGGCTCCTATCTTCTTCTCTTTTTTTGCTTTCTTTGCCGCCATTATGCCTCCTCCTTCGGTTTGGGCTTACCACGGCTTATTATATAGGGTCTTTCAGTCTTCTCCCTGGACTTTTGGTCGTCATAGATCCGAACATTTGCGCGGAATTCCATTTTTCCAAAGGTCTGTTCAAGGCTGTCAAGGACAATCTGTTCTTCACTCACATTCAGGAGTCCGCAGATTTTTCCAATGATCTGAAGCCTTGAGGGGGTGGGACCGTCATACTTAACGATAATACTCACCTCACGACGTGAGAGGAGTTCATTTCTGGTATCACCTATTATCTCAATGTCCATTGATATCTCTACATGTTACGAGTTGTGACCTTTAATAGATTATCCCAACCTTCACTTTGAACTTTCGAAAAGGTCAAAGAGCTGCCTGGCCCTTATTTTTGCACCCTCATCAACGACCCTTAAAACTACACCTTCTCCAGGTTGACCATAAAGTATGATAGTTCCTTCTTTTGATTTAATCACAAGAGGGATAACAGCAAGATCCTCCTCACCATCAACACAAATCAGGACAGGGGGAGAATTTATACCATCAAGTATAGCATCCAAAAGTTCCTGGGTGAGTGTGCCTGCCGGATTTTTTACATTTATAAGCCTGGAACCGATAACAAATTTATCAGTAACAGGGGCGCGTCTTGTAAAACCATCGATTATTGCAATATCAGGTATAATACCCTCTGTTATGAGGTTCTTTGTGACGATGTCACCAACACTGCAGAGAATTTTTCCCTGTAACTTGTCCAGAACTTTGTTGAAATCCTTGTAAAGTGTTCCAAAAGGTTTACTGAATTCATTCCTGTGCTCAGGCAGGAGATACCACATTAACGGACCTTTAATGCATACCTTCCCGGAAGCCTGATATTCATTCTTTTTGCTACTAATGAACGCTCAGGGTCGATAATGACTAGGTAACCACCCCAGTCATTTGAAAGATTTGATGTCCCACAGATAATGCACTGCTCTCCGTCAACAACTCTATGACATTCACGGCAAACTGAACCCTGCTTCTTCCTACCTGTCGCCATGAGTTATCTTTTTCTCCTGCTCTTTTTCTCGTTTCAGTTCTTCCTCAAGCCATAGCGCGGTCCCAAGTCCTGCCTGACGCATGGTCAGTCCGATCTTCGAATCCCTGGGTTCTCTCTCATTTAGGGAAAGTGTGACTATTCGTGCCCTTACAACCTCGCCGACTGCAATAAACCGTTTGGACTCCTGGCAGGTCAGACGCGCATTTTTTTCATCGTAACTAAGATATTCGTCAGATATCTGGCTGACATGGAGCATTGCATCGATAGGGCCAAGGCTTACAAACGCACCAAAACTTGTTGTCTCTACCACAATCCCTTCGACTACTTCCTGAAGAGAGATTCTAAGGACAAGCGCTTCAAATTCAACATCATAATATACAGCACCATCACCAGGTATTATCTCACCTTCTCCGATAAGGAGGACTCTCGTTACTGCAATAAAAACACCAATTTCCTTATCTATGCACCCTTCAAACTGCTCCTGCAGAACATCGAGAATAACCCGCTCAAGGTCTTCCCCCAACCTGTGCGGCGGAACACGGACTTTATCTGATAATCTCATCCTATAATACATAGCGGCCTCACCGTCTGAACAATTCAAGTATCTTTTTATTTTTCAAAGAAATCACACCAATTCCCCTCTCCAGAAGCCGGTTCTTTAATAACCTGTCATTTGTTACTACCAGACACTGGTTATCAGTTGCATACTTCAGGATCTTTTCATCAACAGTCCCAAGATCCGGTTCTTCCTCGCATATATCTGTTTCTGGGAGGAAAAGAAGCCCATAACGCGCTGCGGATCCTGCTGACCCTCTTTTTTTCGCCAGATTTTTAAGTTCTTTCTCAACTGACGGCAGCGTAATCGGCTGAAAACTTCCTATTAATTCATTGATTCCAGTAAAGATGTCAACTCGGAATTGATATGCCATCATAAATGCATTAGCATCAAGGAGGACTCTCACTCGGTCAGGGTCCCCATGCCTATCAGTCTCCAGCGGCCTCCCACCTGTCTGCTTATGGCTATCCGTGCCCCTAACTCAGCACAGACAGGCCTCTTCAGAATGACCTCTACAAGGTCTTTTTTTGTGCTGTTTACAATTCCAACTGTTACACCAGTCCCTACAGAGAGCATTAAGGGTTCATGGAATTTTAGTGGTTCAATAACAAGTTCATTACTTGCACCTACCACCCTCTCCATTAGTCGAACCTGAAATTTCAGCTTTTCCCATACAGGGGGGAGCGACCCTACCCTTCCAGCTAACTGGCCTACCAATGCATCGCTTTTCGTTAAAGCGGGATCAAGTTTCGTCCCGACACCAAGAAGGCCACCCGGAGTTGCTTCTGATACTTTCTTGGACCCTTTATTAATTGAAGTAATCTTCGTTGTGATAGGAACCCATTTTGTTTTGTTCTCGGCATGAACCTGCAGACCCGGTCTTATCTCTATCTCGTCTGTATCATGGAGAACCCCTTTAGTTAACGAACCTCCTATAACTCCTCCTTTTATTTCGCGCCAGTTGCAACCTGGTTTATTTACATCAAACGAGCGGGCAATAAGGAGTATCGGATTCGCATCCGGGTCCCTTGCGGGTTCCGGGATCTTCTCATGAAGGGCCTCAATAAGGGCGCCCATGTTGATGTTTTTCTGCGCTGATATAGGTATAATTGGTGCATCCTCGGCAATTGTCCCTTTTACAAATGCCTTTATCTGCTGATAATGTGCTATCGCATCCTTCTCACGTACAACATCAATCTTGTTCTGGACAATAACGATATTCCTGATACCCACTAGTTCAAGTGCCATAAGATGTTCTTTTGTCTGGGGCTGGGGACAATGCTCGTTAGCTGCTATTACAAGCATTGCGCCATCCATGAGAGCAGAACCGGATAACATTGTAGCCATGAGCGTCTCGTGGCCTGGCGCATCAACAAATGATATTGCCCTGAATGGAATCGCTTTCCCACCACAATTCGGACAGACCGGATTTGAACTGAATGCATCAGTTTCCTTGCACTTTTCGCACCGGTAAAAGACAGCGTCTGCATAGCCGAGGCGGATTGATATGCCCCTTTTGATCTCTTCGCTATGCTTGTCAGTCCAGATTCCGGTAATTGTATTGACCAGTGTGGTCTTTCCATGGTCTACATGGCCTACAACACCTATATTAACTGACGGAACCGTCATATCCTGCACTGGGTATCGAACCTCCCTACATTATCTATAATGAAGCTACTTATACCTCACCAGTTTTCCGGATTAATATTGAGATAAAACTAAAAACTTTTCATAAAAAATAATACTATAAAAAGCTCATTATTACAAAATACATTAAAATAATTTTCGAAGGCACACTATGACACTGGATAATGACCTTTCAAGGATAGGAATTTCACTTCCATCACATCTCCTCGAGATGTTTGACAATATCATAAGCGCAAGGGGATACTCATCGCGTTCAGAGGGCATTCGCGATGCGATAAGGAGTTATATCACCTATTACCGCTGGATGGCGGATGTTAAAGGAGAAAGGCAGGGAGTCATAACGATGATCTATGACCATGAACAGAGAGGGCTCCTGCAGACTCTTACTGATATTCAGCATGAATTTTCTACAACAATTCAGGCCTCACTTCATTCTCATATTACCAAAGACCGCTGCCTGGAAATAATATTGTTAAGGGGAGAAGGGGAAGTGATAAAGGGGCTTGCAGAACGTTTAATGGCACAAAAAGGTGTGGAATCTGTAAAATTAACTACAATCCCACTTGATTCGGACTAACCTCCACCTTCACAACTATTATCAAGATTAAGAGATTCCTGAAATTCATTACCTTTGAAGATGTCATGTTCAAGGATAATATCACTGGAAGTGGCTTCCACTTCTTTCTTTTCTCCTGCTCCCGTTTCGGTGAGTTGGTTTATCTGATAGAGGAGACCGGTTGTATCAATTTCTGCATATCGGTCTCTACTTATCTCAACAATCCTCGTGACCGTGCCCGAAGTCCCTGTTCCTCCATATCTTACCCACATACCCGGACTGATGCTTTTGGACATGTATTGGCTAATAGGACAATCATATAAAAAAAGTTAATGATCAGTTCACAGAGAGGCCCTGCATAACTGATGCTTCAGGCACATCAAATTCCTGATTTGTCCCGTTAATATGATATTTTCCGATAGTTCTTACAGAATATGGATTTCCTGCAGTTGAATATGGAACAATAAAAGCTCCTCTTTCGCTCTCTTGTTGGTATGTGAAATTTCTCCCTGTATTTGTTACAATCTGAACTTCAATTATTCCATTCCCGTGAATTGTCGCACCTTTTACATATTCAAAAGTCTTGACATATTTGATATCAGGCGACAGTGGGTCATCTACTGCTGCATTTGTTGGAGACTCATGCACAAGCCTGAAGTGCTTCATTGCAGGGATTGTATCCAGTGGTAATACAATGCTTGGGTTCATCACAACCGCATGCCTCCCAGGTTGTGCATTGGCATTATATTCACTGACCTTCTTTTCCGCGTCTTTTAATACCATTAATTGTGAATTGGTTACAAGTGGTACTGATATCCCGGCTACGTCCGGGTCCATATACTCAATATAGAAACCCTTATCAGGAGTTACCATGGACCCATCAAAATTATGGAGCCTTGCTATAGTTGTATGATAATATAGTCCTGTATTGAGGCTAATTGGCACTGCATGGTTAGGGTCGTCAGGAGAAACTGCTGCAAAGATGCTCTGATAGGGGCCCGCTCCCTTTAAAGTATTAAACCAGGTCGCCATGGCCCAGAACTTTCCGGTTGCCATTTCATAATCGGTCATCACATACCTGGTCCCGAGTTTATCTGCTATTGTTGCAGTGTCATTTTCATTCTGCGACATAAAGAACCGGGCTGAGCCAAATTCACCTTCGACACCCTGCTGGAATGGATTTGCATTTGGTATCCTTTTTGCGATATAAGTTATCATGTGTCCATAGTCCCACCATGACATCACGCCATACGACTGTGGTGGGTATTTGAACGTGTTTCTGTCATAAATCGCGTAGTAATCTACACCCGGGTCAGGGGTGCTTATATTCATCCATTCAAGGCTCTCCCGCCAGTCCTGGTTCATATCAAGCACCGGCTCATTTGCAACAGTAAATGCAAATGAAACCTGCCCTTTACAGAAGAAAGCTGCAAGCAGGATGAAAATAAAGAGGCCAACGAGAACAGGGTAATTCCCGGATATGATAGACGATTTTAATGGTTTTACCTCTTTTTGCTTTTGTCCCTTCTCTTTTCCTTTTGCAACCTTGACAGGTTCGGCCTTCGGTTCGGTTTTTTTCAACGGAGTGTTCAAATACAATTCAATGATGTAGGCACCTAAAAGAGCAGAAATAATCGCGAGGGGAACTGCAAAGTAATATTCATACCTGATATGCTGCCATGCGGCATACGTGATAAAAACTGACCATACGATTACAAAAAGGTGTTCAGGGCGTCTTTCTTTAATGATACGCCAAAGAAGGACAACGAGACCCGCTGCCATCATTATAAGGCCATATCCGAACGTGTAAACTGCTTCACCAATAGTCCAGGACCTGGCCTCCTGCACAGTCAGATAATATGAGTTCTGACCGAAGAATGCCCAGAAGTTCTGGACAAATGAGTCAAACAGCACTGGTGAAATCAGGTTGAAGATAATCAGTGATGCTGCAAGAATCCCGATAATGGAGAGTGGATAGTAATACGGATGTCTGTGGGTCAGCTTCCTTTCTATCCAGTAGAAAACAAAAGTGCCGAAGATAATAAGGAGATACGATAGAGGATGAGTGATTGTATAGTAATCAAGATCCCAGCCTGATTTTTGAATTCCCAGGATAAATACACCGGCGATTGCGACAAGAAATGTTACTGTATTTAGAAAGACAAGATATTTTGTATCCTTCTTCTGGTAAAATTCCCAGATGAATTGTATTGCTGTAAAAACCGCGACAATGAGCGCAAAAAGGATCATGGTCGGCATTATTGCATAACCCAGTACATAGGTCACACCAGATAAAAGGCCATAGAGCAGCGGTACTTTGAAAACTTTCAGGTCCCGCCATTCGCTCCAGTTTATCTTTTGCTCCTTTAAATGGATCAAAGCTATAATATACACAAGGCAGAACAGAGTCGAAAATAAGACTTCTGCAATATGGTGGTCCAGATATCCAAATAATGACCTGAAAAAGTACTGGCCTGTCACAACCGCGATAAACAATGCCCCGATTAAACCCCCTTTCCAGTTAGAGAGCCTGGAAACAAGGAGATAAATTACAGGGACCATAAATGCTGCCATTATGGGAGGCAGCATACAGGAAGTAGCAATAATCTCAGGCCTGCTTACAGCCCCTGTCAAAATGCATAATATACCAGTCAGATAGATAAAAAGTGGCCCCCAATGTATTACAGTACCTGTCGGGTACTTTGTCATTGCTTCAAACCACCCATATGTCGGGAAGTTATGGAGAAATTGTTCTGTTTGTCTTAAATTATAGAGTGGGTCATCGCTCCCTACTATATTTAGAATATCATTTGATCCAAGATTCAGAAACGGAATGACTCTCACATAAAAAGCAAATAGTGCAAGAGCAATGAGAATAATTACAATAATAACGTTTCTGTAACGCTCAACCGGGTAATCTGCCATTTTTTTTTCAACCTTTTCTCCCGAATCGTTTCAGGATAAGTTCTTGGCAATAGGTTTCTCAAATGATAATAATAACACTATCCGTAGAATACGGCTAAAAGATTTTTTTTCTCCGGATGATCCCGGCTATCCTCCTGATACAATTGACTGGATGAGGTTCCTCATCTCATCTGCTATTTTTTCTCTGTCAAAAAGTTTAGCGCGTGAAATACAGGCATCCTTGTATGATTCAGGAGAGGAAGATATTTTAGTTACAGCTTTTTGGAGTTCGTTAATCGTCGGGGCTATAAGTATTCCTGTAATGCCATCGAGCACACTTTCCATGTGTCCTCCTTCTTTTGTTGCAATAACAGGTTTTCCACTTGCCATTGATTCCACAGGAGTGAGACCAAAGTCTTCATCTACTGAGGTTGTAATAACCCCTGTACAACCGGAATAAAGCGAAATTAATGTGGCCTCGTCCCGGGACCCGAGAAATTTTACATTATCAGGTGCGTTTTCGACAAGTTTCTGGCATCCAGGATAAACCGGTCCGGCAATAATGAGTTTTTCGTTCGGCATGCCACGAAACGCTTCAACCTGTAATTCAATCCTTTTCCATTTGTCAACCCTTCCTACTGACAACCAGAAACCCTGCGAGGGTATATACTGATATGTTGACGTATGGACTGGTGCATAGACAACTGTTGCTTCTTTCTGATATACCTTGTAAATCCTGTTACGTACATTATGGGAATTGCAGGCAATTTCACTAACATGTTTATTTACAAAAGAGCGGTCAAGCGACCGCATCACAGCGAATGCAGCAATATAAATATATTTTTTAAGACCTCGTTTCTGTCCGATGAATGGGTAATACATATCATAAAGTGCCCGCCTTGGAGTAAACATGTAATAGAGATGTGGCACTTTCTTTACAAGGAACCTGACCGCCATGTCATCTGTTGGAATGAAAAAATCATAAGAAATCCTAAGCTTCCTGAAAAACAGCATCCCTAATACCTGACGCATAGGTTCAGACGGTAGCGGTGACTGAAACGAGATAATATTCTGGATTCCGGCCTTTTTTAAGCGAATTTCGGCTTCAGGTCCGATGTAGGGAGAGACAATATCTGCGCGAAGGGCCATGGCCATATCGGCAATGTGACGCTCAGCTCCACCGGGTTTTGCAAAGTCAAGGGCAGTCAGAATTGCTATCCTCATGGGCTCACCTCTGAAAACGTGTTCCACAGGTTTATCCAACTCTCTGCAATAATTTCCCATGAAAGGTGTTCAGGCGGAGTGAACCTCTCATGTGATCCCTTCCATGAGAGCAGTGCCAATTTAAGTGCGTCACTATCGCATGGTGGGACAAATGTTGCACCCTTGTACCCCTGGAGAGCTTCTTTCAGTCCGCCGACATCGGAGGCAACAACAGGAAGACCAAAAGAGATTGCGATATGTGCAACACCACTCTGAGAGGCGCGAGTATAAGGCAGCGCCACAACGGATGCCAGCGAGAAGTAACTGCATATTTCAGCATCATCAACGTAGCGGTTGACAAATGTTATCTTCTCCTGAACCCTGGACCCTGTAATTGCAGAAACTGATTCTGTGTCCTCCCATAATTCACCAACAACGAGAAGACGGGCATTTAAAAGTTCCTCATGCCCCATACTTTCGAACGCCTGTATAAGATATTTCAATCCTTTATATGGACGTATCAGGCCGAAAAAAAGAATGATAAATTGTTCATATATCTGTAATTGATCCCTGACACTTTCACACTCAACAGGACAGTAGTGATCATAGAGGCCGTGAGGTATAACTGTAATCCGTGACTCTTTTATTCTGTATTCATGCGAAACCAGTTTTTTATCATGCTCAGAATGAACAACAAAATGTGTTACATTTTTCCTGATAACCCATGCCACCATTCGTGAATAGAACCGGAGTGGTAATATGCTATGCTCCAGAGGGTCCAGCACCTCATGGAATTCTGTAACGATTTTGCACCTCCTCCTGTTAATGAGAATAATCAGAAGGTACATATGGGCAACAGAAGAGGTCCACCACTGAAGGAGGATAAGATCAGATTTTTTAGCTATTCTTGCCGCCCTAAACCAGCTTGCCGGATTGTACCAGTCAATAACCTCTCGTACTGATACCTGGTTTGAATATTGCAGTGATGTGAGTTCATTTCCCACACGCTTTCCTCCAGGAAATATCAGTCTTGGGAGCATCTCTCGAAATAGTATTGCAGTCAGGTTTGTGTGTAAAGAGAGAGAATTTGCAAGTCTGATTGTATAATAACTGATGCCCGAGAGAAACCTCGGAGAAGGGCCAAATAAAGATATTTTAGGTTTCATCCACCAGTTTACTCCACAGTTACACTCTTTGCAAGGTTTCTGGGCCTATCGATATCCCTTCCCAATGCAACTGCGGTACGGTAAGCAAGGAGCTGAAGTATAACAGTTATAGTCAGTATCTGAATCACCCGGGGAGTGTCCGGAATAGTAACGACAACATCCGCAACAGCACAGAGATCAGTATCCCCTTTATTGCCTATTGCTATTACAGGAGCTCTGCGGGCTTTCACCTCTTTTATATTGGATATCATGACAGAATAGGTAGGGCCCTCAACGCATATTGCAACCACTGGTGTTTCTTCTGAAAGAAGTGCGAACGGACCGTGTTTCATCTCGCCAGCTGCATAGGATTCTGCATGGATGTAGGAGATCTCCTTGAGCTTTAATGCACCTTCAAGGGATACAGGATAATACCATCCTCTGCCTACAAAAAATACAGTCCCTGCATTTTTCAGAAGGTCAACAGCAGGGTCGATGTCAATGAGCAGGGCATCTTCTATGGCCTTATGTGCAGAATCCAAAGATTGAGTTCTGAGCTCCCCTTCACTCAGACAGTCTGTTATACAAAAGAGGACCGCAAGTTCAGCAATAAAAGATTTAGTTGCTGCTACACTGACTTCAGGGCCTGCGCGCATAAAGAGGGTGTTTTTAGCAACGCGTGTAATTGAACTCCCTAACACATTTGTAATTGCCAGAGTTGTGCATTCGTAATTTTTTGCTATTTCAACCGCTGCAAGGGTATCTGCAGTCTCACCCGACTGCGTCAGGGCTATGAGGAGTCCATGCAGAGGAGGGGGTGAATATTTGAACTCTGAAGCAAATTCGACTCTGACCGGGATCCGTGCAAACTCTTCTGTCAGATACCTGAAGATCATCCCTGCGTGGTAAGATGTGCCGCACCCGACAACTGTTATCTCTTTGACACCTGATAGTATGGTCTTAAGTGCTTCATAGTCAACAGAGCGTATTGCCTGAGAGAAAACAGACGCCTGTTCAAAGATCTCTTTCTGCATGAAGTGGTCAAAACCGCCTTTTCGTGCATCCTCCCTTGACCAGTCAACGCAGGTTACCAGGCGTTCGATTATGACATGGCTGTTCTCAATAACGACACCTTCGGCACGGATTGAGACAAGGTCACCATCTTCAAGAAAGATGACGTCGGGAGTATAATCCAGGATTGGAGTTACATCTGAACCTGCAATGACTTCACCATCTCCAATTCCGAGGACTAATGGGCTTTTGTACCGTGCAGCAATAATTCTCTTCTCGCCTTTTGCAATGACAAGTATGGCAAAACTCCCCTGAAGCAGCGGAATTACGTCTCTGACTGCATACAGGAGGTCTCCGTTATAAAATTCTTCAATTAAATGTACAATTACCTCTGTATCAGTATCAGACTTGAAAATATGGCCACGGATTAGAAGGTCTTCTCTCAAACTGAGAAAATTTTCAATTATTCCATTGTGAACAAGAGCAATGTTATTTGAACAATCAGAATGGGGATGGGCATTCGTATCATTTGGTATCCCATGGGTGGCCCAGCGGGTATGACCTATGACCAGACCAGAATTCAGTTCATTCAGATTAAAGAATGATTCCTGGATCCTCCCACCTTTTTTTAGTATTGATATCTGGTCTGACGAAACAGCTATCCCAAATGAGTCATAACCCCGGTATTCTAACTTTTTAAGGCCTTTAATCACTACTTCTGCTGCATTTCTGGGTCCGATATACCCTACAATTCCGCACACGGATTATACCACCCTGGAGTCATCAGGAACCATATGATATAGTGATCTTCCAGGCACTTCCACAACTGTCCTGTTTCCGATGATGCAGTTATGAAAAGTGGTGAATGGAGCAGAGCAGACTGAATCTCCTAATATTGTTCCAAATTCAGGCTTCAGGAGCTTGCCTTCAATTTCAATCATGTTTGCCCTTGAAACAGTACTCGTATGGTCAAGAAGGATGCAACCTTCACCAATAATGCTCCTGACAATCCTTGAATGAGAACCGATTGAGACTGAATCCATAATTATTGCATCCTTTACAAAAGTATATGGTTCAATCGAAACACGGTCTCCAATGCTCGTACCGGGTTCAATGCAGCAGTAGGGTCCAATATTACAGTCTTCACCAATTATAACCGGGCCTCTGATAACTGCACCAGGACCAATTTTTGTCCTTTTACCGACCCTGACTTGTCCCTGGATTATTGATGTCCTGTGAAAAATGCCTGCCCTGGAAGGGCTGACTTTTGTGATCAGCTTCTCGTTCATTGTGAGAAGATCCCAGGGATAAACCGCATCCATCCAGTCTTTTGCTGGAATTGCACGTATACTTGCACCACCATCAATAAAACAGGATATTGCTTCAGGAATATCAGTCCCACACCTTATTGCGTCCAGGAAAGATGGCATTAATGAAAATATACCGGTACTTACTATGAAAGACTCAGCAATTTCTGGTTTTTCATCTATCCTCTCTATATATTCACCTTTTTGAATAACAACCCCGAAATTTGAAGGTTGAGGATTCTCTTTTACTAAAACTGCATTATTTTCTGATTTAATCCGTGCTATTGAGTCGTAATCGATGTAGTTATCACCAGGTAGGAGGAGGAAACGGTCATTAATCGATGATGCAGCGCAGCCAAGTGCATGTGCAGTTCCTAACTGTTTGTCCTGGATGACAATATTGAGGGAGATATCGAGAGTATTAAGATATCTCATCACCTGTTCTTTGCGGTACCCGACTACTACTGTAATATCCCTTATACCATTTTTAACAAGAGATTCTATCACATATTCAATTATCGGACGGTTCGCGACAGGAATAAGCGCTTTGGGACGCGCGTGTGTAAGAGGCCGAAGCCTGCGACCTTCACCTGCTGCAAGAACCACGGCCTGTGTCACAGAACCACCGAACCTTCTTCAATCCAGCCTTCAACATATGAATGTGGTGAAATCCTGACATTACTTCCGATAACAGCGCCCACATTTACCGAGCAGTTTATCCCAAAAAGGACATTGTCGCCTATTATAGCCCCCATCTTTCTTCGCATTGTCCGTTGGCCGCATATTATGACCTCGGAATGATCATGCCTTAAGTTTGCTATCTTTGTCCCTGCCCCAAAATTACAGTCTTTTCCAATTACGCTGTCACCGACATAATTAAAGTGGGGAATCTTTGTTCCGTCCATAACTACCGAGTTTTTCAGTTCTACCGAGTGACCGATGTGACAGTTGTTACCGATTGCTGTTGAGCCTCTGATAAAGGCATGTGGCCCGATTATACAATTTTTCCCTATTATACAAGGCCCTTCGATGTATGTCCCTGACCGAATGACCGACCCTTCACCAAGTCTGACTATCCCTTTAAGCACTACTCCATCTTCTACTTCACCAAGGATTTCCTTGTTCAATCCAGGAAGAAAGTTTTCATTTGCCGACAGAAGATCCCAGGGATACCCTATATCCAGCCAGGAGGACAGGGTGTGAGAAGAGAGGGACCCATTACTGATGAATGCAGTGAGAGCGTCCGTAAGTTCATACTCTCCACGTGGAGAACAACCGAGGGTAGTAAGGGTTGTAAATATCCCGGACGTGAGGTGATATGCTCCGGCATTTATAAAATCACTTTCCGGATGCTCACTCTTCTCTTTTAGTCCGGTGACGTACAGGCCGTCAAGTGTAACTACCCCAAAATCCTGGGGATGTGTGGAGGTAGTGACTGCCATTGCAGGAGCCTCAATGTGCGAGAGAGCGCTGATATCAGAGGAACTAATTATCATATCACCATTCAGGAGAATGAAGTCCTCTCTTACAAATGAACGTGCTGAAAGGAGTGCATCTCCGGTTCCCAGTTGACGACGCTGGACAACATAATGCAACTTCACACCAAGGCATTCACCGTCGTGGAAATAATCCCGGATGGAACGTTCTCCATAACCTACTACGAGTACAATCTTTTCAATGCCAGAGTCACGGACTGCCTCAATGAGGTGCTCAAGCATAGGCTTATTTCCTACAGGCAGCATTACTTTTGGCCTGTTAGTTGTAAGTGGACGCATACGCTTCCCTTCACCTGCTGCAAGTATCACACATTCACGAACCATTTCGCTTTACCTCTTTACCTGACTGGATAACCTTCTGCTTCGCCTCTTCCATGAGTGTTTTGGTCTCATCTTCTGTCCTGCCTTCAGCCGTTATCCTTATCACTGGTTCAGTCCCGCTTGCGCGGATAAGATACCACCCTGAGTCAGAAGTTACCCTTATACCATCGGTAGGAGATTCTGTGCCTAGTTCAGACAGAACACTGCGCGCATATTCTGAGGGAATTGATACACGCATTAATGGATAGTGCGGGATTGTGTCAACCTCATCGGCTATATTCCATTCAGAAGACATTTCGCAGAAGAGTAAAGCAGCATACGGGCCGTCAGGACATAAGGAATGATTCGGAAATATCCAGGCCCCGGAAGGTTCACCTCCTATGTCCCCCCAGCTTCGCAGTTCTCCTGAAACATAGGTGTCTCCAACCGGAGTCCGTCTTACCTGAGGGATAAGATCTTCAATTGCCATTGATGCATCATAGGTTGTTACCACTTTTTTTGCCCCGGTATAGCGCGAAAAGAGGACTAAAAGATCATCTCCTCCAATATAACGTCCTTTATTATCAAACGCCATCATCCGGTCTGCATCTCCATCATGCACTACAGCACATTTTGAACCGGTTCCTAGTAGAAGTGGTGGAATATGCATGAGATTCCCTGGGACAGGTTCTGATGGACGGGAAAAAATGCCAGCAGGATTTGCATTGACAGACAGGACGCGGACTCCTGCGCGGGAGAGAACACCCGGAGTGATAACACTCCCTGCACCATTGCCACATTCTGCAATAACTGGCAGCCCTTTCCTGATCGTCCTATTATTCAGAATAGATCTGATATATTGTCCAGCATAATTACCTTGAGTCAGAGTGCCTTGTCCGTCCCAGGACCCGGGTTTTGTTTCTGTTAACCTTTTTTCCAAATCATTCTGCGCGTCATCTGTGAATGACGATCCGTCTGGGAGAAAAAATTTGAAGCCATTATATTCAGGTGGGTTATGTGACGCGGTTATCATACAGCCATAGTTTCCTTTCCGCGCGGAATAGGCAACCATAGGAGTCGGACAGACGCCGAGGTCAATTACTTCGGTTCCTGTCTCAATGAGACCGGATATCACTGCTTCAGAGAGAAGTTGAGAACTTGTCCTTGTATCCCGACCAAGAAAGGTCCTCATCCCGGGCCCGCCAAGTGCATTGCCAATTTTATACCCTAGTGAGAGTAGGGCCCCGCTAAACTTCTGTCTTATACCGGAAGACCCAAAAAGCATGAGAAAGACCTCAGCGCGCTATGAGATAGGTTTATCCTGAACCATGAGGACACCAACGCTCGCTACAGTTGAGAGTTGCAGTTCCTGAAACCGAGGGACCGATAAAGATAATTTTCCGGCCTGGGTTAGGGGTCGACGCTTCGTTAATAAGACCTTCTCCATTTATAAAGAGGATATCTGCTGACTCTCTAGTTGCATGTATTAGTCCGGGTATTTTCCGGTCACCTGATAGAAAAACCGTCTTTCCACAATATTCACGTGACAGTGCTTCAAGGCAGGGGACATGACATTCTTTAGGGCATGCTCTAACTCTGCGCGCAGTGCAGAAAAACGCACTTACAACATTCATAATAGCGCATGCAGCACTTCTTTTTGCCGGGTTATCAAGAACTGCATCGATAAGGAATCCTATCTTCGTTGTGGCACGGACCGGGTCATTTGTCACAAAATGCGCAACTCTGCCACCATATTCTGCTTCCATGCAGGCACCTCTCTCAAACTGGCAGGGAACAATATCAGGATTTACAGTTAAGCGCACAATTCCATCTTCACATTCACCATCCCGCACAAGGTCCTGAAAGCGTAAAACCGCATTATCTATTGAACTATTCATGAAAAATCACAAGACCTCAATTATTTTTTGTTGAATCTATATGGTAGCATCCTTCTATGCCACCCCAGCCATACCTGCCGATAAGTGGGACAAAGCATACTGCTCCATGCTTAAATTCCCGGATTACTCCATCTTTCATCTCAATCACAACAAGTTCCTGGACTTCCCGCCCTCCGACCGGCGCTACAATGCGTGCATCATCGGACAGTTGCTTGATGAGGGCGCAAGAAAGCGAAGGTGCACCGGCAGTAACAAGAATTGAATCGTATTGAGCGCGCGGTGAGTACCCGAGGGAGCCATCCCCGGTTATAACAGTGATATTGGTGATATCTAATTTCTTTAGCAATCTTTCTGCACTGTCTGCAACGTCCGGTATACGCTCTATAGTTATGACTTCCTCTGCTAACAGTGAAAGAATTGCTGCCTGGTATCCGCTTCCTGTTCCAATCTCAAGCACTCTTGAATTACGTTTGAGTTCCAGCAGTTCAGTCATAACTGCAACAATATATGGTTGTGAGATAGTTTGTTCATGCCCTATAGGGAGGGGGCGGTCATCATATGCAGAACTCGAAAGATTTTCAGGGACAAAAAGGTGGCGGGGGATTTCAAGCATTGCAGTGAGGACCCGCGGGTCCACTACTCCGCGCGACGCAATCTGCATTTTCACCATCTCTTCACGCTCAGTATAACGTTCCTGCGGCAGATTCATGGTATATTAAAAACCTGCTTTTTCTGCGGAGTCAATTGCGGAATCGATCTGGGACTGAAGTGCTTCAGGGAGACCTGCAATCTTGACATCGAGAAAACCTCTGATAATTGTTGCTGTTGCAACTTCTTCCGAAAGACCGCGCGCCATGAGGTATTCAATCTCTTCTTTTGCAATTTTACCGACTGCAGCTTCATGAGATAACTCGGTACCAACGACAGAACCCTCAATCTCAGGGATTGCATAGATAATTCCATCTTTTAAGATCAGTCCTTTGCATTCGAGGTGGCCGCGCGTACCACTGACTTTTCCGAGGACATGACCACGTGAGATGATAGTGCCTCCCAGGGTTATAGCGCGCGTGATCAACTCAGCACTTGCACCTTCTGCTTCAAGGACCGCGCGCGAACCCAGGTCCATTGTCGATTCAGGTGTTGCGATAACAACACTACTGAAGCGCGCGACAGAATTTTTTCCCTTGAGATAGGCGGTAGGATACATCTGCACTTTGTGGACTGGTTTCATGCAGACATAATTTGAGAGAAAAACACCGTTCTCTTCAATAATGCTTGCACTTCTGGGGAATACATCAATTTCTTCACCCCATGTATGGATCATGGTAAAACTGACTTTGGCGTCCTTCTTCACATAGAATTCTGATACACCATAATGTGCCCCGCCTTTTCCAACATGGTGGGCACTTGCACAACCGGAAATGATGTGCAGTTCAGCTCCCTCTTCTGCGATTATGATATTGTGAACATGCTGAATCTGATTGCGACCAAGGTAAACACAGGCCTGAATTGGAAAGATATTTTTACTCCCCTTTTTTGCAATTATGACATATCCTGCAGGATTTTTTTGTGCAGCAACATATTTTGTTATGTCATCTTTGTCCTTTGGAACAACATTCCAACAATATTCCCTGAGCCAGTCATACATCTCAAGTGCCTTTTGTACTGGTAGTACCTCGATGCCATTATCAACACACCCGGAATGAAGGACATCCTCATCCTTCTGAACATATGTCGCGCATGAACTAACCCTTGAGAGATCGATCCCGGACTGTGATATGCGCTCTGTGTCATCTTCTGAAAGTTCACTTGCAAGATTATTCCCTAATGGCATTGCATACACTCCCTATAGCCACGTTCCTTGATCTCTTTTAAAATCTCGCGCGCATTTCCGTGGCATTTGATTGTGCCGTCACACATCATATGCCCTTTATCTGCATCAATAAAGTCAAGGATGAAACCGGTATGGGTAATAATAAGCCCGCTCTTCTTTCTGCGGACAATATTCTGATCTTTCTCGAGGAGGCCACCTATAGCTGCTCCCATAACCGATATATTCTCCATATCAACCCCGCTCTCTGGCTCATCAAGCATGATAAAATCCGGGTTCTGGACCATAAGCTGCAGAACTTCGCTTCGTTTTATCTCTCCACCTGAAAAGCCCTTGTTGACATCTCTCTCAAGAAATTGTCCCATGTTGACCTTTTCCGCATACTTCCTTACCTCTTCAGGAGTTTTCTTTGATGTCGCCTTAAGGAGAGTTCCAAGTTTAAGGCCTGATATCGTCGGTGGTCTCTGAAACATAAGTCCGATACCTAGTTCAGCCCTTTCATGAACAGAAAGTCCTGTAATATCCTTACCACGAAAAAGAATCGTTCCTTTTGTTACAGTGTAATTTCCAAAACCCATGATTGTCGAGAGAAGAGTACTCTTTCCGGTCCCATTCGGGCCCATAAGGACGTGAGTCTCGCCATCCGGGATTTCAAGATTGATATCATGAAGAACCTCACGGTCTCCAACCTGAACGTTCAGGTTCTGTACCTCAAGCATTGTAACAGAGACTTTTTAGCCCATATCCATTAAATTATTTGGAAGCTCCCTGATTCGTGCAACAATTATCCGTGAACCTGAATAGGGCGCGCTGGAATATTCTGCTATCCTCTTAATTTCAGAGGTAAGTCCCTGTTCTGAAAGACCTGTTATCAGGTTTTCTTCGCTGAAATGCTGATTAAAACCAAGTGTGATAATATCCGGGCGAATCTCCCTGATAGGCCGCCACATGTCAACTTCATCGCCTAGCACTGCGTGGTCGACTGCTTTGAGTGCAGAGACCATCATAAGTCTCTGCGTTTCAGGGAGGATTGGTTTAGGCTTATGGCGCACATTTCCATCCCTAGCTACAATGACCCAGAGTTCATCTCCCAGTTTTGCCGACTCTTCCAGGTAGAAGATGTGACCCGGGTGAAGGATATCAAAAGTACCCGTCGCTAGGACACGGGTCAACCGATCACCTCTATCGAGAGAACCTCACCATTAGCAGTGAACGCCCTCCAGTTATGTTCCAGGTAAGGACTTCCAATAATGAGATGACAACTCCCGTATTTTGAGAAGAAGAGACGGTCTGCATCAGAGGGAGAAAGAACTCCGTTCGGGTGGCTGTGAGCACTTCCTGCAATATTATACCCAATCGGGACCATATCGAGAGCTAGTTTTGCACTGCTGACACCAGTCTGTGTTCCCGGGATTATCTGGAGTTCATTTAAAATACCTTTTTCAGCGGTGAGAATCCCGATAAATTCCCTGGGATGACTGTCCTTTGCTACTGCGCGCAGAAGTGTAAGGAGTTCTTTATCGATGCCGGTTATCTTCATTTGTGAAGGAGATATTGGTGTTATGGAAAAATCAAGATACCCTTAAGGTGGAGAAAGGAGTTCTAGTATTAAGCATGTCTGAACAGGTCAGGGCAACCGTCCTAGTAAAGGGAAGGGTTCAACGTGTAGGGTATCGTGATAGAGTAAAGGAAATAGCACGGCAAATGGGACTTGCAGGTTCTGTAAGAAACATCGATGATTACGATGATGTTATGGTTACCGTAGAAGGCGACCGTGAAAAAGTCGGGCAATTTATTTCAGAGATAAACATTCATGAGCGTGTCATCAATGTAGAATCAATTGAGACAGAGTTCTCAGAATATCACGGTGAATTCAGTACATTCAGGATTATAAGAGGTCTACCTGACGAGGAATTGGGTGAGCGTTTCGATGTTGCCGTTGGTATTCTCTATTCCATGGACTCAAAACTCGACACACTGAATGATAAGATGGACACAAGTATTGGAAAACTTGATACCATCATAGATAAAGTCGATATCAGTAACCAGAAACTCGACTCATTGAATGATAAGATGGACGTAAGTATCGGAAAACTCGATACCATCATAGATAAAGTCGATATCAGTAACCAGAAACTCGACTCATTGAATGATAAGATGGATGTCAGTATCGGAAAACTCGATAATATCACCGGTACTCTCGAAAAGTTCAGAGATGAGACTAATAACAATTTTCTCGACCTGAAAATAAACCAGATAAAGGGATGTCCAACCGGAGAGTCAACAACCGATATAATACAACGATAAATCTGTTGATCTCGCTAATCTTCAGTTAGTCGGGCTGCCAGGATAAGCGGGTCATTTAAATTGATCAATATTGTCCATTTGAAATGGATAGATTAATGGTCATGCATATGCATCATTCTTGTACATGATCCTGAAGGATGAACTTTCAAAGATTCTCAGATCACAGAGAAAGGGTATCGAATATCGCAAACTGGGTACATTGCGTCAGGATCTTGAGAAAATTCAACCATTGGTTAATTTTGCCATTGTCATATCCGGCATCAGACGATGCGGTAAAAGTACTCTCCTTTTGCAATCGATGAACAGAGAAGAAGAATTCAATTATCTGAATTTTGAAGATCCTCGCCTAACCGAGTTTGTGCTAAGAGATTTTGAGATTCTTGAGGAGGTTTTTCTCACGGATTATGGCGAGAGCAAGATCTATTACTTTGATGAGATTCAGAATCTCCTGGGTTGGGAATCTTATGTGAGATATCTTCTGGACAATAATAAAAAAGTGATAATCACAGGATCGAATGCCTCTCTCTTAAGCAGGGAACTTGGGACCAAACTTACCGGAAGAAACCTGAGAATGGAGCTGTTCCCTTTCTCATACCTGGAATATTTGGAGTATTTTGGAAAAGAAGGTTCATCTGATTCATTTCATGATTATCTCCTTAAAGGCGGTTTTCCAGAATACCTTAGAACCGGGATGGATGAAGTTCTTCAGAATCTGTTGCTGGACATTATTGCAAGGGATATTCTATTTCGGCATACTCTCAAAAATTCTCGTGTAATAACTGAAATTGCAGTCTATCTGCTTGGGAACATATCTAGAGAATTTACGCTCACAAACCTCCAAAAAACTTTCAATGCAATTGGATCTGTGACGACTATTGCATCCTATATGGAATTCCTTGAAGATGCCTACATCATCTTTACTCTGCCACGACATAGTTATTCTCAAAAAAGCAGGCAGATAAACCCAAAAAAAGTGTATGGCGTTGATAACGGATTTATCCGGGCAAATTCCAACGGATTTTCAGATGATTATGGCAGGCTTCTGGAAAATTATGTCTTTATTGAATTGCGCAAAAAATATCGAAATATCTTCTATTTCAGAGAGAGAGGCGAATGCGATTTTCTGGTGAAGGAAAAAGCAAAGATAACAAAGGCAATTCAGGTCTGTTATGAGATTACGAGCAGAAATAAGGAGAGAGAGATAAACGGGCTTCTGGAGGCAATGAAGTTCTTCGAACTTAATGAGGGCTTTATCCTGACATTTCAGCAGGATGATGAAATAATTCTGGAGGGTAGAAAGATACTCATCATTCCGGCATGGAAGTATGAATACTGATGGCACTTCTCTGCAGCAGATTCCTGTCAAAGTGGCTTACCTTTAATATTGAAAGATTATATCCTGCAGACAGGAGTAATCTTGAGCTCGTCGGGAAATTCTCTACGAAACAACTGATATCAACTAACTGATACATAATACAACGATACAGAGGAGGGATCTAATGCCAGCATTCAGGATTGGAACTGATGACTTTAAAGAGTTAATAAGTGAGGGAGGTTACTTTGTTGACAAATCCCTCTTCATTCGAGAGATAATTCTTGGAAATAAAGTAACACTCATCCCCAGGCCACGAAGGTTTGGAAAGACGTTGAATATGACCATGCTTCGGTATTTTTTTGAAAAAAATTCAGAAGACCGAAAAGATCTGTTCAGAGACCTTGCAATATCAGAACATGCTGAGTTCCTGGCTCATCAGGGGCAGTACCCGGTGATCTATATCACTCTGAAAGATGTGAAGGGTACCACCTGGTATGAATGCAGGAAAAGGCTGAGTGAGAAGATCAGTGAACTCATGCTGGAATTTCAGTATGTTGAGAAGACACTCCCAGTGTTCTATCGAACCGGATTTGAAGCTCTCGCGACAGGTGTTGCTGATGATGCCATACTCAAAGCAAGCCTGAAAAACCTGGTCACCTGGTTGTATGATTACCACAAAAAATCCGCAATCATCCTTATCGATGAGTATGACACCCCCATGATTGAGGCATGGCAGAATGGGTACCATGATGAAATGACAACATTCATGCGCTCATGGCTGGGCGCAGGCCTGAAACATGAGAACGGACTTGCACTCTATCGCGCAGTAGTTACCGGGATCTTACGAATCGCAAAAGAATCGATCTTCTCAGAATTAAATAATCTTGATGTTGCTAGTCCATTGATGATCGGTCCCTTCTCAGATAAATTCGGTTTCACTCAACCTGAAGTGGATAAGATTCTTGATGATTTTAACATACCTGATAAGGCAGATATCATTCGTGACTGGTATAATGGATACGTATTTGGTGGGCAGACGATATACAACCCCTGGTCTGTAACAGGGTATATCCGGGCACTTCCAAATACTCCTGCCCCTAAATGGCTTAATACCGGCTCGAATGCTTTGATCTATAAAGAACTTTCAACCGGAGGACTAACTATCCAACGGGATCTAAAACGGTTACTTTCAGGAAAAGAACTGAGATATCCAATACGTGAAGATATTATCTTTGAGGATATTGGAAGGGATTCTGAGAATATATGGAGTTTTTTATTTTATTCCGGGTACTTACGGGCAGAGGCACCAAGAGCGAGCCCCCTTAAAAAAACAGAGACCACATACTCAATCTCTATTCCAAATCTTGAAATTTCAATCGTCTATGAACAATTCATCAATCGATTGTTTGGTCAAAATAACACAGTAACCGGGATCTCCGAATTTCTCTCCTTTTTTCTTGAAGATGCGCAAACAACGTCATTAGAACAGTCTCTTCAGAATCTGGTCCTCAGTCTTGTGAGCTTTTATGATCCTGGCAGACTTCCTGAAGCGGTCTTCCATGCATTTGTTCTTGGCCTTCTTGCAAATCTCCGTGATATATATGAGATACTATCAAATCACGAGACCGGATTTGGCAGAGCTGATGTTATCATGAGACCTAAAACTCATCAGTATAACCAGGGTTATATAATTGAATTTAAAACCACGGGTGAGAAAACTGATGCTCATAAAGCGGTAATGGACGCACTCCTGCAGATTGATGAGAGAAAATATGGGTCAGGACTTCTGAATGCAGGTGTTCCGCGGGATAAAATACGAAAACTCGCTATAATTCTGCAGGGGAAGAAAGTACTTGTCAGGGCTGCAACGGACTGATATAATGTTAGCAGATACATAAACTGAACGGAGAGTGGCTCCAGATGACCTTATCATTTTCTATTACTTTGATGAGATTCAAAATCTCCCGGGTTGGGAATCTTATGTGAGATATCTTCTGGATAATAATAAAAAAGTGATAATCACAGGGTCTAATGCCTCTCTCTTAAGCAGGGAACTTGGAACCAAACTTACCGGAAGAAACCTGAGAATGGAGCTGTTCCCTTTTTCATACCTGGAGTATTTGGAGTATTTCGAAAAAAAAAATTTACCTGATTCATTTCATGATTATCTCCTGGCAGGCGGTTTTACCGAATACCTCAGAACCGGGATGGATGAAGTTCTTCAGAATCTGTTGCTGGACATTATTGCAAGGGATATTCTATTTCAGAGAGAGAGGCGAATGCGATTTTCTGGTGAAAGAAAAAACAAAGATAACAAAGGCAATTCAGGTCTGTTATGAGGTTACAAGCAGGAATAAAGAGAGGGAGATTAACGGGATTCTGAGGGCTATGGAGTTTTTCGGACTTAATGAGGGCTTTATCCTGACATTTCAGCAGGAAGATGAAATAATTGTGGAGGGTAGAAAGATACTCATCACACCGGCATGGAAGTATGGATACTGATGGCACTTCGCTGCAGTCAATGCATAGGGTTTTTTCTTTATTTTTTAAGAACCGTTTAAAGAGGGATGATAATATACCTATACCGAATCCATTTCGTGGAGGAACCATGTTAGCAGAGAAAGTTAATCGATGGATTGCTGAATATAAAGCTGAAGGGAAAGCCGAAGGAAGAGTTAGTATACTCCGCCGGATGAAACAAACCGGAATGTCTATTGCTGATATAGCTCAGGTTACGGGTCTTTCAGAAGACGAGATAAAACATCTGATATAAATTTCATATCACTTTTTTATCACGCGGTTCACGTAAAATTTAAGAGTCTTCTATCTAATCCGTTGTTTGTTTAAGGGATCGAAAAATACACCAGCATTAACCGCATATTCATATCCTCCAAGTGACAGGGATTTTCATAATATGCCAGACTTTGACCACCCCTATAAACGCCTGTTCAGTCATCAGAAGATGATGGCTGATTTTATTCGAGGATTTCTCAATTCCGAGCTTACAGAAATCTGTGACCTTAATACCCTTGAGCGATGTAACGGGAGTTATGTGACTGATGACCTCAGAGAACGCGAGGATGACCTGATATGGCGACTGCGCTGGGGAGACAGGACTCTGGTACTCTATCTGCTTATCGAATTTCAGAATCAACCTGATCCTACAATGCCCGTCAGGATAATGTCATATATGGCACTTCTCTGGCAGGATCTTATCCGGACTGGAGTAATTGTACCTACCGGGCCACTGCCTGGCATTATTCCAGTGGTGCTCTATAATGGTGAGACTCCATGGACTGTACCACATGATATCAGGGATACTATCATGATGCCGGAACCAGTTATCCATTTCAGGCCATCTGTGCCATATCTGCTGATAGACGAACTGAGGCTTTCTCTGCATCATCTTATTGAGGTGCGCAACCTTGCAGCGTGTCTATTTGCCCTGGAACAATCATCAGGGAGTAAAGAATTGAATGAACTGGGAGCAAAACTGAATGAATGGATGGAAACTGAACCAACTCTGCAGTCAATGCGCAGGGACTTTTCTTTATTTTTTGAGAGCAGTTTAAAGAGGGATGAAGAGATACTTATACCAAATCCATTTCGTGGAGGAACCATGTTAGCAGAGAAAGTTAATCGATGGATTGCTGAATACAAAGCTGAAGGGAAAGCTGAAGGGAAAGCTGAAGGGAAAGCTGAAGGGAAAGCCGAAGGAATGGCCGAAGGGAGATTTGAAGAGAGAGTTACTATACTCCGCCGGATGAAACAAACCGGGATGTCTATTGCGGATATAGCTCAGGTTACGGGTCTTTCAGAAGACGAGATAAAACACATGATATAAACAATATTTTCCAAAAGGACAACCAATACTTTGAATTGAAATCGAAAATATTCAAGGATTTGTGTTACTATCAGATATTCGCCGCCGCTAAACTGAGATACATGTGTTCTATTGGTAAAACAGACCCGATTATTCGTACCTCAATTACCGCTTTTCATAATTTTTTTCAATCCACTCCCGATATTGCCCTGATATTATACGTTTCATCCAGTCCTTATTATTAAGATACCACTGGATTGTCATCCGGATACCATCTTCAAATTTTGTCTCAGGTTTCCAGCCCAGTGCATTGTGAATCTTTCGTGCGTCAATTGCATAGCGCCTGTCGTGACCCGGCCTGTCAGTTACATAGGTTATAAGTGACTCATTAATTTCAGGGTCGGCTGTCATTTCATTAAGTATCCGGATGATAATCTTCACAATCCTGATATTTTCCATCTCATTGTTACCGCCGATGTTGTATACCTCACCGGAGAGTCCCTTTTCGAAGACACAGCAGATTGCGTTACAATGGTCCATTACATAGAGCCAGTCACGGACCTGGAGGCCATCGCCATACACGGGGAGTGGTTTGTGATCAAGGGCGTTTCGAAGTATCAATGGGATTAATTTTTCAGGAAACTGGTATGGTCCATAGTTGTTGGAGCAGCGGGTTATTGACACCGGCATCCCATAGGTGTCATGATACGCCTTTACGAGATGATCTGCCCCGGCCTTGGTTGCTGAGTATGGGCTGTGCGGGTCAAGAGGTGTATTTTCACTGAATAAACCGGTTGGACCAAGTGAACCATAGACTTCATCTGTCGAGACCTGAAGGAATTTCACTCCTTCCTCCCATTTGTCATTTTTATACCAGCACCGCTTTGCTTCCTCAAGGAGGACGTATGTACCATAAACATTAGTTTTGACAAATGCTCCCGGATCATGGATGGAACGATCTACATGGGTCTCTGCAGCAAAGTTGATGACCCCGGTTATCGGGTAATCTGAAAAAATTTTTGAAACAAGAGTTGCATCCGTTATGTCTCCAACGATTGGAGTAAATCGTTCCTTTTCAATCTCATTGAGACCGAGAAGATTTTCGATATTACCTGCATAGGAGAGGCAGTCAAGACCGATAATAGAGAAATCCTGATTTTTCAGGATATGGTAGATAAAATTGCTACCAATGAAACCATATACTCCGGTAACAAGAATGGTTTTCATTATTCTACCTCTCTCAGGTATCTGAGTGTCGCATCTTTCCAGTCAGGAAGCAATATGCCAGTTGTTTCTTTATATCCAAAGTTATCAAGTACGGAAAAGAGCGGTCTCCTTGCCGGAGTTGGAAATGCATCTGAACTGACCGGGGTTATCCGTCCCGTCCATTTTTTTGAATCGAGAATCACCTGTGCCCATTCATAACGTGAACAGTGCCCATTGTTCGTGACATGATACAGTCCATAAATACCGGCCTCTATAAGCCTTAACGTTGCGTATGCAAGGTCTGGTGCAAATGTAGGTGAGGATACCTGATCTGAAACTACACTTATCTCCTGTCTCGCTCTGCTCCACTCCAATACTTTAAGTGCAAAATTGGTTGTCCCATGACCAAAGACCCAGGATGTCCTTATGAGATAGAAGTTCCTCGCGAGTTCACGCACGTAATGCTCTCCAAGAAGTTTTGATTCACCATACCTGGAGAGCGGATTTGCTGGGTCAACAAGAGTATAAGGGCGGTTCTTTTTACCATCGAATACGTAATCAGTAGAAAAGTGAACTATTGCAGCACCAATACTGTTTGCTGCAAGAGCAAGGTTCCGGACACCAAGTCCGTTAATTGAATATGCCTTCTTCCATTCGCTCTCAGCTAGATCTACTGCATTATATGCTGCGCAATTTACAATGACATCGGGCTTATCTTCATGAGCCTTCCTGAATACCTCTGCACTATTTGTGATATCGAAGTCCTTTGATCCATAGGCGATGTGTTCTACATTTTCACTGTCGCAGAGGTTACAAAGCGCACAGCCAAGCTGTCCCCCTGCTCCTGTAATAAGCAACTTCACGTTTTTTCATTCCTTCCTGTGTATTTAAAAGGAGATTTAAACTGTGAAAACTTCAGGTAGTGTTTGTCTTTCTCTGACAGGAGCGGGAATTCGATTCCATTCTCATGCAATGGCCATACAATTCCTATCTCCGGTTCATCCCACCCTATTCCACCTTCTGCTGACGGGTCATAATACTCATTGACCTTGTACTGGACTTCGGCGATATCGCTTATTACGACAAATCCATGCGCAAACCCGGCAGGTATATACAACATTTCCGGAGAATTTTCAGAGAGCATTACACCTACCCATTTCCCGTATGTTGGAGAACCAGTCCTGATATCAACGGCCACATCATAAATTGAGCCGAAAGTGACGCGGATCAGTTTATCCTGCGCATGAGGAAACTGGTAGTGAAGCCCCCGAAGAACTCCTTTAGTAGAACGGGAATGATTGTCCTGGACAAATTCTCCACGTATTCCTGCCATTTCAAAATCCCTGCGCGAATAACTCTCTAGAAAAAAACCCCTCGGGTCACGGAATAATGCAGGAGTGACAATAAGGACATCCTCAATTTCTGTATTTGTTATTGTTATCTTTCCCATCTTTTAGCACCTCTCAATGCCTGTTGCAATTTCATTAAGGTATTCTCCATATTCTGTCTTTGAAAGAGGTTTTGCGAGGGCTAGAAGTTCTTCAGTTGTTATATAACCCAGTCTGTATGCAATCTCTTCAATACATGCAATATAGAGCCCCTGGCGCTTTTGGACTGTCTGAATAAACTGTGATGCTTCCTGAAGTGAGTCATGGGTACCTGAATCTAACCATGCCATACCCCGCCCGAAGAGTTCAACCTTCAAAGTTCCCCGTGTTAGGTATTCACGGTTGACATCGGTTATTTCAAGTTCACCCCTGTCAGATGGTTTCAGGTTTTTTGCAATGGTGACAACATCATTGTCATAGAAATAGAGCCCTGGGATAGCATAACTCGAGCGTGGGTGCAAGGGTTTCTCCTCGATTGACAGGACCTGTCCATTGGAGCCAAACTCAACAACTCCAAAGGCACAAGGGTTTCTTACAGAATACCCGAATATCACTGCACCCTTGTCAAGCCCTGCTGCACTTTTCAGTACGTTTGAGAAGTGCTGACCATAGAAAATGTTGTCTCCGAGGATAAGTGCTACAGAGTCATCTCCGGTGAACTCTTCACCAACAATGAATGCGTCTGCAAGGCCCCTGGGGTAGGTCTGGTATGCATATGAAAATTTGAGACCTATCTGTTCACCATCACCAAACAGCTCCCGGTATTGTGGCAGGTCGCGTTCTGAAGAGATAATAAGAATTTCCCGGATACCTGCAAGCATAAGGACAGACAAAGGGTAATAGACAAGAGGTTTATCATAGATTGGGAGGAGCTGCTTTGAGACAGCTTTTGTAATAGGATAGAGCCGGGTCCCAGCTCCCCCTGCAAGAATAATTCCTTTCATGGTGCGCCTTATTCCATATAGAATTGGTTAAGAAGTAATCTTACTGTTGTAACTAAAAAATCATAAAACTCCCTATGTTCGGATATTGTAGATAAGTAAAAAAATTCCTGGATTATTCGCACGATAAAAAGGTCTCTTTATATAATAACAATAAGATGGCACGGGGTTATACCACTCAAAGGGCTTAATCATAGCGAATTCCAATAAAGATGAAGGTTTTAACTGACGATTCATTACTGCCATGATTAGTATCATTATTGTTAACTATAACGGGTGTCATCACCTGGCAAGGTGCCTTAATTCGCTAAAAAATCAATCTATTCAAGACTTTGAGGTCACCGTTATTGATAATGCATCATCAGACGGGAGTGTGAAATTTCTCACTCATTCTTACCCATGGGTTAAAGTCCTTGAAAATCCCGAGAATATTGGATATGGTGCCGGAGTAAACAGGGGAATTGAAGCTTCCCAGGGAGAATTTATTCTCACCCTGAATAATGACACAGAGGCTGATCCGGATTTTCTAAAAGAACTTCTGACAGCAATCGAATCTTCACCAAAAGCCGGTATGGCTGCCCCAAAAATGCTCTTACCAGATGGCAGTATTAATTCAACAGGACTTTGTATCTCAAGAAGTGGGGCAGTATGGGACAGAGGCGTTTTTGAGAAGGATAGTGGTCAATATGATATGTCTTACAACGTGCTGGGCCCTTGTGGTGGTGCAGCACTCTATAGGCGTACAATGCTTGAAGAGATAGGCCATTTTGAAGAGGATTATTTTCTTTATTATGAAGATGCTGACATTGCAATCAGAGCATGCAATGCAGGTTGGAAATGTATTTTTGTTCCAGGCTCACGAGTCATGCACCTTCATGGGGCTACAGCGGGTTTTCAGTCTGATATGTATGTCTACTATATCAGTCGGAATATCCTCTGGAATGTAGTGAAAAATTCCC
>Ga0209083_1000506_pt1 | contig 57384 bp, 55 predicted proteins | sample AM7aDNAmetaG_FD_184132 | JGI IMG/M metagenome (GOLD analysis project Ga0209083, IMG submission 184132) | Freshwater microbial communities from Finland to study Microbial Dark Matter (Phase II) - AM7a DNA metaG (SPAdes) (version 3) | ecosystem: Environmental > Aquatic > Freshwater > Lake ...
GGCCATTTATCTTCTTGATGCGAGTGAACGATTTCATATGCATATTTAGGCACATAATACTATTTATAGATTTCGGTTGTGGATAACGAAAAGTGTCTTAATATGCCTAAATAATGGGGAGCTTAGGTTCAATCTTTAGCAATCTTTCGCGATAATATTAGATTAACTGTTCGTGCTTTTCTATTTCATCTCTTATTTTTATTTTCATCCTATTGCAAATGTCTTTACCTTCATGCAAAGCACTAATATAATTTTGCGTGTTGCTCTGATGAAGTCCTCCCCTGCTCACGATCCAATTCATCTCTAAATCTTTCCACATATTTATCTTTTTAGCTATAAGGATATAGTCATCTACATTATTAATGAATTCTGTATCATATAAGTTTGTCGAATCACTTATTCTAAGAGCTTGATAAAAAGAAAACTCTTCAGGAATTAATGATAGATGGGATCTTAAACCATCAATTGAGCTTATCAGACTATCAATAAGATTCAGATTATACTCATTTTCTTTTTGAAATGTGACAAGTCTATAGTAGCCAATTTTGTATATCTTTTGATTTAAAATTTTATCAAGATCTCTTCGATTCAGTCGAAATTGAGTGCTTCCTTTGCGAATGAAGCATTCTCCTCTTCTTAGTTTGCCGTAATCTTTTTTCATCATGTAAGGCTTATCTTCACAATCATAGATCCTAATAATGCCAATTCTTTTCCCCTTCACCGTATATGGAAAATACTCTAATCTTAATTCTGGCTCAATATTCTCCTTTATCAACTGCTGATACACAGCGCTATCTATGAATACTGAATCAATCTCCAAAATCTCTTTTTCACCTAAATTATTAAATATTATTCCTATTATAATATATCTATCATTATGGATATCTGCATTTGCAAAAGATAATACATCTTTTATTAAAGCCTCATGTTTAGTTCTATCATATTGCACAGCTTTAAAATCAAGATTTTCATTTTCTTGCCCATCTTCGATCAAACTATCAAGATCAACCATCTGGAATACCTCACATCATTTAATCCGATGCAACTAATGCTTTATAAAATATTGGCTAAACCAACGTGCATGGGTTTTTTATATGCTAAGTATTTAATCTTTTTGATTATATAAAATCAATTAGAGGAAGAAAATTGGACTGGATTGCCGAATCAGGGATATATTCTGAGCTTGATAAATTTAAAGAAGAATTATTGATAATATGATGACAGACACTAGTAAGCTTGGTAGAGTTCCCGTGTGTCACCAAAACCAAGATGCTGAACTGCATAAGATACCAGTAACAAATTCTATTACTATAAATAATATCTTATCGATTTGTAGAAGAAGAAATTTGACTCAAAAGGAACCTGAGCTCCCCTTAATTTAGGCATACTAAGATACTTTTCGATATCAATAGCCGAAATCTATTAATACTTTATGTGCCTAAATATGCACATGAAATCGTTCACTCGCATCAAGAAGATAAATGGCCAAGAATACCTCTACGAAATTACCCCCTATTATGATAAAGAGAAAAAGAAAAATCGCCAGAAGAGCAAGTACCTTGGCAAGAATGTTAATGGAGTTCCGGTCAAGGTCCGCTCTCAAGACAGAGTAGCGAAGAAAATTCTGTCACATGGCGAATTCGTGCCGCTAAAAAAGATCGCAGAAGGCCTTGAGCTGGAAAAGCTCCTCTCTGATGTCCTTCCTGGGAAGGAAGTCTGGCCAATTTTGACTCTGGCAATGAATTATGCTACACGTCCTCGAGCCCTAACCCATATCCAGAGCTGGTATGAAGGTACGGCCATATCCGAAGACCACCCAGATCTACCCTTATCTTCCCAGAGCCTTTCCAGAATGCTAAGCCGTATCGGTGAAAGCACTGCAAATTTGGAATTCTCTCGCAAACTCATCCAACAGATATCGACATGCAGCACGCTGGTTTATGACATAACCTCTTTGTCATCTTACTCCCAGTGCATAAGCCTCTTGGAATACGGTTATAATCGAGATGGTCTCGATCTGCCACAGATCAACTTATCTCTCATCGTCGATAAGGATCTAGGCATACCGGTGATGTACGATCTTTATCCTGGAAGCATCGCGGACGTATCTACGCTTAAGAATACTGTCCAGAAAATAAAGGCGCAAGGTGTTCGAAATTATACCATGATCATGGATCGAGGTTTCTTCTCGACTGATAACATCGAAGAGCTGGTGGCTGCGGATTTATCATTCATCATTCCGCCAACAAGTACTCTCAAGAACGTTAAAGAAGCGGTATCCGCCATTCATAGCCGTATCGACGATCCTGATCACCTGAAGCTCCACGAAAAAGAACCGCTGTTTGTGATGCCCGTGAGCATCGAAGTAGGAGAAAACAAACTGAGCGGATATGCATATTATGATCAGAAACGCGAGCAGCAGGAAAGAAACACATTTTATAAGCGGTTGTATGATCTAATAGAAGTGCTCAAATCCAAGAACCTGAAACCTTGGATGAATCCCGGAGAGGTTTTCAGGGCGACGGCTAAAAGGGACGCCAAGTTCATTGAATGGAAAGCAATCGATGGCAGGTTTCAGGTTTCTCTCAGGAAAAATGCGGTCTCCCATGCCATTAATAAAATGGGTAAGTTTATCCTCCTTTATCGGGGCGAGTTTTCTTGGGCCGAGTGTCTCTCGCTTTACAGAAGCAAGGATGTCGTCGAGAAAGGGTTCGATGTGTTGAAGAACGACATTGACCTGATGCCGACAAATCTGAGAACCAATAGCAGCCTAAGGGGATATCTCTTCATTGCGTTCATTGCTCTGATTTTGAGAATGAAGCTGATGAGACTGATGATCGACGCGGAATTGAATAAAAGATACTCCGTGGAAGGACTGTTAACAGAGCTTGAAAAGATTAAGATTATGATCTTGCCGGATGGTGAGAAAATCACAACTGAGATCACCAAGAAACAGCGTGAAATCCTGGATGCCCTTCATATGTGTGCCTAAACTCTGGGGAGGTCAGGGTTTATCGCAGCAGCAAGCTCAAGCTGCCATAGCAGCCTTTGGTTCATTGCAGCCTCCATCAGCCATCATCTTGTCATCAATCAATCTCCAAAGGTAGGGCTTAGCAGGCAGATCTGTCCTCAAAACACCTATCTCGCAACCAATTAAGCCATTTATCTTCTCTTCCAGGTCCCAGGGCAATGTCACATTTACTTCCCCAATCCCGGCCACCAAAACCCCACCATCATCAACCAGTTCGTGCAGAACCCCAACTACCTCCTCAAACGGGTGCAATTGGCTAATATTATTGACTTTTTCAGACATCTACACCACCAAACAGTATATTTTGGCTTAATAACTACAATTAAGCAAGGAATAGTAATATGCTAAGATATTTAAGTATTTCTTCGAATTAAAAATCAATGCATTAATTGGATTACAAAACAAACCAATTATAGTTAGTATAATTAGATATTAAGAGAAATGGTGCCCGGAAAACAAGAAAAGATGCCAAAAAAGTAGCTGGATAGCTAAATCCCTAGCTGCGGAATGCAAGCCATATAGCTCTCTCTTAACTCATTTGAATCAATGTGGTCGTAGATATCGATGGCATCCTTTCTGGCATCCCCTCGAAGCTCCTGAATGAACTCGCGGGGCATCCCTGCCTTTCTAAGCTCAGTGGTAAACCAGTGCCTACAGCAGTGTGGATGGAAATGGTCCTCCATCTTATCGGAATTCACATTATAGAGCCCTATCACCTTCGCAGGTCTAGTAACAGATTCATAGACCTCATTCTTGCCGATCCTGCTCCCACGCGAGTTAAGGAACAGGGCCTTAACATTTTGCTTGTTCCTGGTCTGCCTGGCTTTGATCCATCTCTGAAGAAGTATGGCAGCCTCTCCATCAAAGAACACGGTCCTATTGCTTCTCTTCGCGGTGGGCTTTAGCCTTATCTTCTGCTCTACAAAATCAACATCCTCCACATCCAAAGTTATGAGTTCATTGCGCCGGATGCCAGTTTTGGCCAGCAAGGTAATTATGGCCTTATCTCGGACATCCAGAGTGGAATTGATCAGCCTCGCCATGTCATCAACAGAAATCAGCTTGCGCATATGGCTATCATCATTGTCTTTGTAGCTTCGCACGTACCTCTTTCTCACCGGCCCAACGGGGTTGCCCTCTACATATTCTTCATACTGGAGGTAGTCATAGAAACTCGAAATCGAGGTAAAGTAGTTCTCCACTGACTTTTGTGATACTTCGCGATCTCTCCTTAGATGAGCAATAAAGCCCTTGAGGATGTGCTTATCTACTTTCAGCAGATCCTTGCCATTGGCTTCAAGATACTCAGCAAATATTCTGATATTTGAAATATATCTCCTCAGGGACTCGGGAGACATGCCTCTTATCAGGCAATCCTCCTTGAATTCAGCTATCAGGTCTTTATAACCAAGATCATGTGCCTGAACAGCAGCAACAGCCTCGATCATCCCTGCCACCTCCAGCCATGGGGCATCGAAGTAACCAGGCCATAGGCTTCGAGGTCCTCCAGTTGCCGAGATACAGCCTTAACCAGCTTGGAATTAGAGGGATTGATGCCCAGCTCCTCTAAAAGCTTGTAGCTGTCCACAGTAACATCTCTTTTCAAGATGGCCAGAAGCTCATGGTTGTACTCTCTTATGCCCTGGAAGTCGGGCTTAAGAAATGCTTCATTGCGGTAATGTTTGAGTTCGGCCTCATACTTCTCGATAACTATGCCCTTTTGCTTTAGGTCCTCTCGAAGGTTTTTGATATCATTTCTCAGGCTTCCTAGCTCCTTTACTAATTGGCCTCGGGGTTTGGCCTCTGTATCATTGGCTATGGCATTCTCGAATACAGAGATCACATATTTGGAGAGGTTAAGGTTAGCTTTCTTTGCCAACTCAGTCCATCTTAACTTGTCCTCATGCGAGGGCATGTAAAGATAGATGTATCTGGATCGATCAGGTTTTACCAAAATACTCACCAATATGTAAAATAGACATTCGAGTATTTGTGGGATACGGGTAAATTTTAGCGGGGGTAAAGGTGCATGGCAATGATTGGTAGGCTAATTCTTAGTTTCGATATCCAGAACCATCACAGGGGGTAGAATTTACCGGTGGATCGCGAAGATTCGATTGGTGGCAATTTGCACAGACATTCTTGAGGAGGATGGACCTACCTAGAAAAAAAAGAAAGTTAGCCAAATCAACAAAAATGGTTCATCTATGTCTGTTCCCACAAAATCTATGTTAAATGAGATGTAATATGGCATACTTAGCCATTTAGAAGATGAAATCCAAAAATAATGAAAAATCCACAAGAAAAGTCTTGACAAATACTAGTAAGGTTATGCGGGGGACGGGAGTCGAACCCGCGAACACCTTCGTGACAGGGTCCTAAGCCCTGCGCCTTTAACCACTTGGCAACCCCCGCGTTTTGTGCCTTCATTTGTAGGCTTGGCCACATAAAAGAACTGTGCTCTACTAGAACTTTGCGATCCCTTCAGGATTTGCTGCAGGCCATTCGTCCGTCTCACCGCCGCGGTCGGCTCTCTCTCGCATCTCCTGGCCCGAACATAACCCTCTAGCTTCTGCTATGAAATTGAGATCAACCTTATCCTCCGCTCTATCCGAGCCTGCCCGGGCGTTTGGGGCGCCATTGGGCCGCGTAACACCCGCGCGCGTAATCCACTGCATGAGAAGGAGAAGATGGTGCAGATCAAGAGCATCCTTACTGCAAGGGAGATCCAGGAGACTGATCGATAAAACATCTGATCCACATCAGCTCGGCGAGCCAAAACAGAGATTTATTCGGGCCCGCATGGAGAATATTCTTCCAATTATAAAAATAGCAGTCAGGTTCCTGCCACTATCTCGCTCCCACTACATGGGCGCCCGCCCATTAGCGATAGCCCCCACCATGCCACTCCAAATAGAATGCAGTGGAATAGGCAGTCTTGAAGGGCAAAATGCTTCAATCCCGTTCATCCCTCCATAGTCAAAGGTATCCAAGCCCGCCCGGCGTTGAGGGCGCCCAGGTCCGACCGCGCGTTTTACCGCGCGCGGCGCTCCCCAAAAAGTGCAGTAATTGGCCCGCAACATGCGGATTTAAAAGCATCATACTGCAGGCGAGATCCAAAGAACCGATTGACAAGGAATCCTGATCCCAATCGGTTCAGCAAGCGGAGACAGATGATCAGCAGGGCCCCGTGGATAGTATAACCATTTAGCTATAAAAAATATAAAATTAAGCTCCTCACTATTTCAACAGGATCATGGAACGTATCAGTCCCCGCTCTATTTCTCGCCCATTAGCCAGGCCATGACCGCCTTGCTGGTGTGCATCCTGTTCTCGGCCTCATCGAAGACCGCGCTCCGCGGGCCGTCCATCACCTCGTCCGTGATCTCTTGCCCCCGGTGTGCAGGCAAGCAGTGCAGAGCAATGACGTCATCCGCAGCCAGGCCCAGGAGCCCGGAGTTCACCTGATACTTACCGAAGACCCTGAGGCGTTCAGCCTCCTGGGCTTCATCACCCATGGAGACCCAGGTGTCCGTCACCAGAACGTTTGCGCCAGCTGCCGCAGCGGCGGGCTCTTCCACTACCTGTGGATGGCCGCCCAGCTCCTTCGCCTGTTCCAATATTGGGGCCTTTGGCTGGTAAAGTCGCGGCGAGGCCACAGTGATCTCCATCCCCAGAATGGCCGAGGCCAGTATCAGAGAGTTGCAGACGTTATTCCCGTCTCCGATCCAGCCCACCCGCAGCCCCTCCAGCGCCGGAAAACGCTGGCGCATGGTCTGCAGGTCGGCCAGAATCTGCAGCGGATGCTCCCAGTCCGAGAGGGCATTGATCACTGGAACAGAGGCATGCTCCGCCAGCTGGACGACGGTGTTATGAGAGTAGACACGGGCGGTGATGCCGTGCACATAGCGACTAAGAACTCTAGCCGTGTCGGCGATGGTCTCACCTCTTCCCAGCTGCAGCTCGCCCGCAGAGAGGTAGAGCGGATGGCCGCCCAGCTCTGCCGCCGCGACCTCCAGAGAGACCCGCGTCCTGGTGGAGGGCTTTTCAAAGATCATGGCCAGGCTCTTGCCTTGCAGGGGCAGGCCGTGATGGCCGCGCCTGGCCCGGAAGGCCTCGGCACTGTCCAGTAGCCGCAAAATGTCGTCCCGAGAGAGATCGGCAATGGAGATTAGATTCATATCTGCACCTGTATCCGCACCTTCAGCTTTCTGCACCTTCTTGGACCTTTTGGTTCTTCGCCGTTTTGTGCCTTTGGTTTTCCAATTCTAAGTTCGTCTCATTGTTCTTACTTCTGTGAGCTTTGTGAACTCCGTGGTTGAAACGTCGTTAGACGCTGGTTATATCCAGTGGTTACGAAATGCCACCACAGAGGCACAGAGCGCACGGAGGACTCACAGAGGCCTCTAATCAAGCAACGATCATCAACCAACGAGCGCAACCGTTTGCGTCAGCTCCCTACGCCCGCAACCTCTGCACGATCTCGGATATCTGGGTTACTTCCTCCTGGCTGGGCGCGACCCTCGCTGTGATGCCCTTGAATCTTGGGACGCTGGCGTTGCATAGGTCGTCCCGCAACAGTTGATTGGACCAGACGCTGTTGATCATGAATGCCAGACCAGCATGAGGCTCGTCATCCGTGGTCTTTGCAGCGACCACAATTTTGCTGATCTCGTTCTCCACCAGAACCTTATCGCCGTCCTTCACCCCAAGGCTTGCCATATCCTGCTTGTCCAGGAGGATAACGGCGCTGAGCTGGCGGTACTCATCCGAGAACCTGCTCTTCTCTCCGGACTCATACTGAAAGATATCCTCGAAGCAGACGATCTTCAATTCCACAGACATCTAAATCGCCTCCATTATCCTTGTCAGGATCTGTTCATCGCTGAGCCTCTCCGATTCTGTTATGGGCTCAAAGCTTATTCGGGTCCCGTCCATGCGCAGAGCCGTGCCGCCTGCCTCCAGGCCGGACAATGCGGAAGGAATGACCACCTGCGCCGCATCCGTGGTGAGAGACCGGCGCGGATCGATGGCGATGAGCGGGATATGTGCCAGAGCCCGCGCGGTCCCAAACGGCAGAGCCGAGAGCGGATCCGAGCCGATTATGAGCGCAGCATCGCTGCTCTTCGCGGCCAATGCCACGCCCTGCTCCGGCCCGTGCGTGGTGGCGGCGCCTGCGGCACCGCCCCGGAAGGAGACGCTGTTTATAAATCCGGTCTGGCCCAACATTAGCTGGTTGAACCCGCGCATGTTGTAGTGGCCCACCATGGGTATAACCTTGAAGGTAGTGATCTCATTCAGACGGGCCACCAGCTCCTCAAAGAGATCCATCTTATCCTGCATGGAATAGATCATCCCCGGGCCCGGAAAGATCACTCCAAACTCCGTCTTCTTGAGAATGGTCCCCAGCTCAATCAAGCGCTTCTTGTCGCCCGTCTTGGGAATCTTCCCGTCCAGAACGGTCAGGATCGATTCCAAAAATTCTGCATCGCCGTCAGGAGGCACACGGAAGTAGTAGTTGCTGCACAGATGGGCGGTGGCCGACTTTCTCACGTCCACAACCACGCAGGTCCTCTCCTCCTCGTAGCTCTTCTGCCTCTTCTCGCCACGCGGATAATAGGAGAACCGGGATAGGTGCCGGGGATGGCTGTTGGAAGGGTCCGTGCCCCAAAAGACGGAGGTATCAGCGAAATTGCGCACGTCGTCCAAAGTACAGGTCGGGATCTTTCCATTGAGAATTCGCTCCATCAGCAAACCCTCGCAGAATGATGAGGTATCATCTATGAATGCGCCTATTTTCTTGGCCAGGTTTATGCCCACAGTCTGGGCCTCCAGGGTGGAGTTGGACCAGCCGTAGAGCAGGGGCGTCCTGGCGTTCTTCAGAATCTCCGCCGCCTTGGCTATGGCCTGATCCAGCGTCACCTCTTTCCCGTCGATCATGGGTTTGGTTCTCTCTGTGAAAAGTGCCTGAAAGTGACCTTGCCCTTTGCGGCAGAGGTTCTTGGCCTCGGAGATGGCTCCCGTCTTCAAGACCAGCTCGATATCCTCGCATAGAAGCGAGCAGCCTGTGCAGGTTGTCATTTGCGTGTCACGTCCTTACCTAAACTCACCTAAACGAACTCTATAGCCTTGCTCGGACAGGTCGCAGTACAGGCATTGCATAGTATTTTGTTTGGCCCGAAGCGCCGGCACTCTTTGAGATTATTAGCCAACACAACTCCGTCTTGCACGCGGAGGATGACCTTATCACCCTCCGGGCCGAGGCCCACAGCGCATCTTGTAGGCTCCGCGGCCACATTGACGGGACACGCGACCACGCAGTTGCCGCAGCCGAAGCACTTCTCCGGATGTATGATGAGGCCGGTCTCCGAGGCATTCTCTAAAGGCGCCATCACCTCATGCAGCTTCTTGAGCTTTGCCTCGTACTTCTTCTCCTCAATCAGAGGAGGGCACTCATCGATCTTCTTCTCCCTGCCCAAAAGGCCGACGGCAAAAGCCATGCAGGTGGGTAGCCCGCACTTCTTGCAGTTGGTTTTGGGCAATAGCATATAGATCTCCATGGCTCCGACCATAACCAGATACCTCATTTGGGATGGACTTGAGCTAGCTCTTCACCTCAATCATATTTATTGCCTGCGCAAACCTTTTCATAGTTCTGGGGCAAAAGGCTATTTGAATGCCTTTCAGCAATCCTCTTGCCCTCCTGGGGCTCTCGAGCATAGTTCCCCTGATAATAATATATCTTATCAGGCCCCGGCCAAAGGAGATCCGCTTCTCCTCCACACAATTTTTGAGAGAAGGCGAGGCGAAGCGCACAGCAGTGCTGAGCCGCCTGATCTTTGATCCACTATTCTGGGTGCAGCTATTGGCGCTGTGCTCACTGTCCATAGCAGCAGCCGGGCCTTATACCATCGGAGAAGGTCCGGCGACCAGTCACCTTGTGGTCGTCCTGGACGACTCGGCAAGCATGCAGGCCTCCTTTTCTCAGGCGCAAAAGCTGATCGCGCCATACCTCGACAGTTACCAGAAGATCAGCATCATCCTGGCAGAGAATGCCCCTGTTACCATTCTCTCCGGAGGAAGTTCCGCTGAGGCCAAAGATATACTCCGCCAGCTTCAGCCAAAAGCGATCTCTACAGACCTCTCCAGCGCCATGACCCATGGAAGCGGCTTGCTGGGGAGCGAAGGAGGAAACGTCCTGGTCGTCTCGGACTTTATAAGCTGGACCGGCGACAATCCGGATGTCACGCGCAAGCTACTGCAGGCCGATGGCCGGGTTTCCGTCGTCTTTGCCGATTCTTACCAGGGGGGCGACAACCAGGCCCTGGTGGAAGGTTGGGATGTGCCTGGATCCGGATATGTAAATCACACGGCTCTTGTGCATAACTATGGCTCCGCAAAAACATCCACCATCACCATTCATGGCCCGGGGGGATCCTCCAGTCGGTTGGCCCAGATCCCGCAGGATGGCGACTACTATCTCTCTTTCACCGCTTATCCCGGAGTCAATGAGATCTCTCTGGATCAGAAGGATGCGATTGGCTGGGATAATCATGCCTATGTTTATGTGCCCGATCTCGCGAAGAAGAGAGTTCTGTATCTGGGCGAGGCAGGTCCGGCCCTGGATGCATTGCGTTCCCTGCCCAATGTCGATGTCGAGACCTCAGGGGAATACAGCAACTTCGACCTGGTAGTGGTAGGCAGGAACGCCTCACTGGACGGCAAGCTCAACCGCTACATCGACGGAGGACGGGTAATCTATATCGCAACAGACGTCCTGAGCCCTGAGTACCTGCCCGTCCGGGTGACAGGCCAGATTCCGGGGCCGGCCAGCCTATGGGTCCGAAATGTTGGTTTTTCCCAAGGAGTGCATTTCGATGAGATCGGACTTTTCCATTTTCCAGATGCGATCGCAAGAAAGGGTTCCACTACGATGGTCGAAGCTAACGGGGTCCCCATCCTCTCCTACTGGCGCCTCGGAAAAGGCATTGTTATTTACGACGGCCTGGAGATGAATTCCGATTTTTATACCCGTCCGGAGTATCCCATATTCTGGTACCAGATGGTGAACTGGATAACAGGTGTGCCCGACATTGTGGCCTCCAACCACAAGACGGGAGAGCTGATTCCTTTGGGTGGGCAGGTACCTGTCGACACCCCCTTGGGCAGCGTCTCCACGAGCAGCCTCCTCCTGGACGAGGTAGGGATCTACCGCTTCCAGGGAACTGCTTTCGCCGCAAACATGTACGACCCTCAGGAGTCCGACCTTCGCCGCAGCTCCGGCGTTACACCGGGCGAATTTAAAGGGGATCTTCGTAATACAATAGTGGAAAACGATCTTTCCATCTGGGTGATCGCTCTGGCCATCTTGGCGATCCTGCTGGAGCTTATCATCATGCGCTGGAGGCGAGAGACATGATCCTGGACCAATACTATGCCACGCCAGAATTACTCTACGCGATCCCTATACTATTAATCCTGGGGGCCGTCTTCACCCAATTCCGGGCTAAAAATAAGCTTCTCTGCGCCTCAAGAATTGTCGTCTTCTGCCTGATAATCGCCGCTGCTGCTAACCCCTACTTTGTCGAGACACATACCGTTCAGTCGCAAAAGCCCAGCATCACCATCCTGGACGATAAGACCGGGTCCATGGATGTCTTTGATCCCAATGTTGCTGTGAGAGTGAACAGCTTTGCAGACTCCCAGATACGCTCCTTTTCCGGGGATTCTACGCCACTGGGGGACAAGATAATCCAGAATGCACAGCCTGGCGGTACTCTCCTTCTAGTGACGGACGGAAACAGTAACATCGGACGCCCTCTGGCGGATGCTCTGGCCCTGGCCAAGGCCTCAAATACGACGACCTTTGCCATGTCTCAGGCTCCGGTTAAGGACGATGCAAGCGTGGAGATCTCCGGAACGAACACCGCAGTCCTGGCAGGAGACTATCCTTTCACAGTGATTGTACGGTCATCCGGCAGCTACATCGGGTCGCTGTCTGTTTACGCGGACGACAAATCGATCTATAGCGACAAGATTGTCGCCAACAAGAGCGCATCTATCAAGATCTCTCACTCTTTCCTTGAGACGGGAAATCATATTCTCCGAGCTACGATTGATCCAGACACGAAGATCGTGAACAACAACTATCAGAAGGCGATCTATGTCGTCCCCAAGCCAGACGTCTTGCTTGTCTCCAATGTCGACTCTCCCCTGGCCCGGGATCTCAATGATCTTTATAAGCTCGCAATTATTCCAGATCTACCTGCCCAATTGCAGAGCTACAAGTCAGTGGTTCTCGATAATAGCCATTATAATAAGAGTCTCGCCTCTCTGGGAGATTATGTGCGCGAAGGCGGCGGGCTGGTGGTAGTGGGCGGCCAGGATGCATACGACCTGGGCGGTTACCGCAACACCAGCCTGGAGGATTTCTTGCCCGTGCGTTCGACTTCCAGCATATTCGAGGGTGGCAAAACACTCATCTTCGTGCTGGACATCTCCTTCAGCCTTATGTCCACGCGCACCGCAGACGGCACAAATCTGCTCGACTACGAGAAAGCACTGGCCGTGGAGCTGCTCAAATCGCCCCATTTCCGGGACTACAACGTGGGTCTGGTAGTTTTCGGCACCAAGGCCTACGATGTACTGGATCCCATTCCTTTATCCCGAGGCCAAAGCGTCCTGACGGAAAGAATTACCGACCTGGCGCCGACAGGCACGGAAAACAGCTACCTGGATGACGGACTGCAGCTCTCCTGGGATATGATCAACGCCAGCGGCGGCAAGGGCGAACTGATTGTGATCTCGGACGGAAATCTTCAAAACTACCCGGATGTCGTGCAGCGATCAATCCGGTTAATTCAGGAGATGAATACCACCACTCGACTGATCCAGGTGCAGGCCATCCCGGGAAATACGGGAATACTGGATAAGCTGGCGGCCAAGGCAGGATCGGATTTCACTGCATTCGTCTATCCTGAATCCCTGACCACAACTATGTCTCCGCTAACCACGGAGACAACTCCTCCGGAGAAGAACGTCTCAGGATACGCGGTAAATGTTGTCGATAAGAATCACTACATATCGGCTGATCTGAATCTAAACACCACAATCACCGGCTTTAATGATGTCACGCCCAAGTCCGGTGCACAGCGCCTGGTGGCAATGCCCGATGGCAAGCCCGTTCTAACAGTATGGCGCTACGGCCTGGGCAGGGTAGCCGCGCTCACCACGGATGACGGCAACGACTGGGCGGGCGGGCTCTACGCCAGCCCGAGCTCGCAATTGATATCTTCCGCGGTCAACTGGGCAGTAGGGGATCCGCGGCCCGAGACGGATCGTGTCGAAGCGGAGGACGGATGGCAGGGAACGCCCCTGCAGATCACTATCCACAGCAATGCCAGGCCGAGCCTTCCTGGTGCCGATGTGGAAAAAGTGGGGGATAATGTGTATGGGGCCACATTTACTCCCAACAGCTCCGGCATCTACTATATCGGCAATTATGGAATAGCTGTCAACTACCCGCTGGAGTACAGGGATATCGGCTACAGCCCCGGGCTTTCCAGCCTGATCATGGCCAACGGCGGAAAGGTCTTCACGGAAGAGGAGGCCAGGAGGAGCCTGGTCGTCGAGGCGAGCCGGGTCAGCCAGAGGACTGTCCAGGAGAGGGTCTCCCGGAGAGATATCCTGCTGCTTCTTGCCCTATTGGTTTTCCTCGCCGAGATAGTCTACAGAAAGCTATCCGAGATACGAAGGCGAGGTCGATCCAGGGCATGAAAGCTTACCATCAGATTTTAATATCATAATCAGCTTTAGTGATGATATATTTGCGGAGGTAACTGCCACCAAATGAGTTCTCAAATGTGTACCGTCTGTGGCCTTCCCCAGGAACTATGTATCTGCGAGGAGGTTGCCAAGGAGCAGCAGAGGATAGCAGTGAAAGTACAGAAGCGCAGGTATGGAAAAGAGGTGACAGTTATCCAGGGCATCGATCCTCATGAGATCGATCTGCAGGAGCTGTGCACGCATCTCAAATCCAAGCTGGCCTGTGGCGGGACTGTCAAAGAGAGCCTGATCGAGCTGCAGGGCAATCATATTCAAAGGATTAAAGAGATCTTGGTGAAGAAGGGATTTGGCGCAGATCAAATAAGCACCTAAATTCCTTTCGAAAATTTTAAGATCTGCAGGCCGATCCTAGTGCTTGCTTATTTTCTTTTCTAGGATGAAGCTTTTTAGAATTTTCTATTGTATAGAGCTATTAAGACTGGCGAAGCTGATATTTGTTCTTAGAACTAAATAAAAATAAAAGGCGAGACTCAGCTCTTGCCGGATTTTTCCAAATGGATCTTATCGATAGAAATCTCGCCGTCTTCACCCATCACTATGGAGAAGATCCATTCGCTGAGATTGGCACAATGCTCTGGAATGCATTCCTCAATGCAACCTGCACAGGGCTCGAAGGCATCCACCGCCAGTAGAGGGTCGAAACGTCTGCTATGAGACTTCTCCGAGCAAAAGAGCCTATAGGTTCTGATGCCGTCGACCGACTCTACCGCTCGGGTAACGATGTTATCCTTGAGGAGCTTGGCCACGATGCGAGAGCATTTGCGAGAATCGATCTTGAGAACCTTCCATAGATCGCTCTGCAATGCACCCTCAGGATGCGACTTTATATATTCCAGTGCCTCCTCAACAGACATTTTTGGCCTCTCTATTCAATTGGACTTATGAGAATTATGTTGTTGCCGCGCAGGATAACTGATCCCAAAGAGCGAGTCTTCTCGCCGCCGATCAGCTCCACTGTCTCGAGTAGGTGAAGGTTCAAGTATTCATCTACGCTGTTGAGGATACCTTCCAGGACATAACGGGGTGAGCCCTTCATCTCTACCTGAATCTTGCTGCCTACCAGACTCTGTACCTTCTTTGTTGGGAACATAACCAGACTCCTTGGTAACTTATATGAACAATTTTGCAATGGTTCGCAGATTTGATCAATTGGGGCAATAGAATGGAGCGTGCTCTAATCGGAAACCACGCTTTTTACACCTTTTACATTCTTTATAAGCTCTTTCTCGATGAAGTTCTTCAGCGTCATCTGCGAGAAGGGACAGCCGGCACAGTGCCCTTGCAGCTTTACCTTCACGACCCCGTCATTGATCTCAACGAGCTGAACATCTCCACCATCTACGCGAAGGCCTTCCCTGATCTTTTCCAGGGCAACCTCTACGTCATCCTTGAGGTTTTGCATGAATACTTCAGTCCCCTTTAACCTTTATCGATGTAACTTTGTGCCCAATGATCGTGTACCTTATCCCTTTTAAAGCTTCCTCGAGCTGCTTTATGATCTTTTCGCACTTATCGGAGCCGACTACCGTATTAACCATGACTCCCGGCTCGGAATGGTCCCGGATTGCAGTCAAGGCTAGATCGGGATTCTCACTCAACCTGAAGCTCTTCCAGCTCTTCGGTGCCATTCCCTGATACTCTATGAGGTAAAATCCGGTGATGCCCAGCTCAGTTAAGGTATTGATGACTCGAACCAGATGCTCGTGATCGACAAAGATCTTGACCATGGTCAACATGTCGTTCCCCTACATATGATGGCTATGGGACCATAAATAACTTCGCGCGATCCAGATATTCTTTTATCCTACGCGAGCTATGCAGGCCCTACCATGGCATTGATGGATATCAGAGATGTGCTGAATAGCATGGGAATAGGCGAAGACGAGATAGTCTTTGCGGCAATGGAGCTCTACTTCCCACATCCGGGGGTGGAGACGCGCGAGAAGGCCGAAAACAAGTTTCGGCTGGAGATGAATCTAGCGCTCTCCGACCCAAATCTTGCGCTTCTCATATACGCCGGAGTTCTCCTGGAGTCGGAAGGAGTTCGAGGCCGTCTTCCTAACCTGAAGCCGTCAGACTACGAGAACGATCTGACCTGTCTTATCGCGGATGAGGTTCTGGGCCTTGCCATTGCCAAGTATGTGGGGGGATACAAGGGACTGTTCGATTATGTGCGCTACGATAAGGCCAAGCCGGGAATACTGGGACGACTCGGTCCGTTCATGGATGATGTGATCGCGGGTCTTATCGGAGGCGTATCTGCCAACATGTATACCAGGGCAGAGCTGGACTAGAAGGGCTGCAATTGAAAGACCTGCTTTTTGCCCTCAAGTCGGGATTTGGCTGGCTGTCCACCATACCTGTTGGCATCTCGATGGAAGGCGTCGAGGCCCTGATGAAGCATGTTTACGTGTTTCCTGTAGTGGGCCTGGTTTTAGGGGGAATTCTGGGGGTTACGGCCGTAATCGCGACGAACGCGTTGCCTGCCGATCTGGTGGCTATATTGGTAATAGTTGCCATCTACAAGCTCTGCGGCATAAACCATATCGATGGTCTGGCTGATTTTGGGGATGGAGTAATAGCCCACGGCACACAGGAAAAGAAGGTTCAGGCCATGAAGGACGTGAATCTGGGTACCGGTGGCTGCGTGTTCATTGCCGTGCTTCTCCTGGCGACCTTTGCGGTAGTAACCGATATCTCCAAAGGGCTTCTGCCGCTGGCATTATTGGCTGCAGAGGTCTCAGCCAAGGAGGCCATGATCGCGTTTGCGGCATTCTCCACATCTCTGCAAAAGGGTTTTGGGCAGATCATGATTGAGAAGACTGGATACAAGCAGTTCTTGATCGGTCTCGCAATCTCGGCTATCATCTGCGTCGCGGCGTTGGGCCCACTGGGTCTGGCTGTTCTCGCAGGGGCCCAGGTCGCCGCTCTCTACATGGTGAACGTCGCGAAGAGGAACTTCGGAGGAGCCACTGGTGACGGCATAGGTGCGACCAATGAGGTGGCGAGATGTGCGGCCCTGGCTGTGGCCCTCATTTTAGGAGGTATCCTACCTTGGACGCTCTGGTGATGGCAGGGGGCAGGGGCTCGCGACTGAAGAGGGGCGAGAAGCCGCTTGTAACTCTATTCGGACGGCCGCTCATCGACTATGTTACGCTCGCTCTGGAGGAGAGCTCGGTGGGAAGGATATATGTTGCCACCACAAAGAATGTGCCTCAAACAAAGGCCTGGGCCGAAAGTCGGGATCTTTCGGTGGTGGAGACGCCGGGGATGGGATTTGTTGCGGACATGGTCTACGCCATAAAAGCGGCAAAGGTCACCGATCCCATCATGATCATCATGGCCGATCTGCCGTTGGTCAGCGCGGATCTGATCGATACCATAATGGAAATCTATGAAGAGCGTCCAGAGCCTGCGCTCTCTACGCATACACCACTCCATCTGCACAGCCGCCTGGGCCGGAGGCCCGATTCGCTCTTCAATTACCGGGGTCAGCTAATTGTCCCCGCAGGCATCAATGTGCTCGATGGAGCCGAGATCGAAAAAGAGCAGGAGGACTACCATTTGATCCTGGAGAGGATCGAGCTGGCGGTGAATGTGAATGTGGCTGAGGACCTCATGCTCTGCGAGAAGATAATACAAGGTGATTTTCTTTGAATGACACCGTAACAATAGATGGCGAGAAGTTTTCAGCCGATGACCTGATGCTGCTGACAGGAGAGGATGAGATCAAAGAGCCGAAAGGCTACATTCTCCTCGTAGCCAGAGCTTTGCATAATCCCATGAGACTCCCCTGGCAGCTCAAGAACATCTGCAACCTTTGCATCAAGGAAGAGGACCAGAGGGACATGAGGCTCTGCTTGATCCGGGTGCAGGTTGAAGCCGAACTGAAGATGAACCAGGATATCCAGAGATTCCAGCAAAGGCGCTATGTGGCCCAGGTGATTGAGATCCTGCTCTTCAATGAGCTGATGCTCGCGCCGCGAGAGATTGTGGAAGAGGGTGATGTGGAGTAGCAAAAATCATCTTTTTGAGGGATTTACTTGGGGTTAGCCTCAAGCTTTTTCCACCCAACAGCCTCTGCCAGGTTGAAGACGGTCAAGATTGCTTAAGCCCTGAATTCGCAAAGCTACCTTCTCCCAGTGGGTGTGCTCACCGATCTCGCCTTTTGGTGCCCGAATTGATACAAGATCTACTTTGATGCCGGCAATCTCGCATTTCTTGTGCTGCAAGATATGAATTTGGGGTGTGTGGGCGCTTCGTCGGACTCCACAAGCACATCGATCATGGCTGCAAATTCGAGCAGAGAACGGTTTAGCGGGGTGGATGGGGTCTGGTGTTTCGCCGGAAAAAGATCAATAAAATGTCATGAACTACAAAAATTCTATATAGAAATTTAAAAATATGAAGTTTAACTATAATAATAAATAATAATGGTATGTTTGATTTATTGATAGAATATGTTAGTCAGACAGATAATTTAGAATCATCTGGTGAAACAGTAATATACAAAGAATGAAGTTAGTTACTAACGGAGGGATTAGATCACAAATAAAGGTTTTATACTGGTAATTGCAGGATTTTTTTTAATTTCAATTGTTAGTGCAAGCCTCGATTCTGGTAATACTGGATTGTCACCAATACCATTGGATCATAAAATAAGCAATCCAACTGCTCATGAAACAAATGGCAATCAAATGACACCACCGGAAAAAGTCGGAGTCGATGCAGTAACAAATAGGAAAAATCCCCTTTCTAAGGATTCCAGCCTTCAGCAGATCATCCATGAGGATGTCGCGCCGGCACCAAGGCCGAACATAATTCTCATGATGGCCGATAATATGGGATACATGGATCCGGGCTGCTACGGCGGCGGAGATGTATTAGGCGCACCAACTCCCAGGATGGATCAGATGGCCAAAGAGGGCTTCAAGCTTACATCCTTCTACTCGGAGACCCAGTGCACTCCTACCAGAGCGGCAATGTTGACCGGACGACTCCCCATCAGAACGGGCATGAACATGGCCACACCACCGGGTGTTGGGGCCGGCATATCTCCCAATGAGACCACCATTGCTAAAGTGCTGTCCAATGCAGGTTATAGAACTGCCATCTTTGGCAAGTGGCACATGGGCGATATCAATGAGAGCGAGCCTCAGAATCTGGGTTTCGATGAGTTCTTCGGGCAACTATATCATTTCAATGCCTACTCTCAAACGGAACGCCTTGGATACGATCCAGATTCGGAATTGGGAAAGCCAATCTATGGCCTGGTTGAGGCCAATAAAGGCGAGAATCTTAAAGTCGTGGAGCCATTGAACCTGACATCCATGGCGTTTGTTGACGAGCAAAACGCAGACAAAGCTATCGCATACATCAATGGTCAGGCAAATTCCACCAAGCCCTTCTTCCTGTACCTTGCATTCGCCAGGACTCATTTCCCCAGCGTTCAAAATCCGAAATGGGCAGGGATGTCCAGCAAAGGCCCGTACGGTGATGGATTGATGGAGATGGATCATTACATCGGCCAGGTTATTGATGCAGTCAAAGAGGCAGGGATAGACAATAACACCATAATCGTTATGACAAGCGATAACGGACCTACTCTTGACCAATGGCCTGATTCGGGCTTTTCGCCTTTCCGGGGCGGAATAGGCACAGCCTATGAAGGTGGCGTGCGTGTTCCCTGTATAGTCCGGTGGCCGGGGAAGATCGAAGCCGGCAGGGTATCTAACGGGATCATGTGTACCCTCGATCTCTTCAGCACCTTTGCTGCCCTTGGAGGAGGAAAGGTCCCCACGGATAAGCCCATCGACGGCATAGACCAATCAAAATTCCTGCTGGGAAAACAGAATAATTCCGATAGAGAATGGGTCGTATGGTATTTCGGAGCTGACAGCTCACCCCAGGCATATCCAGGGGCCATACGCTGGCATCAGTTCAAGATTCATTACAAGGCATATGACTCATTCCAGGGGCCTGAAAGCAATTACGGCCAAATCCCTGCGGTCTATAACATCGAGATAGATCCAGGTGAACAACATAACATTGCGGGAGAGCATGATTTTGTGGAAAACGCCGGAATAAAGATATATAGGCAACTTGTGGCGAGCATGACCAAGTACCCGAATACGCCCTCAAGGGCGTTTCCAAATGCTGCAAAAGCAAGCTGATGAAGACCAACCGTCTTCATCTTCTATAATTTTTAGTCCGGAAAGAGATTATTAGAAACCATTTTAGAAACCATTCATTCAAATCGTCTCAAACACTCGCGGCCGGAAACAAATTGAACAGGCGCATAGATTAATTAACCCCGTTGCGATAACAATTATCGATGAGCAAGACGGACGCACTGCCTGGCTTCCATCTCTTGGCCAAGCCCACCGGGGCCGCGTGCAATTTAGGCTGCAAATACTGCTTCTTTCTATCTAAGAAGGACCTGTATCCTGGTAGCAATTTTAGGATGTCAGATGAAATTCTCGAGAGCTACATCTGCCAATACATTGAAGCGCAGAAGATTCCACAAGTTACCATTGCCTGGCAGGGCGGCGAGCCGACCCTGATGGGCCTGGAATTCTTCCGGCGATCAATCCAATATCAACAGAAGCATAAACGCCAAAAAATGACCTTCCAGAATACCATGCAGACAAATGGCACTCTCCTTGATGATGAATGGTGCGAATTCTTCCATAAGAACAACTTCCTCATTGGCCTGAGCCTGGACGGACCGAGGGAGCTTCATGATGCCTACCGGGTAGATAAAGCCGGCAAACCGACATTCGATAAGGTAATGGGGGCGGCTAAGCTCCTGCGGCGGCATAAAGTGGATTTCAATATCCTGACCACTGTTCATGCCGCAAATGCAGATCATCCCTTAGAGGTTTATCGATTTCTCAGAGATGAAGTTAAGGCGAGTTTTATCCAGTTCATACCCATAGTCGAGAGGGATAACGAGACGGGCTTTCAGGAGGGCGATAGAGTTACGGATCGCTCAGTGAAGGCCGAGCAGTATGGCCACTTCCTGATAGATATCTTTGATGAATGGGTGCATAGAGACGTAGGGCGGGTCTTTGTCCAGATCTTCGATGTAGCTCTTGCCGCCTGGGCAGGGGTGCCTCCTGGGATATGTGCCTTCTCGCAGACCTGTGGGACGGCCATGGCTATGGAGCACAATGGAGACATGTACTCATGCGATCATTTTGTGGAGCCCAAATTCCTTCTCGGAAATATTGGAGATAGGAGCATGACAGATCTGGCCAATTCCCGAAAGCAGCGAAAGTTCGGCCGGGATAAGCTCGATACTCTGCCCGAATATTGCCTCCAGTGTGAGGTCAGATTCGCCTGCAACGGCGAATGCCCCAAGAACCGTTTTATCAAAACACCAGAAGGTGAACCGGGACTTAATTATCTTTGTACGGGCTACAGGGAGTTCTTCCGGCACATTGATGGGCCAATGCGGTTTATGGCCAATGAACTCCGTCTGGGCGGGGCTCCTGCCAATATTATGAACTACATGAAAACGGGTCAAATCTCTCGTGTGATTTTCAAGCCGGGCAGAAATGATCCCTGTCCATGCGGCAGCGGCTTGAAGTTCAAGAAATGCCACGGCAAGGCCGGATGAAATGGGAAATGAGTGGCTCCACCAAGCTTGCCAAACTTCCGGCGCCAGTACTCTATATAAATAGGGTATGAAGATACAGCAATATATTACCTATGATAAAAAGCAAGATCGCCAGGGCGCCAAGGATCTTCTTCGGCGCAGAATGGCCGATAAATAAAAGAACGAACATAATAGATATCCCTGCCAGAGATGCCAGAAGGATCCTGCGCAGAGGTATAAGAACGGGTTTTACCAGGCCGTAGTAGTAAAAGAAGTATCTAACGCTAGCATCATAGTGAAATATTGTTTGATAAAGAGCAATTAAAATAATCACTGTAATAATACTAAAAATTATCCGCCTATTCCATTTTGCATATACCTTGACTATTTCCAAGGACTTACGGTAGGCCTTCGATATGTGAAGCTCTAAACGATCGTTTATTTGATCAATTCGGTCTTTTGTTATAAGATACTCAATTGCCAAGAGGATGCCCGCAAAGAAGTTTGCTATGATCCCTGCCTGCTCTAATGTTTTTTCATTTATAACAGACAAAGCCCATTGAAGATCGATTAATGGCATTTTTCCTCCTTTGCAACTCTCCATAAGCCCGAATATTCTCCGAGAATTGGCCAATCGTCAGGCCTTCTCCCAATAGCAGGATAGCATTTCAGCAATTCAACTGCTAACTGGAGTTCCCTCATCAGATGATATGATAATTGGGAATAAATACCTTCCCAGAGCCTCGCGAAGATTGGATCTCCACAGCAAGATGGCACGGAAGCTGAAAACGCGAGGTCCTGTCGAGTTTACTTGTAATTTTTGGGCTATGTTCGCGATGACAAATCCTATCGATTGGGATTTTTAAATATATGGTTGGGTGCGAGGGATCTATTCTCCCGCATGCCTTGCAGGAGACAGATCGAAGTGTGTGTAGCCTGTAAACCTATTCCTTCATTTTTTTGGCATCTGTAAGCCAGATTTACATATCTCCTGAACGGGATGCCCGCAGACCACTTTCATTTTTCGGGCATGAGCCACTGCCCTGATATTTCAGGATCATGTGGGTTTTACAAACACCTTTCCTGGCCTCGAACCTCCTCCGGTGGTGCGCGACAACTATTCTTATATCCTGAGTCGGTTGATTCGCAACTTCGTGGTGCCGGGAGATCTGGTAACAATATAAGTAAAAGATCATATACTAAGATGATATTATTTTTTTTGGAGGGATGTTCGTTCATATATCTTCAAGGTTTATGACGGCTGCCTTGGTACTTTTAATAATATTCCTGGGAGCCTCTATCTGCCCTGCTTCAGATCAGGGAGCAGGCAAATCTGATTATCTTCAAATGAATAGTAGCCCCAATAGCGATCATTTGGCTAATGATTCTGGCACAGGGATCGACCTGCTCACCAACAGGAGAAACCCACTCGCTGCGAACTCCAGCCTGGCGTCAGTAGCCTACGGCGATGTCATCCAGCCTGATAAGGCCGAAAGCGTCATGGTCATCCGGGCTAATAAAACCGAAGAGTGCCAGCCTGTTATAGGTTTGACTTACAAGGACTCCACCCAATGCTGGCCCAATGTAGCCCAGCCACCGAAAGGCGCGCCAAATATCGTATTCCTGGTGCTCGATGATATCGGATACGGCGGCCTGGGATGCTTCGGCGGGCCCGTAGATACACCTAACATCGATAAGCTTGCAGCAGGAGGATTGCGCTACAGCAACTTCCATACCACCGCGATCTGCTCACCCACTCGCGCTTGCCTGCTCACCGGCCGCAACCACCATTCAGTGGGCGTGGGCACACTCATGGAGTTTGCCACCGGCTATGATGGATACAATGCCCACCTGTCAAAGAATGCCGCCACGATGCCGGAGATGCTCAAGGATGTGGGCTATAATACCTATGCCGTGGGCAAGTGGCATCTTGCACCCTCGGCTGACATCAATTCGGCAGGGCCTTACGATGAATGGCCCACGGGCCGGGGCTTTGAGAGGTTCTATGGGTTCCTGGAGTCTCATACCAGTCAGTGGTATCCTGATCTGGTCTATGACACCCAGCGCATAGATCCTCCGGCAACGCCTGAAGGGGGATACCATCTCTCCAAGGATTTGGTCAACCGATCCATCGAGTTCATCAACGATGGAAAGGCTGTCAGCCCGAATAAGCCCTTCTTCCTCTACCTGGCCTTCGGTGCCGGCCACTGGCCGCACCATGCGCCCCGGGAATACATCGACAAATACAGGGGCAAGTTCGACCAGGGCTGGGATGCTATGCGAAATACGACCCTGGCTAAAGAAAAAGCTCTTGGAGCAGTGCCCAATAATACCGATCTACCACCGAGGGACCAGTATGTCAAGGCTTGGGATAACCTCACTTCCGATGAGAAGAAGGTATACGCGCGACTGGCAGAGGTCCACGCCGCATATGTTGACTACACCGACGAGCAAATCGGCAAATTCATCAATTACCTAAACGAGACCGGACAGCTGAATAACACGATGATCGTGTTGCTTTCGGATAACGGAGCCAGTCCCGAGGGTGATGCCAACGGCTACACCAATATGGTTCTCTGGGGCAATTCAATGTCCGAGGGAGGAGACAGCGCTGGATTCTTAGGGAACAATTCGCGCTGTGCATCCAATATAAGCACCATGTTGAAGAAATTGGATGAGTTGGGCGGGCCATTGTCTTATCCGACTTATCCATTGGGCTGGGCAATGGCCGATAATACGCCTGACCGGCTCTACAAGTGGACCACCAACGAAGGCGGTGTACACGATCCGATGATCTTATACTGGCCGGATGGATTTCAGGATCATGGCAGCATCAGAAACCAGTTCTGCCACGCCATTGATGTGGTTCCGACGGTCCTGGAGGTCTTGGGCATCCAGGCTCCTGGGGTCTATAACGGCTACCCCCAAATGCCCATAGAAGGGACCAGCTTGGCCTATACCTTCACTCATCCGAACGAGCCGACTCATAAGCGAGTCCAGTATTTCGAGATGATGGGAACCCGTGGACTCTGGTACAATGACTGGAAGGCTGTCGCTTTCCACCATGTGAACTCAGGAGGCAACTTCGATCAGGACGTCTGGGAGCTCTACAACCTCTCGGCAGACGTCTCGGAATCGCACGACCTGGCATCGATGAATCCTGAGATGGTGTTGGAGATGGAGGAGCGCTGGTGGTCGGAAGCTGGCAAGTACAATGTTCTGCCCCTGGATGATCGGATTGGGTCGCGCTATCCCTCCATTCCCAAGACGGGAATATTCACCTACTACCCGGGAACGAGTAAGGCTATGGAGCCCGATATCCCTGATACCCACAACAGCTCCTACCGCATCACCGCAGATGTCGATATTCCGGAAACAGGGGCCAACGGGGTTCTATTCTCTATAGGAGGACGGTTCGCTGGACTCTCGTTGTACGTGCAGAACAACCATCTCATCTACGATTACAACTTCGTGGGCCAGAAACATTATTCCATCACCTCGAAGGATAAAGTGTCCACAGGGCCATCAACGTTGGCTTTCGCCTTCAACAAGACCGGGAGGTACAAGGGCATCGGGACGCTGTTTATCAATGGCAAGCAAGAAGGCCAGACATATATCGCCATGACTGTACCAATTCGATACTCCTATGATGAGGGCCTGGAGACATCGGCAAGGATCCTCAGACGCCTGTAACTGAAAATTATAAGAGCCCATTCAAGTTTACCGGGACTCTGAAGAAGGTTGTGATGGATGTAACGGGATAAGTTCTGGAATAGATTGGGGATAGATATCAGGTCCCGACACAGCCGGGGCCCAAATTTTTTATTATGTAATTATGTAATTCGAATCACGTGATCAATATCTGAATCAGAAGTAAACTCGCCGATCCTGGGTTGCGCCAATGAGTCTATCTTTGAGAGATCTATTGGGGATTAAATTGGCTGTAATGGGCGCTCATAAGAGCGTTTTGATGGGTAAGAAGGAGGGAGGCAAAAGTCTTAGGTAGGAGGGAGAAAATAGCCCATCGACCTTCGCCGATGGGATGTACGTCGATTGCTGTATTTAAGGCTTTCGATTAGGAAGAAATCGGAATCAATTGCCATCATCAAAGGAAAAAACAGAAAACAGGAGGATCGATTCTCAGGCAGGTCAGCGCCGATTCACAGCGCCCTTTCAGGAGGAGCACAATCACCGAAGTGACGGCCTGACCCTGCCTGAAGCTCGACTATTAAGCCCGGGCTCGAGGCGCCAATCGCACTGGAATTTGACACAGCGTCCGTTTCACGGGAACCCCTATCATGGGGGCCTCATGCTCGCCTCTCGCCTTTTGGCCTTGTGCCGCTTCATGCCCCGGTCGTGTATTAGCGCGAAATCCCTTTGGCAGATTACTGCACCTGTTACCGTGCGCAACTTTTTTTTTGCAGCCAAAGTTTCAGTTTCACAGGCTCCCAAGCCCGAATGCAATGCCACGACGGCATGCATCTCCTGGAACAAGGAAAGCGATCTCGCCGATTAGCGACCGCAAGCTGCCCCCCGGGGGTCAGCGATCGAATCATCCCTGCCAAACAGAGCATTATCGGAATCGGGTTTTGCCCACGACACACCCGCCACCCTTTGCATGAAGCGGCAAACTACTCATATAATCGTTATAGATATTAGTAGTTTGCGGTTGAATTCTGTGCTCTGGCAGAAGTCGTTATTCAGACCGATGTCTTGGACCTGGAGCAGATGGCGTAAAAGGGGGCTGGCTGCATGAGAAGACGTTTAGGTCGCGTGGGCCGAGGGCAGGCACCTGAAGTGCACGGGGCAGGGACAAATTGGAAAAAAGATAAAATCCCTCGACGGTGAATCAGATATTGAGCGGTGGTGTTTCAATAAAATTGATTTCTCTAATAAACTATTTAGGGATCGCCGCCGACCTACCTATCTGATTTAAGGGGTAGGACATGGCAAGAGGCAGGCGTAGCGATAATTCAAAGAGAAATGTGGCGGCCTTGGCGACCGCTGGAGGCGGATGTGAGGTGGCTACCTGCTATTTCCAAAAAGACGGCGGCATCATCTGCAGTGAGATTGATGGCGTCAAGAGCCACGGAGGGGCAACTGATGAATCATATTTATTCGGGTGACCGTCAATTTGAAGCACAGGGATTCTCAACGGCCCGTCCATTTTCCATACGCATCTTTTGTCCTGATGGTAATCCGGTGGGGTTACGCATAATATCCAAATCCAATTGGACCGGCTGCGGATTAGTGTGTCCACGATCTATCCTGCCTGCCGTAAAAAGTCGGAAAGAGTTCTCTCAGCCAGGAGTTTACGTCCTTGTAGGCCCTCCGGAAAACAGCGAGCTGCCAAAAATATACGTGGGAGAAGGAGATCCAGTCGGACCAAGATTGGAGCAGCATTATGCAAACAAGGAATTTTGGACTTGGGCCATCTTTTTTGTTTCCACCGATGGCAGTCTAAATAAGGCTCATGTGCAGCATTTAGAAGCCAGATTGCTGTATATGGCCAGGCAGGCCAAGAGAGCTACTTTGGATAACGTGAATGTGCCTCAAAAACCCGCATTATCTGAAGCGGAGACGGCTGATGCCGAGAGCTTTCTAGCAGACATGTTGAGCACATTTCCACTACTGGGTCTGGCAGTCTTCGAGAAGACGGTGGTCGTAAAGAGCAGTTCCAGGCATGAATTCAAGATCGAGGCCAAAGGGATAATTGCAAGCGGTTATGAGACCCCGGATGGTTTCATCGTCCTTCAAGGTTCTAAGGCCGTTTGCGGCGAAGTTCCCTCGATTCACCACTACCTTTCGGACCTTAGAAAAGATCTACAATCACAAGGCGTGATGGTCTCCCAGGGAGATCATTTAGCGTTCACCCAGGATTATCTCTTCAACTCCCCTTCAACGGCGGCGGGAGCTGTTCAAGGCAGGTCGGCTAATGGGCGCATAGACTGGAAGGACAATTCTGGTAGGACTTTGAAGGAGTTCCAGGAAGAAAAGATGGGGCCTTCCGTCGGGTGACTGACGACTAAAATCATATCAACCGCTTTCTTCTGCCTCTCCGCCACCCACTCTTCGCTCAGATTCACCCCGTTGTCACCCCCATACCTCATCTCCGGCTTGATCCACTTGATGCTGGCGTTCGTGATGTACACCAGCTCCCCGCACATGATACCTCCGGTGGCCCTGCCGAAGCTCCCCGCGGCCCGCCCTCGCAGGGACGGCAACCTGGTGCAGAATGCCCATTTACTTAAAATCCGTGTCCGAAGAAGGCAAAAGAGACAAGGCGTTGTTAAGGATATATTTCCGGTCAAATGAGGAGTATATTGATTAAGTATTGATGCAAAAATGTGGCCAAAGAGGCGGCTTGATATGAGGAAAATTCTAATTCCAGTATGCTTGGCGATTATCGTTCTGGCTGCGTGTTTGGCAAGTGCTGCGATATCCTCGCCTAATTTGGATATAAGTCAGAAGTCTGCTCCTGCGAAGGCTGGCTCATTAGCATCGTCTTATGCTCCATCTATCAATGTGGTTGCAATAGATACGGGAGTTGCAGCTTCCGGGAATAGCAGGCCTGTAAACCTTTCGATGAGCCTGACCCAATTTTCAAGTGACTCCAATCAAACAGCTGAGGCCATTTGTGGATTAGATAGATCCAATTTTGAGATCGATACGCTTGAAATACCACCCGGCGGAAAAGATGCCCGCATCATGAGCGTTAGCTCGACCGATGCCAGCTCCGTATATGCTTCGGCCCCAGTTCCTTGCAGCTATTTGATCTCAATAATTCCCATTACCGATTATCTGAATCAGGGGTCTCCGGCCAACCCGTCGCCAGCCAAACAGAATACCTGGGTGAGTGGGATCTACACCCTCCGTTTGAGATATATGAATGAGGGAAATGAAATGGTCAGCAAGACCTTTAGCTTTACAATAGGAGCCAGCACATCATTGGTCAACGCTGCGAAATTCACGAAGACTACTGTTGTCAATTCAAAGCTATCCCCCCGTGATGTGGACCCAATCAGCCAACTGAATCCTCAGCCCGAGCCGCCCATGCAGTTAAATCCCTCTTTTTTGAGCGAAAAAGGAAATCGAGAGACGCATACGTCTTAATCCAAATCCTTGGATGGGAAAAATTAGTGCAGGGAAGAAACCGTTTTTTTTTTTGATTCAAGAACTTCATCCCCTTCTTCTCATTAATCTTTCTTGAATCTGGTGAGCGATATTGTGTAATAATTTTAAAAGCTTTCGAGAATGGCGATAAAAATAAGTATTAAAGATGTTTAACATCTATTAACGAGGTTTCAATATGAAGATTCTTTCTAGCTTAGCCATAGCCGCTGTCCTGATCCAGTGTTTTCTGATTGCGGGGTTTGCAGAAGATGCCAAGACGGGAGAGAACGCGGCCTTGCCCTCATCTCATATGATCGCCAATGTCCCCTGGCACCAGCAAATGAATGGCCTATTTTGCGGCGAAGGGGTTCTGGAAGGTGTTTACGACTACTACGGGCCGGACATCAATCAGAAAGAGGTTGCAAATGTGGCAAGAAGCTCATCCGCAGGGACATGGTCCTTTGATATGGTCAGGTCGGGTCACTTCAGCAATATGAGTTCAGCTCAGGGAAGATTCTTTCCCCATAATGTTCCAACAGCCGGATATCCAGAAAGGGCTGTAGGTTATGCATCCTTTCCACATTCATCAGATAAATTCTGGCTAGCGGAGTTGAAGAGTCTTATTGCTGCCGATACTCCAGTAATTCTACTCATGACATTCCAACCGAATGGCGGTGGCGGTCATTATAGGACGGCGATAGGCTACAACGACCTGAATGGCATCATCTACTTCAGTGATCCCTGGGGGAGGGATCAAAAACATCAGACCAACAAGACGGGAATCACTGCCTGGACCTACAGCGAACTACAGGGCGGCTGGAACTACACGGCGGCTGGCGAATCATATCCTTATTGGGGGATGGTGATGATGCCATGGAATGTTAGTGTCAAGACATCGGGATCGTTAACGACCGGTTCAATGGCAACTGTCTCTGCCGATATCGTATATCCCTGTCCAACGCCTTTCAACTCCTCCCCGTATCCTGCCAAAAACGCGGTGGCAACAATAACTTTGCCTGATGGTGTCTCCCTCAATTCCGGGTCCTCTGGATCTACAAACATTTCTCTGGGAGACATGTCGGCGGGGTCAAATGCTAAGGCAAGCTGGAAGGTCAGGATTAGTAAGCCTGTTAGCGGAAAGTCAATTATGGTAAGTGCTCGGGGGATTGTATCCGGTCAGGTGCCTGAAGCGCATTGGACTGGGGCAAATGTATCATATCCGCCCTACAGCTATACAGATGCCATTGGAGGAAATGGGTCAATTCAGCTCTAAATCGGGCTGTTTTTCTTTCTTTTTTCAGAACAACATGATCACGAAGATTCTTCCCGGGTATGGCACAATAGAATGGCGGAACTTTTGTGTGGCTTTGATCACCAAAAAAAGAAAGCGATGCTCGCTTCCATTCTTCGACCTGGCGATCAATACTGCGTTTGCCGTCCTTAAGTCCCGCAGGGGCTCTCGGTGAAGCTCTTCTCGAAGACCTCCCTCTCCGGAGCTACTTCGGCGAAGATCTGGGCCTCAAAGTGCTGCACCTCAGTCTCCTCATCCATCCAGGCGTCCGGAGGCAGTCCGGCTTTGACACAGGTCTGGCTCAAGAACGCCAGAGAGTCGAAACCCCATTCCGGAGCCACCTGGGGAAGGAGCAAACCCGAGAACGGACCTTTGGTGACGATCAAGCCGTCCGTGCCGATTCGAACCAGTTCAGGCAGCTTCTTCTTTGGCCCAAGATAAGGCTCGGGCTTGGTGAGAATGGTGACCTCCATCTCCATTCTCTTCAGCTCACCAGGCCGAAGGCGGGGAAAGCGCGGATCGCGGGTACCGGCATTGATGGCCGAATCCACGATAGCCTGGCCCAGTGCCATGACAGGCTGGGGGTAGCCGATACAGCCCCGCAGATCACCATCTTCGTGCAGTGTTACGAAGACGCCGCGTTTCTCATCGAAGACGGGTGGCAGCTTTTCCGGTTCAATTATCGTTTTCTTTTCCACATAGCAGGTCAGGCTCTCCCTGGCCAGACGAACCGCCATCTTTCCCTCATCCAGAGTCAGCATATGTATTAATGGACCCGGAAGATATTAAAAGTTGTGCGGCTATAGATGAACCACGACCGCCTTCTGCATCAATCAATTCCAGTTGAGCTGGTTCCAGTATTCGTATTCGTGCTCCCAGTTGTCTTTGTTCATCTTCACAAGGTTCATGAAGTAGCTGCGATTCTCCGCTTGCATCTCCCGTTGTTCAATGTAATCGCGCTTGAGTCGTACGTCCTCTGCCAGAGTCTTCCCAAGCTGAAATGCCTTCTTTTCCGCCTCTTCCAGTGAACCTGGTCCTTTGGACATCTGCGCACCCGCGCTTCCTACGACGAAGGCCCCGAAGTTCATCATCAGGCCGTCCAGGTAAGTCGTGACCTGATCGTAGTTGTTGCCGCCCGTAGCCACGCTGCAGCAGTACTTCCCCGTGAGTAGCTGGCAGTGAATTGCGTCCGCCATGCGGTCGATGAGCGTTTTCATCTGCGCCGTCACCGTATGGAAGTAGTTAGGCGATCCCCAAACCATGCCGTCGGCTGCCAGAATCTTGTTGTAAAGCTCCTCGAAGTCGTCTTTGTGCACGCACTTACCTTTCTTAAAACAGACCTGGCAGGCGTTGCAGTACTTTATGTCTAAGCCGCAGACATCCACCATCTCGACGGTGGCCCCATTCGCCGCCGCCCCGTCCAGAGCTGCCTGAACCAAACGCTTCGTCGTGCTCTTAGAGCCCCGCGGGCTGGCGCAAATTCCTAATATCTTCATCTTGTTTCCTCCACATCATGTCAATTGCTATTATTAAGACGTCTTTGATAACTTCCTCAATAATGCCCTCTCGGTCTGTTTAAATCCAAGTCATCCTCTCTTTGTCGAATCAGGTTACCACTGCCTTCTTGAATACCCGCCTGGCCACCAGAAACATAACAGCTGCAAAGGCCATCAGCACCAGAAGGGAGAGAAGTAAATCATTTGTGGTGTAAACATAATGAGTGCCGATGGCGTAGAAGTCGTTGCCGATGGCAAAGTAGCGCACGCCATTTACCAGGTGCGTCATGGGATTGAATTGAGACAGGATCCTCACAGGACCCGGGAAGGCATCGATGGGATAGAGAGCATTGCTGGCGAAGAACAGCGGCAGCGTCAAGAGTGTGATGACTGCCTGCAGCCCTTCCGGTGTCTCCATGCTCATCGAGATGGCCGAGGACAGGAACAGAAAGCCCAGGGAGAATATGCCCACAAAGAGAAGAACTCCCAAAATGGCTCCCACCGTCTGGAGCAGTGTGTATCCCCAGAAGAATCGAACGCCGATGACCAGGCCAAAGCCCATAATGACCATAACCTGAATGAAGGATTTAGTGACGCCGGAGAGGCCAATGCCTACTATGATGTGATTTCGAGGCATGGGGCTGGCCAAGAGCTCCCTCATGAGCCCCCAGTTCTTGTCGAAGAGCAGAGTGATGCCGCCAAATAGGCTGGTGAAGAGCGTGGTGAGGGCGATAACGCCTGCTCCCATGAATGTAAGATAGGAGACGGTGACGGCGCCCACGGGCACGACCATGCCGGAGCCAAGTCGGCTGAAGTTGCTGGACATGGCAGCTCCGTAGAGAGCCATCCACAGAGCCGGCTGGATCAAGGATGCTACCAGCGCAATTCTGAACCTGACGAACCTCAGCATATCGCGCCAATAGATAGTGGCAAACTCGTAGGCCATATTACTTTCCTCCACGAGGCTGAATCCGATGCAGCTTTTCGGCCCCGGCATTTCTGATGTCCCGGCCGGTGTGATGGACAAAGACGTCATCCAGCGTGGGCTTCTTCAGGTTCACGCTGACGATCTCTATGCCCTTTTCCTTGAGACGATTCATGATTAGAGGAAGGCAGTGCGTGCCATCGGTGTTAATGGTGACCACCAGCCCCTGGGTCGTAGCCTTGACATCCATGACCGCTTTGAAGCCCTGCAACATGTTCTTGGTGGCCTCGTCGTCGCTGGTCTGCAAGTAGATCATGTCTCTGCCCAGGGCGTCTTTGAGATCGGTAGGATTGCCGGAGGCGATTATCTTGCCGTGGTCCACGATGTCGATCCAGTTGCTTACCAGATCTGCTTCATCCATGTAATGCGTGGTTAGAAATATTGTGGTTCCCGATTCGTTGACCATCTTTATGTAATCCCACATCCTGCGGCGAGTTTGAGTGTCCAGGCCGATGGTGGGCTCATCCAGGAAGAGAACTTTAGGCCGGGTCATCAGCCCCCTGCCGATCTCCAGGCGCCGTTTCATGCCTCCCGAGAGGTTACGAGTGCGAACATCCCTCTTATCCTCCAGCTCCACCAGTTTGATGATCTCGTCAATCCGTTGCCTGCGCTCATCTTTGGGCATGGAGTATATTCTTCCATGCAGCTCCAGGCTCTCCCAGACGGTGAGATCGCGGTCTAGAGTCTCGTCTTGAAAGACGATACCAATGGACTTACGAACCTCCTGGGGCTCTCTGGCCAAATCATATCCCGCAACGAATGCCGTGCCCTTCTGAACTGGCAGAAGTGTGGTGAGAATGTTGATGACGGTGCTCTTTCCTGCGCCGTTGGGGCCGAGGAAGGAAAAGATCTCGCCTTCCCGGACGAAGAAGCTGACACCGTCTACAGCCTTGAAGTCGCCATATTTGTATTCAAGGTTCTTTACCTCTATTATGTTCGCAGACATTTCAGCTGATTTTTTCTCTCTCTCTGGATTTATAGATGCCTTTCAAAAGCTGCCGAGCTTACATCTATTCATAAGTCGAGGCTTCTGGAGACGCGCCGGCTGGAGAGGAGCGCAACCCGGCTTAAGGGCACTTCCGCTTCCAGATCGTAGCCCAGCTCACCCGCCAGGGCGTGGGCATAATTCAGAATCTCATCATGCTCGGGCATCGCTTCACGTTCCAGCCGGGCCCGGGAGCGACCCAGATGCATGTAAGCCTTGACCTCTACAAAGTCGGGCTCACCCGTCTCGATGACGCGCGCATAATCTTCCGGCCGAACCATATTCAGGCCTTTGGCCAGAGTCATGCGGATCACGCTGCGGCAGCGGTGCTCTTTCAGGATCGCCAGGGACTCCAGGATCCTGGGCCAGAAGTCGCCTGCTGGATTGCATACATGCCGGTAGAGCTCCACATTTGGCGCATTCAGGCTGAGATAGAGCTGCGTCGGTCTGAGCTCCTCCAGAACCTCAGGATGAGTGGCATTGCTGACCAGAAAGGAGGTCATGCCTCGCCGCGAGATCAGATCGATCAGCTCTTTGAGATAGGGATAAAGGGTTGGCTCGCCCATGAGGGAGATGGCCACGTGCCTGGGCAGGCGCGCCTCCGCAAGCCTTTCTGGATCTGTGGTCTTGGCCCCGCCATAGCCGGAAAGAAACTTCTTCTGCCCCAAGAGGATGCCATTCAGCAGCTCCGTCGGCTCCATCGGCTCCTTTCCCGGTCGTGGATCGTCTATCGGCCTCCAGCAGTGCAGACAGAGATGATTGCACTCCAATGTCGGCGTCATCTGCACACAGCGGTGGCTGGAGATGCCGTAGAAGTGGTGCTTGTAGCACTGATCTCCTCCACGCATGCTGCGATTGAGCCAGAGGCAGGGCTTAACAGCGCCTGAGCCTACGAGATGGTAGCCCTGATGGGTGAGAATCTTCTCCGACGGAGTGTCTTCCATATTGTCTTTAGTGATGTGTTTCCCTGGTGAAATAGTTGATGGGAGATGGCATTCGCCAGACGGACTTGCGCTGCATTTCATTGATACATAAAAAGGCTCAGGCAATAAGAAGGGTTATATCGTTTCCTGTCTCTCCTCTTGGCATTTATGGCTCTTCGGATCATGATCCTGCTGGCCTTGCTGTTGGCGGTTGGAGTGGCAGAAGTCCGGGCGGCATCTCCCCAAGACGTTCTTGCCGGCGAGATACTTTCCAGGATGTCGGATGGCCAGAGCGTTTACTATGATGGCGCCAATATCGTCGGCGACCTGAACTTGCGCGCATTGCCGGGTTCCAGAGCCGGTAGCTCTCTCCAGCTCATCAACTGCACAGTTTCGAGCGCCACTTTTAATGACCTGACCATGAACTCAGATCTGGTTCTCTGGGGCACCTCCTTTGGCAACGCCAGCTTTGACAGAGCCAGCTTTCAGGGATTGGCAGATTTTGCCAACACCAGCTTTCAGCACTCCAGCTTTCGTGGCACCTCCTTTGCCGGGCCCGCAGTCTTCGATGGAGCCATATTTCGGGATAACACCAGCTTCGAGGACACAAATTTCCGACAGGACACCAGCTTCAAAGAGACCATCTTTAAAGGGATTGCAGACTTCAACTACACCCGCTTTGATTCATACACATACTTCTCTGGGGCTCAATTCCACCAGGAAGCTCTATTCTCTGATGTGGATTTTTCCGGAGCACTGGACTTTTCTGCGGCCGCGTTTGCGGCCACGGCCAACTTCTTCCAGTCCCGCTTCAACGCCGCCAGCTTCAACGATGCCGTCTTTTCCGGTCCCGCACAGTTCGGCCTGGCCAAATTCTCGGGCCTCTCATCCTTTGGCGAAGCTGTCTTTGCAGGCGAAGCCGGCTTCAACCTGGCCCGCTTTTCCGATGCAGCCTACTTCTCAGGTGCCGTTTTCCAGAAGGATGCCTTCTATGGCCTGACCAAGTTCCAGGACATCGCCAGCTTTCAAGGCGCCAGGTTCGATGGGAACCTCAACTTCAAGAGTGGATCGATCTCCACACTGCTTTTTGAGAAGGCAACGCTGGGGCCTGATTCCCGCATCAACCTGAACGACACCGACTTCGCTCGCCTCAAGGCTCACTGGGCAGAGATAACTGGCCACGTGATCTGGGATCCGGGAGCCTATCTGGCTCTGGTCAGCAACTATCACGGCCTAGGCTGGTCAGATGACGAGGACGACTGCTATTACCAATATCGAAAGCTTGATCAATCTCATAAGAGATGGGGGATGTCTAAGGCTATTGATGTCGTGGCCTGGATCTCCTGCGGTTACGGCGTCCGTCCCGACTATGCCGTGGCCTGGGCGCTTCTGACTATCCTGGCCTTTGCTCTGGTCTTCTGGAGAGGAGATGGCATTCGCAGGTCCGCCAAGCCGCTGTACGAGCAGGCTGAGCGGGACACAGTTCCGGAGCATGTCACCTTCCGAAACGCTCTCTTCTTCAGCACTATGGTCTTTCTTTCTCAGGGGCCCATCGACTTCTTGCCCATTGGCCGGCACAGGTATAACGTCATCCTGGAAGGTATCCTCGGCTGGCTGCTTCTGGCCTTGTTTCTGGTGACTCTGGGACGGGTTATGATCCGGTAGTACAAAAATGATAAATCCAGGGACGCCTCAAACGGGATCTGTGGTTGCGATCGCTAAATGGCTTCTGTTGGCCTTCTCCTTTATGTTACTATGCTCTGCCTCCTCAGCTCAGCCTGTGGCCTTTGGGATCTCCCAGCAGGTCCAGCAGGGTCCAACCTCCCCGGTTATTGCGGCTGAAGACATCCTGGCCCAAATAAGTTCGGGCGAACCATTGAACTATGATAATGTCACCATAACCGGCCAGCTGGATTTGACCAAGCTATCAGGGCCGGTAAAGCAATCGGTCAAGATAACTAACTCTCGCTTCCTGGGTCCAATGAATTTTAATGCTATAAGCTTCGATGGGGCACTCGATCTTCGGGGCAGTGTTTTTCAGGAGAACGCAAGCTTTGCCAAATCGAGTTTTCTGGGTGACGTCAGTCTCTCCGGTGCCAAATTCAGGGGCCAGGCCGATTTTCAGAACTCCCATTTTGGGGGCCAAGCAACATTCATAAGCGCCCTCTTTCTAAACGATACCAGCTTTGGGAACGCCCAGTTCGATGGAGATGCCGTATTCCTCAATTCCGGTTTTGCCCGAGATGTGGACTACAATTTTGCTCAATTCTTCCGCATAGGATCCTTTGGTGATACGATTTTCGAGAACGTCAGCTTCCTGGAAACGCAGTTTGACGGGCACACCTCCTTTCTTGACACAAAATTCCTGGGGAATGCCACATTTGCCGCCACCAGCTTTGCCAGCGATGTGGTCTTCCGTGACGCAGAGTTCCTGAGGGGCAGCACCTTTGGCCTGTCCAGCTTCGGAGGGTTGGCAGACTTTGCAGGTGTCGATTTCAAGGAGACTGCCTACTTTGGAGGCGTAAAGTTTGCTGATCTGGCCTACTTTGTAAGTGCTCGGTTTGATAAAGATCTGATTCTTGAAGAATCGAGGCTCTACAGCATGCAACTGGACAATGTAACCTTCCTAGAAGGGTCAACGATCAACCTTAACAATGCCGACTTCACCAAGTTCGTGGTTCACTGGGCCATCATAAAGGACCGCCTGGAATACAACGGCGCCGCTTACCTCGCTCTGGTGAGGAACTATAAGAGCCTGGAGTGGTTTGACGATGCGGATGAATGTTATTACCAGTACCGCAGAATCGGCCAGAACGAGGAGCCATGGGGCTGGTCCAAGTTATCTGATATCATCTCCTGGCTCTCCTGCGGCTATGGAGTTCGGGTAAGCTACACCGTCTTCTGGTGTCTCTTTACCATTCTCATTTTTGGCCTGATGTTCTGGGCGGGAAAGGGCATGAACAAGTTCGAGATCGAAGGCATAGAGCTTCCTGGAGACACCAGGCTGAAGCCCAGCACGCGCGTCTCTTTCACTGATGCCCTATACTTCAGCATAGCCATGTTCACCACTTCCCAGGCACCCGTTAACACCTATCCGGTAGGCGTTTACAAGCATCTGGCTATGGCGGAAGGGATACTGGGCTGGTTCTTCCTGGGCCTCTTCGTGGTGGTCCTGAGCGCAGTGCTCATCCGCTGAGCTGAAAAAAGATTGAAGAAGCTCGCCAATCCAAGCTCGCCAATCCGGAAAGATTGATATACGTGTTGGTTATACGGAAAAGGCTGAAAAGGGCGCGTGGCCTAGTCCGGATAAGGCGGCAGCCTCCTAAGCTGTAGATCGGGGGTTCGAATCCCCCCGCGCCCGCTCGTTTTCTGTTGATTAATTTCTTGAACCGGATTCAGACTGCCGTATACGACATTACTGAAATATTGATAAATGATAATTTTTGTCTCAGGGCACGATCTTGGAGATGGCCAGCTCCAGGATATCCTCTGCCCCCGACTTTTTCAATCGTGGAATGAGCAGGTTAACCTGGGATCGATCCACCACTGTTTCCACTGCATAGTAGTGGGTGTTGTAGAGTTTGGATATGGTGGGATTCTTCATGCTGGGCAGCATGGAGATAACGTCCTCCATCGCCTCTTCGGGCACATTCATCTTCAATAGAGTCTTTCCCTTTGCCCTTATTACCGCTGAGAGAAGCGTCTCTACGGCAATGATCTCCTCGTGCTTCTCTGCGTCTGCATAGCTCTTCTTATTGGCTATCAGCTCGGATGTGGACTCCAGCATAACGTCTATGATCTTCAGGCCGTTCTTCTTCAGCGTCGAGCCGGTCTCAGTGAGATCGACGACCACATCAGTGAGCTCCGGAACTTTGGCCTCAGTGGCTCCAAAGGAGAATTGAATCTCCACAGGTATCCCGATGCTCAGGAAGAAAGCCTGGGTGAGGCTGGGATATTCTGTCGCCACGCGGCTTCCCGGTCTTATCTGGCGGGCGGAGCTGATGTCCAGGCTTTCGGGCACCGCCACTACCAACTTTACCTTGCCTGGCCCCTGCTTGCCGTAGTTGAGCTCAGTGACCCTGGTCACTACGGCCCCGGACTCCATTATCCAGTCGGTTCCGGAGATGCCCAGGTCGAAGTAGCCCTTGGCCACATATCCCGGTATCTCCTGGGGGCGGAGGATCTTCACTTTGCCGATGCGGGGGTCTTCGATGCGGGCGTTGTACTCCCGCTCCGTTCTCTTAACCTCCAGACCCGCCTGCTCGAAGAGCTGAAGCGTCTGGTTTTGCAGGCTGCCCTTAGGAATGGCGATGTCGATCATTCTGATCTCCTCCTTTTGAAGATTCATATTTTTGCCTTTTGCTCGATTGGAGGCCGGATTCTTTTGGGGTTCTCTTATTTTCAACTATTTTGGCTCACAATATTTATAAATAACTACAGTAATAAACACATGCAAAGGGGGAAGAGCATGGCATCGGTGATAATCTCAGATACTCACTTCGGCTTGGGTTCGTCGACCTTAAGTGATCCTGCAAAGGTCGACCAGTTGATGCGAGAGATATCTGAATTCGGGGGTGGCTGCGATGAGGTCGTGCTCCTGGGCGATATCTTCGACTTCTGGAGGGTGCGTCCAGAGAATGCCGTGCGAGACTCACTCTATTTTCTGAAGCGACTCAGCCAGGAAGACCTGAAGATTCGCTATGTGGTGGGAAATCATGATCATCATCTTGTAGTGCAGAAGCAGGAGGGCGAGTTCATGGAGAGGACGGCAAGAGGCGATCTTTTTCCTGTTTTCATTCCCTCACTCCGCTGGCGCCAGACCATCAACGGCCTGAACATCGATATGCTCTATCCAACTTACCGGGTCAGTTGTTGTAACAGGACAGTTCTCTTCACCCACGGCCATCATCTGGATGGCATCCAGACATTTACTATGCAACTGGTGGAGAGGCTGCGCAGACTCTCCGGTGAGGAGCTTCTGCCCGCGGACCTGGAGATGATGATGACTTATGCCTACGAGGGCATCTACCGCTCTGCCTGCATAGAGGAGATGGTCTCCTTCGAGGATCGTATCTGGAAGGCTTCCAACCTGCTGCATAGGTTCACCTATGGAGTCTTTCGTAAGCAAGGCTTTGCCTCCGTAGAGGGGCAGTATGATGCCATATTGAAGTTCCTGCGCGACCAGAATCAAGGAATGGTAGATTGCTTCATTTATGGGGATACTCACCGTGCAGGCATCTATCAGAGGAAAGGCGGTCCTCTGGCTGTAAACGCGGGCTGCTTTACGCGCGTGCAGGGAAAAGGATCCTGCATTGAGACGCCTAATACCTACATCTTTCTCAACGAGGAGGGTCTGGCCTTAAGGCAGCTCGGCAGGTCTCAGTCTCTATATCTATGCGAGCTTCTGTGAGAGCCAAACCTTTTCATCATGAATCATCCTGTGTCAGATATGTTCGAACCAGATGAGGAAACTATGGTCCTTGAGATCGTTCGCGGCTTTTTTGCCATCCCCTCGGAAGAGATGATGAAGATAGGGGATCTGACCAAAAAGCTTCTCTTCAGCCCGGTAACAGGAAGCGAGGAGGAGGCGATGGGCAGGCTCAAGGAGGCGCTGGAAGATTTGCCAAAGGAGCATGTTCTACTGGCAGGCATGTTCGCATCAGGCCTCCTGCGATGCAATCTCGCCCAGCAGATTGGACAGCAATACGCACGAGCCAAGGCTGAAGGCGATGTTGAACCGAATTGTGATGCATTTCGGGAATGATCGGACGGATGCAGACGATCTCGGAATGCTGGCACAAAAGTCAGGATGAATCGGATGAGAGAGGCGCTTCTCGCGTGGCAAGACCAGTTTGCACTCAGGTCGGAGCTGAGATGCATCGTCGATGCTATATTAGACGGCCAAATCAAGACCGAAGCGGATCTAGAGTCGCGAAAAAAGGATGCATCATCTTGTCTCGGGCTCCCTACTCTTCCCAGCAACGCCGATATCCTATCACTGGCGCGGCCGGAAGAGCGAGGTTTTCTAAAGTTGCTGGTGCGTAAGCCCACGCGAACCCTCTCCGGCGTCGCGGTCATCGCTGCCATGACTTCTCCTGCTCGTTGCCCGCACGGCACCTGCGTTCCATGTCCGGGCGGAATTGAATGCGCCTCACCGCAAAGCTACACCGGCCGGGAACCGGCAGCGCTTCGGGCGGAGCAGCATGGCTATGATCCTTATGCCCAGGTGACGGCAAGGCTTGGGCAACTGGATGAGATCGGGCACCCTCTGGACAAGTCGGAGCTCATCATCATGGGTGGGACAATGTCGTCCCGGCCGCTGGGCTACCAGCACTGGTTTGTCCGGCGCTGCCTCCAGGCTATGAATGATTATCCCGGGCCAAAAAGCCCCTGCATTGGGTGGCGGTCCTTCGCCGGGCTCGCGATAGCCAATGAGACGGCATCGGTTCGTAATATCGGAACCACCTTCGAGACCAGGCCGGACTGGTGTGGTCCCAAAGAGATCCAGGAGATGCTGAGCCTCGGAGCCACCAAGGTGGAGCTGGGAGTGCAGAGCACCCGTGACGACCTCCTGCAAATTATGAAGCGAGGCCACAGCGTCGAGGATGCAGTGGCGGCCAATCGCAATCTTCGAGAGGCGGGCCTGAAGGTGGGCTTTCATATGATGCCTGGGCTCCCCGGCTCCACTCCGGAAGTGGACCTGGAGGTCTTCAGGGATCTCTTCAGGGACAGTCGCTTTCGGCCGGACTATCTCAAGATCTATCCCACTCTGGTGGTGGAAGGAACCGAGCTTTACCGGCAATACCTGAGGGGCGATTACATGCCACTAGGAGACGCCGACGCAGCAGAGCTGGTCTCTCGCATAAAGGAGCGGCTTCCCGGCTACGTCCGTCTGCAGCGCGTGCAACGGGATATTCCGGCGCAGCTCATTGTGGCGGGAGTGAAGAAATCCAATCTGCGCCAGCTAGCGCAGCAGAATTTGCGGGCGCGCGGCGGCAAATGCCGCTGTATCCGCTGTCGGGAAGCCGGCCTTCGCAGGGTTTTGCAGGCCGATGTGAGTCTTACGCATGAGGCATACGAAGCCTGTGGTGGGGTGGAGCACTTCTTCTCTTTTGTTGCAGAAGACGATACACTGGTCGGTTTCCTGCGTTTGCGCCTGAGCGCACGCGCACGGGTGAGGGAGCTGCATGTGTACGGGCCCATGGTTCCCATCGGCACCAGATCGGATGGGTGGCAGCATCAGGGCTATGGAACCCGTCTGGTGGAGGCGGCAGAGACCCTGGCCCGGGAGAAAGGGTACGCTGCCCTGGAGATTACCAGTGGCATAGGTGCCCGGGGGTACTACCGGCGGCTGGGTTACGATCTATGTGGCAATTACATGACGAAATCGTTTCTATGAAGCATATCCTCAGTCTGCTCAGGGAAGAATGCAGCGCAGGGAAAAATCACCACAACCTTTAAATTCCGTGCACCGAAGAATAATCGCGATCTGAGGAATTACAATATGCGTTGGCAAGGCACAATCGGTAGGAAGGCCACAGGCGGGAAATTGATTCCGGCCAGGGGCAAAAGAAAGTATGAGGTAGGCAGAGAGCAGAGTGACACCACTATCGCCGAAGTCAGAGTCAAAAAGATCGAGACATTGGGCGGAAATGTGAAGCTGCGCATGTTGCGAGGCAATATGGCCGCAGTCGCTGACCCCAAGACAGGTAAATCCACGACGGTCAAGATCGAGACTGTAAAGGATAACAAGGCCAATCTGCACTACATGAGAAGGAACATCCTCACCAAGGGTGCGGTCATCAAGACAGAGCTGGGAGATGCCAGGATAACCAACCGGCCCGGCCAGGATGGCGTCATCAATGCCATACTGCTGCCCACCCAGTAAACCCTTTTCCTTTTGATGTTCGTCGTCTTCCGGTGCAGCTGTGGCCGTCACCTTTATTCTCCAGAAGACGCCAAGACCAGGACCTGTCCCTGCGGAAAGAGAACTACTCTCAGTAAGACGCGGGTTCTAGCGAACGCTGAAGATGCCAGGGCTGCCGGAGAGATCGTGAGAAAGCTGCAACTGGGGGAGCACGGCATGACTGGATTCAAATCGGCAAAGCTTTAGCCAGACTGATTCGCTATCTTCAACATTCAGCTTGTAATCAACTTCTTTTCATGCAGGTCATTCTTTCCGTCTCTTTGGCATAATGACAAAGGAGGCCACGGTCTCGCTAAGACATGATCCCTCATCGGAATTGGTTACAATGCCTTCCAGGAAAGCGACATTCCTGCCTCTCTTAACCACCCTTCCCACGGATTTGATCCTGCCCTTCCTGATGCCCTGCAAGAAGCTGGTGCTCTCGGATATGGTAGCGATCCCCTCGCCCTCATCCAGTACAGTGAAAAGGGCCAGGGCCATGGCTTCATCGCACAGAGCCGTGAAAAGGCCTCCTTGCAGCCATCCCACGCCGTTAAGCATATCGGGCCGCACCTGCATGGATAACTCCGCCACTCCTTTTCCAAGCGGGCCCAGTTCGATTCCCATCAATCTGAAGAAGGGGTTGGCATCCCTTCCCCGCGTAAGGATTTCTTCTATGTAGCTCATTTCAAATCAAGACCCTGGTCTATCTATTTCCGGAAAAAGGAAAAGGGATTTTAAATAGGTGGTGGGGTCAATTGCCTCTACTCCTGGACAGGTCCGGCCATCTGAACGGAAAATTATTAGGGATCGAGAGTGATCTCTGAATCTATGGCAATCCTCATAGGCTGCAGCGGCTGGTCCTATGACGATTGGGTGGGCAGGTTCTACCCCATGGCGCTGGCAAAGAAGAAAGGTGATTGGCTGGCCTACTATGCCAAATATTTCCGGACGGTGGAGATTAACAGCACCTTCTACCGGCCGCCGGGCGAGCTGCAGGTATCGTCCTGGATAAAAAAGGGCCATGATTTGTCCGATTTCGAGTATTCCCTGAAGATGCCAGATCTTGTGACCCACAAGTCCATGGTCCAGGGCGAGGCCAGTACCGCCGTCCATTGGGCGAAAGCCTTCGAGAAGACCTGTGTCCAGCCCCTGGGCGAGGCCGGCCTCCTGGGATGTGTGCTGCTGCAGCTTTCACCCTACTTCCAGAATACGGCTGAGGCACAACGAATCCTGGAGGAGGTTCTGGATGCTCTATCTTTTCGCGACTATAATTATGCAGTGGAGTTTCGTCACCGCACCTGGCAGGAAGAAGGAACGGAGGAGATCGACCCCCATGCCATGCAGATCCTGAAAGATCGCAATGTAGCCAATGTCCTGGTCGACGGTCCGGGCACCCATGCCCGAAATGCCGCCAGCGTCGACCACGCCTATGTTCGCTTTCACGGCCGCAATTACGACATCTGGTACACGAAAGAAAAAGAGGATGACTTCCGGCTGAACAGATATGATTATCTCTACAGCAAAGAGCAGTTAGACCCATGGGTGCCGCGCATAAAGGAGGCAGAGCAGAAGGCGCAAAAGGTCAGAGTTTACTTCAATAACCACGCCAGGTCCAAGTCGGTGAGAAACGCCTTCCAGCTTATGGATCAGCTCATGCTGCCCCACGAATCCCGGGAGATTCAGCTGCAGAACCAATTTACCCTGGAAAATTTTTGAGACTTTGAGACTCTTTGACTTGAGTACGGTTCCCGGCAATGAAGAACAAGGAATGAAGATGCGCCTGAAGGAGATGCTGCGAGGAACGGTGCCCGAAGAGAGCCTGGTCAAGCTCCCGGATGGCTACCATGTCGTTGGGGAGATTGCCGTGCTATCCCTTGCTCCGGAGCTGGAGGACTACAAGACGGAGATCGCCACGGCCCTATTGAACCAGTGCAATCACATTCACACTGTGCTGAACAAGACCTCCCGGCTGGAGGGCGAGCGAAGGGTGGCCCGCATGGAGGTGCTGGCGGGCACAGGCAATACCATCACCACCCACAAGGAGTTCGGCTTTATCTACCATCTGGATGTGGCGCGGGTCTTCTTCAACAGCCGTCTGGGCAGCGAAAGAATGAGGGTGGCCGCCCAGGTCAGGGCGGGTGAAGATGTGCTGGTGCCATTCGCGGGCTCAGGTCCCTTCGTGGTGCCAATTGCGGCCCGGGGCGCTCGCGTCGTGGCGCTGGAGAAGAATCGCGAAGCTTGTCTATGGCTGGCCAGGAACGCCCGGCAAAATCGCGTTGAGGAGAGGATCGAGGTGATACATGGGGACGCGCTTCATATGGCCAAATTGCTGAAGATGGACTTCGACAGGGTGGTCTCGCCCACACCCTACGGATTGGACCAAATTGCAGAGACTGCATCGCAAATGGTGAAGCCCGGGGGCGTGCTTCATTTCTACACCTTCAAAAAGCGCGACCAGATCGAGGCCCTCCGCAGGGGGTATGAGGATATGGGCCTCGTGGTAATGCAATGTCGTCGCTGCGGCAATGTGTCGCCTGGTGTCAGCCGGTGGGTCTTCGATATGGTGAAATCCTGAATGACGGGCTATATGTCGTTATTGGCTCGGGAACGAAACCCTTAAATACGTCGATTGACGTATCTATGACTTGGCAAGAGTCGAATCCTCATTTCTTTCCCCCTCCGTTTCAGTGGCTTTTGCCCCCCTCCTATAATTTCATCAGGCAAGGTGCACCGGCGCTCTTTCGCGGGGGCATCTATTCGAAGCCAGGAGCACACAAACTCCTTCTTGGTTTCTTCGTCCGGGTTTTCGTATCTATTGCCCATAGTCGTGGACCTGAATACCGCCCGTACCCTGGATGTCGCAGGGGATTTTTGGTTCAGATGCTTTCGGGATAGCGTTGGCCGTCTGGAACGCTAAGAGCCCCTAAAAAAGGATGCTGATGCTTCGCGGGTTAAGCACGGAGGCGAGGACGAAGTCGTTCCTGTTCCGCTCTTCAGGGGCAGGGCAGGGTCAAGACGGAGGCATTTCCCACTACCGTCTCCGATCTTATCTGCGCATAACCCATATATGTTCCACCCATCATAAAGGACGGAACCGTTTTAGCATTCTTCTGCACCCGCTGGCCGATCCTGGCCGTCCCCTGGATCTCGGAGCTGATATCATAGACGGAAAAGTTATCGCTCTGGTAAATCTTTGTATCCTTGATTAGATCCTTATCAATCTGATACGTCTCTGAAAAGGACGAGCCAACTTCATAATTCTTGGCACATAGAGCATTCCGAAGGTCGCTTTGCGTAAGGGGTGGAATATACGGCTTGTAATCAAAATTGACGGAGGTGGTGAGAGATGCTTCATCCATCTTCGAATCCCTGTAGACCTCTGAGTCTATGGTTCTGGTAGCCATTCCGCTCCCGCTCGCTCCCAGGACGATCTTCTGGCCGTTAAATCCAGCCTGGGTCTGAAGGATTCTCGACTCATCCATGTAGCCGTTGACGAAGACCCAGGAATGCTCAGTGAAGTTCTGGGCCAGCGTGTCCGTTGCGGTCGCAACATCTGTGACCTCATTCAAAAAAGCTGCAACACAAGCCGCAGATAACAGCAGTATCAAAAGCATCCCTCTCATTCTCAGTTCCTCGTCCACTTCCAATTGCGGTAAATGGTGCATTGAAATATAAATGTGATCCTTCCTTTCCGATCGGGGTTTCCGTTCCTTTCATTCTTCTATTCTTTTCCGCGTTTGCATTTAGAATGATTCGATGGCAGGACCCAGCGAATAGTACATTTCGGCAGGATATCCATTGATGCGGCCGTTGGCATCCGGTTCCGGCAATAATGACCCTTTTGTTTGATTCCAGCTTGCATCGATGGTATGGACCGGTTTGAACGTCCGGCTGGAGGAATACTGACTTACAGCCAGTGGCGAATTAATGGGCTTGAGCATGAGAGACTCGTTCTTTCCAAATATGGATTCAATCCAGGAATTATAATCAGGGACTGCCTGGTTGTAGCCGGTGGTCTCTCCGGCACTTGCCTGATCATATCTCTGAGCCATATTCCATCCTCTGTTGAGGCCTTCCAGGACCCCTCTTTGATAGTCGCTTAAGGCCAGGGTTGGATTCACAAGAGCTGCCATTAAAACCAAGATGATGGGCATGAGTAGTGCTTTCTTCATTTTGTATCACCTGTGAAACGTTTGTATGTCTGATTATTTGGAGGTATCCAGCGAATGCGTCCAGAAAAAAGTGAGGCTATCCAAAAGCGGCATCGGTGTCCTTGAGTAAAGCCGCAATCACCTCTGCCCTGACGAGGCCGCTGACCGGCGCAAACGCACTCTTTTTGCGACCTCCGGCTTCGCTTCGGTCGAGATCGCCATGGATCCACTGCTCATGCGTTATCTGATCCAGGGACAGCGCACCCTGAGCGCGGCGATAAATGTGGCCGGCAAACGCCCGGGCCGACTTCTCCTGGACACATGCCGAAACATAAGTCGGGCTGACGAAAAAGACGGAACCGACTTTCAGAGGTTGTTCCAGGATGGCGCGCAAGATATCCCCTCCTGCCTCTTTGTCGAAGCCGCCAGCGCCAAGACCATAGAGATCGAGCTCTACAACTGCATAACGGCTTCTTTGAGTCGTGACGGCGATGGCCACAAATGCTCGGGAATGGATAGAGCACCATTCCCAGTATTGCAGCAAAATCTTGCGGCTTTGCATCCAGATGACGTGACGGGCAGCGACTGCCTCCTCCAGGGTATCATGCGGCTTTAGCACGATTATAGTGGACGCGGTCATTGTAGGTGTAGCTTTTGGGCCGAGATTATAGACCTCATCCTTAAGGCGAGACGATTTGTTGAGAATGAGCCGAAGGAATCGATTTCGATGCGTTGTCCATGGGTTCAAAATAACCATTTCTTCCTGGGGGTCCATAGGCGTGAGCTGTTTAGTATTTATGGGAGAAGGAATGAATTACAAAGGCATTGTCGTATCCTGAATGTCTCATTGATTGATGGAATGATCAATGACTGAACACTAGAATCGATGTCTATGGACAGAGTCCTCGAATGCCGGCAATCGAGGCTTGGGCCCTGGACCGATGCCTGGAGAATGCATTGATCTGGGGGCTCGGATAAAATTTCGTGCCGGCAAATAAATCGCTAAGCGGAGGTAAAAGTAAGATGAGCAATAAGAAGGGTGCTAAAGGTATGCCAAGCGAGGGGCCCGGCAAACATGATCCATCGAAGCCTCAGAAGAGCAAGTCGGACGCTCCTGTCTTTGATAAAGCGAAAGGCGGCATGAAAAATGAGCGGCCTAGAAAGACTAGGATTTAAAGGCTAATGATATTGAGCTATAGTATTGAGCTCCCAGAAAGGCGGCTCCGGTGGGCTTATGGGTGAATGGGATTTCCAAAGCCTTCCCGGGGTTCCAATGTTGTCTGTTATCACCTCTTTCTGATATTTATTTTTAAAACGCAATACCCCGCAGCTCGCTGCGGTTGGGATAAAGGGCATGCGTATTCAACTTATGGTTGGGTCAGCTTAACCTGGTTCCACATTTATGCGGCGGCGCCTTGGATGCCCCGCAGCTTGCTGCGCGGGTGCGCCACCGCCGTTTCACTCCTGTATTATTTTTGCTCCGAGACATCCAAACTCACGAACGTCAAAGCTTTATATACATCTTGAAAAATAGCATCCACTGTCTGATGATAATAGATGTTCGGTTGCTGGCAGAATTGAATCTCATTGTTCAATTGGTCCTTGCAGTAGCACTCTTATTTGCATTCAGGCTTGCCCTTGCCAGAGATTTCAAAAGGCATTGTGCTCTCATGAGATTTGCCGTACCGGTGCAGATTTTAGCAATTTTGGGTGTAATGCTGCCGTCCATGTACGGCTATTTTCGCAATCCATCCACAGATCCGCTTCTTGATTTCGAGATCTTGATCCATCACACTTTAGGTTTAATGGTTGTGGCTCTTTGGACCTATATCAACCTGATATTCATGAACATTCTTAAACCTAAAGTTAGACTTAAAATTATGATGAGGCTGGCTCTGGGCTGCTGGGCAGCGTCTATGGTTCTTGGCCTGTACCTCTATTGGGCAGTATACTCAGTCTAGTTTCAGGTGGGTGCTGAGAGTTTTTATAGAAGCGAAGATGCCACATTCATGGTTATGCTGGAAGGATTTCCCGTCCCGTCTTTTCAAGGTGTTCATTTTGGGGCTTTGGCTGCAGGAAGCGGACGCAATCCCCGCAACATGATTCAGAAAGGACTGATCCTTTTCTGGAAAGGTCTAGACCTATCTGAAGAAGGCGTGGGTTTTGGAATGCCCGTGCTTAAATTGGGAACTGAATCGATATTCCCTGGTTCCTGGAAGATGTCGGCCGAGAGATGCGACGGCCACACGATGGTCAAAGCTGAATATACCATGAATCTTGTGGCTCGCATGGCTAAGGGCGACAATGTCATCAAAAATCGCACATTCTGCCTCGCCTGTGACCTGCTTTCCAAGATCCACAGAGAGCAGCCCAAATTGAGGCGCAGGATGTCAAATTTGTCTGAGATTCTGAGGCGGTTCATGGGTTTGAAGGATGCCTTCTGTGAGATATCCTGTCCGGGGTCAGTGAGTGCGACTTATCTGATCACAGGATCAAAAGTCGAAGTATTTCTCAAGTTTCCCCTGATTGATGGATGCACCGAAAAGATTGTCCTGAATGAGCTGGGGGCTAACTGGTTCGATACTTACACGGATTCAGATGGATGTGTCTTGAAAGGGAACGAAATAGGCAGCTGGGACGAGATTCATGCGTACGAAGCAACATTTCAAGATCCGGCAGACGGACTATCGTTCACTTTGAAGAAGGTTGATGGTGCCAGGATGTTCCGGGGAAGAGAACTTGTGCCGGGTCGTCTGGCCTGGTCCGGCCTCGCTTATATATTGCCGCCCCAAAGAGACGAATTGGCTTATTCCATTGGTATAGGCAACAAATGACAAAAATTCTCCTGATATATCCCTATTTCCGCCCCGGACACAACCGATCTGCCTTCCGGTTCCCACCATTGGGATTGGGCTACCTGGCTTCAAGCCTGGAGAAAAACGGATACCATCCCCAGATACTGGACTGCACCTTCCTGACCCATGAAGATGCATTTCAAAGGGCGAACGAAGCCAAAGCCGACATTGTAGGGATTTACAGCATGGTGACAATGAGGAGCGTCAGCCTCATGTTTGCTAAGAGGCTTCGCGAGCAGTGTGACCTTCTCGTTGCCGGCGGGCCGCTTCCATCTTGCGATCCGAGCTCTTTCTGGGACGATTTCGACCTTGTTGTCAGGGGTGAAGGCGAATCTGCAATTGCGGAGATCGTGCAGGCTTATGAAGCAGGTTCAGGCTATGGCAAAATTGCGGGGCTGGCATACCGCAAGGAGGATCGAACCATTGAGACGCCGCAAAGAGAATTGCAGCTCGACCTGGATCAGATACCCTTTCCTGCCAGGAATCTCTTCCCGAACCGGATGTACATGGACCACTGGAAAAAGCATTTCGGCTACTCTGCTACAACGGTTATGACCACCCGGGGCTGCCCCTTTAGTTGCGAGTTCTGTAGCAATGCCGTCTTTGGGACATCTTATCGGGAGCGTTCTTCAGAAAATGTTCTGAATGAGGTCGAGGAGGCTCTTGCTCTGGGCTACGAACGGATTCATTTCGCCGATGATGTATTCACTCTGAACAAGTCGCGGATATTGCAGATCTGCAAGGAGATCAGCGATCGCTGCCTGGACTTCAAATGGGAGTGCTTGGGCAGGGTGGACTCTATTGACAGGACCACGGCATTGGCTATGAAGAGAGCCGGTTGCGACAGGATACTATTCGGGATCGAGTCAGGCGACGAAGCCACATTGCGGCTCATGGGAAAGAGGATCTCCCTGGAACAGGCAGAGAGAGCGATTGAAGTGGCAAGGTCGGCTGGGCTCAAGACGGGCGCATTTTTTATTCTCTGCTATCCGGGGGAGAACGATGACAACGTGCTCAAGACCATACGGTTTGCAACATCTCTTCCCCTCGATTATCTCTCTTTCACCATGCCATACCCCCTGCCAGGAACCAGGCTCTTCGAAAGGGTCAAGAGCAAGGTGGTTCGAGACTGGGACGGCAGGACGAGTCTTCTGTCTGATCACACCCTGACCTTCGAGAGCGAATTTTCAGAGGCAAAGATGAAGTTCGCCATTCTCAAAGGTCAGATTCAGTTTGGCCTCCGGAAGAGGCTGGGGCGCGGGGCATTTCTGGTGAATAGTCCATTCGAGATGTTGACGAATAGAATTTTCAGGATCATGAAATAGAAAAGCATCTAGCGGCTGGGGGCTTCCTCGGGTGCAGGAAACATTATTCGATCTGTTCTAATTCGATTCTACTTCAGTCCCGGCAGGAATCTCTTCATGAACTCCGCAGCTATGACCACCGGAAGGCCGGCCACCAGGACGAACATCCAGCTCTGGGGTGTAAGCGGCTCCGTCTCGAAGATGGATTGCATAAACGGGATGTACACGACGGCAAGAATTGACAAAATCGATCCCGCTATTCCAAGTAGTAACGTCTTATTGCCAAAGGGGTTCATTCTCAATACGGACTTTTCCATGGACCGGCTGCTGTAGGCGTTGTAGATCGTGAAGAAGCCGAGACCGACAAAGGCCATAGTTCTGGCATAACTCAGATTCTGCCCCCTCTGTAATGAGATCACATACAGGCAGAGCGTGCCGGTGACAATGGCTAATGCTATTCCCAGTGTATAAGCCATCAAGCTTCTGGTGGGCATAGGCTCCCTGGGATCGCGGGGTTTTCGGTGCATAATCTCAGCGTGGGCAGGTTCTAGTGCCAGGCCAATGGCCGGGAACTCCTCTGCCACGACATTTATCCAGAGAATCTGCGCTGCCAGCAGAGGCAGGGGGAACCCAAAAGCAACCGCGAAAAAGATTGTGGCGAGCTCTGCAAAGCTGACTGAAAGAAGGTAGGAGGTCCCTTTTCTGATGTTGTCATAGATCCGTCTACCCTCTTCAACTGCGCCGACAATGGTGGCGAAGTTGTCGTCGACGATGACCATATCCGATGCTTCCTTCGCGACCTCGGTTCCGGTTTTTCCCATCGCTACGCCAATATCTGCGGCCTTCAGAGCTGGGGCGTCGTTGACTCCGTCTCCAGTCATAGCCACAATATGGCCTTTTCTCTTCAGCGCCTCTACTATGCGGACCTTGTGCTCTGCCGTAACCCTTGCAAAGACAGATACGACATCGATCCTCTCCAGGAGCTGCTCGTCGCTCATCTTATCGAGCTGTGCTCCCTCGATCACATCTCCGTCGCCTATGCCTAACTCCTCGCTGATGGCTCTGGCAGTCAGGCGATGGTCTCCTGTGATCATAACCGTCCTTATGCCTGCCATCTTGCTGCGATGGATCGCTTCCAGAGCCTCAAACCTTGGTGGGTCCATCATGCCCGTAAGCCCGGCAAAGATCAGATCGGACTCGACTGAATTCACATCATACGGATCGATGCCGACCACCGGCTTCCAGGCCAGGGCCAAAACCCGTAAAGCACGATCCGCCATTCCGTCCGCTTTGGCCAGGATCAATTTGCGGTCGCTGTCTGTCATGGGCTTTATGCCGTTGGGACTGACTAGGCTCACGCATCTTCCGAGCACTACCTCTGGCGCGCCTTTCATCGAGACGGTCCGGCCGACGCCTGCCGCCTCATCCAGAGTTGCCATCCTCTTGCGATCGGAATCGAAGGGGAATTCTTCGACTCTGGTATAGCTATCTCGAATATCGAGAATTCCTGCCTTTTCGGCGGCTACCAGTAGTGCTCCCTCGGTTGGGTCTCCAATTATGTGCTGGAGTCCATTGGTTTTTTCGATATCGGCATTATTGGCAAGTGCACCGATCATAAAAATCCTGGCTAAATCCGCCTCTTTGTGATCGATCGGCTCTCCGTTCATCGTGAAGAGGCCTGCGGGATCATAGCCATATCCCGTGACCTCAAAGGTTCTGTAGGTGAAGACCTCTCGAACAGTCATCTCGTTCCTGGTGAGGGTACCGGTCTTATCCGTACAGATTACCGTAGTTGATCCCAGAGTCTCGACTGCAGGAAGCCTCCTGATTATGGCGTTCTTTCTGGCCATTGCCTGGGTTCCGAAGGCCAGAGACAGAGTAACGACAAAAGGAAGGGCCTCAGGGACACCGGCTACGGCCAGAGCTATCGACGCTATCAGAGTGTCTATGGCCGGCGATCCTCTGCTTGTGTCCAGGATGAAGACGGCCGCAGATATCACCAGTACCAGGACTGCCTGCCTCTTGGCCAAATGTTCGAGCTTTATCTTGAGCGGCGGCTCTGCGGGACTATCTTTAATCAAGCCCGCAATCCTTCCTAGCTCCGTGTTGGGACCTGTGGCTGTGAGCACTGCCCTGCAATTGCCGTAGGAGACGATGGTTCCCATGAAGACCATGTTCTTTCGGTCGGCGAGAGCTGACAATTCAGGCAGGATCGCCGTGCTTTTCTTGACAGGTAGCGATTCCCCTGTCAGAGAGGACTCTATTACCTCGAGGGATGCCTCCTCTAAAATGCGGCCGTCCGCCGGCACCTTGTCTCCTGCTTCGAGAAAGATCACATCGCCGGGAACCAGATCAACTGCCGGAATTGTGCTCATCTTGCCATCTCTGATAGCGTCAGCTTCCGGTGCCAGCGTCTCCCTGAGCGCTTCCATGGCCCTTTCTGCTTTATACTCCTGGACGAAACCTATTATGGCGACGAGAACGACAATTCCAAGAATAACGTAGGCATTGGTGGTCTCACCGGCGATGTAAGAGATAAGGGCCGCAAAGATCAGCACCAGTACCATGTAATCCTTAAACTTGCCCAAAAATATCCTCAAAGGGGATGGTTTGGTAGGGCTCTCCAGTTGATTGGGGCCGTTCTCTGAGAGCCTCTGGGCAGCATCTTCAAAGCCAAGGCCCTTTTGTCCTGAATTTAGGGCAGCCAGTACATCTTCAGTTGCCATTGAGTGCCATAACACAATTCAAACCTCTCTTGGGGACGAGATAAAAGAACTCCGACAATTGTAGAAATAACTAGCGCAATTTCGAATGGAATCTTAAAACAAGATCTCTGAAATGGGGATACTGGCGATCCCCAGGCAACGCTATCTAAATCCTGTCATACGCTTTGGAAAAGCTGTCGGAAAGTCTGAAAAAGAATTATCAATCGATCTCAACCATGGTTGGTTGTTCCTCCGTAATGGTGAGCGAATCAGGCTCTTCAGGCACGACGAGCCAGGCAATGATGTAAACCAGGAGCCCTCCGCCGGCGCATAGCACCAGAATCAAAGCGATCAGTCGGATAACGATCGGGTCAATGTTCAAGTATTTGCCCAGACCGCCGCATACGCCCCCGACCCAGCGATCCTCCTTCGAACGGTACAGTTTCTTGGTCATGCTAGCTCCAATCAGTTCCAATCATTCTCGTTTAAATAATATAGTCGCGACGAAATGCCCTGAAATTTGATCACTTCATAGAGATTGATCCGGATGTATATAAAACTACAGGGATAGCATCATCCGACGCCAGGGTTTTGGTCCCGATCATCTGCACCGACTCAAGTAGTCATGTATTTGATTAGAGGAACCTATTCGAAAAATCGAAACTCCAAACCGTGTACGATTCCGCTTTCACTTACCGTGCCTTTTCCAATTGCGGAGAAACGCGGCTACAATTATCATCCCCCGGGCAGAGCTATAGCGGTAATGAAATCGGTCAAAGAGCCAGCCTCCTAAGGGGGAGCCGAAAACCAATATAGCAGGCACGATGAGAAATACAGTGTCGACTCTTGCCGGCGAGTAGCCCATGACTCCCTGCAAATAGAAGGGCCCCAGGATGAAGACGGCAAAGTTCGCAATGATGAACAATATTATGCAAAAGGAAAATATGATAAATCCATTAGATCATATCCATCGAATGAAAAGCCTCTCTAACCTGTGCGAGGGACAGGACCCCGCTTCAGTTTATCAGTAATCTTCATCACATGCGATATCGAGGATAACGCTTATAGCTAATAATATTTTGGAATCCCTGCTTCCGCTTCATTTCACGGATAATTTGTACTCATACATGTTTTTCACCAAAATAATTATCATGTTCAAACATAGATGATGAACTCATGTTTGAGCGTATTCTTATCGCAACTGATGGGTCGAAGTTCGGCGAAAAAGCGGCAAAAGTAGGCATTGAACTCGCCAAACTCTCGGGCGGAAAAGTCATTATTGTTTATGTTGCGGATATCAACAAGTATACCTCTTTAGCAGGTCTTATTTCGCCCTTTGGAGGTGCCAGCCCAGAAGCAATCGATAATGTAGTTGCAAACATCAGGGAAGCTGGAGAAAAAGCTACGCTTCAAGTGAAAGAACTGGCAAGAGCGTCCGGTGTTACAAGTGAGAGGCTGATTGTCGAGGGAAATCCACCCAGCGAGATCTTGAGGATTGCAGAAGACGATAAGATAGATGTGATAGTAATGGGCAGCATCGGCAAGACGGGGCTGGAGAAGTTCCTCATGGGCAGCGTAGCGGAAAAGGTAGTTCACGACTCAAAGCTGCCCGTCTTAATAGTTCGCTGAAATCGAACGCTAAAGTTAAGTAGATTTTCCTTTTAGTCCGAATAGATGCCTTTCCATTTGCCTTCTTGATAATTTAGACCCGCCTAATGCTGATAAACAGGCGGTCTTTGTTCAAATGAAGGTCTAAGGAAGGATATTACAGCCGCGACCAGTGTTACAGCAAAGGATACCAAGAATGCCTCATGCGTCCCCATCTCAAAGTCTAATAGGGCCTGAGGCATGCTACTCATGCCTCCGCCATAAAGGAAGACGTGGAACATAACATCCAAAGGTATGCGGCTGAGCACTAATGGAAAAGCAATGGCGATGCTCAGCATGCTGCCAGTGTTCATGAGCATGACGTTGGTACCCGCGGTTATACCTCTCTTTTCTGGTGGCACCGAGGACATAATGGCGTTCATGTTGGGTGAAGCGAAAAGCCCTGAACCTCCTCCCATCAGGGCCATTAGCGCGGCTAGAATCCAATAGGATGTAGTGCTAACAACTGTACTTAGACCCGCCAATCCAATGGCAGATACCAATAGACCTGCTGTCGCCAGGCCCCTAGAGCCGTATCTATCTGATAGATAACCTGAAATTGGCCCAACAAGCATGAAAGCCAATCCAAAGGGGGCCATCATTATTCCTGCCCTTAGAGGGTCTTGGCCGTAAGGTCCCTGAAGGAAAAAGATCAGAACAAACAGCACCGCTCCTCTGGCGAGCCCGTTCAAGGCATTGGCTGCACAAGCGTGGGCAAATAACCTGTTTTTGAAGAGCGTGAAGTCCATCATAGGCTGATCAACCCGTCTCTCCACAACAAAGAATGCGGTTAGACCAAGTATAGCGCAAACAAACAAAGCATAAACGTAGTTAGTGCTTATCAGCGGGAACGCAATCAGGGAGACTGCCAGGAGAAGCGACCCAAGGCCGAAGACGAAGGTCAAACTGCCTGGCCAATCAAAGTGCTGTTTTGTGGGCAAAGAGATCGGCTCGCGTAGTCTGAATATTCCCCAAATAGTACCGGCAATGCCCAAGGGAACATTCACGAGGAACACCCATTGCCAGGAGATGGCGGTCAAGATCCCGCCTACTACAGGCCCTAGCATGAAGCCAGCAGCCAACGCGATCTGGTTCACGCCCAGGCCCAGTCCAATCCTTCCTTTACGGAAGGCATCCGTCACTATGGCCGCACCATTTCCGAAGAGCATTGCACCGCCAACGCCCTGGACAATGCGAGAGAGCACAAAATCCCAGCCATGAAACTGGGGTCGAGATAGGGCGCAGAGAAGAGATCCCAGAGTGAAGATGGCAAAGCCAGCATTGTATAGGTTCTTGCGCCCGAACATGTCAGCTAGACGTCCAACCACAGGTACAAGTGCTGTGGTGACCAGCATGAAGCTCAGGATCGCCCACATTATAGTTAGGAAGTCGGTCTGCAAATGGGTCAAGATATCTGGTAGTGCGATAAGCAACGCAGTCTCCTGGACAGCAACGAGAAAAGTGCCTATCGTAGTGACCGAGAGTGCTGTCCATTCGTATCCTTGCCATTGATCGCGTTCATCGTTCATGCCTTAAGACCCTCTAAATAGCGTTCTTATCGTCTGATTGATCCCGGCTTCCCAGTATTTTCAACGTTATTTCTTTCACCAAATCTGCTTTCATAATTATAATGCCCCTCTTTCCATGTCCCAACACCAGCAAGATATCGCCTGGATTTATGTCGAACGCTTCCCTTGCATCCTTGGGTATTACGATCTGTCCGCGCTCTCCTACTTTAACACTGCCGAAGATCTGCAGGTCGCTCATAGAAATCTCCATTCAGATGCGCCTTCGTATTTGTTGTGCGGCCTCAATTCATGTATTTCACACAAATATGAAATACCCTATTTAAGGGTTTTGAACTTAAACCGAGATAGATTTTCTGGAGTGAACCCCTCCGAGTGGACAATGAGTTATGCAGCATCAACTCATGGTGGGAAGTATATGAAAAAGACGAGGCGGCGCTACGACTGAGCATTCAAGATATCCGTAGTAGCCGAACTTGAGAGTGGCAAACCTCTTGCTCAGATCGCCCGCGAGCATAGCATCCATTCGGCCCTGCCCACTCGGTGGAGAGAAGAGCTGGCCGAGAATCCCGAAAAAGCGTTTAGCGGTAATGGAAATCTGTATAAGGACCAGGCAAGGATTGCAGAACGTGAGAGACTGCTCGGCTAGGCTCATGCCGAGATCGAGCTTTTAAAAAAAGCCTTCGCCATGACCCAAAAGAAGGTTCGGGAGGAGAGAATAAAACCGACACTGAGGGACGGTATATGACTATTCATGCTGTCCTTTTAGACGCCCTTGTGTTGTCAATATCTCCATCCTGCCAGGCACTTGAAGTAAGTCGCAGCGGCTACTACAAATGGCGGATACAGTCGGAACCTGACCTCCCCAGAGTTTAGGCACACATATGAAGGGCATCCAGGATTTCGCGTTGCCTCTTGGTAATTTCAGTTACAACCTTCTCCCCATCCGGCAAGACCATAATCTTGATCTTTTCGAGCTCTGTTAGCAATCCTTCCACAGAGTATCTTTTATTCAATT
>Ga0209083_1000507_pt1 | contig 57362 bp, 73 predicted proteins | sample AM7aDNAmetaG_FD_184132 | JGI IMG/M metagenome (GOLD analysis project Ga0209083, IMG submission 184132) | Freshwater microbial communities from Finland to study Microbial Dark Matter (Phase II) - AM7a DNA metaG (SPAdes) (version 3) | ecosystem: Environmental > Aquatic > Freshwater > Lake ...
GTGATTTTTGCGTTCCCTTAGATGTAAGATCGCCGAGTGTCTTACGCTCGTCCTCGGTTAGCGTTACGATATATTTCTTCATATCTTGCTCACCAAGATTGGATATGAAGTTAATCGGCCTTATACTTTACGACACTTCAATATTGACGAGACACTAGTTATTTCCATTCTCTTCGGCTTTATCTGGCCTGAACCCGCGCGCACCTCTGAGATTCTCATAACACCTGTGCTCATGCTCATGATGACCTTCTCCTTAACCGATCTCAACCTCAGTGCGACGACCCTCGGGCAGGGCTCCTTGCGGAACTCTATTCTGGGTCTCGCCCTTAACTACGGCCTCCTATCCGGACTGATACTGCTATTGAGCTACAATCTGGAGGATGAGGCTTTGCGCCAGGGCTTCATCGTTATGGCAGCCGTCCCCCCGGCAATCGCGGTCTTGCCCATGACCCGCATCTTGAAAGGCGACATGCGACTCTCTCTGTACTCAGAGGCCGCATCATATCTCGCGTCCCTCGTGCTGATGCCGGCAATTATTTACGCCTTCACTCGCCAGACCGGCATAAGCCTCATCTACCTGGTGCAGATCTCGCTATTATTGATTCTTCTGCCGGCGCTGGCTTCCAGGGTTGTGCGGCGCTCGTCGATCGATCCCGTTCTTCCCATTAACCTGGGATTCTTTTGGGTTACTTACACCTTGATCGGCCTTAATCAGGGGGCACTTTGGGGAAACATTGGAAGCGTCTCCTGGATAGCTCTGGCGCGCACTCTCGGAATAGGAGCGGCAATATACGCGGCGGCCTCGCTAACGGGTCAGGACAGATCGCATGCGATTTCTTATACCCTTCTTGGCTCCTACAAGAATTTGGGGCTGGCAGCAGCCATGTCTCTGACGCTATTTGGGCCTGAGGCAGGAATTCCGGCTGCCTTCTCGGTGCTGGCGGAGACGGGCTTTTTCATTCTCCTCGCAATCGCGAAACCGCGCTAGTCTTAAATAAAGGCCGGACGAGACTCAACCGGAGATCTTGCTTGTCAATAAGGGATGATATGGCCTATTTGAAGTCGATTCGAGATTACATCGCCTTCTCCGTCTTCCTATTTGGACTAACGGCCGTAATGGGTTATTATACGGCGGCATTCGACCCCAAGTTCGCATCCAGCTGGACTGAGGAGCTAAAGATGCTGAAGTGGATTATGGATCAGCCGCAGATTCTCATAATGATAATTATCTTCCTCAAGAATCTCCTGGCCTCTGCCACCGCTATGCTGTTAGGCCTGGGGCTGGGGCTCTTGCCTCTGATGGTCGTCACAAGCAACGGCTTTCTTCTGGGCATTGTGGGCTATGGCGCAATCCAGAAAGAGGGATGGCTTTACCTGGCGGCGGGAATCCTGCCCCACGGCATCATAGAGCTGCCTGTAGTTCTGGTCAGCATCGCCATTGGATTCCGGCTGGGCCATTTGCTGGCACTATCCATCTTGAGAGAGAAGGCTGACCTCTCAGGCGAGATCAGAATGGCGGTTCATTTCCTGATCCGCTGGATCACACCGCTGCTCCTCTTGGCGGCGGCAATTGAAACTTTTATCACACCCGTTGTTATATCGGTGGTTGCATGACCGATTCCAAGACTGAATATAAAGCAAAGAAGACGGCCGACTCCAAAGCCGCCTGCGAGACAGAACCCAAGAAGAGTGCATCCAAGTCAGATTCCAGAGCAACTAGCTCGAAGACTGCCAAGCTGCCCTCGAAAGAGAACTTCAGCGAATGGTATCATGAATTGCTCATGATGGCGGAGATTGTCGACAACCGCTACCCGGTCAAAGGAATGTGCGTCTGGTTCCCCTTTGGCTTCGCCATCAAGAAGAATGTCTACGGCATCATTCGAGAGCTTCTTGATCCCGATCATCAGGAGACCCAGTTCCCGCTCATGATCCCTGAGAACGAGTTCATGAAGGAGGCGCAGCACATCAAAGGCTTCGAGGATGAGGTTTACTGGGTGACCCACGGAGGACAGTCTCCTCTGGAGGTGAAGCTCGCGCTGCGTCCCACCAGCGAGACGGCAATCTATCCCATGTTCAAGCTCTGGATCAGGTCACATGCCGATCTGCCGCTGCGTATTTACCAGATCGTCAATACCTTCCGCTACGAGACCAAACACACCAGGCCACTCATACGCCTGCGGGAGATCACCTCCTTCAAGGAAGCGCATACCGTTCATGCCACCTGGGAAGAAGCAGCGGAGCAGGTGGAAGTTGCCATCCAAAGGTACTCGGAGTTCTACCGCCGTCTGGCCATACCATTCCTGGTCAGCCGCCGCCCCAGCTGGGACAAGTTTCCCGGTGCGGACTATACCATAGCCATAGATGTGATCATGCCGGACGGCAAGACGCTGCAGGTGGGCACGGCGCATCATCTGGGCTCGACCTTCGCCAAGACCTATGAGATCACCTACGAGGCAGAAGACGGCGAGCAGAAGCTGGTTTCTCAGACCTGCTACGGCATATCGGAAAGATGCATTGCGGCCCTCATCTCGGTACACGGTGACGATAAGGGGCTGAAACTACCATGGTGCGTGGCCCCGACACAGGTCGTGATAGTGCCCATACTATTGGGCGATAAGGAAAAGGTATTAGAGGTCTCCAGGAATATCGAGAGCCTTCTGGCCGCGGCTCATATTCGTGTGAAGCTGGACACGAGCGACGAGCGGCCCGGCGCCAAGTTCTACAAATGGGAGATGTTGGGCGTTCCCATCCGTCTGGAGGTCGGGCCCAGGGATATTGAGAAGGGAGTCGTAACCCTGGTGCGCCGCGATGGCGTAAAGAAGGCCGTGCCTATGGAGGGCCTCAAGGATGCCATCCTCAAAGAGGCAGATGAGCTGCAGACGGCACTCTATGCCCGGGCCAGTCAGTTCAGTGAAGAAAAGGTCAAAGGTGTCGTCAGCATAGAAGAAGCAAGAGCTCAGACCGAGGTTGGCGTGGCACTGGTGCCCTGGTGCGGTGAGGTCGACTGCGGCCACCAGCTCGAAACACAGGTGGAAGCGAACATGCTGGGCGAGCCGCAGTACCAGAGCTTCACAGACGCAGCCTGTGCGGTCTGCGGCAAGTTGACAGGCAAGCGCACCTATATGGCCAGACAATACTGAATTGAGGAAACGGCGCCAGATAGGATCGCCGCTTTTCCTCTTTCTTTTTTATCGACGACTCTTGGCTGAATCGAGTGGGCAATAGAGTCCTACGCAAGTCTTCCGTGCGCTCCACGGCTCTGAGGTTTTTTATTCAGTAGCCCCAACAGTTTAATTATTCATCTACGAATATTAACCGCAGAGACGCAGAGTTCGCAGAGACGTGAAATCTATCTGATTACAAGCACTTGAAACTGAAAGAAACAGCTTATCGCTTCTGAGAAAATAGTCGTCTCCGTTCGTTCGTCCTCCGTGCGCTCTGCGACTCTGTGGTTTTATTCCGTAACCACTAGGATTTAATTATCAAGCTAAGAATATTAACCACAGAGGCACAGAGTTCACAGAGAACGGCATGTAGAGGCGAACTAATAACTGGAAACCATGTAACATGAGGTTAGATACTGGAAATATTAGGAGCCCGGATCACGGCATCCGATCAGGCATCAGATTGGTATAGTCTGCCGCAAAAGTAGGAGCGATTTTCTATGAAGATTCTGGTTGCAGAGTACGCATCCGCCCTAGGCTTGGGCGGCACCTGCGAGCTGGAGGGCCGGGCCATGCTCTCCACACTCGTCGAGAGCTTCGACCGGAGCGGCCATAGTGTCACCTATGCCACTCACGGGCCCAAGATCAAAGCGGGCGACTACATCCTGGTGGAAGACCAGGCGGAGTTTGAGGTGTTGCTACAGACGATCAAGGTAGACGCCTGCCTCTTGATCGCACCGGATGGTCTGCAGCCGCATTTCCTGGAGATCATTGAGGGTCACACTGCAAACCTAGGCAGCAGCCCGGGCGCGGCCCACCTGGCAGCCGACAAGCTCCTCTGCACCCGGGCGCTGGCGCGCGCGAATGTCCCCGTGGCCGAGATCGTGGACAAGCCGGGTCCCGTGGAGAAAGGCTGCCATCGATATGTAGTGAAGCCGCGCACAGGCTGCGGCTCGGAGGGAGTGCGCATCACGTCGTTCGTGAGAGCCGGGCCGGATGAGATCGTGACCCGCTACCATGAGGGCCTACACCTGTCCGCCAGCTTCATCGTGGGCCGGGAGGGCTTTTTGCCTCTGACCATCAACCGCCAGCTCATCAATTTTGAGGGCGATGGCATGAGCTACCAGGGGAGCCAGGTGCCATACAACACGCCCCGCGCCGACGAGATCTGGGAGGCGGCGAATAAGGCGGCTCTGGCCTTAGGTTTGCGCGGGTATGCAGGGATCGACTTCGTGCTGGGGGAGCGACCTCGGGCGGTGGATGTGAACGCCCGCCCAACCACGTCCATCATAGGTATTGCCAGGGTGATGCAGGAGGAGATCGGGGAGCTGATACTGCGAGCGAGGTTTGGGGGGATGCCGGAGCAGGTGCATGTGACGGGGGAGTACACGTTCCAGAAGGGAGAGCTTGGGTGATGCGGACAGATGAACGGAAAGAGGCGATCATGAAAATAGCATCCTCAGGCGTTATTCTACGGAAGAATTAAGAATTTATATTTTTTGCGGAAAAACTTGCGATGCATAGCGTTTTTCTTTCTCAGAGAAGGAGAGGATCATTCAGGTAGTAAGATAATCAGCCTTTCTAGGAAGGACTGCGAGCGATCATACCCAATATGCATCATTCATTTATTTGTATCTTATCCATACTTTCAAATATGTAAAAATGGCTTGTTGATATCTAATTCCAGCGAAACTACTTATTCTTACACGCACTACTATGCGAAGCTATGGCAGGAGTTCTTGAGTGCATGAGGCGGTACAGGAAGCAGATCGTGAAGCAGTCTATCTCTAGGGATCAGATCCCAACCAGGGTCCTCGAGCTGCAGGCCGCCAAGGAGATCCTGGCGGAGATCTTCAGCACCAACATCTCGGACGTGGAGGAGATGATCCAAATGCGCCGCGAGAAGTTGGAGTCCTATCCAGAAGGTCTATGGGCCGACGGATGGGGTCGAGTCTGAGGTTCTGGCGGGAGCCGACAATCTTCATTATCTCCTGCTTTGTCAAACCCGCCATAACCTTTTTGGAATTGGTATATCCTTAAATAAGTAGTCGAAGTTCGATTACATCGGTCGTAGTCAATAAATGACGAAAATGAACTATATAGTAAATTCATTAAAGAAATTATTATCGAATAGTAGATAGTAATTGTGACCATTGGCATGTATATGATAAAGTTAACTTTAACGCTCAGTGCTCTTGGAGCCGTTTCCCCCACCCAATGACTTTAAGGCTTCATCCGTTCTGATAATCGACAATGCAAGATTCGATGCCAAATGGCCATCGGAATAATTCTACTATCTATTAATAATGGCGGCTCTCCCGCGTCCGCAATGGACGACCAACTCGACGAGGCTCGCATCTACCTGGAGGGAACTCCTCCGCTAGGATCAGGAGAATCCCGAACTCTTCTACATCCAGGGACCCTGCTACGTGGATCTCGGCCAGCACGATAAGGGCATGGATCTCTTGCACTACCACTTCCCGCTCGCGCCCGGACACGCGCGCGCCTGCGTGGCCTGGCGTTCGGCCACATGCGGGCAGGAGAGCCGAAAGGACTCCACGCGCCAAACGGGATACTCTCCTGGATTGAGGACGACAAGACACATAATGCGCACCTGGGCAGGGCTCGGGAAGATGGATGCGGAGTTGCTGGCGATCGAGTTATAAATACTAAGAATTCAAATCTAACATCCATGTGTGAGACTCTGAAGCGGCGAATTATAACCGAAGATCTCCCATACGATCTGGAAGAGCCGGTCGATGAGCAAGAGATCACAAGAGGACTCATGAGGCTCTCACAGCGGGCATTGTCCAAATATGTTGATAATGAGCCTGACCTCTATTGATGAAAGGAAAGATCGTCGTAATCCCATTCCCTTTTACAGATCTTAGTTCATATAAGCGGAGGCCCGCACTTGTTCTCCATGAAACCGAATTTGATGTGGTCGCAGCCTATATCTCATCTATTATGCCCACGACGATATCGCCGGAGGATGTCATAATTCTACAAAGCCGACATTCGTTTACTTGTACTGGACTCATCTCCGATTCGGTCATAATGTTGGGTAAACTCGCAACTGTGGAGAAATCCCTTATTATTCGCATTTTGGGCGAAGTGGACGAAGATTTAAAGGCAGAAATTAACCCAAAATTGGCGGCGTGTTATAGACTTTGAGTTTGAGATAACAAATCCACAAAACAATTTTTGGCCAAGATTATCAATTCAAAACCTAACCGAGGAACATCCGCGATATTCGAGCAGCGTCCTCTTTTTCGGGCGACTCACCTTCCGATACATGCACTCCCCCTTCGGCATCCATTCGCTTCATCTTTGCATCTGCGCTACGGAGGCGAGGTGGCCGCAGGAACATCGGAGCCGGCGTTTGACCTCTTATGCAGGCCAGGTCCAACAGCGGGCTTCGGAGCTTATGTGATGGAAGGTACGGTTATATGCCGAAACTCAAAATTTTTGAGGGGCAGCAATCCGAACCCTTTAGTTTAAATCTCTTGAAGACGCAATAGAAAGGCGATATGTTCTGCGAATACATTCATGCTGCGCTGTCCAAGGCAACTTATGAGATCATTGAAGACGAAGAGCCCTTTTATGGAGAGATCCCAGAGCTGCGTGGCGTGTGGGCTATAGGAAAGACTCTGGAAGAGTGTCGTGAAAACTTGAAAGGTGTTATCGAAGGCTGGATAGCCCTGAGGTTGAGACTGGGTCTGGCTATCCCTCCCATTAATGGGCATACAATAGAGACGCCTACAAGAGCTGAGGCAGTTGTATAAGCTCACAAATGTCTCCTGGAACGAGCTGGTCAAGCGGTTAAGAAAGCTTGGCTTTGAAGGTCCATTTCTTAGCAGCGGCCCACATCCTTATTTCCTGAAGAAAGGAGACCTGACCGTTGACTTACCAAACCCGCACAAGCAGGATATCGGCGTTGGCCTTCTCAAGAAGGTCCTGAAGCAGGCTGAGATCAGCCGCGAAGAATGGTTTTCTGTGGAATGAATACGGGCGGGCCCGAATACGCGACTACTTCAAGAAGGCGCAGCGGATCGCTTGCGAGTTGTTTTCGTGGTCCGACAGGCTGGCGCCTGCACTGCAGTTGAATAAAATCTGGTAGCGTTGCTGTCCCTGGCGATGGACTCCAGGAATCCCATGGACCTCAAGAACCCAGGGGCCATCTTCTGCAAAGAGGACAGCCGGAGCCGACCGCCTTTGCACTGTTCGCTTAATCAAAGCCATGTTGAAAGATTTCAGCCTCTATTCCTCCGATCCTAATTGGAAAGTTCGATAAAGTCCTCGACGATTTTGGCAAGCCTGTCAGGATACTGATACATCAGGCCGTGCCCTGCCCCATTGAACTGGACCAACCAGGAGCCGTTGATCTTCTGAGCCAGAATAAACGCATTCTCAGGAGGCGCTATGACATCCTCCGTGCCCGTGACTACAAGAGCGGGCGACTCTATAGAGCCGAGCCGGCCAAAGGATCCGGCCCACGTTGCGATGGCCTGGGTTTGGCGTTCAATATTCTCTGGACGTGTTGTCTCTTTGGGTATCGGGAACCACTTATAGAAGGCCGGTTGTTTGGACAGCCAATCCTTTGGAAATAGCAGGTCGAGTAGCCTCATGCCGCGTTCTTCCGGAGACCCGGAGTTATTAGCAAGATCGCTAAGAACTTTGGAAGAAGGCATGACCGCCTCTTTGCCACCGCAGTCTCCTGCATACAAAATGATCTTATTCACCTTTTCAGGATGGCGGATGGCCAGCTCCTGAGCCACGAACGACCCCATGGACCAGCCCAGTATGTGGGCCCTTTCAATGCCCAGGGCCGCCATGAGGCCGGCAGTGTCGTTGGCAAACTGAGCAATGGAAAAATTCCCCGGTGTTGCTGTGGAATTTCCCATGCCGCGATTGTCGAATACTATTACCCTGTATTTGGAGGATAGATTCTCCAGGAAGTGAGGGTCCCACATATCCATTGTTGAGCCGTAGCCCATGATCAGCACTATCGGTTCTCCCTGGCCCATAATCCTATAAGAGATGTTGATATCTCCCACGGGAACACTCAAGGCTTCCGCTATGCTGTGGTTCTTCTCTCCTCTGTAGTCCATTCCGATGCAACCATTTATCGCCACCGACAGCACGAGCAGCAAAATAAGGCTGGAAATCCGTGATATGCTTTTCATGTAGTAGGCTCCCGTTTGAGATAATTCTCACCCAAACTTCTTAAATTTTTCCTATGACTTACATGTCTGGATGGATTTGGTATGGCTTTAAGGGACCTGCGCGACCCGGGCCTGGCTGGCGGTCAAACCCTAATTTTCTATTTCCATGATATCTGATCAGATCGATGGCATCTATCCGAACTCGATTTCGGAGCTTAGGATTAAGAAGCTACGAAATAATTTCAGGACTCTACAATGGAGTATCCGCTAGATAACCTTTATATTATCTGAACGAATCAAAGAGAGAATGAAATGAAGAAATTGGCCTTAGTTCCGCTATCCGTTCTCGTTTTGATTCTCCTTTTATCCTACGCCAGCTCTTCTGAGGCAAAGGGCGCTATCGCCTGGTTCCCAAAAATAGACACGGCTATCCTTTCGACCTCTCAGAACGTTGATTTTATCCCCAATTTGACGGCCTACCAGCAGACGACCGACTATACCTGTGGACCTGCTGCATTGCTTTCTCTGGCCAAATTCTACGGATTGCCTGATATTAGGGAAGATGCGAAAACGGAGATGCGAATAGCTCAGGAATTAGGGACAAGGGATTTGAATTCATCCCAGCCGGGGACCAAACCGCAAGAGATGGTTGCCTGGCTTGAGAAAAATGGCTTCGATGTAAAACTTGAGTTTGAGGATAAAGGCGATAGCACTGCATTGCAGAGGCTACGCGACAACATTCGTCAAGGCATTCCAACCCTGGTGGAATGGATAGATCTTAGCGGACACTGGGCAATAGCTGTCGGATACGACTATCGCAATGAAAGCGATCCGTGGGATGATGTCTTGATTCTGGCAGATCCGTATGACAGGTATGACGATTACTGCGACGGCTACTCCTTTGTGAATGCCAATCGTTTTTACTGGATGTGGTTTGATGCTCTTTATTTCGACAAAATCACCTGGCGAACCATGATCACGGCTACCCGGAAAGAGCCTCCCGGGCAGAAGTCAAACCATACCGTGGCACAATAACAACAATGTATGCAGGCTCAGTCCTATAGAGCGCCGATGCTTACGGATCAAATCTCCATGAACTCCAGCCCGATATTATGAAAATCGGACCCGTATTACTGCGAAACTTATACCGTAGATTTCCACTACTTCTGCATACCCACCCACCAGTGAAACTTACTTTACAGCCCGATAATTCAATAAAACATTCCCAGGAGGCTCGAACGTCCTCGCATTCAGCAGTTTCAAATGAAGCCGGTCCTTGATGCCGTTGAATATTGACCTGCCGCCGCCCAAGATAACGGGATTCACCATGATGCTGTATTCATCGATCAAGCCACGTTCTGCAAACCAGGATACAATACTGCCGCTGCCCAGTATCGCCATGTTTTTTCCCGGTCGGTTTTTCATCTTCTTTATTTCTTCTTCGATATAGTCTTTCACTAGCCTCGTATTTTGCCATTCGACCCTGTCAATGTCAAGCGTCCTTGAAAAGACGATCTTGTGCAGATTGTTCATTCGTTCAGCGAGAAATGGAGCATTCTTCATCGCACTTGCAGTTGTCCAGTAGCTTGCCATAAGCTCATATGTCACGCGGCCAAACAAGAGCAGGTCCGTGGATTTGATCGAATCAATGGCAAATTCATCTAATTCCGCCTGGTTACCCGGTTGAGAGACAAACCAGTCGATCTCACCGTTCGGCCTGGAAAAATAGCCGTCAAGCGATACATTTTCAAACGCAACTATTTTTCTCATAAATCCTCCATGATATTTCCTGGTGATTAGGAACGATACAGCTCATGAAATCGTTTTTTTGATGTTGATAATGGATGAGCGTTGCCCATCGCATGGCAGAGGAAGCAGATCAAAGCCCACCCAGCCCCCATTTATTCCTGAACTCGAGCTTCTGTTGACTATTCATCCAGTGGCTGCCGTCACAATAGGGCTTGTTCTCCGACTTTCCACAGCGGCATAGAGTTACACGGTTGCGGGATTCATACATGCTGCCGTCACTGGATTCAATTGGAACACCACCACGAACCCAGATAGGGCCTTCACAGCCTTTTTGTTTATCGTGTACCAGTACCAGGGATGGTTCGAATTCTTTCTCAAACGGTTTGCCGGTCTTCTTATCCCACAGCACCAGCCGTCCCGATGGGCAGATCATGGCCTCTTCGATGGCGGATTGCCGGGCTTCTGAATCGTCTGATTTTTGTATGAGACTTCTTATCCCACCAGCCCGGAGACAGAAACGGGAGTGATCACAGAATTCAGGGGCATCGGTCAGTTCCAGTTCAGGGCCTTCAAATACTTCTGCCTTTTCTATGTATGGTTTTCTGCTGGCGGTTTCACTCCCATCGAAAGATATCTTCAGGTGGGTTCCGTCACAGAAGGGCTTATTCTTAGATGCGCCGCAACGGCACAGGTTATAGGTCTCCTGCGATGGGTATTCTTTTTTATCAATTAATTCTCGGGAGTGGCCCGCCTCATCAGTTACTATTATCTGTTCGAAGAGTGGCAATCCGCCGGTAACTCGATAAGGACCGTCTTTAATTATCTTAATTCGCACTTCTTCCTTTTTGGCAGCCATAGTCATTCTATATTATTCCCTGGACTTAAGAGATGCGAGCATGGATGCAGCCTTGGGAGACGTTTCTGAGAGCATGATTATCACAAATCACACAAATTTTTATAACACGTTTGGCATTTTTTAGTATTAGTACATATCTCTTCGGGATTCAGAATGGGGAAAAGAGATCAACCTTTAAATATGTACGAAGCAGCCTATGGAATATCTCCTGAGTTGGTGAAAGCAGTCAGCAGAATGGGGTGAGTGACATGAAACATATAAGGGTTATTCTAGCCATCTTCATAATCGCTATTTTGGCAATCAGTACCGTTGACTCAGCACCTGGAACGCCTGTAAGAACGCTGATCAAAATAGGAGCAATAAACTATGGATCTGCGGCACCCGGAAACAGCGAACCTGTAACCATCATGGTCGATGTTCTCAGTACGGCATATCCGCAGGGAATTTGTGGATTGGACAAATCCAACTTTAAAATAGAAGTGCCAACCCACGGCTTTGGCTATACCGCCATCGCCATTAAAAATGTCCTGGGAATATCGTCTACTGCTGTGGGCTCTCCCATCACTTGCAGTTACGGGGTTCAAATAGCACCAGGGATCTTCCAGGGCAAACAATATAAATGGGCGAACTCACCAGGGGCGTTCAATTTATACTATTTCAAGGGATTAAATCAAATAGCTGTCGCTACATTCAATCTCAAGATGTATGCGAACTGAATCGAATTGAATCGAATTGAATCCTTAACTCCTTTTTTGCATCGTTATTTTACATCGTTAGGCCCAAGTTTCGTCGGATGAGGCTGATGAGAAAACTTCACCCCAGGAAATCCGTTAATATCGACAGGGTCTCCTCCGGATGGCTGATCCAGAAGATATGCCCGGCTCCCTCAATCTCTCGTATTTGAGCTCCCGGGATGACATGGGCAATCCGGATGCTATTTGGAAGCGGAATAAGTACATCCCGTGTCCCGATTAACACCATTGTCGGCGCACGAATGGTATTCAAGCGCTGATCGACATCAAACTTGGTAAAGGCCTCAAGCTGGGCCATGTAGGCCACAATCGTGCAGGGATATGCGAGATTGGCCTGGATCTTCTTCTCCACAGTATCCGGATGAGCATCAATGAACTCCTGCGGATAGCATACGGCTCCTGTCCACAACAGGTAATCATGAGCAGAAAGGTCCGGCCTGGGGTAGAAATACTTCTGGATTTCGGGTGGCGGAAAGGTCCTGGATTTTCCACCGGCGGTTGTTGCTCCGAGCACCAGCTTGTCTACACGCTTCGGGTATTCCATTGCCATCTGCAGGGCAATCATGCCGCCCATGCTCCCTCCGAATACATGGGCACGATCAATTCCGAGAATATCCATCAGGCCGACGGTATCACGGGCCATCTGCTCAATGGCGAACGGCCCTGCAGGCTGATCGCTCCGTCCGGCTCCCCGATTGTCAAACAGAATTACCTCATACCAATCCGCCAATTTTTGAGGTACGATCCATCCCCAATCGAGAGAGTGGCCTCCCAGGCCCATGATCAGGAGCAATGGCTCTCCCTGGCCGTGGATTTCGTAATACATCTCTATATCGCCCACAGGGACTCTGCCTGCAGAATTCGGCTCGCGGATCCCGGCAGGCAAAGCCGCCTTAACCAGAGGAACATCGATCAAATCCATTAAACCACCTGATCACTCAACAGTTAAAAAATTTACGATAATGTGATTGGATCCAATTTGAGCGTAAGTCAAAAATATTTAATGTTTTCAGGAGGCTAAGAAACATTAGGGACTTCCTAAGCCGAAAGCTTCATGGCCATCTTGAACAGATCTTTGCAAACCTGGGATGTGTTTTCTCAAGGAGCTAGAAATTGACTGTATTGAGCATAATCGCGTGCAAGATGCTTGAGGACGAACTCACTCGCGTGCTATCTCTGGACGCGACGTTGCGGCATCTAATCCTCGTGGACAACCTGGACGGGATGGGGCTATCCAGGAAGCTGCGCGCCCAAAATCGTTCTCATCTGCTTGTAGACCGCGACGAAATCCCCGACCGGATAAAAGACCTGCAAAAAGATGATTTTGGCAAATTCATGAAACCTTTGCTAAAAGGATTTCACATCATTCGCGGGCGAGCAATGGAGAATGCAAGCGAACAAGAGCATATTGTGGTTGTAAATGTCCTTCGGATGGCACTGCACTCCGATGGTAAGCTGATTAAGGATGAGGTATACAAAAACGTCCGGGATATGTCCAGGTTCTCCGACGGAATCCTGCTCCTATATGGATTGTGTGGAAATTCGCTCGGAGATATCGGCAATGATTTGAGGGATCTGAGCTGCCCCATATACTTCCTGACCGACAGAGACGGTAAACGAGTGGATGACTGCATAGCTGTGGCATTGGGAGGCAACAAGCGATATGAGAAAACTCTGAGCGAATTTCCCGGTGTTGGATTTTTCTTTACTCCAATGTGGGCCTTCAACTGGAGAGAAATCGAAAAAGAGGCCAATAAATCTTCGAAATCTCAATCTCTGGGAAGCATGCTGAATAGTTTGGGCTACCTGAGGGTGGCAATGCTGGATACAGGACTCCATTATACTGAGGATTTTGGGGTGGAGTCAAAAGTTAGCGAATTCGCAAGTTCATATAACCTGGAAATCGTCTGTCTTCAGGGAAGTACGGAGATCGTAGACAGGTGCTATCAACAGGCCAAAGATGGATTTTTTAATAAGAAACAGTCAGGACTCTGATATGGTAATCGTCCTATGCAATGATGCCGAGATCGAGGTCCCGGATGGAGAGGTATGCGAGATCTGCGGCCAGGAGCTGGAGGAGTTCGACGAGGTCACTGGCACAGGGATTCACGGCTACTATCACTGGACCTGCGTGAATCATGTGGATGCGTGAGCACCTGGGGGGACGGGCTGTGGGGATACGGATAGCAGGATTCATGATAATAAGCTCTCCCGAAGCCCGGGAGCCAATAGTTAATTTAATATCCTCTCAAGCTATCTCCTGCCCCGAGGACTAACATGACCAAACACATCATTTATTTTGCATGCATGCTGGCTATGATGATGGCTGTAACGATTACATCGCTTGCTCAAGATAATAATTCAACTGCGAATTTAACCGCAAACAGCACCGCATTAAATGTAAGCTTAAATACAAGCTTAAATGCAAGCCTGATTATTGCACCGCCAAGCGTTGCATATGGTAATGACAGTAACGCCACCACTGCTTTGAACAATACAACTGCAATAGCTCTGGGCAATGCATCTCCTAAGAAAACCGTCATTGTCGATACAGGGCTAAACCAAACCACCAAGAATCTCAGCACAGTGGATAATGCCACGATCGTTGCGGCACCCATTTCCGAGATGGCCAAAACAGCTCCGGAGGTTGCCGCGGCAGCATCTTCCGTCCAGGTTGCTTATGCGCCGGAAGGTGCGCTGAAGCTGGGCAGCGGTGTAGGTGGGTGGGATCCATTAAGCCCCACGCATAGAGAGGTCAAGACCCAGGAACTCGGCATTCCCATCAAGCCCATGCGAGATACAGAAAGTATGTTCTTCGTCTGCGACATAGTCTGAACGAAGAATTGGCAGATTCGGCCTGCCACTTTTTTCTAATCTTAAAGCCTGAAATAAGGACGCCAACAAGCATATATTCTTTCGGCGTCTTCTTGTTCTTATGAAATGGATCTACGCCACTATCGGTCTTCTATTGACATTGATGGCATTAGCACAATGTCAGCAGACCGCTACTGATGCTGTAAATACGCAGCTGCAGTCAAATCATACCCAGGGGGAGCCTCTTGCAGGCGATCTCTTATACTCGGACGACTTCTCCAGCAGCAAATCGGGCTGGTACACTTCTACAAGCGGGGATTTCATGGCCGTATACAAAAACGGAAGATATCACCTAACGCAAGTGTCACCAAATGTCTGGGGACGCGCTTTTTCGCCCGACCGCCTGAACTTCAGCGACTTCATGCTGGAGATCGAAACCACCAAAGAGGCTGGACCTGATGACAATGCCTTTGGTGTCATGGTCCGCGAGATCAATTCAAGTAATTATTATTCATATCTCCTCTCCAGCGATGGCTATTATCAGATCGCAAAGCTCGAGAACAATTCCTGGGCTTATGTTTCTGATTGGGCTAAATCGAGTGCCATAAAGACCGGCAATGCTACGAACCTGGTAAAGGTCGTCTGCAATGGAGATAAGCTCTCATTCTATGCAAATGGCGTGAAGCTGACAGATTATAATGATAGCAGCTTTGTTTACGGCCACATCGGACTATATACGGGAACTCAATCGGAAGGCAATGTGACCATCGGTTTCGATAATCTCAAAGTTTGGGGGATAAAATAGGACCATAAGGTCGAGACTCCGCCTCGACCTTATATCATTTTGGCTCTTCGCTATGTCGAGTGGGTAAAAGGGCCACTCTATGCGTTTCTCTGTGAAATCTGTAGCTCTGTAGTTAATACTTGTAGCGTGATAATCAAACCCACGTGGTTTACGGAATAAAAACACAGAGTCAAAGAACGCACAGAGGACCACGAAAAATGCTGAATTCCTGTGACCAGCGCACGAACCCATACTGAATAGCGAGGTGCCATCATATTTTTATTCCTGCCTGCGTGAACCGAATTTACTGTATAGTCCAGAAACTCAGGACTGCATAATTCCTATTTCGAACCATATCATTTAAGTAAGACCCGTCATACTTTGTTCCTTAGTCATTCCGGCTAAGGATTAAGGAAATGATGAACTAAATGGTGAAGCTTATGAAGTATATATATTCAACTATTTGCATTGTGGTCATCTTTTCGATGACGTGTTCTGCTTTTGCCCAATCAATGTCGACATCAGGGACAACTTCACAACAAGGATTTGCAGACGGCATTCCAGCCGGCATAGGACAAATGTCTTCAACGAGCGAAGCTCCATTCCAGATAGGTTTTGAAACAACGTCAACATCGTTTAGGGCAGGAGTTAAGACTACCACTAGCGACCAACCGGTTTCTGGCGCCTCAACTGCCGGATACAATGTGACTATATCGAAAGCGCTCCAAGATGGCGATGCTCTTGATGTGGTAGTGGCAAATGATGGAACAGCTCCCGCGAGTCTCATGGATTGGAAACTCACTCTGAATAAAGGAGTAAACACATATATCTTTCCCAATTTTGCCATAAATCCAAACACTATTGTTACTATCCATGCAATTACTAGCGCGAACACGGCCGCAGATCTATTTGGCAGCAATTTTTCGTGGAATGGGACGCGCGATGTTGAGCTTCTTGATCAAACCGGAATGCAGGTGAGCGAATACACTCTACCGACCTTATAGATGTCTCTAAATAGTGCTTACTAATAGAGAGGTAGGCGAGATCTGCGGCCGGGAGCCTGGAGGAGTTCGACGAGGTCACTGCCATGCGGATCCACGGCCGCTATCACCGGACCTGGGTGGATCATGCGGATGCGTGGGCGCCTGGGGCCGGGGGCCCTCGGGCGCGTGGCCGTGGGGATGCGGATGGCAAGATTCATAAACCATAGATGCCTGGATGGTTCTCGATCTGCACTGAAAGCAGGTCGGATGCGGGGATAACCAAGCCAGGCCAACGGTGATAGACTCAAGATCTATTCTCGCAGGAGTTCAAGGGTTCGAATCCCTTTCCCCGCACTCCAAACAATCGATTCATTGCGGTTTTATGGATTATTCTTTGGCTTTAGTTTGCTCTACGTGAATATATTAAAGTATATTTGGTGGGGTAGGCTGACATGAGTAGAGTAGGGGTCGATTGGCATACTAGGCCAGCAATTTTATACAGTAAAGATGTGGTGCTGGACCGGTTTAAGCGGTATCTTATGGGCTTAGGGCTGCGTGACGAGACCATTAAGCTTTATGTTGGATTGGTGGGAGGCTTCCTCGAATATGCCAAAGCAGATGAACCTAGCGTTGAAACGGCTGATGCCTTTAGAGCTTTTCTTATTGATAAAAGGTTATCGCGGGGCCACATCAATAATGTTTGTTTTGCCATCAAAAAATTCTATAAAATGAATAATATCGATTGGGAGTTTATCAAGCTTAAGACTAATGATGGCCTTCCATACTATTTTGATGAAAAGGATGTTTTGGCCATATTCAGCGTATGTGCTAACATCAAGCATTTAGCTATGCTCCATACTTTATTTTATGGATGCTTGAGGAGCAGCGAGCTATGTAGGCTTGATGATAATGATCTTGATCTTAAGACAAGGACACTAAGGCTACGCGAGACTAAAGGCGGCAGAGACGACATCGTGTATATTAGCGAAGAGTGCGCCGATATATTGAGGACCTACCTAAAAATGAAGCCCCAAATCGAAGTTGAGAACCGGATTCCTTTGTTCTATACTGATAGTGGGAATCGCTGGAGCAATGGCGATGTCAATCGGATGTTCACTTACTATAAGGACAAAGCGAACGTTACAAAGCAGGGTGGTCCACATGTCTTTAGCCGACATACAACGGCGACTTTAATGATCGCCAAGGGCTGTGACTGCCGGATTGTGAAGGAAATACTACGCCATAAGGATATTCACACAACGCTTAGGTATGCTCATGTTGCCGATAAAACGAAGCGGTCCTCTTATGAGCAATATTTGGTGCTTTAACACCAAAAAGTATAATTAAGAAAAAGGCTTTATACTATTTGGTGACAGAAATGACAGACAAAGGCGGGAAGGCGTTCATTTCGCTTCGTTTTCAGGACGGCGACTACAAGGAGTCCGGCAACATCATCATTTCATGCAATAAAAATGAATTTAAAAATTTGCTGGAGTCATTCGTTGTTGAAGGGCAGAAGCATATCTTAGTTGACTAATCGGGCCTTTAAGGGGTCCAAAATCGCGGTTCTTTTTTTCCATAGTAATTTATACGTCCATAAGGGAGATCGTTTGATTTAGACCCTCAAACCATACCAAAACAGGCTGTTTTGAGGGGTATTTTGAGTGGATCTAGACCTAATTGGCCACAAGGCAAATAGGTCCCTGAAATCAGTAATTTTCCCACTAAATCACATATATAATTCTATATGTGAAATAGTTGGATTTTTACCGATTTAGTCTTTTCTTCCTGGTCGGGCGTAAAAGCTAGGGTTTTATAGTTTATTGATTAGTAAAAATAATTTTACTGATCACGTTAGTCAGTCTGTCAGTCAGGCGCGGCTAGATAACCGTGTGGCTAGATAACCGCGCCATTATTACCTAGTTGGTGATTCTTGTATGATTCTACGATTCTTAAGAAAACTTTGCAACAGATCGGAATCCAATCGAGCTGCACTGTTATCAATACCAAGACCAGTATCACAAGCTTGGTCCGATGCAGATTACAATTCCTTGGAAATGATCTTTGATGGCGATCGACTAGTTATTACGCCGCAGAGGAATTAATGTCAGACTTTGCGCGCAAAATAATTAGAAAAATACGTAAAATTCTCATTATTGCCTTTTATATGAGAGTGGGAGAATAACTATGATTTTCACTAGAAAGATCCAAAAAAATATTAATGCAAGCATGATTACCATACCAAAACCGATAATGAATGTATGGGCCGATGTTGAACGACTTGACATGCTTTTTGATGAAGCACATGAAACAATTGTAATTACACCAAGGAGATAATATAAATGAATAATAAAAAACATTATATTTCAGATGCCATGAAGCTGAATGGCGGTTTCGAATTGTCTGATCTGGAGAGAGCCCGTCTAGAGCTTTCGGAGACACAGCGAAGACTTGCTAACAAACATTACATCCCGCCTGGAGATAGAGCCGAGAACATTTCACGGCAGGATGCAATAGACCAGCTCCATGAAACTTTAGGCATGACTCAAGAAAAGCCTGCAATGACAAAAGAGCAAGCTATAGCTGAGCTCCAGCAAACCCAAAAGAAATTAGCAACAAAGCATTTTTAAGAGGAAATATTTATGAGAACTGAAGAATTTATAAAATTTTGGAACGAGAAAAGCACATCGTCTGCCGAAAGCAAACTAGCATCACGCTATACGAAAGCTACTGAAGAACTGCAAATGCTACGCGATCAGCTCATCGCCTGCCTGAGACCGCAAAAAACTTCTAAAGGTCTAGTCGCTGCATTTTCACCTGAAGCAGAAAGGATCTTTCCCGCATTTGAAGCAACTGAAGCAGAATTAGCTAACGTAATCAGTGATATCGAAGAATTCTCGGCTTTATGCAATGGTCCTTCGCTAGATTCTCTAATAAAAGAAAAGAATAGGCTCAAAAAATTCTTTGAGAACGCCAATAACGCTATTAGGATAGCTACCTTACGTGTTGTCCGCCGGGGTAAGAAATCCGACACCGAAGCCGAGCTAGATCCTGAAGTTCAAAAGGAACTTGTTAAAAAAGACTGCATCGAAAACGAATTTGGGGCCAAGCTAATTACTGTAGAAAAGAAGATCGAAAAAGCGCGTGCCATTTTGGCAAAACATTAAAAAATTTCAATAAAAACATAATATACTTAGGAGATAAAAATTATGACGGAAAAAAATGCAACACTGGTTATTTTAGTTGAAAGTGAGCTGAAGAGCCTTCTACAAAACGTAGCTAGCTCCAAAAGAATCACATTGTCAGAATACGCCCGGCACGTACTTGAAGTCGGCCTTGACGAAATCCATAAGCGCAATATGAAAGTCCGCGAGCTTGGAAGACAATTCAATGTTCAGTGAATGAATAATAATAATGTACAAGTAGCGTTGGCGCGCTCCTGTACTTGTTTTTAGGGAAGTATATATATGATAAATAATAACAGTAGTATAAATAGTTTACGGTCAAAAAGCATTTTTGAAGAACCCATTTGTGTAGATGGGGTACAAGTTAATAAGCCACGGGTTTATAAAGAAGAAGACTTGTGGGATCTTACTGGTATTTTTGATAAGCCCGATGTCACGCCTACAGGCAAGATAATGGATCTGAGTAATTTCTTTTCAGGCCACGTTTAAAATCAGGATAAAATTAATACTTTTTAAAAGTTGATGGAAATGTATATAACCGAAATAAAAGAATTAGACCCATTATATGATTTTCTTGAGGAAATAATATTTATTAAACGAAATGAAAAACAAAAGAGATATCTGGCCAAATTGATCGCCATCAAAGGTGACGAACTTTGGTTAGAAAGCAAAAAGGGCAAAGTTTGGATGGAATCCCGGAAAACAATAGATTATATTGGCCGTCCTAACCTGAAAAGAAAGTAAAAAGGGACAATTTTTATGACCAAAATTTTAATAATATATGTTTTGTTGATCGTTGTTCCAATTATGATAGATCTGTCATTCGACCAAAAGCTTTATATACAAGTAGTATAATGATTCGTAAAATATTTTTAAAAAGATTTAGTATGATTATAATTTTCTTAAGAGGAAATATATATGATGAAAGAAAAAAATGAAATGTTGGGCGTAATGCTTTGTCCAAGTGACAAGGAAGCCATTAAGAAAATCGCAACCAGAAACAACATGACTATGAGCTTCGTTGCCAGGGTGCTTATCGCGGATAGCCTTAAGCACATAAGCGAACGCAATATTTTTAAAATGGTGGTCGAATGAATAAAAAGGGTGCAAAAGGCGCAAGAAAGTCACCGACTAAAGACGAGCTGCGAGATTATGCTATAAAACATTGCAGCGGCAGATTACCAATCGTTGTTCACGAAGATGAAAATGTTGAAGTCTTCGAGAACGGCAAATGGATAAGTTACTCAAATTAAATAAAAAATAAGACGCATGAACAGCCACCACTGTCATGCCAAAAGGAAGTACACATTTATGATAAATAAAAGTAATAATACAGCTATAAATAGTTTTTGCTCCTATGAGCAATTGGAAAAGTTTTTGAACACGATCTGCGTATTTGACCTGACATTCATGAAAAGGTCAATCACGGGTAGGGTCAAGGAAGTCAACGAAGACTTCTTGCTGTTGGAAATGCGAGACGGTCGGCTATTGTGTGCTCGACTTGATTGCGTTTTGGGCTTCGGCCAAGTCAAGAATCAGCCAGTAAGGGCGGTATAAATGAAGATACCATCTGAGCTTCAGCTATACCAACATTTCGTACTTCGTGGTGGTCCAACCGGCAAAGCACCAGTAAACAAAGCCGGTCAAATATATTCCTGGAATACCCCGTCCACCTGGCTAGTTTCTGGCGAAGCAGTAGAACTGTATGAAGCCAACAAGACATTATTTGCAGGCATTGGTTTTATAGTACACCGAGAATCCTTTTTAGAAAACAACCAAATAATTGGTGGCGACATAGATAACTGCCGTGATCCAATTACCGGCGAAATCTCACCTAATGCCAAAAAGATAATTGACACCCTTAATACTTGTGTTTCGGTTAGCCCGTCAAAAGTTGGCCTACGCTTCTTTTTAATCGGAAAGCTACCAGAAAACGTAGATAATGTATCCTGGTCCGAACCCGATGACTTATCCGACGAAATGAAAGCCAATATCATAAAAGCAAAGCCGGCACTCCAAGAAAAACTAAACAACGGTCAAAATGTCTGGAATGGCGTTGAAATTTATGAGAATGGTCGACACCTAACTCTAACCGAAGACTGGCTACAAGAATACCCTGAAGACTTAGAAATCCGACATCAAGAATTATTAAGTGTCTGTGAAAGCAATATCGTTAAAATAGCATCCAAACCAAAGACAACAAAGTCAACGTCTTCTAAACTACCACACCTTGACGTATTAGACGTAATAGACGTTTCTGACTTCAAATATACTGGTGGCCAATATACTGGTCCTCATCCAGTATTTGGTTCTACTAATGGCCACAATCTACACGTCAATCCTGAAGAAAATATCTGGTATTGCTTCCATGCGGGCAGTGAATGTGGCGGAGATGCTTGGCTATGGCTAGCTGCTGAAGCCAAAATAATAGACTGGTCAGAATGTAAAAAAGGTGCTCTCTATGATGCTGCCAAAATTCAACGTTTGAAAGAATACGCATTGTCTAGAAAGCTATTCTCGTTAGACGTATTGTTTCCAAAGCGTGCTGACGCCTTAAAAACAATTTATGGTATATTGCCTTCTGGTACACGACAATTAGATAGCACTAAGATTTATGAGCCTAAAAATTTAGAAGCCATAGCTTATATAAAGTTAGAAATGCCTTCCGAATTTATAAAAATGAAGTCAATACTAAACGGTAAAATCTCAATGGTAGATTTTAAGCGTGCTGTAAGTGCCAAAGAAAGTGAAATAATAAATAAGAATGCTAATAAAGAAAACTCTTATATATTGTTTGATGAAAATAAAAATGCTAAATTACAAATACTACAATTATCTACAGATATAATAAAAGAATTGAATATTCATGTAGTATCTGGAACACGAAACAAACTAGCAATGTACCGAAAAGAAGAAGGCATATACGAAATTGGTGAAGCAGTTAAAAGAAAAATAGATAAAAACGCAATTGACAAAGTAGTTGATTCTGGAGACACGAACGCCGAATCACTTAGCTTGCAGAACTTTGCCAAAATAGAAAAAATTGTGTCTAGTAGCGCACCAGAAATCGGTGATGCCTTTGAACAATTCCCGTACCTTATTTGTGTGGGAAACGGCATAGTAGACCTAAAAACTGGAAAACTTGAGCCATTCAATCCAAAATATTTAATGGTAGAAAATACTTCTGTTAATTACGTTCCGGATAAGACCTGGCAGGAACAAGCACCTAACTGGGAAAAGGCTCTTAAAGAAACATTCCAAGACGACTTAGAAAAAATAGAATACTTCAAACGGGTCATGGGATACTGTGCTACTGGCGAAACACGATCTGATGCTGTATTTTGTCTATATGGTCTTGGTGGAACTGGCAAATCTACTATGATAGATACTGTAATGAAAGCCTTATCATCGTCCAATAAAGTAAATGGCTATGGGACTATGCTCAAAGCTGACTTACAAAGTTCCAGATCCGGTTCCACTCGTGACGGTATTGCTCGCGCCCGATATAAACGCCTAATTATAGCAAAAGAATTAGACGAAAAGAACGATTTGTCTTGGGGAACAATTAAAGAATTGGCATCTACATCTTCAGCTATAGAAGTAAGGAAACTATATGAAGGCACTGAAAATATCACTCCACGTTTCAAGTTAGTCTTTGATACAAACCATATGCCAAAGTGTGAAACCCCAGACCATTCAATACTTAGACGTCTGAAAATAATACCGTTCCGGCACAAGTTTGAAGTAAAAGATGAAACCATGTCCAAGACGCTAGAAAATGAACTTGAAGGTATTCTTCACTGGATAATCGAAGGAGCCTACAACTATTATCGGGATGGTTTAGGAAACCCTAAATTCTTAGACGAAGAACTTGAAATATATAAAGAAGATATGGATTCAATGTTTATACAATCGTGGTTCAAGCATAGTGGTTATATTATAGATGCTTCTGTTATAAGCCTCCCAAGTGACCATTGGGTAAAATCAATGACATTATATGAAGAATATAAAACATATTGTTCAGAAATTGGTGCATCTGATACCGCAAGTAAAAACAAATTAGCTGACTTCTTAAAAAATAGGGGTGGTCAAAAGAAGCAAACCAAAAGAACCATAATTCTAAACGGCCAGATAATAGAAGAAAGAAGCACGTTCTATTTAAATATATATAGGTGATAAATTTATATATATATTATTTTTAGTACTAGACTAGTACTAGACTTAAACTAGACTTATACTATACTTAATCAATAACTAGCTAGACTACTAGACTATAATAGGAATAATAAAGTACTAAGCAAAAATTTCTACAAAAAAATTTCCTATAGGAAAGTTAGAAAAACTCCAAAAAGTCTAGTACACTTAGTCCGTTAGTGGTTTTTGTCTAGTTTATGTCTAGTTTAGGTCTAGTACTGGACTAGTAACCTTAGTTCGTTAGTGATTTTTAGTACATAAAAGGGATGATCTGAGGACAAGGTCCTTGTTTGTATGTAAAATAGCCGTAGATAACGGAAATTTTCGTTGGCAAAGCAGTCAGAACTTCGACCGTTTTTAGAAACCTTAGATGGTTCAGTCTTGTTAGTATCCAATTTGGGTCAGAAATAAGCCTCAAAAACAATCAAATTTTCTCATACATAAATATATCTGTAGACGGTTCTGTAAAGTCTGTAGTACTTTTTGCTGCACGCAAAATTGGTAAAAAATTAGAAAGATAGTATATATCAAGAAGAATTAAAACGTAGTACTGCAAAACAAGGAAATTTAGTAAGTTGCTTATCAACACGTTAGGCGAACCAAATATCAAGATATCACCAAGTATTATATAGGTAAAATCCAACGTTGACATATGAAACAAATATCAGAACGAATTGATTCAACAAATATAAATACAATTGTAACAATAATAGGTATTATTATAGGTGTACCAAGTTTTATAGCACTGATAAGTGGTAATATGACATTCGAAACAATATTTAATGTATCGTATATATTATTATTGATAATATTATTAACGTTGATGTATTTGAATAATAATATCACTAAGAAATATCGCAATGAAAAGAAAGAAAAAGAAAACTTAATAGTTGATAACAAAAAAGCCATTGCATCAATATATGCTGACATGAATCAAAAAGTAACCAAACTAGAAGCAGATGTTATAAATTTGAAAGATCAAGTCGCAAAATGGAAAGATGTTGCAGCGTCTCATTCGGATGAAGTACTTCAATGGAAATCTGACTGTAAAATGCTTTTTGATTGGAAACAAGAATTGGAATTGAAAAAGCAACATTTGCAGGAAGAACTGCAACACGTTTATGATTTTCCTCCGTCACTAAACCCTAACAGAAATGTACCTTATAGCGTTGACGTAATTTTGCGTCCTTCAGATCCACGTGATGCGCAACTTGTGAATATCGATAGAAGACTAAGAACGATATAAGTTAGACATTATTTGATTATATTTCTGTTCTTTTTTTCCTCCCTTACATAATTCACTACTAGATAACTCATTAAATTGCTTAAAGAAATTCACAGTATGGCCCCATTGAAAGAAACATAAAATACAGAATATATTATGAAAATAGATGAATGATTTAAATGAGATTATGCATGAAATCCAGTGCGTTTAGGCTACCGAATGAGCTTGCAGAACTGAGTTTGCAGGCTTTGTGTGCCGGTCATAAGATCAAACTGAGCAGCTTATTGCCGCCCATCCCAAGCCAGGAAGAGCTGGCCGAAGAATCAGACTTGTGGGAAGTCGCCGACGAGATCGAAACATAGTCCGACCGCCTTTAGAAACTTTAGAAAAGAAGATTTTAAGAACTGAGATGATTTGGAATGATGAATATTTTATAAAATCATATTTAAATTTAACTGTTTTAAACTGTTTTTAACAGTAATCTCTTCGAATACGAAAAAGTTCTATGACATCCCTAACTTTTATTTTATAATATATATTGAATATTATTGGACGATTTATGATACAACTTGAAGAGCCTAACGATATCAGGCAACTTATTCGCGAATGGATTTCAGAAGCTTGTGAGAAGAAGCGGCTGCCTTTCGATCAAGGTGGAACGATTGTACAACTGCTAAATGTATGGCTACGCTCATATGAAATTGAGAAAATGAGTAATTTGGAAGGACGCATTGAAGCATTAGAACAAAATAAGGTGATAAAAAAATGAAGAGTTTGTCTGGTTTAGAGCGAAGAATCACAGTACTTGAAAGACCCACAGCCGACATTGATTTGTTAGAGATCGAGATCAGCAAGCTAACCGATAGCGAACTTGGCTTGGTTGAGGAATACATGAGCCTGCTGAATGCAGGATTTTCACTAGATGAGGTTTCGGATATGATGGACACAGAATCATATTCGCAAGCATTGGGCATCGTTAATAAAATCGATCAAGAATTGGAACGGCTGACAGCGCCTCCTGTGCGACAATCGATAGCAAGCGCTTCGAAGCGAAGGAAGAGAATCTTAGAGGTCGATCATGGAATCGAAGACTGAGCAGGCTGCGAATCTTTATGCTGAGATACAAGATATCCGAAAACGTATGCGTCGCTTTATAGAAACTGGCGATCTCAAACGCATGATCCGGCTTAGGGTTCGGCTGGCCCAACTACAGGCAAATCTGGAAATCCTGAAAGAGAAACAAGCAGCACGATTGGCTGAAGTCAAATCACCAAGGTTCAGGAGGAGCTATTCTTATGAATTCTTCTTGGAACGGTTGCATAAGTTTTTCATTGAGGCTGTTTAATGGGTAGCCAGAATTCGGAGGGATGAATTTGAGGTCGGTACAAGTCCTTGGGTTATTACTTATATTGTTCATGTCTGTGGCTTCGGCAGCTTATGCTGTTCCGGATAGATCACTTGAATCAGAGCAAAGAATCGCATCAATGGAAATAAATCAAAGTGCTGGTAACATGACCGGCGATGATTACATAATCGCATTGATGTATGCGTATATTAATGATACCGTGAACAAAAATTCGATTAACGATCCGTCTAGACCCAATTTCAGATCCGTGCAGAGTGAAGCTATATCCAAGTTTGGAGATTATAGCGAAGTTTACACCAGCGACAAGCTTGATTTGGAATTAAGGGATCTAATGTCCAACTCAACGACTCGCGAGTGCTACATTGAACAAGGATCAAAATATTGCAAAGGGCGTTATGTAAAGCCGGATCAAGGATACATCGATGGTTTCCTGTTTAATCTATTCAACAAGGGTAAACTTAGCGAATTGATAGATGAGGCACGTAATTCGTCACAAGCACGTCTAAAGGAAGAAGTACACTTGGAGGCTGTACGCCGCGAAAAAGAAGAAAAGCAATTACTTACTCAGCAAGAAAACGCCGCACGCCAGACAGCCTTGGATGCTTACTACAAGAATACCTCTGAAAATTATTCGACCAAAATCGCGGATCTTCTGAATCAGTCTGACCTCAATGAGGCACTGAACTTATCCAACGAGTCAATAGTGGCCCTTGTTTCGCCCTACAGCAATATAATGATGATCACCCAGGGAGACATTTACATGCGCCTGGGCAGGTATCAGGATGCTATCGAGAGCTACAAGAGCGCACAAACCGATTTCAAGTATAGCAATGAAAGCGCTGAATACAAAGAAAGCGTAAACCAGAGTTTCCTGGAGAATAAATGGGATCGCATAGCTGATGTAAAGATCGGAATTGCGAATGACAAGGTACATGCTCAGATAATAGCTCTACGTCACAATCTAAAAGATGCACCTGACGCTAAGCGACTCCTAGCTGGCCACACTGATGGAAAAGAATACACTGTTGCTATGTTGAACTACACGGCAATTGATCCGGAGTACATTGCAATTGTTAATCTGTCAGCATATAACGACATTAAAACAACGGACATGACGTCCTACCAGGAATCCACCATACCCGTGTGCATAGATATATTCGGTGCATTGTTCAAAGATCCAAAGATATCATATGTATTTATTAACCTAAATACATCGTACTACGATAAATTTGGGCATGTCTTGGAACGACCGTATATGAGTGAAGCCCTGGATGCCAAGACCGCGACACAAATAGGCGATTGGGCAGCCTTTAAGCAATATGTGGGCACGGATGTGAGCAAATTCGAACAGGTAATTGATTTAAAAATGATATAGATCGACTGCAAGGGCCACTTGCAAAATAAGTGGCTCTTGCCTATTTTAAACGAGCATATCGCTTTGAAGCCTTCTTGGAGGAGATGGCGACATGCTGCAAACGAATACATGTAGAAGATTATACAACAGCCTTCGGCTTTGATGCGAATGGTTCGAATGTCCACGCGCTAATATCCTTGAATTTGATGCACCAAATACTAGACTTGCCCTTAAATCTTTCATCGTCTTTAGGACTAACACAGTCACTTACATCACATTCGGTGTCTTGTGGAATGATTGCCTCTTTATCCTTTTCCCTGTTGCGAAGTACAATTTTTGTCCCTTTCGTTAAAACCCATGGAATATTCGCAGCTATGAATATATTATTATTAATTTTTTCTGTTCTATTTTTATCTTTTTCAAACCTCATTTTATCTCTTTCAAATCCTCGATCATCGCCGGAAAACAAAATTAGTGTGCCGTCATCATGCTTTTCCCAATCAGCAATGCGAATAATACTACCACTCTTTTCTAATGAACCGGAACTCCCTTGTTCAATTATCGCCATATGTTCTAATTCAATTTGATTGATTTATATGTTTTGGAGCACGTGACCTAAAGATGCCACTACATGCTATGATTAATGATTGCATTATAACGTTAATTTTAATTACCGTTATGCTTATATAGTCATAACACTAATTGATTACTGTTATGATAGCAGTGGGCTATGTCCGGGTAAGCACTGAGAACCAGAATGGCTGTGATAGCTTTGGGCTTGAGACCCAGAAAGATACGATCACGAAGTACTGCGCTGCAAATGCCCTAGAGCTAGTACAAATTTTTGATGACCCTGCGTTGTCTGGCAGTCTGCCCGCGTTGGAGAGACCAGGATTACGTGCTATGCTAGATGCCGTTAAAGAAGGCGATAAGGTTATCGTGACCCGGTTAGACAGGATCGCACGGGATTTGTATCTTAGTTTATGGGTGGAAAAAGAGATACGAAAGGCAGGCGCAGAGCTTATCAGCATAAGCGAGCCTTATCGATGGAACGACCCAACGCAAAAGCTTCTCCTGAATATCATAATGAGCTTTGCGGAGTTTGAGCGGTCCTTGATTACTTCCCGGTTGTCCAGCGGGCGCAAGACTAAGGCCCGTCAGGGTGGCTATGCAGGTGGTAAGGCACCGATCGGTTACAAGGCGGAACGTGGCGACAAAGCCCTTACCTTGGATGAAGAGAAGACCAGCACGGTTCGCAGGGTCTTTGAACTGCGCGATGAAAAGCCCGAAGCTTCACTTAAGACGATTGCTGATATGCTGAACGGCGAGGGCTATACATCAAAGGAAGGAAAACAATTTCATCCTATGCAAGTGAAAAGGATCTTGGATAGAAAGTCCTTTTATGAAGGCATCTATAGGTATTCGGGAGTTGAATCTGAAGGGCAACACCAGAATATTATTTAGCCGAATTCAGATTTCAATTTCATCGTCTCTGCGCTCACGACTTAATCACGTAAATGGCTTGAAACTCAGGCCCGAATAGTCGGCTATCGACTTCATGCAAAATGAATTGCTCAAAGTATTCTACAATTCCTACAAACCCAACTGAATAAGTCCCTCATCTAAAAGCTTATATTGTTCCTTTGCATCCTACTCCGCAGTAGGAAGGGAAGATGGTATCACTCACAGTCTATAATGGCGCTACAAAGATCAGAGGCAACAAGCTCTATCTCTTGCTACAACCGATTCAGAGAAATGTAAATTACTATCCTGGGAATCAATCAAGAGGGATATTTAAATGAAAGCGACAGATAATAAGCTGCTCGATTTGCTCACTTTCCAGAATCAATACGTAATCCCAATTTATCAGCGAAAATATAGTTGGAATGAAGATAATTGCGAAAAATTATGGGATGACATACTTAGTGTGGCAAATCATCCTAACTTCCCAAGTCATTTTATTGGATCAATAATATATATTCGGGGGATTAAAGAAAAACTGGTAGGGGAAGTCGAAGAGCTATTGGTAATAGATGGCCAACAGCGTTTAATCACAGTGTCATTGCTATTAGCAGCTCTTGCCAAAGCCTTTGAGGATTCTGATAAAAAAACCAGTCAACAGATCAGAGAATATTACTTATTCAATATGCTTCAGGAAGGCGATAAACGTTATAGGCTGAAACCAACTGATGGCGATAGAGAAGAATACTTTTCTCTGCTGGATGAAAAGAAGAAGTCATCATCTTCATCAAAATTTACAGAAAATTATTTATTCTTTGAAAAAAAATTTTGTACAATGGAATTAGATTTTTTAAAAAAAATTTACCAAGGAATTAGCAAACTTAAGATCGTCGAAGTAACCCTAAAGCATGGTGAAGATGATCCTCAACTAATCTTCGAGAGCGTTAATTCTACGGGCTTGGGTCTATCTAAAGCAGATTTAATAAGGAACTTCATCCTCATGGACTTGGAACCAGAGAAGCAAAAGGATCTTTATGAAACATGGTCTCAAATGGAGAAGAGTTTTGTCGATTCTGAGCTGCAAGAGAAAACCGATCGCTTTATCAAAGATTACCTAACCATCAAGAATAACGGCATTATCCCTACGATGAGGGAGATATATAACGTGTTCCAGCACCATTACATCGATCGATCAATGAACGAGGATATCAAGGATATAATCGACGATATTTATAAATATTCAAAATACTATATCAAATTGTCTTCATCTGGAGAAACCGATAAATATATAAATAGCATTTTAACCGATATCAGGGCTCTAAGAGTTGATGTCGCTTACCCTTTTCTCATGGAGGTCTATGATGATTGTTGTCAAAAAAGGATTACGAGAGAAGAGTTTATCGAGATATTAAAGTTCATAGAAAGTTACGTCTTCAGAAGGGCAATTTGCGGCGTGCCAACAAATTCGCTTAATAAGACCTTTGCTACACTAAGCAAAGAATTAGTCAAAGATAAGGAACACTATCTTGAAAGCTTCAAGGCGGCAATTATACTAAAGGAATCCCATCGGCGCTTTCCTGATGATGATGAGTTCAAACGAGTAATGATGGTTAAAGATCTCTATCACCTTCGCAGTTGCGAATATTATCTGACCAAGCTTGAGAAACACCATCCTCATAAGGAAGTTAATATCGATGAATGCACTACCGAGCATATCATGCCGCAGACTTTATCAGTTACTTGGAAGAATGAACTGGGTGAAAACTGGGAAGAGATTTATAATAGGTATATTCACACCATTGGCAACCTGACATTAGCGGCTTACAACATTGAATATTCTAATAGTCCATTCATAAGAAAACGTGACCTAGTAGACGAAAACTGTCATAAAGTCGGATTGGGATACAGCCCTCTGCGTCTTAATGAGGGCTTGGCTGATTTGGATCATTGGAATGAGGCCGAAATCCTTAAGCGAGCGCATACGCTTGTAATGCTCGCAACTGTAGTTTGGCCATATCCGCAACTTTCACAAGAGATCCTAGACAAATATCGAGTCGAAAAAAGTGCGGATATCAATAGAAACAACGATCTGGAAGATGCTGTTTCCTTTGGTGAGGACTAGGAATAAGCTTTTAATTTTTTTAATAATGCATTAATATTATTTAAGCAGCAGTTTTTGGATGTGAGGACGCATATTTTGCATTAATAACGCTCTAAACTAAATATATCGTATATAATCAGCCTAAAAGTTTAAATACATGGCCTAACTAATAAATGGACGAGCAAATTGAGGCCAATCATAAAACCAAGCTTAATCGATTGGATTGGAGCAGAATAGACAACGTATATGGAGTTATTATACTCAAGATCTATTCTCGCAGGAGTTCAAGGGTTCGAATCCCTTTCCCCGCACTCCAATATCCTTGGTGATAGTGATTTTCATGATTTTTATCTTGGTTTGGTTCACCCCTTGAGAATAGATGTGCATCTATTTTGGGGTGGGAGACTTGGTAAAGGCAAAGGTTGATTGGCAGTAAAAGGTTAAATTTGCCAATTTTAGAAGCTTTGAGTCATAGTTTATATATTTAATAGTAGGTGTTATGTTGGTGTGTTTAGTGATCATATACTGGTTAATTTCCGGTTTTAATTCGCCTCTTGTTTCTTCTCTTATCGTTGCTCTTGTTGTATTCTGGCTGACATATTGGTACAATAAGCAAAATAAGCGCCGGGAGGCAAGTCTCATTGTGGCAGATGTTCTTGCGGAATGGGTAAATCTCGGTGGGAAGGATTTATCTTCGGAGGATATATTGCCGTTACATAAAGCTTACTGGAAGGCGGCATTATCGCTTGATTCTGATTTGTTAATTGAGTTAAATAAGAGGCTAATGAATAGAGAAACGGCTCCAGATACAAAAGAGATACTTCATTATGCTCGTATAAAGCTAAAAGGGCGTTCTAAGCCGGAAATATTAGCAAAAGACTTTGTTAATTGGGAACCTACTAAAAAAGATTCCGAAAAGAAATGAAGTTTGAAAGTAGCATTTAACGATCAAGGGTTATCATTTCCAAAATCTCCACCATCCCTTTTTCTTAATCTCTTCGCCGGGCTTTAGGGCAAATTGGCTGATGCTTTAGGCGAGATGTACTGCATGATCGCGAAGGAATGAATCAGCAAACAGATTGTCACGATAAGCATGGTTGTTCATCGATTGCCATGGACTTATCTTTTTAAATTATAACGCTATGCCTTCGTCTCTATATATTATGCCGGTTAGTTTTTAACGTATTGATGGTTGCAAATAGTCGATGCCGAAGCCTGGTACAACAAAGGAGTTGCTCTTGAAGCCCTCGGAAGGACCAGCGATGCGGATGCTGCCTTTGCCAAAGCAAAAGAGCTGGGATATACAGGCTGATCCCATCTCCTTTTTGTGAACTACAATATCACAATCTCCTATCATTGGAGTGGTAAATCAATTACGTAAACCTTATTAATAGAACTGCCTAATTAAGTAAATATGGAGGGATTATCACGCAACTTAAGTTTATGCTCGTTTTTTTGACTGTTTTGACAATGTTATGTGTACCAGCACTAGGACAGACGACAGCTAGTGATTGGTATAATAAAGGTGTTGACTCTTATGATAAAGGATTTTACGATTCCGCTGTAAAATACTTTGACAAAGTTATTGAGCTAAGACCCTCTGATAATGACGCATTAACCTACAAAGGCTATGCTCTCGATAAACAAGGCAAATACGATGAGGCCATTCAATCGTTAGATAAGGCTATTAACATTAATCCACAAGATGCGAAAGCATTGTTCTACAAAGGCACGGTACTTATTGCTCAGAGCAAGTACGATGAAGCTATCGAAGCGTTAGATCGTGCTACAACAATTAATCCTCAATATACAAATGCATGGTACGTCAAAGGCCTTGCTCTAAATGAATTGAGCAAATACAATGAGGCTATTGAAGCTTATGATAACGCTATTAAGATCAATCCGCAATTTTCAGATGCCTGGTACAGCAAAGGTAATTCACTCGACGAATTGAGCAAGTACAATGAGTCCATTGAAGCCTATGATAATGCCATTCAAATTAATCCACAGGATGCAAATGCTTGGTTCGGTAAGGGCAATGCTTTCTATGCGTTGAGCAAGTTTGATGATGCGATTAAGGCTTATGATAATGCTATCCAGATTGATCCTAAACTCTCAAGTGCCTGGCACAACAAAGGATTGGCACTCGAAGCTCTAGGACGAAAATCGGAATCTGAAGCAGCCTTCGCCAAAGAAAAAGAGATAGGGCTATAGTGGATACGAATCTAGGACGGTAAAGACAGGTCATGGCGAGATTACTGGCAATATCTCGATCCAGCCAAGCTGGATAAGGCTCCTAATGTGGTTTCTGAACATGGGAATGCGTGCAGGGGATGAGATCCTCGCACGTCTCGGCTACACAAACTATTTTATTAGGTAAACCAATACCTGCATGGAGGGATATCAATTAAAGGAAATTTTGTTTTCGTTTTAATGATGCTTACTGTGCTGTGTATGCCAATATTTGGGCAGACAACAGCCACCAAAACGTGCGAGATCCGTGGTCAAGTCGCAGGAACTATCAATGGCATGAGCAACCTCGTTGATAACTCCTTCACTTGGAATCCGCAGAACTTCGCTGGCTTCTTCTACGATATCAAGAAGGACCTGGGCACAGAGAGCCTCAAGTTCGTTCTTACCGAGGATAACAAGCTCAGTGGTGATGCACCCTACGGAGTTACTTACACAACCACTGCTCAGAATAAGAACTTTGAGCGCGACCTGTGGGGTTCCTATAAGGTAATCGGCTTCCAGGGCGAGAAATACTTCGCGGGATACAATTACGGCGTAGATGAGCAGACTGGGTCGAGAATATTCTACGAGTGGTCAACCGATAAAAATTCGCTCTCCAGCGAGCAACTTGAAAAAATCCTGATAGACAGCAAGGATGAGATGACCGTCACCTCTGGCACACCTCTGAAGTTAGCAGAAGGCTACGAGTTGGTTCTCAAGTTAATCGACACAAACGGAATGTATCTTGAGTTATCAAAGAATGGATACGTCGTTGACTCCAAAGTCATTTCTCCATCCAAGGATGGCGCGACTGAAGCCGACAAGACCTACTACTACAAGAATCCAGCCGTAGGCGAGCAGAAGAAGCTCGTGACCATTGGCGTTCACTTCAAGAATGCCATAAGTATCCAAAATCAGACTGTAGCCACAGTCGACGGCAAGTGGCAGATCTCCGACACACCCCTTGCTATTATGGCGGACACTCAGTATGACAAGATGACCATAAGAACCGTCGATGCCACTGCTGGCGTCATCGCCATGGACAACAAGGACAACGCCATAACCCTTAGCAAGAACAAGGAAACTACCCTCATGCCAGGGATCAATCTCAGGACCGCTGACAACGACACACTCCGATTCTACATCTACTCAGAAAAGAATTGTCAATGCTGAGATATTACCGCGTGTAACCTGTAATCCATTTCCTATTTTTCGATATGCTTTAAACCACAAGATATTATTATAAGGATAATTTCAGGCTCAAACCTCTTGATCTTACGCGCCGAATTGTGGATTTGCTATTGTTTTCACTGACGGCGATTAACCGCGATCGGATGATTTTGAACCCGATTTTACCAAGACTAAGTGAACTGGTAGTTAAGTAGAAGAGATTTATGTCAATTTAGACCAGAGAGAATAATATGTCAGTCTTTGGGCAAGCCAGAGTCGATCCACAGAGCCTTCCGCAGAAGAGCCTATCTCCGATGTGATGGACTGGCCCTGCCAGCAACTCAAAATTGAGCCGAGCGCCGCCCGCAAGATGCACTCAATATATCCAGATCCTCTGCATCAACGATCGATGCCATGTATTACGGGAAGCTGCCAGAAAAAGGCATGGGATGAAGTGGGATATGTCCTGCAACGCAGTATACATAATTGATTACCGCCACTAGAGAGTGTTACTGGGTGCAGTCCAAAGCGTTTTATACGCCGCTTGCAAATATGTATTAATGGACTTGATATTGTTCGTCGTGTTTCTTGCCGCTTCGGTGGCTAGCGGGATTTACTACACAGTCAAGTACATTCGAACCAAGAAAACCGTTTTCCTAATAGCTGGCTTGGCCTTAACGTTCATAGTGATTGCTCTCATTATTCTTTACTTTTTGCCGGAAGCATCTGCATCTCCCATGATGCCTTACGGTCCTGCCTATGTATTCAACCACACGCATTTCCAACCGTCGCCCCCAAGTCCGACGCCTGCGACCAGCCTCCTGACTAACGCTTCTCCGACTCCAATTGTTCCGAACATTGATTACAGGCCCACGGCTAACGTTTCCGCGGTTGCTACACCAACGCCAGCAGCGACTTCTCCAGTGTTGTTCGTCATGTTGCTTGCCGCTTCGGTGGCTAGCGGGATTTACTGCACAGTCAAGTACATTCGAACCAAGAAAACCGTTTTCCTAATAGCTGGCTTGGCCTTAACGTTCATCGTGATTGCGCTCATTTTTCAATGGTAACTCGACTAATGCTTAACCTCGGTTACGACATCGCGAAATTCCGCAGCGACTTGTTTTACGACGACTTCAACAGCAGGCTAGCTGCAACCGGACGCGCGTACGCGCCGCATTACGTGCTTTGGGACTGCACGAGACGCTGCAACCTCCACTGTGTGCACTGCGGCGCAGCGAAAGAAAAATATTCGGCCGAACTCTCAAACGAAGAAGTTAAGCGAGTTATCGACGAGCTCGCCGCCATGCGCGTGCGTTTTTTCGCGGCGACCGGCGGAGAACCGCTGCTTCGAAGCGACTTGTTGGACGTTTTGCGTTACGCGTGCGGAAAGGGTTTGAACACGGGTTTCGCGACAAACGGCTTCTTCATAGATGAGGCGAAAGCCGCGGAAATAAAAGACACTGGAATTTCTTCAATCCAAGTTAGCCTTGACGGACTGCACGACGCACACAACGCGATTCGTGGTAACGCGCAAAGCTTTCAAAACGCGGTGTGTGCCATCCGGCTCTTGCTCGCCGAAGGAATCCCCGTCGTAACGGCAGCGACCACCATCACAAAAATGAATTATGGGCAAATAAGCGGACTCCGCAACTTGATGGCCGGACTCGGCGTGCGCATGTGGAGGATTTGCTTAGTCATGCCAATAGGCCGTGCGCGTTCAAGTGAATTGCATCTCGAACCCGGACAGTTAAAGGGCTTGCTGGAGTTCGTCGAGGAAAACAACAAAAACGGATATCCTGTGAAAATCACGTTAGGCGAGAACATGCCTTTCCTCGCCAATTTCGAAAAACGGATTCGAAGCGAGCCGAACGCTTGCCCAGTAGGCTTCACCGCTTGCTGCCTCGGCGTCGATGGCAACGTACGCGGCTGTCCGGAAATGCCGGACCGGCCCGAAAACCGCGAAGGCAACGTGCTCGAGAAGCCGTTCGCGAAAATTTGGAACGAAGGATTCAAAAAATACCGCGTCCGCGCGGCCATCAACGACAGCGATTGTTCGTGCTGCGCGAGTAAAAAATCTTGCTTCGGCGGGTGCTGGGTCATGCACGAAGCACAAGGCGAACAATGCATTTACCGCTTGCTGGGAGAAAAACCACCGTTAACCAGATGATTCTAAGGGGTTGTCGGAATATAAATTGCACACTTTCTAAGGCGATATTGAATAAGCTAAATCGCTTTCTATAATTATCTTTTTGGCCAAGCCCCTAACTGAAATTTGTTCGTTTTATTTTAATAGCTCTTCTAGAACTACCATCTTGAGAATAGTTCCAATTCGATATCAGTGATCTTGTATCCGATCAACTACCCAGGAACAACGCCTAGAATTTTGACACTTGGATATCGATTTAACTCTTAACCGAAGACGCATGGAGTGTTACTCGTAAGAAAGTGCGGATATCCCTTTCCCCGCACTCCAATATATTTATTGATAACGATTTTGGGCTACTAAGTGCTGGAGTTATTGCTTTTCGTCGAGGAATTAGGAGCAAGGACACTATTAATTTCTTCCCGCTAATTTGAGCAGTATCTATTATCCTCTAAATCAGGAACAACACTTAATAAAATAATCGTGCTTAAATTAAATATCATCCATAAGAATCCAAAAATATTTAAGCAAGAAGCACTTATATCTGTTTGGACATCCGCGATGCAAAAATGCTTCAGGTATGAAGACCGTTTCATGTCAATAGGAACATATCTACATGAAAGGCCAAAATAAAGGGAAACTATGAGCGATATAGAGGATACACTCAATGCTACCAAAGAAATTCTCTATCAACTTAGTTCAATAATTAATAATCCCATGTATAAATATTTAATATTACTAGGTGCAGTTATTTTGTTAGTCGCGTTCTTGCTTATCCTATTAAGATATGATAACAAAAACTTGTCATTGCACTATTTGGTTTAGGGTTGCTCTGTCTTGTGCTCGGTTCGATTGTAATTTTGAATTCGCAGAAACCCAGCAACCTGAGCCTAGAGGATAGTGTAAGAAAAGAAACTGCTGCGGTTGCAGCTGGGACAATAATCACATTGAACGCCTCTGCAAATGATCCCAATAACGATCCTATATATTATAAATTTTATTTAAAAAGCAATTCTACGAAAAATGAATGGGAACAAAAGAGAGAATGGGATCAACAAAACGAATGGGAATGGGAGACGACACAGAACGATATCGGCACCGATTTCGTCATAGTGGAGGCAACAGATCATAAGTTTTTAAATATCATAAAAATTGAAAAGCAGGAAGGACCGATCAACATCGTAGATCCGTCTAATGAACCACCTAAAATAACTGGTTTTTCGCAATACCCAAAGAATAGTTCTCATGCTAATACTGTGGTCACTTTAAATGTGAAGGCTTACGATCCCAACAATGATACGATTCAATATAGATTTAAGGAAATAAACAACCGAGGGGTTGAATCGGTCTTTAGAGGTTGGCAAAATGATAGCCAAGCTGGTTTTCACAAGAATAATAACGAAATTGGCAATTATATTATAGTTGCTGAAATAAAAGATAATAAAAATGAAAATATTGATGATTCGGAGGCAGTACCGTACCATATAACGGATACTCTATAGAACTTTTTTGCAAGACCCAAGCATACCAAGATCTTCTGAATCTTATCCGTGAGGTGTTTAGCTCCATTAGAATTATGGCAATATACGCTTTTAGGCCAGGTTTTTGGAGAATAGCCTGAGAAGAGCCAGGCTTGGCAGAAGCTACATGATTGAATGGGCGCAAAACCATCATGTAGTTTCATTAGGCTCCAGTCTAGAACATATTGTTATTGAAGGCATTAAAAGCCAGATTTTGTAATCTCTTGTCCTTCATGCCTGAAGACCCCAATTTAACTGTCCCATTATCGGATATCGTGTTTCCCTGGTTATTTATTGCAGTAGGGACTAAAATGCTGTTCTGACTTGCATTGACGTTGTTGGTTTGGTTAACGGTTGAATTGGTGTTTAATGGTTTATCTTGAGAGAGCGATTTCGCCTGTAATGTAGTTTGATGATCGCCAAGATTGTCCCTGTAAAACTCATCAAAAGAGGACATGTCCATGTTGACCGATGGGTCGCCCATGAAGTCGTAAGAAGACCCTCCACCGGAGACTGCACAAGACCCCCCACATCCTCCCCTTGCGTGAGGGAAACAGATAATGACGAATGATATTGCCACAAGAAAAAAGATCGTATGCTTAACACTAATCCCCATAATGTCGTCGATTGGAGCCTGGGGTTAAAAGCCCTTCGATAGGTTGATAGGGATTTGGTTGAAGGCATTGACTGGAGAAGGTATTCCACGCCCGCCCCACGGATGTAAAGACATGATCCAGATGAGGCCCGGAGGAGGGCAGGCCGGGGGAGCGTGAACATCTTATGCAGGAATTTGAGTGGAAAAAGTATTTCATGAAGATGATCGTCTACACTAAAATTGATAGATATGAAACCTTCATGCCCGGGTGGGCACCCATGAGGCATGAAAATGGGCTTTGAGTATATATTCAGGATCAACTTTCCTCAATCATGAGACAAGCAATAAAAGGCAAATTTTTTCTGGAGGATTTTGATATCCCCTAATATGAAACTGCCCTAAGCAACTCTTAGAACCCATGAATGTCGCCTTATTAGGCACGTGTATCAAATTTACACTCCTATGTTGCTTTGCCTGCATCGAGGAGATTTATCATGGAGCCAATCTTAAAAAGTTATGCCGGAATGGATGTCCACGAGAAGAAGGTAGACGTATGCATTGTTCACGGACCCTTTGATAAAACTCCGAAATATGAAGTTACGACAATTGGTATGGAAAGTACCGGAATCTATTGGAAACCGATCTTCAATGTAATGGATCTGATTACCAATGACAATCACTTTGATAAAATTAGAGATTCAGGGCTTATCGAGGTTTGGAGCAACACCAAAGCGATAAAGAGGCTCCTCGATGGGATTGACGATTATAAGGATGTCACAATAAGCAGCCCACTATGCACCAATGAGCAATTTCCACCCTTGCCTGCACACGCGCGTGCTCCCGCGCCCGTAAGCGAGCGCCCTTCCGGGCTCCCGGCTCCGACCGCATCCAGGGCTAAAGGCTGCCAGGCCGGGAGGGCGAGCACCTGCTGGCCCACCCAAGGAAAAGTGGAGCTTGCAGTTGCTCCAAATCCAAAAGATGTCGACAGCAAAGAAAATCAATTGGTGATTTTACTATTCGCTATCGGCTTTATGGTATTTATGAGACACGATTTGGGTTTTGTGCTCATGTTCTCAGGATTATCTACTCTAATGGCATTTGGTCTTTTTTATCAACGGACTTATGGCAGGTAAAAGATTTGATGAGCTAACCGAATATAGAGACAAGGGGACGATCAACGGTATTAAGGCCCACCAAATCTGATCTCCAGAGATCCTCAGGCCGAAACTACCTCACTGGTGTCTTCTCCATCGAGAAGTTCATCCAGTTATGTTTCAGAGCAACACTATAAATCTTATAAGGTGGTATATACTATTGGGTGATATTAATGGACGATATAGATCTTAAAATCATTGAAGCTATCAATACTGTTTCCCCAAAGTCTTTTGTAAGTCCCGTCAAAGTTAATGAGGGCTTAAAGCTTGATGCAAATCGGCTTGGAACTCGTCTAATGATCCTTAAGAAATCAGGTTATGTAGACATTATGACCAGCGAATACCCGTCGAGTCTGACCCTTCCCAATGCCATCTCGAAAGTTTACCTCACAGAATTGGGACGCAAAACATTGACGGATAAGAAATAGAACTTGCCTTCAATGATCCATTAGAATGGTTCCGCAGAAAATCAACAATTCCTCTATTAATAAAGTATAGGGCGAATGTAAACTTTTTTCGAGGTGAGGGAATATGTAGCCGTTATATTCTGGAAAAGAATAAAAATTAAATGATAAATTGCCGAGTTTTCCCCTATTCATGAATTAAGGAGAATTCATCCATTGGTAGGTTCCATAGTCCCAGGCAAAGGGATTGCCACTATTAGAGTTGCCGAACAGTTTCTGATTTGCTTTGTTCGCAGCTACATTATCCAGTGCTGCTTGAGGAGCATTGCTGTCGAATGGAACATTGTACCCGGGATAACTTACTAGAGATTTTACTGGATTATTGGTCAAAGGTGGGTAAGTCATTTTCACAGTGCCTGATACATCTATTATCACTGAATTGCTTGTTACCCCACTAACAATAAAGGACAACGTATGCCGTCCAGGTGCATCTGCATAGAATCCAAGCTGACCTGTGGGATAGAAGAAGTAGCTATAGGTGCTGTTCTGACCACTTGAATCGACCAGGATTATGTTGCCGCTGCCCTCGTTGGGAGAGATCGCCAATAGCGACACCATCGTTCCCTGGGGAACTACAGCGTATTGTGACCAGTCTGTTGCTCCCTGTATCCATAGGGCATTGCCTGATGCAGTTGATTGATACGTAGAGTAAGGAACTTGCTGCATCTGGATGCCGAAGTAGACGCTGGCTGGTGTCCTGCCTGTGAGGTTAAATTGCACAGGAGGCAGAACATGTGCGCTTTGGACGGAACCCGTAAGTGCAGTGTAGAATTGAGAGTACTGCGAAGTGCTTTGTCCGGCATTCGCCGCGGTGCTTGAACCGTTCACCGGGGTCGCATATTGTCCTTGAACCCCTGACAAACATGCTAATAGAATGAATGCCAATAGTGTCGATAGTAACCTGTTCATTTTCATGATATGCTAATCGGAAGCCATTGAATAAATAGGTTTTGATATCAAAATATTAAAGTGCTATAAGCTATGCGTATATAAATTTGAATGCGGATTCAAAACTACTTGAATGTAAGTCGTGGCATAATCATAGAATCAGGATCGGCTTCAAGCGGATCAAATCCATATTTCGAGCAGGGGTTTCCAACCCCAGGTCAAAGGAACAAAGTTGAGGGCCTGTCGCGCAGGCGTTCGCGGGTTCGAATCCCATCTCCAGCACTATATTTTTCGCGGCATAACGAATTCTAACTGCGCCGATCACATGCCAGATAGAATTTTAAAGCTTTTAGTCAAGAGGGTTGACCAAAGAAGCTGGAAGAGATTTAACGCCTTTGTAGTCTGATTCTTTTGTGAGCGTGCAAATACACTCTCAATATCCTATTTATTAGATAGCAAGCGGTCTATTGCAATAATATATAATATAATGTTTATTTAATTTTAGATGGAAAACTATTTAGTTCAAATTACGGAATTTTGTATTTGGTGGTATCAAGTGAATAACTATCTTGCATTCTTCATTTTAGCGTTCTATTTCGGTTTAGTCGTTACTGGAACCGCTCAAGAATCCTTGAATACAATCCCACAAGGCCAGGGACTGGAACCGAACTATATGAATTCTTATTACCCCTCATATAATTCCCTTGCATATTGGAACAGTCCGTATGTTCCGGCGAAGTGTGCGGTCCAGGCTGCAAAAGAACGTCTTTATGCTAACAAGTACATGAATCCCAACTCTGTCTGGTGGCAAGTGCAAGAATCAAAGGAACGACTGTGGATGGTCAAGAATGCTTGCCGCACCTGCACTCAGGAGCAAGAATACGGCTTAAGAGGACCCCGGTTTTAGGGAGATCAGGATAATTCAAAATTTATAATACTTTTCTGATTGTTAACGTATGGTTAGACATCAATCTTATGTGCAGATTGCCGCATCAAGTATCTAAACTGAAAGCCACTCCTCGCGGCCGATCTCTCCTTATTTTTCAAGATCTGCGCTAAAAAGCCCAACACTAAATCCTGGCCGTGATGAGGATTGGGAATGGTCACATATATGCGCCCCTTGGCCAGCTCCATAACCCGCAGCCATCTTGTATCATCTTAGTCCTAATCTCGCCGTGGCCGTTAGATTCAAATTAGTCTGCTGTGTTTCCTGCGTCCAATATGCAAAAGGATCCAGACAACTGGCACAGTACCATCAAATTAGTAATGGCCGACATCACCACATTAGAGGTGGATGCAGTCGTCAACGCCGCCAACAACTCTCTTTTGGGTGGCGGAGGTGTGGACGGGGCCATCCATAGCGCTGCTGGACCGGAGCTTCTGGAAGAGTGCCGCGGCCTTTGCGGCTGCCCGACGGGTGAGGCCCGCATCACCAGGGGCTACGGGCTTCCGGCACGCTTCGTCATCCATACCGTGGGGCCGATTTGGAGCGGCGGAGACAATGGCGAGGATGATCTTCTTCGGAATTGTTACAGAAATTGCTTCGCCCTGGCAGAACTGCACGACATAAAGACGATAGCCTTCCCGGCCATCAGCGCAGGTGTTTATGGTTTTCCCATGGAGCGAGCATGTCGCATCGCTCTTCGGGAGATGATGTCCTACCTGGAGAAGAAAAACGTTGATGTGATTGCGGTCTGCTTTAGCAAGAGGGCGCTTTGGTGCTATCAGGTTGCTTTGCAGGATTTCTGAATGCCGGGTTTTCGGACATCTTTTTTCGCATAACTGATAGGCTGGCCGTCAGCTCACGAAGTATATCCCTATCATTACCACCAGAAAAGAGATGCCTTTTTGCACCAGTGCTCTCCGATCAGTCCTTTCGTTCATCTCTTTTGCCAGCTTTGGCGCGAGGACTCCCAGGCCCAGAATGAGGAGCACGGTCAGTATAGGTTGAAGGGCTCCTACGCTTGAGACCAGCGTAACCGATCCGATGGCATAGGCGAACATGGAGAAGATCAGCCCCAGGAATTGGAAGATCTCCTCAGAGATGAGCGCCCCCACGGCAACGCCCCCGCCGGCAAAGAAGTCAGTAACCTCGCTGCGGATAGATTGCTTGCCCAAGAGAGGCAAGACTACCATAAGGCCGCCAAAGGATGACCATATGTATAGATGCCACTCATCCATGGAGACAAGGAGATACTTGAGTGATAGGTAATAGATCGCGGTCAAGATCCAGTATGACATGAAGGGCTTAATCGCCGGCGATAGGGCCACGAGATTCGTCAGGATTTTTGGGCCCCTGCTAATCGAACCGCCACCTATAGCATTTTTTTTGTAAGATAGGAGTAGAGTGCCGACGATTAGCAGCAGCCCGCCGGCGCAGCATTTCAGATCCAGAACCTCTCCGAAGAGGAAGATGGAGCCTATGAAAACAAATACGGGGTACACATACTCCATGGCGCTGACCTTCGATGCTTCTTCAGTCTGCATAGCCTTCATGTAAAAGAAGGCCGGAAATATCTGCAGGCATCCGAATAGCAGCGCTATAAGGGATTCGGGGTACATAAATTTCGGGCCCACTATCAGGAGAACGGGGAGGGTAAAGAGCTGCTGAGCAAGAACCTGGCAGACGATATAGGCCTTGGAATCATTTGTGCATTTGCTGAGGAGAAGCTTATCCAGTACCCCAGCTCCGGAAAAGAAGACCGTGCCCAAGAATGCCAATATTAGCCACTCCAAGTCCAAACCCTCCTGTTTGAGATTCTCTTTCAACTACCGCTAAACTGTTTAGTTTAATCAATTAAGTTATAAATCTGATACTAGTTATACTTATCTGAAGTACTAATTTCTAAAATTGAATGAGTTTATAATTTAGTCGTATATTTATAAATTAAAAATTATTGGCGCCCCCGCTGTATGCTATTCATATTAGGTGGTCATAATTAATTTAAAAAATTTCAATATGTTATTATATTCTATTTTTTGTTTGAAATTATCTGTATATACTATATGCTTTCGATAATTGTCTGTCAATAGTAAATTAATTAATTATATCAGAATTGTTTAAATTTTGAGTTTGCGAATATCTACTATTCATCATATCTTTTTTTATATTTAAATACATTAAACAGCATTTAAAGAAATTAGAGTCTGTTGTTTAAGAAGTAAACGGATATATATATAAAAGTAATGTTGTAGGTTAACAGCTCAATTTTACCGTAAGCTGTTTAAAACTATAGAAAAATATAAATTTTGAATTTGTTTATCTACCTGTACTCTATTCATTAATTGGTAGCCAATCTTACCTATAAAATTTATTCTTTGAGCAACAATCACATTCGCTCCGCTTATTCCTCGAACTTATCTTCTCCCACGAAAAGAAGAATCATATGGACTTCGAACTGCATCCTGCGATCACTCTTGGCAGCAGAGCCTTCCATGTCCTGGTGGCTCCGGTGCAGATGCTGGTCGGGGCGCTTAACGACCACCTCGATTTGCAGAGGTTCCAGATCCTATACGTATGCGGGAACTACTCCCGCATCTTGAGCGATCTAGACCGCAGATTTACAGACATGGAGGTGAGGAGGGCCTTTACGGCCTTCCAGCTGATGACCGTCCTGGAAGATAACCGTCACACGCTAATGATCTTAGAGCATGACCATCTACTTTACGAGGACGCGGAAGAGATGGTGGAGTATGTATCCAGGGCGATGAGAGAAGCGGCGAAGAGCTGCATCGTGCTTCTCTATTCCCCTCTGTCAGACCCATATTTGGAGAAGATGATGAATTATGCCGACCGAGTATTTTGCTTCGCCGAAGGCCCTCGCACTGCGACAAAGCCTTCTGCAAAGAGCAGTCGAAAAGCGCAAACGAGCTCGACTGGCCAGACGACCCTGGAGGTTTTCTGATGGGCAGGAGTTTTGAGAGCGTGCGCATGGGCGTGCGAGAGGTCTCAGCTCGCTGGGCTAGGGCCGGTCGGGCCTTGAAGAAGGAGGACCAGAGCTATGCAGAAGAGCTTGCACGGATGGCCAAAATTCATTCCAGTGAGGCATTCTATGCACTGGACGATCCACTGGAGGCGGCCATATTCTCCGTGCTGATTGAATTCATGAAAGAGAGAGAGGTCCGAGATATGGGCAAAGATGCAAAAGTGTGACTACCTAAAATCGGAATAATTTGAATTCCTCATGGAAGATATGGAAAAGATGGCTAAAAATAAGGGCAACGAAGAGCTGCAGTTCCAGGAGAATCGCGTCCTTGGAAAACAGTTCGCCCGGGCTTTTATACCGGTCTTATTTGAAGTTGGAACAGCTTCATCTGGTCAGTGACGGTAGCCTCTCGAAAGAGCCTCTTATATTCATCTATCGTACCCGCCATCATTCCACATACAAATAAATTTAATAATACAACAATAATGCTCTTGAATGATTTAAAGGTAATGGAACTAAAGCGGGTATCATAATGCAATCTTTGGACCAACAAAAAAGTACACGACCGAAAAATGGATGAGTCTGCAGGTCGCAAGATATTTACAATGCGGAAAACCCTTATTCTTTATGAGAGCAGATATGGATCTACGGAAGAAGCAGCTAAAATTCTAGCTCTAATCCTGGGGCCTGCTAGAGCCTGCCGTGTCGATGAGTTCGAAGAGCGTTACAAGGATATCGACCTGTTGGTTATAGGCACTCCCATTTATTCTGAGCAAATAGACCCCAAGATAGTCCAATTCATAGAAGAGAACTCATCTTGGCTCAAAGATAAGAGCATTGTACTCTTCGGCCTCTCACTAGATCGCCCGAATGGTGATGCAGTTCTTCAGAAGCTTCTCTGTGATCAACAACTCAAGGTCATAAGCTCGAAGGCTTTCGGCGGAAAACTAGACCTGGAGAAACTGAACGACGAAGATTATCGCATTCTATTGGTATTTCAAGACAAAATGGGTCTGCCTATGCAGAACGTTGATAACTTTTCCAGAGAAGAGATAATTGAATTTGCTCTAGAGATTAAGCAAGCCACGGAACGCTCGGCCAAGACAATGCCATCTGTTGAGCTAGGGCCCTGGGCGGAGGATTTCTTGAAGAAGCACAACACCTGCACATTGGCCACCGCATTGGGAAATCGGGTCAGGGCCACGCCTATTGAGTACAACTATCATAGCGGTTTGCTCTATCTGCTCAGCGAAGGTGGAGAGAAATTTGCCAATATCCTCCTGAACAACCGGGTATCTATTGCAGTTTATGATGAATACCGTAGCATGGATAAGCTGGCAGGCATGCAGATCACCGGCCAGGCATTCATCGTGGACCCAGGGGATCAGGAGTATAAAGATTTTCTTCACCTAAAAGGCCACAATCCGGACAAAATCGCAACTATGCCTTTCGTCCTGAACATGATCCGCATCGAGATGGAAAAAGTCGAGATCCTGAATTCAGATTTCAAGAAGATGGGGCAGGAAGTAAAGCAGATACTCCTATTCTAGAGTTTATTTCTTTTTAAATGGATCTTCATCCCAAACGAAGTGCAATTCGTCAGGCCATGCCCCTGAATAAGATCTCGAAAAAGGAGCGCTTATGAATACGAACGATTCGGACAATAATCCTAAAAAGAAATTAACCCCGTTACAGTATCGTGTGACGCAACAATGCGGCACGGAACCGCCCTTTCAGAATGAGTTCTGGAATAATAAAAAACCGGGCATTTATGTGGATGTGGTCTCAGGTGAACCGCTATTCAGCTCCGAGGATAAATTCGATTCTGGAACCGGCTGGCCCAGCTTCATAAAGCCCTTGAATGAGGACAATATTGTAGAAGATGTTGATAACAGCCACAACATGAGACGAGTGGAGGTTCGCAGTAAAGTTGCCAAGTCCCATCTTGGCCATATGTTTGATGACGGGCCGAAGCCGACAGGGATGCGCTACTGCATCAATTCCGCATCTTTGCGGTTTATACCACTGGAAGATCTGAAAAAAGATGGTTATGGCGAATATTTGAGCCTATTTGATAAGGATGAATCTAAAAAAACACCATTTAAAAGCTCCTTGAAAGACGGTTCGAATTACGAGCTGGCCACTTTTGCAGCCGGTTGTTTCTGGGGCGTGGAATCGGTTTTCAAACAGGTCACCGGAGTGATGGAGACAACGGTTGGATATACTGGCGGAACCGTCCCCGATCCCGCCTACCGGCAGGTCTGCACCGGAATTACAGGGCATGCAGAGGCAGTATTGATAAGATATGATCCCAAGATCGTATCTTATGAAGAATTTCTTTCCTTATTCTGGAGGATACATGATCCTACCACACCTAACCGCCAGGGTCCTGATGTCGGCACGCAGTACCGCTCCGCTATATTTTACCACAATGATAGGCAAAAGAGGGCTGCAGAAGAATCAAAAGATAAATTTGACCGAAACGGATCGTATATAAATAAAGCCACAACCCAAATCATTCAGGCATTGCCTTTCTATGAAGCAGAAGAGTACCACCAGGATTATTTTGAGAAACATGGCGGAGGATCCTGCCATGTATTGAGGCCGGAATAGAAAGCGGCTCTCACTTTTTTCAATTTTGGCTCTTCGCCTTTTCGCGGAGGAAGCAATTCACCACATGCCCCTTATCACATCCAATTCAACGCATTATGAACTGATGCCTTAAAGAAAAGCATACATAAAGAGAAATTACGGCTCGATCTTAACGCCGTGATTCACGAAGAACTCCTTCAATGCTTCTTCGATAACCTGGCTTTGTGCACGCATGCTGCTTTTAGCCTGTACGGTATAGACTTTCAGGGTTTTGGCCACCGGTTCCGATAAGGTCAATGTAGTCTTGGGCATAGCTCTTAATTGACTCGTTCTTATGCATATATACTTTCTGGTATATTGATTTTATTGATACCGGAGACCTCTTTTAATTATGGAGATCGAAGCTGTTGGACTTGTGCCCGAGGCCCTATGCTGGATTTTATGGAGATGAACTGTTCTCCTTCAGACTCGTCGAATGTAGGGATTGACTTTGGGATCATGATATTTGCGACGTACCGTCCATTGATAGGCGAAAATCAGAAGGAATAGCCATATCGTGCCGATGATATAGCTGCCTAAAACATCGCTCGCCCAGTGTGCGCCAAGAAACACACGTGACGGTCCGATTAGAAGGATCAGCACACCGCAAATAGCGATAACGATAACACGCCTACGTCCGGCAAAATGTATCCACGCCAGATAGGCAAAGAATCCGAAAAAGACGACAAAAAATAGGACATGCCCGCTTGGATAACTATATTCGTTGATGCTCTGTATAATCCCAGTGCCATTTTGATCTATTGGGAATGGACGTGTTCTATGTATGAGCTCCTTCAGCACAAAAGTCAGCAATACGCTGCTGGTTGTCACAAGCATAAAGATCGCCTCTATCCAATGACGCCTTACTGCTAAGGTCACCATAGCTATGGCGGTCAGAGCTATAGCTATCGCCAGTTCGCCAAGGTCGCTAACCCATTTCATCAGCAGGTCGAAGAGTGGGTTCGCTTGCTCTTTCAACTCCTCATAGGTCTTCAGGTCGAGGGGCAAGACCGGAAACATGGCTGCTGCATAGGAGAGCAATATGGCAAATGCAAGCATTATCACAAATACGAGTGCAATCTTTCTATCCACTGCAGATTCTTATCCAGGCTCGCGCTTATTATTCTTTTGGCAGTAGAGTTCTCTTAACCCTTCCTTCTCGGGATTATTATGCAGCATCCTGAACTTCTCGATTCGATTGTCGAATGAGTTCAAGGTACTCTCCAGGGCCATTTATCTCCATGACCGCATTTTTCAATCAGGAATACGATCTCGTCCAATCGCCCTGGAGCCTCTGGATCTCCAGAGACATTACTGGATTTTGGGCAGATTTCGGATTCTATTTTCGTATTTAGAGAGCTGGGCTCGAAGAGGCTATCTTCCATCTTCGCTACGTTCTTTTTGCCAAGTGACCAGATATCTTCTTTTTCCAGCTTTGGATTGTTCAGGGCGCCCCTAGCTCCCTCCAGATAATCCTCCTCGTAATCTTGCTCTCTTGCAACACCAGTCCAATACGTCGGGTTCTTCCTTGTCTCCGCTGGGTTGGCTGGCAGCCTTGGCGGTCTAATATCTATAGCGGCCCTGGTTTTGCCATCGGCGATAATAGGCCTTATCTGCTTATCGGCATTCCACCAGGGATCCGGTATTAAATACGAATTTTGGTCTTTAACGGCCTTCTCAAAGGCATCGAAGAATTGCATTCCCCATCCGCCATTCGGGTCGCTGAAATTGATCTCCCCCGGCCAGGCAACGTCCGGGAAGAGGACACGCCAGAGCCTGCGATAATGCTTTAAGACTAAATCCTCATCCAGGACGGCACAATCGAGTTCGGTATCACAGGTGAAGGATCTGCGGTTAAGGTTGGCAGAACCACATACAAATAGGCTGCGATCATACAACTGAACCTTCGCATGTGCGTATATGCCGCCTGGGATTCGGGAAGGATGCCAGAGGTTATACACGCCTACGCGCTCGAATTCGCCGAAACCTATGCCCAGGTCGGCTGTTAAATCGTTGAGGGCCAGCTTCCTCGCATGGTGCTCTTCATGTGGATGATCATCGGCATATGGTGGAAGCACTAATATAACGCAAAGCTTTTTTTCCATATCGCTCCTGATCAGGTGGTTAAGCAATCTGGCTAAAGGCCTGCTGAAGAAGTATTGATCGAATATCCAGATCAATTCCTCCGCTGCCGAACATGCATTAGCGATTCCCGCCATGGCTGTAAACTCCCCTCTCATAAAAGGAGGTTTCTTGCGTTCCGAACGCACGGGAATCGTACGCCACATTTGCACCAGAGACGAGCCTCCGGGTTTGAGATCAACCTCCTCCGGCTCATCCAATCTCAATATCTCGCCATCCTTAATGGCAGTTTTCGAGCTGAAGATAACCTGATTATTCTTATTGTGTAAGCTGCCCCAGAATCCAGACTCATACACATTTCCCGCATCTTGCCATCTTTCACAGAACTGCTCTTCCAGGGTCTTTACGATCGGTCCCTGAAGCCCGAGGTGCTGATCGTGCCAGATTTGATGATCTTCTCCATAGACTTCTTTCGGCAGATCAGGCTCCGAGAGCGAAGGCATAGATACGTCTCTTAATGCATCATAAATTGTATCCGGGCTTTTCGGCCAGCGGTGAGTCCTGTCCTTGACATCGATTACCTTTGGGATGTTTTTCCCTGATTGCCAGTCTCCCCCTAAGAATTGAGGCGAATTGGATTCCATAAGAACGAGAAGATCGTCTAACGTGGCATTAGGATCATATACGTAGGAGTGTGTTGCGTCCGGTGCGTCTCTTCTGGTGAAGGCCAGATCTACCCCACCGCAATAAGCTACGTTTACATCACCCACGCGAATTACCATCATCTTTTGGTGGTGAGTGGAAGTTATGGGAGACGCCACCCTCATATCCAGAGCTACTATGCCACGATCGTTTGCACTGGGATCATTCCGGCTCAGCCTTTTGCATTCCTTGTCGACGACGTCGGCAATGTAGACGTGATCGCTCATATGCGGGCCGTGCCCTGCAATTATGGAAGCCGTCATAGGCATCCACAATAAGATCCTGACACGGATCCCGGCCTGCATTAGTCGCAGGATAAGTCCCAGCGCGGTCTGATCCCGTTTTGCAGAATCGAGCTCATTCCAGGGGCGGTTTTGCATATTCCAGGGATTATCCTCTGACAGGTCTCGCAGGGGATTGAGCCGCCAATCAGCGATATATACGTGCCCTTTCTTGCCATTTTTAGCCTCAGCAATTGCCGCTTCCAGTGATTCCCTCATTGCGGACATGGCCTCATACCCGCCGATCAGAGGGATAACCTGGCAGTTTTCGTCCCAGGGCTTGAAATTACCCATCCTCTTGGCCATGTGAGTATCATCTCCCCATGGACGCCCCTCTCCATCCGGTAAGAAATTCAGGAACCACTTGTTGGGATCAGCAACCATTAATCCACCACAGCCTTTTTTGCTCTTTTTTAGGGTAATATGTTGTTAGAATCTATAAAGATATCTTAACCTGAATATAGGTGTTTGCATTGCAATATGAATGATCTGGCTTTGGGCTTGGCTCTGGATGGGATGGTTAGCCTTGCTATGACCTAGAATCCTTATATAGATCCTATTACATACAAAATAAAATGAAGGCAACATGTTGGTATAAGAACGGAAGCTTGGACTCATTCCGCCAGTTTTGCATTCAAAATCAAGATAAGCCGGTATCTGTTAAGTTGACAAATAGATCAGAGCCGGTCACCGGAGCTTTGTGCAACTATTATCTCAACTCCTCAAAGGCGCAGGGTCTTTTTCTTCTCTTAACTGACAGAGTATTTCATCCTGCATACTACGGTCTCGAGGGTATCGAGAGCATGCATATTGAACGGTATGAAGCGCTGCCGCCCGCGATAGATATTGAGTCTTCTAAGGATATGTCTCCTGCCGTGATCATGGCCTTAAGTGGCTCTGCCATGCGATCTGCAAATTAGAGGGCAGGGATAAAAATGGAAAGAATCAATCTGTTAGAGGACTTAAAGAAGACCTGGCCTGAGAAGTTCGCAACGGAAGAAGAGATTTTCAGCCATATACGTGCAGGAAATAAGATCTTCATTGGCACAGGCTGCGGCGAACCTCAATACCTCGTTCAGGCTCTGGTGAACTTCATCAGCGGCAATCCTAAAGCTTTTTTCGGCATTGAGCTCATACACGTATGGACCCTGGGTACGGCTCCCTACCTGGATGACAAATTCCGTGACAACTTCCGGATCGATTCGTTCTTCATAAGCGAAGGCACGAGAAGCGCGATCAATAGTGGCGCAGCTGACTACACGCCCATATCTCTTTCCGCCGTTCCCAGCCTCTTCCGGAGGGAGATAATACCAATAGACGTGGCATTAATTCAGACATCTCCACCCGATAAACACGGCTACATGAGCCTGGGGATAAGCGTAGATATCGTAAAAGTTGCAACCCAGAAGGCGTCCTTGATCGTGGCCCAGATAAACTCCCATATGCCCCGTACTCAGGGTGATGGATTCATAAATATAAAAGATGTAGATTTCATTATTCATCATGATGAGCCGTTGCTGGAGTATACGGTGGAGGACCCGGGAGACATCATCAAAGCGATAGGCAAGTATGTCGCCCGGATCATCGAGGATGGGTCTACACTGCAAGTTGGATATGGCATCATACCTAATGCTGTGGTTTCATATCTGGATGAGAAAAAGCATCTTGGGGTGCACACCGAGCTCTTAAGTGACGGCATCATAGATTTGATGCAAAAAGGCGTGGTTGATAACACCAAGAAGTCTATCGACACGGGAAAGACGGTAGCCTCTTATTGTATGGGCAAAAGAGAGAGTTATGAGTTCCTGGACGAGAATCCAACCGTCCTATTCAGAACCATTGATTATGTCAACAATCCTTTGATTATTGCCAAGAATAAATTGATGACCGCCATCAACAGCGCCATAGAGATAGATTTGACCGGTCAGGCTACTGCAGAATCACTTGCCGGGACATTTTACTTTGGCATCGGCGGCCAGGCGGATTTCATGAGGGGTGCCGTGCTCGCACCGGGCGGCAAGAGCATCCTGGCCCTTCCCTCAACAGCCGTCAACGACACCATTTCGAGGATAGTGCCATCCCTCCAGCAGGGGACGGGAGTGACTTTTACCAGAGGGGATGTCCACTATGTGGTAACTGAGTATGGAATCGCATATCTTCACGGCAAGAATATCAGGGAACGCGCTATGGATCTTATTGCCATTGCCCATCCCAAATTCAGGCCGTGGCTGATCGAAGAGGCCAGGAAGCTCTCGCTCATCTACAAAGATCAAGCATTCGTACCTGGTGTCAATGGGGTGTACCCGGTGGCTCTTGAGACATTCAGGACAACCAGGAGCGATCTTGATATTCTCCTCAGGCCGGTTAAGATCGGAGATGAGCCCCTGATGAAGGATTTCTTCTATGCTCTTTCCAGCGAAAGCATGTATCGCAGGTTCATGTCAGTTAGAATGGATATGCCCCATGAGAGATTGCAGGAGTTCGGGGTTGTGGACTATGCTAATAGCATGATGATTCTGGCAATTGTTGAGGGTGATGGCAAAGAGACAATCGCCGCAATTGGACAATATGAGATAAATGATAAGGTGCATACCGCCGAAGTTGCGCTGGTTGTAAAGGATATATATCAAAAAATGGGCGTCGGCCATGATGTGCTCATCTACCTCACCCGTCTGGCCAGAAGGCGGGGCTTACTGGGATTCACGGCAGAGGTCTTGATTGAGAATAAGCCGATGCTCGATCTCTTTAAAGACATGGGATTTGATACGGGAGAGAGAAGTGAGGAAGGGGTCTATGAAATGCGCATGACGTTCGGAGATATTGAGGGTTAAGCCTACAGGGCCATGATAAAACCGGCAGGGCTTGCGGTCAATGCTCTCCCGGCTTCAGCTCGCCGGTGCCTGTGAAATTGATCACCGGATTGGAATCGATGGCATCTGGAAATGAGGCGATCATGAACCGTCCACTGTAGACCTCTTTGCCCTTGCGAAACTCTGCAATTATGGGCGCAGTTATCGGAATGGGCCCTAGTTTTGCGCGCTCTTCCATCATGGCACGTAGGTCGGTCTGAGATAGAATCGCTTTGCCGTGCCAGCTCTCAAGTCCTTCATCTGGTTTGTCCCACTCTATCATCCAGTATTTCAGGGCTACTGGAAAATTGTCCCATACCAGGCGACCGTCCCGGCCAATTATCTTTGACTTTGCCATATGGATCTACCTCATTTGCATGATCGAAACGGTGATAGTATTTCTGCGACGGGTTAGGGTCATAAGAACCTCCTCCATAGGGGGAAAGCATGTGACCATTTACAACGCCGTGACCTAAGCGCGGAAACTCACTGTATTCCAATTTAACGGCTCTTCAAGACGAGTTATACACGAACTACATATCCAGCTACCAGGGACTACAAACCGTCCCGCGGCAATCAAGCTGCCTCAAAAAATCCATTCTACCATTTATTCCTCCCGCGACATTCATCTCTGTAAGTATAAGACACTGCCGGGGACGCCTCTTCTGTACTGAAAAAGCAGTGTGAGGACAAAGACAAAATAATAGTAAATCCAAAAAAATTACGTCATATGGCGGCTACAGTATAAGCGAAATTACCGCCAATATGATGAATATTATAACCAGCCACTTGGCAATGTCCATTGACATGCCTGCGACTCCGCGAGCTCCCAAAACTCCTGCTATGATGGCGAGCACAAAGAATCCTATCGCCAAGCTGAGTAAACCTGCCATTTTTTACACGCTCCTAAATACTGAGATTACATACACAATAGGTCGATCCGGCCATCTGCAGAGCTACATTGAAGACGGCGGCACTGATCCTGGCTGAGCCTGGGCAAACACATCCACAACGACCACGTTGCTGGGCTGGTTGTTCACGACAAAGTACAGCGTATGTCTTCCAACCTGCTCGGCATTGAAGTTCATGGTGTTGTAACCCTGGTTGAACTGATAAGTCTTGTACTTTGAACTGGTTGTGTCGGTCTGGATCATCTCATAAAAGCCTGCAGGCCCTCCCGCTGGTGCATTGGCAACTAGCTGTATCCAGGATCCGAGTGGGGTTACCACATACTGGGTCCAGTTTGTCGCACCCTGGATCCAGAGGTCATTGGTCGTGGATGGCACTATGGATGTATACTGGGAGTACGGCAACCCTACACCTGCGCCATAGTACACGCTGGATGGTGTTTTCTCTGTTATATCGAACTTGGTAGGATTGCTTATTATCCCACCCACTACAGGCGTACCGGTGGTAGTATAATACTCTCTGTAGGACGAGAACGTGGTTTCAGATACCGCTTGGTTATAGAAGGCTCCACCCGAGCTGTACCAGGGGAAGTTGGGGACCGGCCGATCGAGCCAATTCAACATCCCACTCAGCCCATCATCGGGATTTGAGCTTCTGGAACCTCCACCGAGGTAGTCTGACTGTGCGCATGCCTGAAACGCAAGGCATAAGAGTGCTGTCATTAACAGCAAAATTTTGCTATATTTCATTTTAACACCTATTATTACGGATTCCTGGATTTCCAATTGAACTGTTGTTACTTCAGTTCCTCTGCCATCCTATTTCCCAATAAATGCTTTCGACTCTTCCGCATCAGTTTTTGCGCGTCCCGTCTTTTTCCTGCATAGGCCTTCATCTCTACATTATCATCTATCATTTTTGAATATCTTCCTTTTCGGGTTGTGATTCACCTATTGGTTTGGGGTTTAGGATTTGCATGCACGGACTTGAACTATTTATTTTAAACTACCTAATATCTATTATCGTAATATTTCTAAATTTAAAAATTGATAGAAGCAGATCTATCCTTCGACCCACTCAAATCCCGGATCTTTGATATTATTAAAATTTTTGATGATCACGGCCGCGTCTTTACGGTTCAGCTTGCTGTCCATCATTTTCTTGCAAAGACATCGCAGCGCCTCCTTTTCCTGTTTCAGAGCAGTGCTATCTCCGGGTTTGGAAACCAATCCTGCACTTTCAAAGAGGTGCTCCTTCTCGTCCATATGTGTAGACTTACCCCATTTGCCGAACATCTCCGCGGCATTATCAAGGAGATTTTGATCAAAGATCTTGGGAAGCTTACAACCCTCGATCTGCTGCATAAATTCTTCTTTCTTCAAAATGATCGCCTCATTTTATTAATTTACACGTATTCGCTTTCTTATTTGCATCTTGGCCGATATCCAAAAGATAGATTTATTTCCTTCAGTTCGGTGGGGCCTCTTCCTCGTTAGAACCAAGAGGAGGGGAATAATAGTCCCCTGTTTGAACCGTATTTGGTAAGTTTCTTTATCAAGCCCCGGATCCCTAGTGCCTTCTCTTCAGAGCTACAAAGGTCACGGCCAGGAGCCCGACCACAGCAAAAGTGGCCTCGAAGCCAGGAGTCGAGGTAGTCGTGGTCGTTGATTGAGACCTGTCTCCCTCAGCATTATCTATAATGTGTTTAGAGACAAGCGGGCAACCCCAGCATTCCAAGCTGTAATACCGCCAGGTGGAATGAGCCTCCCAACAATAGCGATAATACCGCCAGAATAATGAATACTATTATAAGCCATTTGGCTATTTCCATCGATATGCCTGCACCACGTATTCCCAATACTGCAAGTATCAGAGCTACTACAAAGAACACTACTGCCAAATAAAGTAAGTCCGCCATTTTCATACACTCCTATATATTGATGATTGTTTAGTCGCAACCAGGCAGATCGACTCTCTGCCCGGATCTACCTGAATCAGTCATGTATTGTCTAATTCAGTACGTCATTCCTCTTATCTTTTATTTTCAGCATTGGACTTCTCAAGATCGGCCTTTGCGTGTGCCGTCTTATTCTTGACATCAGCCTTCGCTTTGTCAATAGCTTCGTTTATGTCTGCTTTTGCATAAGCTACATTCTTCTCCACATCACTTTTACCAAAATTTGCCTTAACCTTCTCTACATCTGCTTTTGCATCGGCTTTAACATAAGCTCCGGCCTTCTCTGCATCAGCTATTCCTTTCTTTACATCAGCCTTTGCCTTCTCTAAGTTTTCATTTGTCATTTTTTGAATCCTCCTTTTATGTCTTCTAATTCCTAATAGGATGTCATTAAATAAAAAGCTTTTCGTGTCAAAATATCAAAGCCTCATAAGCTATAAGATTATATAATTTAGTATTTAAACAAATCCAAATCGACAGTATCCCAATTATATTCAGAAAATTTAAATCTTAAATTTCATAATATCATATGATATATATGCAATGACCTATCATCGTTTATCGATTATATCGCATTTCGGTCGTGTACGCACTTCATTGAATTGGTATCCTGAATGCCATTAGCTCCTTGATAGTCCAGATATGATCAGTCAGTCCTTCTGCCATCGCAGGTGTTCTTTGCGTCCATCTTTTCCTGCCCAGATCA